>X424_Quagga__coassemble_24_pt1 | contig 28434 bp, 21 predicted proteins | sample X424_Quagga__metabat2_low_PE_008 | metagenome-assembled genome bin X424_Quagga | reverse complement strand
TTTATTCAGGCGATTCCTGACGAAATTATGCATGAACGTGCACTTACTATCCTGAAACGTGACTATGGAGAGCTTTATACCGTAATTACTGCAACAGCAGATTGCGGAATAAAGAATATCAGTATATCTAGAAGCTATGCGCTATACGGGTGAATGATATGAGAGACAAAAAGGGAAGTGTAACGATAGAATCGTCTATTTGTTTTACGGGAGTGTTGATCTTGCTTGCCTGCATGATAAGTGCACTGAATCTGTACAGGACTGATATCCTGATGACAAGATCGGTAAATCAGTGCTGTGAGAACCTTTCTCTCGTATATCCGTTGACAGTTCCGGCCGGCGATACAGTATCCGTGCTCCTCAATGCTTTTCCGGATACAGGTTTGGATGGAACAAAAGCCGGGTCAATTCTCGGGACAGTAGCAAAATTCGTCGGTGGAATAGATTCCGTTTCAGGTCATGTGCTTCAGGAGAAGATACTCGACGGTACGATAGCCGGAACCATGGCCAAGAACATAACAGACAACTATAAGCAGCGGAACGGAGGATCATCTTTCTTCTGTCCTGACGATATTGACGTAAGATTTGATATAAGCAGCAAGAGACACATTATTGAAGTAGCGGTGGAGTATTCGGTTCTTACAGTAGCAGGCAGGAAGCAAAGAACTGTCTATTCGATAATTCCTCTGTATGGCGATTCGTCGCTGATACTTCAGGGTAATGATACGGGGAATACGGATGATATTTGGAGCAAGAACAATTTCAGCCGCGGAGACGAATTCAGAAAGATCTACGGTTCAAATCTGCCGAAGACCTATCCCGTAATCGACAGCTATGATAATGGAAACGTCAATTCGATCAAGACGATCGACCTGACCGCACCTTACTACAAGACCGGATCCAAGATCACGGGAAATATTAAGACCGATATAGACGAACTCTGCAAGTTTAATGGCGGTACCAAGGTGATAGATGGCAAGGAATACAGCGTTGGAAACATAAAAAGCAAGACACTTACTGTCGTGATACCCAAGAATACTCCACAAGAACGGCGGGATAAGGTATCATCTTTGTCGGATTACGCCAAGAGCAAAGGTGTGGAACTGGTCATAAGGGAATACGGGAATTCGACCAAATACGCCTGATATCCCTTGAGACGTATCCGGCAGGATATTTCCTTTTTATTTAATTTATTGTAATAAAAACGATATTGCGTTAATATATATCGGTAAATTTGGAGGTATCTTGTTTGAAACACGAAAACACGGTCAGAACACCGAGCCTGGCTAATTCCAGGATAAATACCGACAGTACGGCTAATCTGTCTATCGGTGACACCTTGAGGAAAGCTAAGAAGAATCTTTTCTTTTCCAGGTGTCTTATTGGAATTATGGCTGTTCTTGTAGTTACTATACTTTTTGTCATATTCTTTCTCGGATATGGCTCTTCGCTCCTTGATTATGTTTCTAATCCCGTAGGTTAACATCCATGATCAAGAACAAGGACAGAAACGAACTGAAATTCAAAGCGGCTTTTTCAGACAGTGAGATGGAAGAACTTACTGATCTGTATAACGCTATTCTTACATTAAAGAATCCTGAAGAGGTACATAAATTTTTCAAGGATCTTTGTTCTGTAAATGAATTACAGTCATTTCTTCACCGTTGGCAGATAGTAAGAAGGATAGAACAGGGCAAGAGCTATGAGGAGATCATCAAAGAACTCTCAGGCACTCCCGAAGCCGACAGCAACACTGAAGCTTCAGCAGGTAAGCACTGCAGCGGCAGAGTGCGTGGCAAGGCCAGAAGCAGCACGAAGGTCAGTTCTACGACAATTTCACGTGTCAAAACATGCTACATCAACCCCGACGGCGGTTACAGGACCGCATTAAACCGTTTGAATGAACGAGATAACAAAGAACAAGAGGAGAAATCGGAGTAATGGGTTTATTAACATCAGTATTCGGTACGCATAGCGATCACGAACTTAAGAGAATACAGGGTCTTGTTGATTCTGTTATGTCTTATGAGGAAGAGTATTCCAAGCTTAGTGATCACGATCTCGCAGGAAAGACCGATGAGTTCAAGAAGAGGATCGAGGAAGGCGAGACATTGGATCAGCTGCTTCCTGAAGCGTTTGCTACAGTAAGGGAAGCTTCCTGGCGTGTCCTTGGCATGAAGCCTTACAGAGTACAGGTCATCGGCGGTATTATCCTGCATCAGGGAAGAATCGCGGAAATGAAGACAGGTGAAGGTAAGACACTTGTTGCTACAATGCCTGTTTATCTCAATGCTTTGACAGGTAAGGGCGTACATGTCGTTACAGTCAACGATTATCTCGCAAAGCGTGACTCCGAGTGGATGGGTAAGGTTTACAAGTTCCTTAAGATGTCTGTCGGTCTCATCATCCACGACATTCCTAACCGTGATCGTCAGGATATGTATTCACGCGATATTGTATACGGAACAAACAACGAATTCGGTTTCGACTATCTTCGTGACAACATGGTTGTCAGAAAAGAGCAGATCTGCCAGCGCGAACTCAATTATGCTATCGTCGACGAGGTCGACTCGATCCTCATCGATGAAGCCAGAACCCCGCTCATCATTTCAGGAAGAGGCGTTGAATCTTCAGATCTTTACAAGAAAGCTGATGCTTTCGTAAAGACGCTCAAATCATATACGGTCGTTGAGACAGATGACAAAGTCGATATGGACGACGTCGTTGGTGATGCTGATTATGTTATCGACGAGAAGGCCAAGACCTCAGTACTTACCGCTAACGGTATTGCCAAGGCAGAGAAGCATTTCGGTATCGAAAACCTTTCTGATTCCGACAACTTCGACCTTCAGCACTATATCAACAATGCACTCAAGGCTAACGGTAACTTCAAGAAGGACGAACAGTACATCGTTCAGGACGGAGAGGTCATCATCGTAGACGACTTCACCGGACGTCTCATGCCGGGCCGCCGTTACAGTGACGGTCTCCATCAGGCTATTGAAGCAAAAGAAGGCGTTAAGGTTGCAAGCGAGAATAAGACACTTGCTACCATTACATTCCAGAATTTCTTCAGAATGTATTCAAAGCTTTCGGGAATGACCGGTACAGCTTACACAGAGGAATCCGAGTTCAGACAGATCTACAATCTCGATGTAATCCAGATCCCCACCAATAAGCCTGTTATAAGGAAGGATGACTACGATGCGGTCTTCAAGACTGAGAACGGTAAGTATTCTGCTCTCTTAAAGACAGTAAAGGAAGCTCATGAGAAGGGTCAGCCCGTCCTCGTAGGTACAGTTAGTGTCGATAAGTCTGAGCTCCTTTCCAGGATCTTTACAAAATACGGCATCAAGCACAATGTCTTGAACGCAAAGAACCATATGAGGGAAGCTGAGATCGTAGCTCAGGCAGGCCGTAAGGGTGCAGTCACGATCGCTACTAACATGGCTGGCCGTGGTACCGATATCATCCTTGGTGGTAACGCTGAATTCCTTGCTCTTCAGGAGATGAGGAAGCTCGGTTATACAGAAGACCTTATCGATGCTTCTACTGCTCACAACGAGACAGATGACGAATTGATACTTGAGGCCAGAGAGCGTTTCTCCACACTCGAGAATAAGTTCAAGGAAGAACTTGCTCCGGAAGCAGAGGAAGTCAGGCAGCTTGGCGGTCTTTTCATCGTTGGTACTGAAAGACACGAGTCAAGACGTATCGATAACCAGCTTAAGGGACGTGCAGGAAGACAGGGTGACCCGGGAAGATCCAAGTTCTACCTGTCACTTGAGGATGATCTTCTCAGGATCTTCGGCGGTGACCGTGTTACGAGCCTTGCTGATACTCTTGGACTTGATGATGACATGGAGATCCAGTTTAAGTCTTTGTCCAGAATGATCGACAGTTCACAGAAGAAGCTTGAAGCTCTGCATTTCTCTTCACGTAAGAGCGTCCTCGAATATGACGATGTTAACAATGTCCAGAGAACGATTACATATGATCAGAGACGTCAGGTTATCAACGGAAACGATGTTCATGATATTTATCTGCAGATGGTTGACCGTGTTGCTTCACGTATCGTCAACACATATGCTTTGGATGGCGTGATCTCATCTTCTGAAAGATATACTCTCGGAAGACAGTTGGATGAGATCTTCGGAGATCTTGTTTCCGTAAAGAAGGTTCAGGACGGCGAAGGTGATATCGAGTCTGCTGATGAGCTCGCAGAAGAGATTGCAGCTGAGGCTAAAGATGCTATCGCCAAGAAAGATGAGGAGATCACTCCTGAGGTCTTCAGAGAGGCTGAACGTCAGATCCTTCTCCGTACGGTCGATCTCAAATGGATGGATCACATCGATGCTCTCGATCAGCTCTCATCTGCTATCCGTATGAGAAGTGTAGGTCAGCATGATCCTGTTGTTGAATATAAGCTGGAAGGTTCAGCTATGTTCGAAGAGATGAATGAGAATATCCAGAATGATGCAGTCAAGTTCATCATGAGAGCAAAGTTTACGCCTGAGTCTGAATTCGAGGCTAAGGAAGTTGCCAGGAACATCTCAGAAGGTCATGGCAAGGAGGCTGTTACACCGTCTTCTGCATCTACCCCCATTCAGGGTACTGCTGCATCTAATGAGACAAGACAGCCTGTCAGAAGGGACGCGGGCAAGGTCGGCAGGAACGATCCGTGCCCTTGCGGTTCAGGCAAGAAATATAAAGATTGCTGTGGTAAAAACTAATGATTACAAATAAGGAAGAATACTTTAACTCGTTAAAAAATGCCGGTGATTATATCGTAAGCCTTCTTAACGGCCGGAAGGTCCCCGAGATCTGCCTTGTTTTAGGTTCAGGACTCGGTCCGCTTACAGAGATCTGCAATAAGTATTTTTCCGTACCGTATTCAGATATACCTGATTTTCCTAAATCAACGGCTCCCGGTCATGCCGGCACGCTGATTGCGGGAAATCTTTCAGGCAAGGATGTCTTTATGATGAGTGGAAGATTTCACTATTATGAAGGATATTCGATGGATACAGTTGTATTTTATATCAGGGTATTAGGCCTTATCGGTGTAAAGACACTCGTTCTGACTAACGCAGCAGGCGGCATCAATACCAATGTGAAGACTCCTGAATTCGTAGCTATTACGGATCATCTGTCTTTCTTCTGTGAATCCGTATTGAGGGGACCGAATTTTGATGAGCTCGGTACCAGATTCCCTGATCAGAGCAATGTATATGACAAGGAGCTTGTTTCGCTTCTTGAAGAGTGCGCAAAAGATCTGAATCTTACGCTTTCACGTGGCGTTTACGCTTATATGAGGGGACCTCAGTATGAGACTCCCGCTGAAATCAGAGCTCTGCGCACACTTGGTGCTGACTGCGTAGGTATGTCTACGGTTCCTGAGGCTATATGCGCTTCGCATATGGGTATTCGCGTAGCCGGCATATCCTGTATCACTAATATGGCGGCCGGTATCACTGACGGGCCTTTGTCTGAACAAGAAGTGCTCGATACCGCAAAGGCAGCTTCGGAACAGAGTTGTGCATTGGTAAAAGAATTTATTAAGCGTATGTAACAGGAGGATTGGATATGCACGCATATGAAGTAAAAGATATCGGTCTGGCTCCTTATGGGCTTGAGAAGATCGAATGGGCATACCGAAATATGCCGGTCCTCCGCGCAATCGAAGCTGAATTAATTGAAAAACAGCCGTTTAAGGGCCTGAAGATATCAATCTCGGTCCATGTTGAAGCAAAGACTGCTTGCCTTGCCAGAGCTTTAGCCAGAGGCGGAGCGGATGTAGCGATTACCGGATGCAATCCTTTGTCAACGCAGGATGATGTCGCGGCTGCTCTTGCTGCAAGCGACATGATGAGCGTTTATGCTGTTCACGGTGATACTGAAGAAGAATACTTTGAACGTCTTAAGAAGACGCTCGCTTTCGGACCTCATATCGTTATTGATGACGGCGGAGACCTCGCTTTACTCCTTCATTCTGAATTAAAGGAACTTGTTCCCGGTATTATCGGCGGTTGCGAAGAAACTACAACGGGAGTTCACCGTCTTGAGATACTTAAGAAGGAAGGTAAGCTCGCTTACCCCGTAATTGCCGTAAATGATGCAAGATGCAAGCATCTTTTCGATAACAGGTTCGGTACAGGTCAATCAGTCTGGACTGCGATAATGGCCACTACCAACCTCGTTGTAGCAGGAAAGACAGTTGTGGTTGCAGGTTACGGAATGTGCGGCAGGGGAGTCGCCATGCGCGCAAAAGGACTTGGTGCCAAAGTCATTGTTACTGAAATCGATCCCGTCAAGGCTTGTGAAGCCCTTATGGAAGGTTATACAGTCATGACAATGGACGAGGCCGCTCCTTTGGGCGATTTCTTCGTAACGGTTACAGGCTGCAAGGATGTCATCACCGAAAAGCATTTCCTTAAGATGAAGGACGGTGCCGTATGCTGCAATGCAGGACATTTTGACTGTGAAGTAAGCGTAAAGGATTTGAAGAGGATCTCTGTAAGTGATTCTGAACTTCGCCATAATGTTGTCGGTTATAAGCTCGAGAATGGCAATACGATCTGCATTATCGCTGAAGGAAGGCTTGTAAATCTTGCTTCCGGAGACGGACATCCTGTAGAGATCATGGATATGAGCTTTGCTCTGCAGGCGCAGTCTGCGATGTATATCGCTTCGCTTAATGACCGTCTTCCTATCGATGTATATCAGACGCCTGAGGTGATCGATAACAGGGTTGCTGAGATCCTTCTTTCCACAAAGGAGATCAGTATAGATACACTGACAGAAGAACAGAAGAAATATATATCTTCCTGGGAATTCTGAAGATCCGCCGCTCTGTTAATACTAAAGCCTTCATTAAGTGTTCGTACACTTGTCCGTATCTGAATTCGATTTTATAATGATTTATATTTAAATAAGAGGTAATTAAATGGCTTTACGTAATCTTGTTATTGAAGGTGATCCGCTTCTGCGCAAGCATTCACGTCCGGTTGACGAAATCACACCCAGAATCATCAAGCTTCTTGATGATCTCGCTGACACAATGTATTACGAAAACAGGGGAATCGGTATTGCTGCGCCTCAGGTTGGTGTCTTAAGACGCGTTTTCATTGTTGATGTAGGAGATGAGCACGGAAAGATCGAGTTCATCAATCCTGAGATCATTGAACAGAGCGGCTCTCAGGTCGATGGCGAAGGCTGTCTTTCTGTTCCCGGCAAAACATGTGAAGTTGACCGCCCCGAACATATCAAAGTTAAGGCTCTTGACCGTGAAGGGAATGAGTTTGTACTTGAAGCAGACGAGCTTCTTGCCAGATGTATCTGTCACGAGTATGACCATCTTGACGGTATACTGTTCATCGACAAGTCTGTAGACGGCAAAATCTACAGTACTGAAGATAACGATGAGGAGGAGTGATTCCTTTTGACTAATCCTCACGATTTAAGAATCGTATTCATGGGGACGCCTGAATTTGCTGCTGTTAATCTCAGGTCCCTTATTGATGCAGGTTTTAATGTAGTCCTTTGTTGCTGTCAACCCGATAAGCCCGTTGGAAGGAAACAGATATTAACTGCCCCGCCTGTCAAGGTTGAGGCGATTTCCGCTGGGATTGAAGTGTTCCAGCCGAACACATTAAAGACTGAAGAGTCATATAACAAGATCTTCGAAGCTAAACCTGATCTGATCGTAACTGCGGCTTATGGAAAGCTTTTACCTCCCAATGTTCTTGCCATTCCGGGATTCGGATGCATAAACTGTCACGGAAGCCTTCTTCCTGCAAGAAGAGGCTCTGCTCCTGTACAAAGAGCAGTAATGGACGGAGATAAGGTAACGGGCATCACGATCATGGAGATGGCCGAAGGCATGGACACAGGCGACATCCTTCTCCAGAAGGAACTTGAAATAAGTCCTGACATGCATTCGGACGAGCTTATGATGGCTCTTGCCGAACTTTCCGCTTCAATGCTTCCTCAGGCGGTAATTGATATTACTGAGGGCAAGTTGTCTCCTGTTAAGCAGGATGAATCAAGAGCCACATACTGTCCGCCGCTTTCTTCGGAAGAAGGTCATTTTACATGGGACATGCCGGCTCAGATAATCCATAACAAAGTAAGGGCATTGAGCACATGGCCCGGCGCATATACTGAGGCCGGCGACAGGAAACTCAAGATCTATGATACGAGGATCGTCACTGAACTTCCTCAGACAGTTGATCTTTCGCTTGCCGAGACTTCCGTTCCCGGGACTGTCATTGCAGCGAAGGGTGCTGACCTGATAATCAAGTGCGGTACCGGGTATATAAAGATAGTCGAACTCCAGTTTGCAGGCGGGAAGAGGCTTATGGCCCGGGATGTCGCGCATAACTATAAACCGGGACAGTTATTGTTTTAAAGAAGTATATGAGTTCAGAGATCAGATATAAGAAAAAAGACATCGCCAAGCTCCTCGAATCAGGAAATGAAAGAGAACTCTGCTTCCTGATGCTGTATCAGGTGTATGTTGATGGCGCTTTCTCAAATCTTGTGATCAAAAAGGCTGACAGAGTAGCAGCTGAACTCGGGAAAAAGCTCGATTTCACAAGGGCGATGCTTTACGGGACTCTGACATATACATTTTCGATAGATTTTCTTATCAGGCATATTACGAAAGAAGAGCCTGATGAGATGGATCCGATTACAAGGACCATTATAAGGATGGCGGTCTGGCAGCTTCAGTTTGGTGATAATATTCCCGATTATGCTGTCACTGATTCATCTGTTGAGATCGCGAAAAAGTACAATCACAAGGTTTCCGGCTATGTTAACGCGGTCGTACGTAAGTATGCTTCAGCTCCCGAGGCCAAAAAGTATCTCGAGCAGTACAAGCCGGGAATCAGGGTGTCTCTCAAACCTGAGATCTACGGTATCTTTAAGAAGGATTTCGGCAAAAGCAGGGCTTTTGATATCGGTTCCGCATTCCTTAAGCCTTCTGGCACAACAGTAAGGTTTGATAACTCGAAAACAGACAAGGATTCACTTATCGACGAACTCAAATCTGCAGGTGTATTTGCCCGTCCTGCGGGTCTCGTTCCGGATGCAATCGAGATAACGGGCGGACTTAAAGGACTTGAGTATTCTGATATTTATTCGAAATACGGTATGTTCATTCAAGGAGAAGCAGCAATGCTTGCCTCGATCATAGCTGATCCTAAGGAAGGCAACAGGATACTCGACTGCTGCGCGGCTCCCGGCGGAAAGTCTACACATATGGCAGCCATCTGTCATGACAACTGCTCGATCCTTTCTTGTGACATAAGTGAGCCCAGACTTCAGCTTGTTGTTGAGAATGCGGAAAGACTCGGCTTGAGATCCATCTCGGTAAAATGCTGTGATGCCGCCATGATAAGCAAGGAAAACAAGGATCTGCGCAAGTCTTTTGACATAGTCCTGTGTGATGTTCCATGCAGCGGCCTGGGACTTATCGGAAGAAAGCCCGATATCAGGGAAAAGATCACATTTGAGCGAATTGAAGAACTTCTGCCGTTACAGGAAGAGATCCTGAGCAGCGCTGCGAAGATGGTCGCGCCGGGTGGAGTCCTTGTATACTGCACATGCACCCTGAATTCCGATGAGAACGAGAATCAGGTTAACAGATTCCTCGAAACTCATAAGAGTTTTCATATAGTATCCATCAGCAGGTATCTTCCTGATACGATCGATCTTGATGATGAAAGAAAAGAAGCTGCCGAGAATGGCATGATCACTCTTTTCCCGGACTTGGACGGCTGCGAAGGATTCTTCATCTGCAGGATGGAGAAGGATAGAAAGGATGATCCCGAGTGAACGGTAAATTCTGCCTTGACCTTACAAAAGAAGATCTTGAGCTCTGGTGCAAGGATAACGGTATTCAGGCATACAGGGCCGGCCAGATCCATAAGTGGCTGTCATCAGGCGTTACAGATACGGCTGACATGAAAAATGTACCTGCCGCTTTGAGGGCAAAGCTCGAGGAAAGCTTCATTTTCGGGAGCTTCAAAGTTCGTCAGAAACTCGTTTCCGAGATAGACGGAACGACAAAATTCGTCTATGAACTCCACGACGGCAATATTATCGAGACCGTTGTTATGCGTTATAAGACGGGCCTTTCGGTCTGTATTTCTTCGCAGGCCGGATGCAAGATGGGATGTACTTTCTGCGCATCGGCGAAACTTGGTTTCGGAAGGTCACTTTCATCAGGCGAGATGTTCGCGCAGGTGGCTGTATCACAGAAGGAAATGGGTGAACGTATCAGAAGCGTTGTTGTCATGGGCATCGGAGAACCATTTGATAACTTTGATGCCGTGATCGGTTTTGTAAAGCTTGCAAATGATCCGGACGGACTTAACCTTGGCGCAAGACATATTACGATATCCACTTGCGGTCTTGTTCCTATGATCGATCGTTTCACTGATCTGGATCTTCAGGTTAATCTATCAGTATCGCTTCACGCTCCCGAGCAGCAGCTCAGAAAAAAGCTCATGCCGATAGCTAACAGGTACGACCTAAACGATCTTATGGATGCCTGCCGAAGATATACTTCCAGGACGAACCGCAGACTCACTTTTGAATACAGCTTATTTGCGAATGTCAACGACAGTGAGAAGGACGCTGAGAATCTGGTAAGACTTTTGGGTAAGGGACTTTGGCATGTAAATCTTATTGCTGCCAACGAGTTCCCCGGAAGTGATTATCACACTTCTCCGAAGCATAGAGTCAGGAGATTCCAGGAGATACTTGAGTCCGGCGGTATCAATGCTACGCTCAGAAGAGAAATGGGTACTGATATTATGGCTGCCTGCGGACAGTTAAGACGAGGCATGGAGACTAATAACCGGTGAATTTCGCATACGCCAGTGAAAAGGGCCCTGTCAGGGAGTTAAACGAGGATTTCTGCGATGTACGTATGATCGGCGGAATTCTTTGTATGGCTGTGGCCGACGGCTTAGGTGGTGAAGTCAGTGGTGAGATAGCAAGCCGTTTATCCGTGGAAACATTGATGCAAACGCTTGAATCCGATAAGGAAAGACTTGCTGATGAGAACGGGATACAGGAATTCCTTTCATCCGCATTCAATAAGGCAAATCGCGAGATCTTGAAATATGGCACAGATCACCCCGAATCACGCGGTATGTGTACAACGCTTACATGCGCAGTCCTGAATGACAGGAAACTCTACATTTCACATATAGGTGATACAAGGGCATATCTCTGCCATGCCAGGGAGATCCAGAAGCTAACGAACGATCATAATAAAGCCGCTGAGCTCTTAAAGCAGGGAAAGATCACCGAGACTGAGGCGAAAGTGCATCCCGGACGCAATGTCCTCGTTAAAGTACTTGGTGAAAATGTATATCTTAAACCTGATTTTTTTAGTTATAATTTAAGATACGGTGATATCGTCATGCTAAGCACTGACGGGCTCTACTCGTTCATAGACAGGAATGATTTTATTACCGCTTTGAACCTTAGAAAAGATCTTCAGAAAGTCTGTGACTGTCTGGTCGACGCATCAATGCGAGGCGGCAGTTCAGATAACTCGACAATAGTGGCCGGACTGTGCAGACCGTCCGGCGGTAATGCAGAGGTATAAAGGAATGGCTAATCAGGCACACGGCCCGGAGGGCATGATATTTGCGAATAAGTACCGCATTGTTAAGCTTATTGGCAGCGGCGGAATGGCAAATGTCTATCTCGGAATTGATATGAATACCGGTTTGAATGTTGCCATAAAGATTCTTAAACCGGAATATTCAACGGACGAAGAGTTCATACGTCGTTTTGATTCGGAAGCAAAAGCTGTTGCTTCACTTGATCATTCAAACATCGTTAAGGTCTTTGGAGTAGGTCATGAAGGCCAATTCCGTTATATCGTAGAGGAATACGTTGAAGGCATCACGGTAAAGGACCTCATCAATCAGAATTGCCATCTTGACTGGAGAAATGCCGTTCCGATCGTTATTCAGATCAGCCTTGCCTTGGACTACGCCCATCAAAAGGGTATCGTTCACCGTGACATCAAGCCGCAGAACATCCTTATTTCAAGAGATAAGGTTTCCAAGATCACTGACTTCGGTATAGCAAGAGCAGCTTCTTCTACCACGATCACTATGACCGGCGGCGTGATCGGTTCTGTTCATTATTTTTCGCCTGAGCAGGCAAGAGGCAGCAAGGTCGGTCCGCAGTCGGATATCTATTCGATCGGTGTAACTCTTTTCGAGATGGTAACAGGACGTGTACCTTTTGACGGCGAGTCCAATGTCTCAATTGCAGTCAAGCACCTCCAGGAGACACCTCCGACCGCTTCTTCGGTAATGCAGGGAATACCTCAAGGTCTTGATGCTATTATCAATAAGTGCATGCAGAAGTCGCCTGAGAGAAGATATCAGACGATGAGACAGCTTGTAGACGAGCTTGATGCTCTCCTTGTAGATCCGAACGGTGTTTACGGTGTCATTACAGAAACGGCGGAGCATTCTACGCAGCTCGAACAGAATATCTCGTTCAGGCAGAATCCCGAATACAATAAGATCAGTGAGATCGAGAAGAGCGCTGAAGCTATCAGGCTCTCCAGATACAGGGATAACATCCTGCTCGCTCTCATCATCACCGTTATCGCAGGTGTACTCATCGGATTAGGAGTATTGGTCATCAAGTCAGTCCGTAACGCGACTAATATCGAGCAGAATCTTGATTATACTGTCAAGAACTATGTCGGAATGAAGGCTGAGGACGCTATTAAGGAACTTGAGCTCAATCATATCAACTATACTGTTGAATATGAGAAGAGCGATGAATATCAGCCCGGTCTTGTTATGGCACAGAGCATCAACGAAGGCGTCATCATAACAGCCGGAAGCACCTTCAGCAAGCTCGTCCTGACCGTTTCGTCTTCGGATGAGACTATCACTCTTGCAGATTATGCGGGTGTTGATTACAAGGACGTTTATTCATCGCTTACAGCTTTGAATCTTGATGTCTCACTTAGACCTGAGCCTTCCGATACGGTTGCTCCCGGCCTTGTCATTAAGACTGAACCTGCAGCAGGAACCACGATCCCCAGAGGTACTGCAGTTGTTATTATCTATGCGACAGAGCCTACGAGCAGCGTTGTTCCTGACGTTGTCGGAAAGACCGTAAAGGCTGCTAAGGAAGCACTTGAGAAGAATAATCTCACATGTACTCTTGAAGGTTCAGCAGAAGTGCTCAACCTCAAGGATACCCAGCAGATCGTAATGCTTACTGATCCTGTTCCCGGCACATCTGTTGCCAGACAGTCTTCAGTCAAGCTTTATATCGGAACAAAGGAAGACTATAAGAACGGCGGAACGCCTACTCCTACGCCTCCTCAGATCGTAGTTACCGCGAAGGTCGGAGAAGGCAGCGGTACTGTTACCGGCGGCGGTTCATACGATGAAGGTACACAGGTCACACTCACGGCAACTCCTGCAACCGGATTCAAATTTGATTCATGGGTAGATGTTGACGGCGAGATAGTATCACTCAACAGCAACTTCACTTTCGAGGTAGGCAATACAAGCGTTACGTTCATCGCTATTTTCAAGTCGGCTCCGACTCCTACGCCTGTTCCTCCGGCAACTCCGACTCCGGAACCTGTTGCTCCTGCAACGCCGACACCGGTTCCTACGCCGACAGATGCTCCTACACCTACGCCTGAGCCCGAACCTCCGGTTGATCCTCCTACTGCGCCGCCGGAAGGTCCTGAAAACCCTGAACCTCCAGCTCCTTAAGGCTGATACAGGTCTTCAGCTATGGATTCAGACGGCAGAATAGAAGGAATTATTACCAAAGGCATTGGCGGAATATATACTGTCCGGATCAGTGATGATACCGGGATAAGGAAAGTATTCTGCTCGGTAAGAGGTATATTTCGTCAGAAGGATTTCGTTCCTCAGGCCGGTGATGTTGTTTATATCGAGGAATCCGGCGATGTGGATATTCCTTATGTAATAAGTGCTTTTGCGACCAGACGCAACAGTCTTATGAGGCCGCCTCTTGCGAATGTCGATCATCTGCTGTTGACGTTCTCTGTTACTGATCCCATTCCAGATCTGAAGCTCCTGGATAAGATGCTTATCATCTCAGGAGTATTGGGGATCAAACCTGTAATCATTTTCACCAAGAGCGATCTCGGGCAGGTTGAAGCCGATAAGCTATATTCCATCTATAGCAATGCAGGATTCGATGTCATGATCTCATCTCCTGACAAGCCTGTCTCGAAAGAAATGCTTATGAATCTGACCGGAACAGGAATCTCTGCGTTTGCCGGTCCATCCGGAGTGGGCAAGAGTTCACTTTGTAACAGGATACTGGGTACGCGTGCGATGGAAACCAGTGAGATAAGCATAAAACTTAAGAGGGGCAAGCATACGACGCGCCATTGCGAGCTCCATGATTTCGGAGACGGATTTATTACCGACACTCCCGGATTCACGTCGCTGTCCTTGTTTGAACTTGATATATCGCATAAGGATATATGCAAAGGTTATCCTGAGATAATGAAATATGCATCCGACTGCCGTTACGATGACTGCGGACATGTGGGAGAATCGGGCTGTGCTGTGGACGAAGCGTTTCAAAAGTGTATGATAGACGATGGCAGAATGCAAAGATACAGAGAGTTCTATAAAGAACTATACGATAACCGGAATAATTACAAACGGAGGAAGAAAAAATGAATGATTTTGAGATAGCGCCGTCGCTGCTTGCGGCTGATTTCGGATATCTCATGCGTGATATTAAGGCGGTAGAAGGGCAGACAGATTACCTTCATCTTGATGTCATGGACGGACACTTCGTTGATAATCTGTCTATCGGTGTTCCGGTCGTTGAATCTATCAGAAAATATTCGGACATGTTCTTTGACGTGCATCTCATGCTTACAAATCCCGAAAAGTTCGTCAAAGCTTTTGCTCAAGCCGGAGCCGACATGATAACTTTCCATATAGAGTGCACCGATGATCCCGATGGTCTTATCGAACTCATCAGGTCATATGGTCTTAAAGTCGGAATATCGATTCATCCTCATACTCCTATCGAAAAGATTTTGCCTTTTGCAGACAAATGCGATCTTATTCTTGTTATGACAGTAGTTCCCGGTTTTGGCGGCGGCAGTTATCTCGATGGTTCAGATGAAAGGATCGCGGCAGTCAGGAAAGCGATCGATGCCAAGAATGCCAGGACGTTTCTTTCGGTTGACGGTGGGATCAATAAGCAGACTATTAAGGAAGCTTATGATGCCGGCGCTAGATACTTTGTTGCTGGAAGCGCTGTATTTAACTCTGATGATGCTGGTAAAGCCGTCGAGGAATTAAGATCGTGCATTACTATGTAATAACCGGCGGGCCGCTTTCGTCCGAAGCTGCCGGAGTCGTTGGCAACGGGTATGTCATTGCTGCCGATGCCGGTATTGATTATTGCATCGATCACGGTATCACTCTTGATCTTGCTTTGGGGGATATGGATTCAGTCAGTGGATCCGGGCTTGAAAAGATAAAGTCTTCAGGTATTCCGATAAAGATATATCCGGTCGAGAAGGATCAGACCGATACTGAGATAGCAGTCTCATTGGTTCCGGAAGGAAACAGTATTACTCTTATATGTCCTCTCTCAGGACGGCTCGATCATGTGATAGCAAACCTTCAAATGGCAGGAACGCTTCATGCGGAAGGCCGTGATATCACTCTCGATGACGGCATTACTACTGTCAGATTCTTAAGCGGAGATGAATCAGCAGACTTTAACATAGACAGATGGGGAGAGGATTCAGCTGTATCTCTGATCCCGTTGATGTCAGACAGAAATATCACGGGCGTTTCAACTGAAGGACTATACTATCCGCTTGATAATGCAGCGATCGAATTCGGTAAGACTCTCTCATTCTCCAATAAACCTGTGAAGAGTGCGAAGAGCTTTAAAGTCAGCATTAAAGAGGGACTTTTAGGAGTCGTGATAAGCCGTGCAGACTGATAAAAATGAGACTGAAAATTATTGAATGAGACTCATTAACCTCCTATACTGATAATGCAAATTGATGAACGCATCTTTCGGTTATCCGAAAGGTGCGTTTTTTCATGCAAAAAATAAACAGGAGGAAAGAAAGATGTTGCTAAGTTACGAAGATTTTAAGGAGCGGGTATTAAACGAATTCATCGATTACCTTCCCGAAAGGTATTCCGACTGTATTCTTGAGATCCATCCGGTCCCGAAGCTGAACGAGGTTCTTACAGGCATAGCTATAAGACCAAAGGAGCCTTGCAAGGCCTTCATCGCCCCGACATTCTATCTTGAAAGGCTTTACGAACAGTATGAGGAATCAGGCTCTTTTGAGAAGACAATGTCTGAACAGGCAGTGTATCTTGAGGAGTCTATAAAGTTTGTGCCAAAGAACATCCTTTCTCTGGACTTTTCGAAGGTCAAGGAGAAGATCGTATTCCAGATCGTAAATACGCAGGATAACGTTGCGATGCTGTTAAAGTGTCCGCACAGGAATTTTGAGGATCTGTCAGTAGTCTACAGAGCGATAACGAATATCAGTGATTCAGGAGTATCCGGATTCCTTATTACAAATGATATCGCTGAGGTTGAGGAGCTGACCGAGGAAGAACTCTATAAATGTGCTTTTGAGAATACGAAAAGGCTATTCCCGTTCAAATCCGAAAGGATCGAGGTCATGATGAGACGTCTCATGAGAAAGTGGGGCGCGGATGAGACTGAAATCAAAGAAGCATTTCCGGGATATTCAAAGACTCCTGAGAGAGAACGTGTATATGTGGTTACCAACAGACACGATTTCTTCGGGGCGAATGCTTTGCTATATAGCGATGTCATAGCAGAGATAGCAGAGAAGATAGGAACTGACTGTTATATCCTGCCTTCGTCCGTTCATGATCTTATAGTGCTCTCGGCAGATACATATCTTAAACAGAACCGTCTCGCAAATATCGTAAGGACAACTAATGCGGAAAGCGTAAGGCCCGGAGAAAGGCTTTCTGACAGTGTTTACTTCTATTCGCTTGCTAATGGAAATATCACCAGGGCAGCACTTGAAGAAGATGCTTCTTAAATGGAGGCGCATAATGAAGAAATGTCATAAATTACTTAGAGCACTGTTTGCGATGTTTCTTGCGGCAACTCAGATCTTCCTGTATATGCCTGTATATGCTGATGAAAACGATAAGGAAATATCTGTAATTGAAACCGGTGGAAATGACAGGGAAATAGATGAGCGCGTAACTGAGACATCAGATACTGAAGCAACGGAAACAGAAGCTTCAGTAACTCCCGAAACATCATCAGATACTGTCAAAGAAACGGATCAGACACAGAAAGATAATGAAGCAGAGAGCATAACTTCTGCAAAAAGCGGGAAAGAATTCGTAAAAGGTGTTTCAAAGCTTTCCAGAAAATACAGAATAACGGTTTCCGCGAAGAAAGGAATGCCACGGCTATACGGAGCTGAAGGCGTTAATTTCAAAGGCTCGTATGTCTTGTCTTTTAAGAACAAAGAAGATTACGAGAAGACTCTGAAAGAATTAAAGACTAAAGATATCGATTACAGTCTGGACGGAAGTGTAGGGTTATGTTCTGCTAAAAGATCTACGATTAAGGATAAAGCCAAGATCAATCCGGAAGCTAAGACTAGGATCACTCTCATTGATACAGGATCTGATATCGCTAACGAGAAGATCTCACTTCTCGGTGATGACGGTTCTGATAACAACGGACACGGGACCGATATGGCTTCGTTCATATTGGAACAGACTGATGATGCTTATATTATCTCTGTCAAAGCAATAGGAGATAACGGCAAGGGCAGTCTTTCCGATGTCTACGCGGCGTTAAGATATGCAATTGACCATGATTCCGATTATATCCTTATGGCCATATCGATTAAGGATAACGGCGATTACGACGGCTTCATAACACTGGTTAATGAAGCGGCCGGCAAAGGTATAAAAGTTATCGCTTCAGCAGGCAATAATGACAGTGATGCTTCGCAATACATCCCTGCAGGAATAAAGGGAGTTATAACAGCAGGTGCATTAGATGAAGATGGATATAAATTGAACATATCGAACTACGGAAGCTGTGTGGATTACTATGTTCAGGCAAGTTCAACATCAGAAGCTTCGGCAAAACTCGCAGGGCTCATGATCGCGGGCAGGGAGAAGGAGTGCGCTGTATCTTACAAAGAACGGAAAGACGAAACAAATAATGAAACTGAAGATACTGATGAAGATGATGAATTCACGATAAACAAATCAAAAATGACCTGGCTCACTAAGAAGGATCTGACTGACGCCGGATACAGGAGCTCTGATGATTTTGCAAATGCGGTAATCGCAGCATGCAAAGCCATGAAAGGTGCTCAATATGGTACCGGCAACGGACAGGCGGATTGCATGAGATATGTAAATCTTGCATATGCTCAGGCGCTAAGGCTCATATCGGGACTTAAAGTCAGCAGCAGCGGAAAGATCTCAGGAGTAAAAAGGTCCAATGGTAATGTTACTTACAACGGATTCAGCCTGACCAATTGCAAATATCATCTGGTTGACGGATGCACGACCTGGTCCGGAAAGTCACCGCATAACATCGGTCATCCGGGAGGCATAAACATAAAGAATAATGGCGGACTTGAAGCGTCGATCAAGAAGCTGGGTGCAAAGAAGGGAAGCATACTGTTATTCGGCAGGACTAAAGATAATGTGTTCAAATGGACCCATGCTGCAATCTATACCGGGTCCGGGAAAAAGGTTTACGATGCGCCCGGTGGAAGCCAGACAACAGGTGTTGCATATTCAAAGAGTGAAGGCGGTTCCGGCAGTAAGGCATATACTCATGTTGCAGCATTGAATTTTGCAGCATTCGAGCTTCCCGCCAAAGTTACGGTCGTTAAGACTTCAACCGATCCGGATATAACTGACGGAAATGCTTGCTACTCATTAAAGGGAACAACATACGGACTTTACAACTCTTCGGGAACATTGCTTCATCAGTTCATTCTTGATGAGAACGGGAAGACGGATTCATTTGAGATACCTGATCCTTCGAAAACATATTATGTAAGTGAGATAACACCCGGGACGGGCTTTGAAAAATCGAATAACAAATACAATGTGAACCTCAGCAGTTCATCATCGACGGTTACTGTTAAAGTTCAGGATGTTCCGATAGGTTCTGACGGGAGCTTGATTATCGAGAAAAAAGATCCTGAAGGTTGGGACAATATTTCAGGCAGCAAGATGAGAAGTGCAAGATTCAGAGTCGATTACTATGATTCAGTAAACATAGACAGTTATAAGGATATCAGTGATAAGGGAGGGGATCCTGCGCCTTCTGTTAAGGCATCAGTTATAATTGCATCTGCTTCTTCTGATGAAGGCCCTGCAACTTTCATGATCAGTGCCAAGACACTGTCTGCCGCTGATACTGAAGGATATTTCTCAGCATTTAAGGGAACCAGGCTTCCGATCGGTACCTATGTTATCACTGAGGTAAAAGCTCCTGATGGTTATAAAGCTGCTGACCCGGACAAACCCTTCATAATGAAGATACATCAGGAGGGAAATGAGGCGGTCACATACTATTCCGCAGAACCGTCAATATATAAAATCCTTGAAGACAGGATCCTGTTATATGAGGAAGCAAAGACAGGAACCGGACAGTTTAAAAAGAAGATAGAAAACATCTCAGGCATTGATGCTGACTTAAGTCTGTATTCAATGCAAGGAACCACCTATGAGATATCTCATAAGACAAGCGGCAATCTTGCTGTTACTCTCGTTTTCGATAAAGATGGAAAAGTATCTGATTATAAATATCCGTCAGGAGTAAACCCTGACAAGAACTCCGGGAATGACGGCTCAATATATCTGCCTGCGGGTGAATACACAGCAAAAGAAAAGCATTCCGGCCAAGGCCTGTACCTTAATACCGAAGAGAAGACTTTTGTAATAGAAGAGGGACGGACCGCTGAGATCGAATTCAGTGATGAGCCTGTGTTCTCAAGATTTGATCTGCTGGTCAAGAAGATCAGGAACAGCAGTCTTTCTGAAGAAGTGATCTCACTGATACCGGTCGAAGGCGCCGAATTCAGACTCGAATACTATGCAGGGTTCTATGAAGACGGCGGATATAAGGATAAAGATGCAGACTATAAATGGTTATTCAGAACAGATTCTGACGGAAAGGTGCTATATGATGAAGATCATCTTGTGAGCGGAGACAGGCTGTTCAAAGATTCAAACGGTGAATACATAGTAACAATGGGAACATATGTGATCACTGAGACAAAAGCTCCTGCAGGTGCAGATCTACGTAATGAAGAACTGGTAATAGTCGTCCGTTTCCCGAATGACATTGTAAAAGGTTCAAATGACGATCCTGCGAACAGCAGCGCGGCAGCTTCAACAACATTTGATAAGGATCTTGCTGACTTGCAAAACGGAAAGATCCTTTATTACAACGATTACAACACAACGATTTCAACCAAAGCGGTAAGCACGGCAACAGGTTCAAAGGAGATAGCAGCAGATAAAGGTGTAAGTATAACGGATACTCTTACTTATAAGAATCTTCTTTCTCAATTTCAGTATAAAGTCATTGCCTGGGCAGTCAGATCAGACGGTACTGTTGTCTCACAGACAGTTGAAACATTACTTGATATCAAGAGTGAAGAAGACCGAAACGGACAGATCGACATCAAACTGGTTATCGATACAACAGACCTTAAGGGCGAGACACTAACCATAATGGAAAAGCTGTACATAATAGATCACAGCGGAGAAGAACATCTCTATCTGTCCCACGATGACATAAATGATAAAGACCAGCAGGTGTCAGTACCCGATATCAAGACAGAGTTGATCGATGAGAAGATAGACGAAGTAGGAAATAAAGAAAATTCGAAGATCGTATCATATGGAAAAGATGTGACTATAACGGATTTCATTACATATAGAAACCTGATCCCCGGAAACAGATACAGCTTAACGGGGACGCTGGTAGACAGAGCATCAGGCAAGGCACTTGTTAACTCAAAAGGAAAGACATATACGGCTACTAAGGAATTCGTTCCCGATAAAGAGAACGGCGTGGTTAAAGTTATGTTCGAACATATTGACACTACATCATTTAAGGGCGCCGTAGTTGCGTTTGAAAGACTTCATTCTGACGGTATTGGTCTTGTAACTCATTACGATACAGAAGACATCGATCAGACCGTTGGAATAGTACGGATTAAGACAGCTGCTTCAGACAGCGGTAACAAGACAAAGACACTGTCTTATTCAGATACTGCGGATATAACGGATACTGTTACTTACACGGGACTCAAAGCAGGAAAGAAATACAAGATGTCATCAACACTTATGGACAGATCTACAGGCAAGGCATATAAGGATCAGGATGGAAACACCTATTCGTTGAATGTTGAATTCACGCCAAAGGAGCCGGACGGCGTATTGGAAATGAAGTATGAGAAAGTTAAGCTTACGGCGGAATATAAGGAACTCGTCGTCTATGAAAGACTGCTCGATATAAAGAACAGTACACCTGTTGCTGTTCATGAAGACATTAATGATAAGGATCAGACTGTCTATAGAGCCGATGCTTCGACAGTAGCATCAGCCTCTAAGGGCTCGAAAACAATTACCATAGATTCGGGAAACACGAAGATTACTGATATGGTCTCTTATAAAGGATTTACTCCCGGAAATATGTACTGTACTGTCGCAACGCTTTATAAGACTGACGGGAAACAGATAACAAAGGACGGAATGCCCGTTACAGGTGTTGTTTATTTCAGGCCTAAAGAAAATAACGGAACTGTTGAAGTCCCGATCACATTCAATGTCGAATCATTAATATACGGAGAATCGGTGGTCATCTTTGAGAATATATACGATGTTGCAACAGAAAAAGAGAAAGCAACAGGAACTCAGAAAGAAGACATAGAGATCGTTAGGCATAACGATCTGAACAACAAATCACAGACATTGAAATACAGTAGAAATGCGGTAATACCAAAAACAGGAGAAGAAACTTCTCCTGTCTTTGTAGTCGGTTTATTGATGATTGGTGCTTCCGCAGGTCCTTTGGGATTAGCTGTCAAAGTGAAGCGCGGTGGGAAATACCAAGCTCCTCGGCAATCGCGAAGAAAGCTTCACGCGAATTCCTTATGGTACTTTCTGAAACGCAGAATGCGAGACGGCAGTAGCCCGGTCTGGAGAAACTGGAACCCTTAACGATCAACAGGTTTTTAGAAGCGCATTTAGCGGAGAATTCGTCGTCGGTAAGACCTTCCGGTGTGTTCATGAAAATATAGAGTGCACCGTTAGGTTTTACCGCATCGAATCCCGCGTCTACGATATTTGAGTAAAGAAGATTTCTCCTGTGCTCATAATTAGCTACATCAACTTTTGCATTAAGAGACTTCTCAACAACTTTTTGCCAGATTGCAGGAGCATTAACGCTTCCTAATGTTCTGTTTGAAAGAACGATGGCAGCGGTGAGATCGTCATAATCTGCATTCCTGGGTGAAACGAGAGTATAACCGATACGCTCACCGGGAAGAGAGAGAGATTTACTCCATGAGAAGCATACGATCAGATTGTCGATATATTTAAGAACACTTGGAACTGTCATTCCGTCATAGACGAGATCGATATAAGGCTCGTCTGAGATTACGTGGATTACATGATCCTGTGCTTTGAGCATATCATTAAGCTCGGAAAGGAGGGATGCAGGATAAACAACACCTGAGGGATTGTTGGGTGAATTGATGATTACAGCCTTGGTCTTTGACGTGATGGCAGCCTTGATGCTGTCGATGACAGGCATAAATCTGTCATCGGTCTGTACAATAACAGCCTTGCCACCGTGGTTTGAAATATAGCCGTTATACTCCATGAAGTAAGGTGCGATCACTATAACTTCATCATCAGGATCAAGAAGGGAATGAAGCACATCATTCATAGCGCAAGCAGCGCCTACGGTCATGCAGACTGCGCCGCTCGATATATCCAAACCTGATTCTTCGGATCTCTTGGCAGCTATCGCAGCTCTAGTGGATTCATAACCGCTGTTGCTCATATATCCGTGCATACCGGGTGTGGGATTAGACGCGATCTCCTTAAGTGCTTCGCTTACTTCGCGAGGAGGCTCAAGGTCAGGATTGCCGATCGAAAAATCGTAAACCTTATCTGCGCCGTAGATTGCTTTGAGGCGGTTGCCTTCCTCAAACATCTTTCGTATCTGACTACCTGAAGCCAACTGTTTTTTAAGCCTTTCTGAAATCATAAAGGACACCTCCGTGTAATGATCATAAGATAAAGAAATCAGCCTTCGTAGACGGGGTTCTTGAGTCTGTGTTCAAAGAAACGCTCGCTCAAAGGCTTGTCGTAAATAAACGACTGGAATTTAGTGCATCCGCACAGCATAAGTTCGTTGGCATCTTCAATAGTCTTGACGCCCTTGCATATGACGGTGAAGCCGAGATATTCAGCAAGATGGATCATATCCTTAACAATGATGCTTCCTCTCGGATCTTCCAAAGAAAGCTGACCGAAATCGAATTTAAGAAAATCAGCCTTGAGATCCTGAAGGAGATCAAGAGAAGATCTTCCGAGACCGAATTTATCGATAGTTACCTTAATGCCGTTCTCGGAAAGTTCCTGGGCTACCTTGGTCAGAAGCAGCCTGCCGCCTTTGAAATCAGGTTCTGAGAATTCAATACCGATAAGATTACGGTCGATGCCATGACTGTCGATAATATCGATGATGTCTGTAGCGAGCTGTGAATTGAACAGGTTCTTTGACGACATATTGCAGGTAATAGGTACCATCTTCAAACCCTGAGATGCCCAAACATTCATAGAATCACATGCTTTGCGAAGAACGTGGAAGTCCATCTTGGTAACGATTCCGGAACTCCTTGCATTTTCTATGAATTCATCCGGAACAGATATTCTTCCGTCTCTGGGCCACCTTGCCAATGCTTCTGCTTCGAAAAGGGAAGGACGGCCGTCAACGGCAACAACAGGCTGGTAGTAGATCAGGAATTTGTTCTCATCTATTGCCTTGGAAATAGTAATGGCGATGTTCTTCTGATTTTCGCGGAAAGCATCATTCTCTGAGGAGACGACAAAATCCTGACCTGAACGTCTTGCAAGCTGCAGAGCTAAAGAACATTCAGCAAGCAGGATATGACTTGAATTTGCATGCCTTGATGCAACGGCAGTGATTCCGGCTCTGGCGGAAACTATGTGAGAGAAGCTTTCGCCGTCACTTTCAAGAGTGACCTGAACAGCAGAAAGAAACACCTTCAGATCTTCGAGACGATCAGAACGAAATACAATTACAAAATTATCTCCGCCTAAATGAACAAGAAATTCTTTGTTTTCTTTGTTTGCGAAAGAATCCAGTTTATGAGCAAACATTTTGATTGCCTTACCGGTGATATCCGCACCGAAAAAGCGATTAAGCTGGTTGAAACCTTTCAAACTGATGAAAGCGACAGAAAACAATGAACTCTCTTCCGTATTAAGGATCTTGCTTAATGCCATGTGGAAGTAATTAAGATTATGCATTCCGGAATCAGGATTGAGATAACGTACTTCACCGAAAAGCTCTTTTGTGCGGGCAAGCGCTATGCAATCGCTAACAGCCTTGCAGAATATGGATGACAGATCGATCCAGTTATTATCATTAACGGGAGCGAAACTGCTGCGGTAAAAGCGTATGACTACATTTACGCCGTCAACGCATTCGATGGTCTTGTCAATGTAATCAGTATCTGAATCTTTGGAAATGTAGGAAACTGTGCGCTTGGTAAGTTTGCCGTCGACACAGACCAGATCCTCGATCTTGGAAATGGAAAGTTGGTCGCAGCAATTTGAAAAAGCCTCGCCGGAAAAAGTCTTTCCGTCGAAAGCCTCAAGTGACGCGGAGATATCTGCAAAAGATATGCTGTCGCCGCTCATTAGATCCCCCTAAGATTTAATAAATTAATAATATTTTATGCAACTTTATAATTCAACAGCTTTGTCAATATAACAAGAAAACAAGATATTTGCAAAACATATTTATTAATGAGGAGTGGATATGGAAAATAAAGAAACAAGGTCATCCGGCAGGATTACCGGAGACAATGCCGAAGAAGCTGTCGTCAAACTGATGACAGCAAGCGGATACATCCTGATATGCAGAAACTTTGAGGTGCATAACGTAGGCGAGCTTGATTGCGTTTTCGAAAAGGCAGGTGAGATATATGTCATCGAAGTCAGATCCAGGCGTAATATCGGCAGTTTTCCGAGCTCGGCGGAGACAGTGGATTACAGGAAACGGAGGAAGATCATAAAAACCACTGAGCGGTTGATAGAGCGATACGGACTGCATGGTAAGAACATTGTCTTTCTTGTTGCTCAGGTTACGCATAACGCAAGCGGAATGATTAAAAATATCGAGCTGATTCCGTTTTAGTGGTGCAAAATGTAGAAAAACGCTTTATTTATTAATAAGTATGAAATTTGATTGCTTTGAAATTTCATTTTCAATATAATTGTTGAGGTTTTGAGCCTTTGTTTGCTTAAAACTTGCAATTTTGACCAGATCAAATTTCATTTGAAAGAGGAATCAGATATGAAGAGCTACAGGAATATGACCGCTGATGAGCTTAAGCAGGAGAGAGAACTTCTTGCTTCGCGCTATGAAGAGTATAAGGCGATGAACCTTTCTCTCAACATGACACGCGGTGTGCCTTCTACAGAACAGCTTGATCTCTCAAGCGATATGTATGATGACCTGAGCGATACGGGCTTCCTTTCCGCGCAAGGACAGGATGTCAGAAACTATGGTGTTCCTGCCGGAATCGAGGATGTACGCAAGGTGTTTGCAGAAATCCTCGATACAGAAGCAGACAACATCTTCATGGGTAATTCCTCAAGCCTCAACCAGATGTTTGATGCATTGATGAGAGCCATGATGTTCGGCGAGATCGAATCAGAAAAGCCCTGGTATGAAGTCAAGGGACGCAAATGGCTTTGCCCGGCACCCGGATATGACAGGCATTTCAAGGTAACTGAGACTCTTGGTTTTGAACTTATTGCTGTTCCCATGACTGATAACGGTCCTGATATGGACGTAGTTGAGGAACTTGTCAAAGATCCCGATGTCCTCGGTATCTGGTGTGTTCCTTGCTATAGCAATCCTGACGGTATCGTATATTCATATGACACATGCAGAAGACTTGCTTCAATGAAAACGGCAGCTCCTGATTTCAGGATCTACTGGGACAATGCGTATGTTGTACATCACCTCACGCCTGTAGAGAGCGAGAGAGGACATATTCCTGATATCCTTTCTCTTTGCGCAGAGGCAGGGAATCCCAACAGACCTTATGAGTTTGCTTCTTCATCCAAGATAACATTTGCCGGCGGCGGCATTTCTTGTTTTGCCACTAATTCCGACAACATGGCAAGAGCGAAAAAGTATATGAGCGTTCAGACTATCTGCACCAATAAAGTTAATCAGTTCGTTCACGCAAAGTTTCTTCCCAATGCCGCTGCTGTTGACGAACACATGAAAAAGCACGCTGCGATCCTTAGTAAGAAGTTCGAAGCAGTCCTTAATGTTCTCGCGGATGAATTAGGCGAGAATGGCGGACTCTGGCGCTGGACAGAACCTAAGGGCGGTTACTTCATAAGCTTCTATGCATATCCCGGTACCGCAACAGATGTTGTAAAAATGTGTAAGGAAGCAGGTGTGGCACTTACTCCGGCCGGAGCAAGTTATCCTTATGGCAAGGATCCCGATGATTCCAACATAAGGCTTTGTCCTTCGTTCCCACCGGTCGAAAACATCATCAAGGCTGTGAGCATTCTCAGCGTTTGTGCTAAAATTACCGCAATAGATAAACTTTTGGAGGAGTAATCCCGTGATGACAAAAGACACCTATGAAAGCCCCCTGAACTCAAGATATGCAAGCAGGGAGATGCAGTTCATATTCTCACCCGACAAGAAGTTCCGCACTTGGCGACTCCTTTGGATCGCACTGGCTGAAGCGGAGAAGGAATTAGGTCTCGACATCACAGATGCTCAGATTGCTGATCTCATAGCGCATAAGGATGATATCGATTATGAGGATGCAGCAGCAGAAGAGAAGATCCGCCGTCATGATGTAATGGCTCATGTTCATTCATATGGCAAACAGGTCAAGGATTCAAAAGCTGATGCCATCATTCACCTGGGAGCAACTTCATGCTATGTCTGCGATAATACTGACATTATCATCATGAGGGAAGCCCTGACTCTCGTAAAGAAGAGACTTGTGGTATTGATCTCAAAGCTTTCTTCTTTCGCTGAAGAATATAAGGCAATGCCCACATTGGGTTTTACTCATTTCCAGCCCGCTCAGCTCGTAACGGTAGGAAAGAGGGCTACACTCTGGCTTCAGGATCTCGTTCTTGACCTTGAGACAGTTGAGAATGCTATTGCTTCGTTGAAGCTCCTCGGCTGCAAGGGCACTACCGGAACACAGGCGTCTTTCCTTGATCTTTTCGATGGCGATCACGCAAAGTGCGTCGAGCTCGACAAGAAGATCTGCGCTAAGATGGGTTTTGAATCGTCTTACTATGTTTCAGGCCAGACATATACAAGAAAGATCGATTTCACGGTACTTTCAGCACTTGCGGCAATTGCACAGAGCGCTCACAAGTTCTCAAATGACATCCGTCTTCTGCAGCATCTGAAGGAGATCGAAGAGCCTTTCGAGAAGAATCAGATCGGATCATCAGCCATGGCTTACAAAAGGAATCCCATGAGATCCGAGAGGATCGCTTCGCTCTCAAGATATGTTATTTCAGATCTGCTCAATCCTGCAATGACATCATCAGAACAGTGGTTTGAAAGGACTCTCGATGACTCTGCAAACAAGAGGATATCTGTCCCTGAGGCATTCCTTGCTATTGACGCTATTCTCGGAATTTATACGAATGTCGTATCAGGACTCGTTGTCTATCCCAAGATGATCGAGAAGCATATCCTTGACGAGCTCCCGTTCATGATGACTGAGAACATCATGATGGAAGCTACAAAGAAGGGCGGAAACCGCCAGGAGCTTCACGAGAAGATTCGCCAGCTTTCCATGCAGGCAGGTTCTGTCGTTAAGAACGAAGGAAAACCTAATGACCTTCTTGACAGGATCGCTGCTGACCCCGAGTTCGGCATGACAATGGATGAACTTATCAAGCTCAGAGATCCCAAACTTTATATCGGAAGATGCCCCGAACAGGTAGATGCTTTCCTTAACGAGTGCGTTAAACCTCTGCTCAAGGCTCATGAAGCGGATCTTGCAGTAGATGATGTAGAACTTAACGT
>X424_Quagga__coassemble_23_pt1 | contig 28713 bp, 25 predicted proteins | sample X424_Quagga__metabat2_low_PE_008 | metagenome-assembled genome bin X424_Quagga | reverse complement strand
TGGTGGCTCACTGGAGGCTCGAACTCCAGACCCCTTGATTAAAAGTCAAGTGCTCTACCGACTGAGCTAGTGAACCATATGGCTGGGGTGGCAGGATTCGGACCTGCGAATGCGGGAGTCAAAGACCCGTGCCTTACCCCTTGGCTACACCCCAGTGGGGGGAGCACGAAAGATTAAAAGTTGGGGTGGGATAAGGGATTCGAACCCTTGATATCTAGTGCCACAAACTAGCGCTCTAACCAGCTGAACTAATCCCACCATGATTTTCGTGCTTTGAAATTATAAATGTATGGTCTGTTTAAGTCAAGCATGATTGTCAAACCTCCTGTTCTTGTACTATAATCACTCAAACATATATAGAAGGAAGTGTAAGAATGGACAACGAAATCAACGAATCCTACATCACGATGCCTGCAGGTTTCAAAGCGGCCGGCGTTGCTTGCGGTCTCAAGACAGACACGGGCAATTCAGGTCCTATGGACCTTCTTGATGTCAACATGGTCGAATCCGATGTTCCCGCAACCGTCGCGGGCGTCTATACCGGGAACCTCATAAAAGGTCATTCCCTTCAGCGTACGATCAGCGTTATCGATACAGGTGCCAAGATCCGCGCACTTGTTGTCAATTCCAAGAACGCAAACGCTTGCGTAGGTGCCAAAGGTTATCAGGATGCCGTTTCGGTTGCCGAGGCCGCTGCAAAAGAGCTCGGCTGCACTCCCGATGAGGTCCTTACGGCTTCCACAGGTACGATCGGAATCCGTCTTGATGCTCAGAAGATCATCAATGCGATGCCTAAGCTCGTATCTTCCCTCGCAACAGATGCCGCTTCCGCTCATGCTGCAGAGAAAGCCATGATGACCACAGATACAGTACCCAAAGAAGTATCCGCGAAGCTTACCCTTTCCGGCGGCAAGGAAATCACGATTGCAGGCATGGCTAAAGGTTCCGGTATGATCTGCCCCAACCTCGGCACAATGATCGTCGTTTTCACGACCGATGCCGCAATCTCAAAGGAGTTGCTGCAGGCAGCCTTGAGAAAAGCTGTTTCTCACACTTTCAACCGCGTTTCTGTTGACGGCGATACCTCATGCTGCGATATGGTCGTAGTCCTCGCAAACGGCGTTTCCGAAGCGACGATCGAAGCCGGCAGCGATGATCTGTGTCTTTTCGAAGAGGCTCTGACCTCGCTCTCTCTTGATCTTTCACGCATGATCGCCTCAGACGGCGAGGGTGCTTCAAAGTTCATCGAGGTTATCTGCCGCGGAGCCAAGACAGCTGAGGACGCAAGGCTCGTTGTTACAGCCGTCGCCAAGTCTCCCCTGGTAAAGACTGCCGTTTTCGGTGAGGATGCGAACTGGGGAAGGATCATAACGGCCGCAGGTTATTCCGGAGCCGATTTCGATCCCGAAAAGGTCGACATCCGTCTGGCAGGCCTTCTTGTATGCAAGGACGGACAGGCAACCGACTATTCCGAGGATGAGGCTTCCGAGCTCGTCAAGCAGTCCGACATCAAGATCGAGATCGACCTCAACCAGGGCGGATTCGATGACCGTATGTTCTCCTGCGACTTCTCATACGATTACGTAAAGATCAACGGAAGCTACAGGACGTAAGTTCAAAACCGTCAGGATACAATAAACAAGCGCATCTGCAAGGGTGCGCTTTTTTATGCCCGGTCCACGTTAACATTTACCCTTTTTTCGTAAGAATTGCTTTTCGGATTGTTCACAGAGAGAAAACAACAAGGCAATGCGCTGAGCGTAGTATTTAGACAAAGGGTTAAGCTTGCAGGGATCATAAGGAGCGCGATATGGTTTTTGATCTTGAGAGATATATAGACGAACCTCTTGTTTACTTCGATGACAAGCGCAAGATCGATGATCAGAAATTGTTTTTGCTTGGTTTACGGATAAGGTCTGACATGGTTGACCTACTCCTGAACGGCAACAGGTCTGAAGACATCGTTATCAAAAAACTGGATCCGGCAGAGGAACCCAGTTTCGGTCTGATAAACATGGTAGCCGAATCCGCGCTGTCCGACTGGGATTTTGAAGCAATCGGCGATACTCCTTCCGGTGAGATATCTGAGATCACCGTAACAGACATCAGTGATCCCGGCAGTACTTCAGCTTACATCAAGAGTAAACAGAAAATATACGGAGAAGAGAAGATCCTCAAGAAGACTATCGCAAACTTCAAGATGTCTGATTCCAAGCATCGTGAAGGCGCAGTACTCAGAGCTTTGCAGGAAGACTTCTCAGCCATCAGCGACCAGCTCAACAGCGAACTCAATGTGTTCCCGCTTCCGATGAGGGAGATGATCATGATGACGCTCCTTGACAGGTTCCATTCCTGGGAGAAGTCCAATTGGGACTAAAACAGCAAGTTGACGGTCATTCTGTACCTCTCTTTTAACGCAAAAGCCGCCCCCGCGGGGACGGCTTTTGTAACGGACAAATACAGAAAGGAATAAGGTTCTTTTCCTTGATCGGAAAAACTTTTCGATGAACCGTCTTCCCTTATGTACGGCGCAATTCTAACAATGAGGGCCGGTGATGTATGTCTGTTTACAGACAAGTTTTTAGTATTTTCGTTTGCTTAAAGCAACAAAAAAAGTCCCGCTTTTCAGCGGGACTTAGAGCACTTGTTCATAAGAAACAACGAGCGGCTTCTTATTCTTCGGAATCAGCTTCCTTAGCCTTCTTAGCTTTTGTTGTCTTCTTGGGCTTCTCCTCGCCTTCTGCGGGAGCTTCAGCAGCCTTCTTTGTTGTCTTCTTTGCAGGCTTCTTCTCACCCTCTTCAGCGGGCTTCTCATCAGCCTTCTTTGCAGCCGTCTTCTTGGCAGCAGGCTTCTTGGCAGCCTTCTTCTCACCGTCTGCAGGCTCTGCATCAGGTTCCTTGGGCTCGACCTTTACAGCCTTGGATGCGAGGTACTCAACTGTCTTTCTTGCACGGATGGAATCCTTGATGAAAGAAGCATCCTCACCGATAGACTCCTTAACCTTCTCGAGATCGATCTTGTAGGAATCAGCGATCGTCTGGAGCTCCTCGTTGTAATCTTCGTCGGTTACTTCAGGATTCAAGATGTCTGTGATCTTCTCAACAACGAGAGAAGACTTGACTCTGACGCGTGCCATAGGCTCAAGGGACTGCTTGAACTCATCGATGGACTGTCCGAGATACTGGAGATACATTGAGAGCTCGATGCCCTGGCTGCTCATACGTGCATTCTGATCCTGAACCATCTGCTCTACTTCGCTGTCGACCATTGACTGAGGGATATCGATCTCGCAGTTGTCGCATACAGCACGTACTGTCTCATTCTCGAAAGCAGCCTTGTTGTCCTTGGCAGCCTTCTCTTCCTTGTTCTTGCGGATATCAGCCTTGAGCTCGTCGATAGTATCGAACTCGGAAACATCCTTAGCAAACTCGTCGTCAAGCGCAGGAATGACCTCTGTCTTGATAGCGTGGATCTTTACGTTGAATGTAGCATCAGCACCCTTGAGATCCTCGGAATGATAATCTTCAGGGAACTTAACTTCGATCGTGAACTCATCGCCCTCGCTGTGACCTGCAACCTGCTCCTCAAAGCCGGGGATGAAAGAGTGTGAACCAAGCTTGAGGTTATAGCCCTCGCCCTTGCCGCCTTCGAAAGCAACGCCATCCTTGAAGCCTTCATAGTCGATCGTGACTGTGTCGCCTTCAGCTGCCGGACGGTCTGTAACTTCCTCAAGGGAAGAATTCCTCTTGCTCATACGCTCGAGTTCGTCATTAACATCCTGCTCTGTAACCTCGATGTCCTTGTAAGGAACCTCGACACCCTCATACTGGCCGAGTTCGAACTCAGGCTTTACGTAAACAGAGATCGTGTACTTGAGGCCGTTCTCATCAAGATCGGTTACATCCATCTCAGGACGTGAAACAACCTTGAGATCGTGCTCCTTGATAGCTTCGGGATACTGCTTGTTAGCGATCTCGTTCATAGCATCATCATAAAGGACGCCCTCACCGTAGTACTGGCAGACAAGCTGGAAAGGAACCTTACCCTTACGGAAACCGGGTACCTGGAAACGACCCTTGTTCTTGTTGTAAGCCTGCTTGAGAGCAGCCTTCCACTCTTCAATTCCAGCCTCGAGGCTGATAACTACCTGCGAGTGCTCTTTTTTCTCAATCGTGGATGCCATGTTATATCCTCCATATTTATTATTAATAACAATAACCGAATAAGAATTGTATCACAGCACATGCTGTTTTTGCAATAAACAAATGATGTTACCGGACCCCGCACCGGACTTCTTTTTCGAACCCGCTCCTTAAGTCCCCGCTCGAAAAGCATAAAAAAACTGCCGCGATCAAACCACGGCAGTCATTAACTTTGGCGCGCCTGGCAGAGCTCGAATCCACAACCTTCTGATCCGTAGTCAGACGCTCTATCCAGTTGAGCTACAGGCGCATATCGCATCGGTCATCCCGATAGCCTACTTACTATATTACTTACCTGCCCGAATGTCAATCAAAACTTGTTCAGTACAAACACGGCAAAGAGGTTACTCGCTCTTTACGGAGATCTCTCCCAACCGGATCCTTGTAACGTTCTTATTCTCATCGAAAACAAATTCGAGCTTGTAAGTGCCGTCAGCGGTCTCAAAAGTATAGACATATCCGGTCTCATCGATCATGGGATAGACCAGCAGGAGTTCCGAGATATTCATTCCCACGAACAACCTTCCGTCAAAAGTCGGGATCAGACTGCCGGAATTGCTGTCGTAGAGAGAGATCGCAAGAAGCCTGGCAGTATTCCACGTACCGTCAGCCAAAGGATACCCTTCAAGACGAAGCATCACTCCGTTAAAAGCGATCAGTATCTCACACGCCTTGTTACGATCCGTGCCATTGACCATTTCGATGACGGGATCACCGAGCATGTGCAGGATGTCGCTTCTTGAATATGAGATTCCGCAGCGCAGGACCGGCGTGCCATTCAGGCAGAACTCAACCTCATCGCCTTTGGAAACAAACGTGTCCTCTATGTAGAAGGTTCCATCCACCTTACGGGCGAGATTGACCTCTCTTGAAACGATGTTCTCTCCCGAAGCATCGATCGTCTCAGGGATCTCAAAGCTCACCAGAGTCGGAAGAAAGGTCGTAAGCCTGTACTCGCTGACCGCGCTCTTTACACGGAGCTTATAGTAATCGATAAGATATGCAGCCTTCGACGAGATAACTGACGAGATGTAGATATCGTCCTTGAACATCGGCTTGATTATCGATTCAAGTCCGGCGGAATTACCGTCACTGATCATCTTGAAATAGTGTGACATATAATCGTAGGCTTCTACCGACTTGGATGCGTAATCGTTTGCGAGTGTATATGCCCCGTCTCTTTCTAACAGGGCAAACCTGCACGGATTCGCCACATCATGGTCTTCATCATAAAGCAGTTCGACCAGCGTTAATCCGGCAAAATTCTTCATCGAGACAGCGTTCACGCCGGCCTTCTTATCAGCATCGGCATAAAACTTTACGGTCTCCGTGTCTGACAGAAATCTGTAGGACGTAATCTTTCCATGTCTCGCAGACATCTCCCTAAGGACTTCGCAATACTGGTAAAACACCGAGTAAGACATGCCGTCAAGCTGTCGCTCGGGTATAGATGAATAACTGTCGGCAACCGCTTCCTTGTCCATGATAGCTTTGCTGACAAGGCGTGCCAGCTCCTGCCTGGAGATATCCTCGCTATGGTTGTCAAACCTCTTCTGTATTCTCTGTATGACATTGCAGGAAGAAAGCGAGAACAGAATGACAACGGCCAGAAGGACCGCGCCGGCCTTCTTAACCAAAATCCTTGCAGACTGTCTGCCCGTTCCCGTCATTGCTCTGTTAACTCTCCGTCCTTCTCTGCCTTGCAGCCTCGAAAACGACAACGCCGCATGCAACAGCTGCGTTAAGGCTGTTTACATGACCGGACATCGGGATCTCGACCGTGAAGTCGCAGCACTTGCGTACACCGTCCCTCATGCCGTCACCCTCGCTTCCTATTACGATCACCAGGCTTCCCGAATAGTCCGCCTTGTCGTATGTCGTATCTCCGTTCATATCCGTACCGCATACCCAGAAACCCTCTTTCTCCTTGAGGTTTCGCAGTGTCTGGGCAAGGTTGGTTACTCTTGCGACCGGAACATATTCCATTGCTCCGGCAGAAGCCTTGGCAACCATCGAATCGAGCGATACCGAACGTCTCTCCGGAATAATTACGCCGTCGATGCCGCAGCAGTCAGCTATTCTCAGCATGGAACCCAGGTTATATGCATCCTTTATCTCATCAAGAGCGATGAGGATCGGAGCTCTTCCCTCGTCCCTGGCCTTATTGATTATATCGTCAAGATCAGCATACTCATGAGGCGCAACTGAGGCAATTACGCCCTGGTGATTATGTGTCGTGCTCATACGGTCGAGCACATTGCGCGGTACCCGCGAAATGACCGTATCCATCTTATTAGCGGCATCCAGGATCTTTGCGAGCGCAGGTTCGAGACGTTTGCCGCCTTCGGGCTTCAGGATCCAAATGCGGTTGATCGTCCTTCCGGAAGATATCGCTTCGCTGACCGCGTTGCGGCCTTCTATCTTGTCGCCGGAAACATTTCCGGATTTGTTGTTGTTACCGCGCTGTTCTTCCAAATCACTCATCTCCTGCATCATCGTCATCCACAAGATTGATCGGCTTGATACCGTCCGCTATCTCAAAACTGCGCTGGATAAGGTATTCCATCCTTGATTCCTGATTATCCATGAACAGATATCCTATCAGCGTTTCAAAGCCTGTGGCGTACATGTAGTCGGCATGAGAAGCATTTTTCGAGGACGCATGGGGATTTGAATTCTTCCCGCGCCTGAAATAGTTCTCTTCCGTTTCCGTCAGTTCATCAAGAAGCTGTCTTGCGATCTCGGCCTGTGATTCAGCCGACACGTATTTGATCGTCTTCTTGTGAAGCTTGTTGTTATTGCCGGCTCCGTATTTCGAAGCGTGACACCTGGCATAAACCTCATAAACCGCATCACCAATATACGCCAGCACCAGCGGCGATACTTCACGAAGATCGGTTGCGATAAAAGGCTTGATCATGTGTTTCTCCGTTATTTGATCTTCTCGAGCTGAGGACCCTTGGGCGTATCCTTGATGCTGTAACCAAGCGCCGTTATCCGGTCCCTGATCCTGTCTGCCTCGGCAAAATCCTTCGCTTTCTTCGCTTCAGCACGCTTTCCGGCGAGTTCCATGACCTCGGCAGGGATCTCTTCCTTAGCCTCGTCAAGCAATACGCCAAGAACGCCCGTAAGCTCGGTGATCTTGTCAGAAGCAAGCTTCAATGCCTCCGCCGAAGCGTCATCAGCCGCAAGTGCCCTGTTAGCTTCAGTTACAAGATTGAATATATCCGTTATCGCATCAGCCGAGTTGAGATCGTCATCCATATGAGCGATGAAGCTCTCCTCTGCTGCCTTGACCGCCTCTGTGAGTTTTGCGGAAGTCTCGGAGTCAGAAGGATGCGAATCAGCACCGTTCTCAAGCGCAAACTTGATCTGCGACACGCAGTTGCTTATCCTTCCGAGGCTCGTCTGCGCCGCCGCAAGAAGCTCATCGGAGAAATTGATGGGGCTCCTGTAATGACCGAGCAGGATGAAGAACCTGACAACGTTATAAGGGTACTTCTTGACGATATCCCTGATGGTGAAGAAATTGCCCAGGGACTTGCTCATTTTCTCGCCGTCGATGTTAACGAAGGCATTGTGTACCCAGAAGTTTGCCAGCGGGCAGCCGTTAGCAGCCTCGCTCTGTGCGATCTCGTTCTCGTGATGCGGGAAGATGAGGTCCTGTCCGCCGCCGTGGATATCGATCGTCTCGCCCAGATGCTGCCTGATCATGGCAGAGCATTCGATATGCCAGCCGGGTCTTCCCTCGCCCCACGGAGAACCCCATGCAGGCTCGCCTTCCTTCTTGAATTTCCAAAGCGCAAAATCTCCGGGATTCTTCTTGCCCTCATAATTCGCTTTCCTCTCGCCGCCGCCTGCAACGAGTTCATCAAGCTTATAGTGAGAGAGCTTGCCGTAGTCTTCCTTTTTGGAAACGTCATAGTAGACGCCGTCGCCTTCGATCACATAGGTGAAGCCCTTTTCCTCCATCGACCTGATGAGGCTGATTATCGCCTTGATGGAGTGAGTTGCCCTGGGCTGTGCGCTCTGACGCTTGATGTTGAGGCCGTCAGCATCGACGTAGTATTCCTTGATGAACCTGTCGGCAAGTTCTTCTACCGTAATGCCTTCCTCATTCGAGCGCTTGATCATCTTATCGTCGATATCGGTGAAATTCTGAACGAAAGTCACGTCATATCCCCTGTACTCAAGATATCTTCTCAATGTATCGAAAGTAACGAACGGCCTGGCATTGCCGAGGTGGAAATAGTTGTATACCGTCGGGCCGCAGGCATACATCTTGACCTTGCCCGGCTCGATCGTCTTGAAATCTTCCTTGTATCTTGTGAGTGTGTTGTAAAGCTTCATGTATATTCTCCTTGAAGGTAATTATCTTTGTTTGGGCTTTAGTCCGTTACCGGCAGATCGTCGTCCGCCTGGACTGAAGCATAAGGTTTGTTCCCGGGGTCATACTCGGGCGCGGTCTTTCCGGGACAACAGTTGGAGCCTCCAGACTGCTCGACCTGCTTGCGGAGCATACGTATCTCTTGCTGCATTTCCGCCATCATCCGGCTCATATCACGGATCTCGTCTTCAAGAGGATCCTCGATATCGGTATGGTCGAGCTCAACAGCGTGGGAGACTTGCTTAACACCGTCGATCTTAACGATCTTTCCGGGAACGCCAACCACGGTCGCGTCAGCCGGTACATCATGAAGAACGACCGAGTTCGCACCGATCATCACATTGTTGCCGATGGTTATATTACCAAGCAGTTTGGCTCCGGTTCCGATCAGGACATTGTCCCCGATGGTAGGATGCCTTTTGGCATGCTTAACGTGGCCTCTTCCTCCGAGTGTCACGCCGTGATAGATAGTACAGTTATCACCGATAACGGAAGTCTCACCGATAACGATTCCCGCGCCATGGTCGATAAAAAGGCCTTTGCCGATCGTCGCTCCGGGGTGGATCTCAACGCCTGTATGGAACTTGCCCCTTTCGGACACCCAGCGCGCCAGACCGCGCCATTTGATCCTGTAGAAAAAGTGGCTGATCCTGTAGTAAACAAGCGCGTGAAAACCCGGGTATAAAAAAATTACACCCGCCACCGTCCTGGCAGCAGGGTCGCGGGATGCTATCTGTTTTGCATCATAAAGAAGTCCCAAGCGCTTGCACTCTTCCCGTCCGTTTCATTAAAAAACGACCCGAACATAGCAGACTCTGATTGACACCCGGTTATACCAGGGCTGATGCTCTGCGTCTGACTTCAATAGTCCAACTAAAAAGGCTTTATTTCCACCAAGCGGTCCGAGCTCATAATTATGTCATGTAGGTCCAATTTAGAGGCCACAATGCTAAGGTCACCTTAATTATAAAATAAAACGCGGGCATTTCAAATATAAAAGAGCATTTGCAATAATATCGCAACAAATTTTGCGGATTTCTGCCCTTTCAGAAAGGTTCCGCGTTCTTAAACAGCCTGTTGCTCGCAAGGGCTACGCAAAGGACTTTTGAGGCACCTGCTCCGTATAGTGCCACGGCGGCTTCATGGAGCGTGAAGCCGGTGGTGGCGACATCGTCAACCACTATGACCGTCAGGCCCCCTATGTCCCATTCCCCGGAAACTGCGAAAGCATCCGTAACATTCGATATCCTCGCAAGATTTCCTTTCAGCTCGGTCTGCCTGTCCGTATCGCGGGTACGCTGCAGGACGTCTCCGGCAAACGGAATACCTGCTATCGCTGCCGCCGGCTTTGCAATTTCGGCTGCCTGGTTGAACCCTCTCTCCCGCATCCTTGACTCAGACAGCGGCACCGGCACGATCAGATCCGCCCCGACGCTATCCTCCTTAAGGCATGTCCCCATAATGCATCCCAGGAAGTTTGCGAGTTCCTTCTTCTTTCCGAACTTGACCGCCGGGATCGCGTATCCGGCCGTTCCGTGATAGTTCAGCGGCACGTATAACGGCAGAGAAGGTATCGGATCGCCCTCATACGGATTCGAAAGGCAGAACATCCATCTTTTGTCAGACTCGTACGGAACCAGCAACGAGAGGCATTTCCCGCAGATATGAAGCTTCTTTTCGCGTCCGCCGGATGCACTGCGAAGATCCTCATATTGAGTGAACCTGTCATCCGCATCCGCAAGTCTTCCGCAGATGCAGCAGCACGCAGGAAACATAAAGTCCAGCGTCTCATTCAGGAATGCCAAAAAGGAGGGGATCATTCCCCTCTGAGCAACTGAAAAGGTCATATCAAAGCCCCCGTTTGTGATCGATGATCTCGAGCAAACCCTTCAATGCAGTAACGCGTTCCTCACCGTGAACGGATTTCAGGAAGCGCGAAAGGGTATCATTGGAATCAATTATCGTCACCCTGCTCCTTCCGCGAGTAACAGCGGTATAGAGCAGGTTTCTTTTGTAAAGCAGCGCATTCATCTTCCCCAGCAGGATGATAACATGCTCGAACTCGCAGCCCTGAGACTTATGAACTGTCACGGCGTAAGCAAGTTCAATATCCTCAAGCATCTTCTTCGTGTATTTGACCATCTTTCCGTCATCGAAAAGCACTGTCATGGTGCCCTCGATCGGATCGACGCTGTCGACTTTTCCCATCTCGCCGTTGAAAACGCCCTGTTCAGTCTCACCCGTACCGGGATCGAGCCACTCGGCGGAGTAATCGTTGCGCGTCTGCATCACTCTGTCGCCCTCGTAAAACGATACGGATGATCCGCGTTTCACGCAGGGCAGTTCATCCGCTCCTCCGGCTTCTGAAACGAACAGTTCCTGAAGCATCGAATTCAACCTCACCGTACCCAGCATGACGTTCTCATTCTTGGTCGGAGTAAGGAACACGGAATCTTCATCCTGCATTCCTTTTACCATTTCCTTGACCTTCTCGAATCCCTCTTCGTCATCCGCTGTCCTGATTATCTCGAAATCAGCTCCGTCAGTGACAAGCGCTTCACCGTTCAGGATCCTGTATGCGTTCGCCGCTATCGAGCTGTCACTGTACTGGCGGTGTGCAAAAGTCAGGCGCGCCGAAGGGATCGCTCTGCATGAAAGCAGGTCCCTGAGAACATTTCCGCATCCGACGGACGGGAGCTGATCCGGATCGCCCACAAGTATCAGCGAGGTCGATTCATCAGTCGCATCCAGGAGCCTTTCAAACAGCTCGGTATCAACCATCGACATCTCATCAATGACAATCACCCGTGCCTTGATGGTATCAGTATGGTCGTGGACAAAATAAGTGTTTCCGCCCATCTCATCCATAGGCCTTACGCCAAGCATCCTGTGAATGGTAGCAGCCGGACTTCCCGTTGATTCTGAAAGCCTCTTGGCTGCCCTGCCGGTAGGCGCGGCAAAAACACTGGTGATATTCCTCTCACGGAAATACTCCGCGAGTATTCCCATGATCGTTGTCTTTCCGGTTCCCGGTCCGCCCGTGATTATGCAGAACGGGCAATACATACAGAGGTGCAAAGCGTTCAGCTGAGCGTCATCAAGGACGATCCCGGCCTTGTCCGCATACTGCGCCATTATGCGGTCCGATTCAGCGCGCAGAGGCGCTTTAACGTGCATCGAAAGGAACTTCTCTATCCTTTTCTTTATCGCGGCTTCAGCCTTGAAATAGCGCAGCGGCGACATATACGCTTCGTCATCCAGAGGATCCGCCGCCTGGCACTTGTCATCCGAGAATTTGAATACGGCGATATCCTTGTTATCGACTGCGATATTGCAGGCATCGGGGAAAACCTTTGAGAAGTCCTCAGAGGCTATTTTTGCGCATTCGCCCGAATTGAGCATCGAAAAGGCTTTCTTCCTGACCTGTACCGGACGCAGCATTGTTGATTTGGTATCATCACAGACCGCTTCACACGCCTCCGCGAGAGCTGCAGCCGCACGGACATCAGACAGGACCTCAAAGCCTGCCTCTATGGCGATCCTGTCGCAGAGTGCAAAATCCGCAATGCCTTTGGACATCAGAGCATACGGGTTCTCCTTGATCTTCACGACGGAGAGCTCGCCCATGCCATAGAGAGTCTTTATCTGTTCCTGCGTAAGTCCGAGCTTCCTGGCAGCAAGACCTTCTCTGAAGAATTCCTCATTGTCTGTTACTGCATCACAAAAAGACATCGCCTTATCTTCCGACAGGTTCTTTATCTTTTTCGCAGCCTTTTTGGGATCGTTCAACAGAACGTCCAGAATCTCTTCACCGTATGCTTCGGCAAGCATGCCTGACAGTATTTTGCCCGAACCCGGAAGATTGTCCGTGAGAAAAGCAGCAACGAGTGCCGTTCCGTTATCTTCGGTATCGGCATGCTTTATTGCTGAAAGCTTCACCTGGACACGCTCATTCCACAGCGTAACTTTGCCCGAAATAACATAGATCCCGCCCTCGATAACATCGACTCTCGATGTTCCGGAGGCCATGAACCTTCCATCGGTCATAAAAGAAACGAAATTGCTTTTCGTCCGCGGGCAAAAGACCTTGACGGCCTTGACCGTCAGATCCGTGACCTGCTGCCCTACGTCATCTGCAGACAGCATCGGGCGTGACATTTCAGATACCGGCCTTCTCCCTTATGATGGCAGCCTTATCGGTCTTCTCCCAAGGCAGATCGATCTCCGGTCTTCCGAAGTGTCCGTAGCTTGCAGTCTGAGTGTAGATCGGTCTTCTGAGATCGAGATCACGGATTATCGCAGCGGGTCTCAGATCGAAAACAGACCTGACGATCTCTGTGATCTTCTCGTCAGGGATCTTTCCCGTGCCGAATGTATCGACCATTACCGATACGGGCTCAGCGACACCGATCGCATATGCGACCTGTACCTCGCACTCGGCAGCGATTCCGGAAGCTACGATATTCTTTGCAACATAACGCATCATATAAGAAGCGGAACGGTCAACCTTCGTAGGATCCTTGCCCGAGAATGCTCCGCCGCCGTGACGTGCAAATCCGCCATATGTATCGACTATGATCTTACGTCCGGTAAGTCCCGAGTCACCTGCAGGGCCGCCGATAACAAAACGTCCTGTCGGATTAACGAAGATCTTGGTGTCTGCATCGACCAGTTCAGCGGGAATAACGGGAGCGATGACCGCTTCCTTAATAAACTTCTCGAGTTCTTCGGAAGATACGCTGTCGCTGTGCTGTGTGGAAATGACGATCGCATCGATCCTCTTGACCTTGTTGCCATCATATTCAACCGTAACCTGGCTCTTTCCGTCAGGCCTCAGAAAATCAACCGTCTTGTTCTTGCGCACTTCGGTAAGACGCAGTGTCAGCTTGTGTGCAAGAGAGATCGGGAGCGGCATGAGTTCTTCGGTATCGTCGTTTGCATAACCGAACATCATGCCCTGATCGCCTGCACCGGTATCAAGCTCTGCATTGTCGCCGTGACGCGATTCATAGGATCTGTCCACGCCCATGGCGATATCGGGGGACTGTTCGTCGATCGATGTGAGTACGGCGCAAGAATTGCAGTCGAAACCGACCGCGCTGCTGTCGTAACCTATCTCACTGAGTCTGTTCCTGACGATGGAAGGGATATCGACATAAGCGGAGGTCGTTATCTCGCCCATAACCAGAACCATTCCCGTTGTAGCGCAAGTCTCACAAGCAACACGCGCCATCTTGTCCTGTTCAAGGATCGCGTCAAGGATCGAATCAGAGATCTGATCGCAAACCTTGTCAGGATGTCCATCTGTGACTGACTCGGATGTGAAAAGCCATTTACCTGTTTTGTTTCTCATAATAATCCTTTCCGTTCAATGCCTTTCCAAAAAGAAAACGCCTTCCCCGAAAGGAAGGCGTACGCTTTTATATAAACGTTCCTCATCTTTCAGGTCGCCTCTTTCGGTTTCCTGCCGGATTTGGCACCGCTGCTTTCCGCGGTTGCCGGGCTTCACAGGGCCGGTTCCCTCTAGCCACTCTTGATAAGCAATGAACTTAAAAATAGTTTCAGCGGCTTCATTGTACATATACGCAAAGTCGTTGTAAAGCGAAAACCGGACGGATTTGAACATCTGTCCTGAAAATTCTTTTCGAGAACGGCAAATTCCTAATAACAATAATTAAGTATTACGTCCCGTTTTGGCCCGAAAAACGGCTTTTCACTGACGGCAATTGTCGGTTTTTGTCGGTAATCTCACGCCTGTTCCCGTTCTACAATTCATGGCAAGCATGAACTTATTACATCAGCACTCGATAACTACAGGAGGAACCGGCGATGGCATTTTCGATCAAGATCTACGAAAAGGACAAGTATTTGTTTGCCCTGATGAAGGCCAGGCTCGGTGCATTGTATCCGGAAGCATACATCACCGACCCCTATCTGGAATCCGATAAGATCTCGGACGGCGACATGTTCGGCGAATATACGAAGGTCCTGTTCAATCCGAAGCAATTCGGAGAGGATTTCGGGCTCGAAGCTGCCCGGGAACAGGCCGTTCAATTCATTAAGGAACGTATCGATAAACCCATTCCCACGATTGATAGTAACGGCATTGTCGACTGCAGGAAGATATGCAGCGCTCTGGGGCTGGATTCTATGCGTGATGATGTATCCTCCGGTGATGCCGCGGATACCGGAAAAGGACGCATTGAAGTATTGATCCCGTTCGTATATATCAACGACCGCGAAAACTACATAAGGAATAATTATCGCGAATTGACCGATGCCGATCTGTCGTTAAGGCTTGATTTCACCAGCCGGCTGAGAGCCGCAGAGGAAGAAGGGCCTGAATTCATGGCCGGCAACATGACCGGGCTCCTGGAAGCATGTGCTTCACGCAAATTCGAGCCAAACGACATTTTCAAATACTGCAGCCGTGACAGCATGGGATTTCTCACACCGGGCACCTCAAAAGGCGACGACGATGTCTATGACATAGGAAGTACGAGATGCAGGATCCTGCTCGACAGATGCAGAGAACTGATATCAGACGGAACACGCAGGATAAATGTTCTGGCAATAGCAGAGGGCTTCAGATCTGCCGAGCTTCCCGTTCTCGTTTCTGACTGCGACAAAGTGACCATCCTGTTTTCCGGAAAGAACAGGAATGAAGAGATCCAGGCCGCGGGACTTATCAGTTCCATAAGCAGATCACTCACCCACGGAATAATCGAAACTGATTATGCCGTAAATGATCCGGGAATCATCGGAGCTGCAATATGAACAAGACCTTAGACCTTGACACGATAAAAGAACAGCTTACCTATTGCGTTCTCAATGCGATCAGGAATGAAAGCGATCCGACTGATGACAGGCTGAAGGAGATAATCGCAGATGTCATCAGCAACTCGGATTCAATTAAGATGCCGCTGTCCGAGAAGCGCGACATGGCCAAGCGTGTGTTCAACTCTCTGCGCAGGATGGATGTCATCGAGCCGCTCATGCAGGATCCGACGATCACCGAGATAATGGTGAACGGTCCGGACAAGATCTTTTACGAGCGTGGAGGAAAGCTGTACAGATCAGACATAAGATTCAAGGATGAAGAAACACTGAAGACAGTGATCTCGTGTTTCTTCGCCAACAGAAACCGCCCGTTGAACGAAGCAAATCCCATATCCGATCTGAGGCTTCCCGACGGTTCCAGAGCCAATGCCGTTCTCGCTCCGATCGCATCGCAGACAACGGTGACCATAAGAAAATTCACCGGTATCTCTCATGACATAGTGACGCTCATCAGACAAGGCTTTATCAGCGAGGAAGCGGCAAGGTTTCTGAGCGGCTGTGTAAGGAACAGGAAGACCATATTCCTCAGCGGCGGAACAGGCAGCGGAAAGACAACATTTTTAAATTGCTTAAGTTCATTCATACCCAAGGATGAACGCGTCGTAACGATCGAGGATTCGGCCGAACTCAATCTTCAGGGCATCGACAATCTTGTAAGGATGGAAGCACGTCTTCCCGGCCCTGACGGTTCAGGCGAAGTCAATATCGGAATGATGATACGCGCATCGCTGAGAATGCGTCCAGACAGGATCATAGTCGGAGAAGTCAGAGGCTCCGAATCCGCCGACATGATGAACGCGCTCAACACAGGTCATCCGGGATCAATGTGTACAGGGCATGCGAACTCATGTTTCGAGATGCTCGAAAGGCTGACAGGAATGGTTATGGCCGGTTCAAATCTTCCCTACGACGCGATAGTGACACAGCTGTCAATGGGAATAGACATAATCCTTCATATCTCGAGAAGCCGTGAAGGAAAGAGATACATAGACGAGATATGCAGCGTGCTGCCTTCCGAGGGACACGAATACAAACTCAAAACACTATACATCAACAAAGGAGGAAAATGCCTTGAACGTATCTGCAGCGACGAAGAGCTCAAAGAGATCATGGCTTACAGAGCATAAGTCTGCTTCGCTGAAGCCGGACACAGTATTCCTTCTGAAGAGCATCTGGGTCTATCCGCTTTTCGCAGCGGTGCTCTACATAGCGTCCTCCCTCTTCATATCGTCTTCAAGAATAAGACTGGTATTGTCTCTGATCCTCGGGATATTCCCGTGGAAGGAAGCGATGATGAAGATATTCTCCAACAGAAACCGCCACACCAGGACACAGCTTCTCGTAATGCTCCAGATACTGTGCACCAGCGTATCGAGCGGATACTCGATCGAGAAATCGCTCCTTATGATGCGTCCTGTAATTGAACACACATTCGGCAAGCGCTGCATGCTGATAAGACCGCTTATCAATCTGGAGAACGATCTGAAGCTCCACACGAGTCTGGAGAAATCACTGAACTCATTTGCCGAAGCCGTCAGGTTTCCTGAAACGGTCCCGATCTTCCACGCCCTCGCCATATCCGGCGAGATCGGCAACAACAGTCTTGCCATACTTCGCAGTTCATGCCAGATGCTGTCTGAAATGAATGCGGTGCAGAGCGAGATAGCAGCACAGAATGCCGGCAAGAACGCAGAAGCCGCCATGCTTTGCGCGATGCCCTTCGCAGTCACCTTCGCGCTCAACTATATGAGCCGTGATTACATAGACATGGCCCGCAATACCAGAACCGGGTCAGTTCTCCTTGCAATAGCATTCGGCATTTGCGTAGTAGCTTGTGCGATGCTTTTAAAATACATGTCCCACGATTCCGGACGGAAGATACGTTCATCAGCCAGTCTTGGCTACGATGATTCACTGAAAGTTTCCCCGACATACCCCTTGACTTCTTTCTTCAGACGCATTCTTCCGACCGGTTTCATCACCTCAAGGCACGAGCTCTTTAACGAGTTATCCGTCAATCCGGGACTCGCATATGAGCAGTACCTTAAAAAGCAGATCCTGATCTGCGCGGCTTCCGGCCTGATTGGATTGACCATCATGATAAAGCTTGGGCAAAATCCGTGTTTTGCGATCGTTTTCGTTGTCGTGATGGGAATACTCGGAAGCCGCGAGGTCAGATCTGAAGTCGAACGCAAGAGAGAAGATCTCATGACCGACATACCATTATTCATGTGCCTCATTTCAACTCTTCTGGAAGCGGGAATGCAGCTGCCAAAAGCTATCGAGATATGCGCAAAAGCATTCGGCGACAACAAGAGCCTGTCTCTGGAGATTAAAAATCTCAGGGCAATGATGCTGTCAGGCATTTCAGCATCTGAAGCAGTCGAGAGCTTCTCACTCAGGATCCAAATACCCGAGGCGCAGTCAGCTCTCCTGCTCGTCGCAAGATACGACAGGATCGGGACCGCTGAAGTGCTCAATCTTCTTCAGCTGCAGGCTTCTGCCTGCTGGAATCTCTGCAGGAATGCGGCACGAAAGAAACAGGAACGCGAGGCATTAGGACTTCTTCTCCCAATGACTTTTGACTTCATAAGCGTCCTCATGGTCGCAATGACACCGGCAATTATTTCACTTGGCATATAAAAACATAGGAGGTTTCGATATGAAAAAAAGAATTAAGCGCAAGAACAGGAAAGGAATGGGTACCGTCGAGATAGTAATCATCATCGCGGTTCTTGTATCGCTCGCTCTGCTCTTCAGGGAAGGTCTCATGGAATACGGAAAGAAGATCATTAACTTCTGTTTTGACGAGACCAAGATCCAGTCTGCGTTCTGATTATGCTGATCAAAAAAGGTCCCTTCGGATATTTCGCTGTAGAACGGTTCGATTCACCCGGATGCATTTCAGGCTATGCCGGTGAAGTAATTGCGCTGAACCGTTCCGGTTGCCTGCTTCCATGCAGCATCGATCCAAACGGATTTGCACCGTCGGCATACTTCGATTTCTCCGGTCTGATATCGATCAGGCAAGCCGGAAGTACGCTTATGCATGGTTCACACCGCAGTAAGAAGCAATCAAAGCTTCTCGAAGACAGAAGAAGATCCGCAGGTGACTTTTTTTGTTCGCTTACTGAACTCCTGGATAATCTTGTGAGTCCGTCGGCAATCGTGCTCGATCCCGAATATGTGTTTACTGATGAGAACGGAAAATATCTGAGATTCTGTCTCCTGCCGGTGAGAGTATCCCCGGACGCTGTCCGGCTTTCATCTCTCGGTGCGGAAAGACTTGAGCTGTTTTTGTCCGAGCCGTTCTTTGACGGTGTTCTGACAAACGATGAGAAACAGGAATTGATCTTCAGCGTCACTAACGATGATGAGAAATTGTTCACCGGGTGCACCCGTCACATCAGAGATTCATATATCGATCCTGAATTGCCTGAATCACTTCCCGGAATAGAGAGATCAAATGCCCCGCGGCATCTTCCTGACAAACGGCTCAAAAAGCCGGATAACAGAACAGGGATCAAAAGCGCGGCAACCAGGTACACCGGACTATGGTGGGCCTTGGCCGGAAGCATTGCATCCGCGGCAGCATTGAAGATATCGGGCATTCTGCCATCCCTTCTTTTCATCCTTGTCTCAGGAGTATTCCTTGCAGGATATCTGATAAACCGCAGGACGAAAAAAGACAAGGAAGAAAACAGGGATGAGAATCTTTCTGATGTACGCAGGATGATCCTTTTCTCTGAAGGCGATGAGAACAGAACGGCACGTCCCGACGGGAAAATACCCGGGAACAGGAATAATTCGCACGATTCAGTCACTCCGCTTTCCACAGGGATCCTCACTGCAATATCCGCGGAAGGCAGAACGACAGATTCATATTCGATAATGATGGACAGGACTACGATCGGATCGGATGTGTTCCTTTCAGATATAGTCTTGGACGATCCGTCAGTAGACGCGATCCATGCGGTAATCTACCTTGACGGAAGAACCTTTTACATCAGCGACTGTTCAAGGAAAGGAACGACATATATAGATGACAGAAAAGTAGCCAACGGCCGTCGATGCGAGATAAAGAACGGTCAGAAGATAACCATAGGAACTAAGGATTTCAGTTTTCGAGTCCTTCTTCCTTCAATTGGGCAAGCCTGGACTTCTGAGCCTCAGATCCGTAACGTTCAATGAAACGCATCCTTGCAAGAGCTCTGTCGGCCATCAGCCTGACATCCTCAGCAAGGACCTGACCGGCCTCGCCTCTCTCCTGTCTTTCAAGCTCGGCAATACTGTCGCGGTAAGACTCGAAGATCTTTCTGATCTTGATCTCTTCAGGCCACTCAGCCGAATTGCAGATAACGGTTATCGTCCTCTGGTTTATCTCGGCATAGCCTTCGGATATAACAAAGTGCTTCAGTTCATCATCAACCCTGATGGTGCAAATTCCCGGAGACAACGCGGCAACAAAAGGCGTGTGTCCGGCCATTACTCCGAATTCGCCGTCGATCGTCGGAAAGTTTGCAGAACTGACCAGCCCCTCATAGAAAGTCTTCTTCGGGGTGATGATCGTCAGGTGGATCTTATGTCTGATTTCTTCTGACATTATGGTGTGAGATCCTTATAGGCCTGAATGACATCGTCAAGACCGCCCTTCATGAAGAAGCACTGTTCGGGGATATGATCGAGCGAACCGGAAATGAGTTCGCCGAAAGCCCTGATCGTCTCCTTGAGCGGAACATAACGGGGAGCAAATCCCGTGGAATCCGCGGTAACAAAGAACGGCTGTGAAAGATATCTCTGGACCTTACGTGCCCTGGATACCGTCTGCCTGTCAGCTTCTGAAAGCTCTTCCATGCCGAGGATCGCGATGATGTCCTGAAGCTCCTTGTATCGCTGCAGCATTGCCTGGATCTTGCGTGCTACGGTATAGTGCTCTGAACCTACGACGTCCTCTGTAAGGATCCTTGAAGACGATTCAAGCGGATCTACGGCGGGATATATACCAAGTTCGACTACTGAACGTGAGAGAACGATATTCGCATCAAGATGCGAGAACGTTGTCGCAGGTGCAGGGTCGGTGATATCGTCCGCAGGAACATACACCGCCTGTATGGAAGTGATCGAGCCGTTACGTGTCGAAGTGATCCTCTCCTGAAGTTCACCTACTTCCTCTGTAAGCGTAGGCTGATAACCTACCGCGGAAGGAATACGTCCGAGAAGGGCCGAGACCTCTGAACCGGCCTGAACGAATCTGTAAATGTTATCGATAAAAAGGAGGACATCCTTATGTTTCTCGTCCCTTAAGTACTCAGCCATCGTGAGTCCCGCAAGAGGTGCTCTCATTCTTGCACCCGATGTCTCGTTCATCTGTCCGAAGACCATTATCGTCTTGTCCAGAACGCCTGACTCCTTCATCTCGTTCCAGAGATCATTACCTTCACGCGATCTTTCGCCGACACCGGTAAATACCGAGAAACCGCCATGCTCGCTGGCAATGTTTCTGATGAGCTCAAGAATAAGGACCGTCTTACCGACGCCTGCGCCTCCGAAAAGACCGATCTTTCCGCCTCTGGAGAAAGGAACCAGGAGATCGATAACCTTGATTCCGGTCTCAAGTATTGTCTCGGCAGGATACTGTTCGGTAAAGGAAGGCGCCTTCCTGTGGATGGGCCAGAAACTGTCTGCTTCAATGTCGCCTGCGTGATCGATGGGTCTTCCGAGAGCATCGAAAAGACGTCCTGCGATATGCTCGCCTACAGGCACTTTTATTGAAGAACCGAGAGATTCGCACGGCAGTCCGCGCATGAGACCTTCGGTAGGATTATACGAAACGCATCTGACGATGCCGTTGCCTCTCTGCTGGAGAACTTCCGCATAAACAAAATCAGAAGCGTTGGGAAGCATTGCATCCTTGGCAGGAACCGGCGAACCCTGTTCCTCATCAGAAGTTTCCGGGTTATTTTCGACGCTGCGCTTGTTTATCCTGATCGCCTCGTTGATCTTGGGCAGTTCGGTCCTTTCAAACTCGCAGTCAATTACCGGTCCGATTATCTGAATTACCTTTCCGATTGCCATATCCTATTTCCTCTTCCTTGACTAAAACCTTTATTTCGTTATGTTTTCCAATGTTCTGTGTTACATCTTGCCCGCCTGCTCCGCACCGTTGACGATCTCGGTAAGCTCTGTCGTGATCCTCGCCTGCCTTGCGCGGTTGCTTAAGATGTCGAGTTTCTTCATCATTTCGCCTGCATTGTCGTTTGCGTTCTGCATCGCGGTAAGTCTGGCTGTCTGCTCGCTGGCGTAAGCATCGACCATCGCGCCGAAGACCATTGCGTTCGCGTATGAATCGATGAGGTAGTCGAAGACCAGATTAACATTCGGGAAGTATTCAACATCAGAACCCTGATCTACTGCCATTCCGGCATCAAGCACGTTCTCAGGCAGAAGCTTTGAGATCGATTTCATGTCTACCGGGAAAAGCCTTACGGCCATCGGTTCCATCCTCACGGACGATTCCATATGCGTGTAGAGCAGATAAATGAGGTCGTAATCCTTCGAAAGGAATTTCCTCTTCATCATGGAACTGACCGTGCGCGCATCGTAATATGTCGGTTCGGCAATCGGGAATGAGAATTCCCTGTTGCAGATATATCCGTGTCTTTCGAGCTTTTCTCTTGCGAGGCGCCCGAAAACATTGAGCTCATATCTGGTCTGAAGCCCCTTCTTGGTGTTATCGATGATCTTCTTCTGAATATGATCCTCGGTTATGGTCACCATGTTGTTATTGTAGGCGCCGGCAAGTCCCTGGTCGCCTGACAGTACATAGTAGCCTATCTTCCATGTCTCGCCCTCTTCCTTCTGGTTAAGAACGAAATACGGGTTGTTGATCTCCGGGAAATGCGTGCAGATATCCTGCATGCTCTCGACGCATATCCTGAAGAACGGATACATGGATTCCTGAAGTGCAATGGAGCGCCGCATTTTCGCACCGCTGACAAGCTGCATCGCGCTGGTCATCTGACTGATGTCGCTGATGCTCTTTTGTCTTTTCTTGATGGCGCTGAAGGTTTCCATTGCTCTCTAAAGATCGGGACATGACGCGTACGCATCAGTCAATGACCTTGTCAGACCTCCTCCTGGTATTCGGTGTGCTCTTTCAGGAACCTCTCCTTGAAGTCCTCATAGGCGCTGTCGATATCAGCCTTGATCTGGTCGGACAGCACGCCTTCCTCCGATATGGTCTCGAAGATGTTCTGGTGACGATCCAAAGTATCTCTGATGAAACTGTGAACGAAATCGCCGATATCTTCCTTTGCAAGGAAGTTCATCTTGTCTGTAGTCGCGATATAGAGGATCACTACCTCCTCGGACATCGTCCAGGGCTTGAACTGTTCCTGTTTCAATACTTCGTTAAGGACCGCGCCCCTCTTGATCTGAAGCTGGGTATTCTCATCGAGATCAGAACCAAACTGCGAGAAAGATGCCATTTCGCGGGCCTGTGCAAGCGAGATCCTCAACGGACCGGCGACTTTCTTTACAGCCTTCGTCTGGGCAGCACCGCCTACACGGGATACCGACAGACCTACATTGACCGCAGGCCTCTGGCCGGAGAAGAAAAGCTCCGGTGAAAGATATATCTGACCGTCGGTTATCGAGATAACGTTTGTCGGGATATAAGCCGAGATGTCGTTTCCGAGCGTCTCAACGATGGGGAGAGCCGTGATAGAGCCTCCTCCCAGTTCTTCGGAAAGCTTGGCGGAACGTTCAAGAAGTCTCGAATGCAGATAGAAAACGTCACCCGGATAAGCTTCTCTTCCCGGAGGTCTTCTGAGGAGCAGCGAGATCGCTCTGTACGCCTGCGCATGCTTTGAAAGGTCGTCGTATACGATGAGTACGTCTTTGTGGTAGTCGTACATGAACTTCTCTGCTATCGCGCATGCCGAGAAAGGCGCAATGTACTGCATTGCAGCCGAATCAGATGCGGATGCGGCGACTACTACCGAATAATCGAGAGCGCCTTTTCGCGACAGGAGATTGGCAGTCGAAACGATGGTGCTCATCTTCTGGCCGATGGCGACATAAACACATATGACGTCCTTGCCCTTCTGGTTAAGAATGGTATCGATCGCAATCGCGGTCTTGCCGGTCTGGCGGTCGCCGATTATGAGCTCACGCTGGCCTCTTCCGATAGGAGTAAGAGCATCTATCGCCGTAATACCTGTCTGAAGAGGAGTATTGACCTGGCTTCTGTCAGTAATTCCCGGAGCAGGTGATTCCACGGGACGGGTATCGACATATCTGATCATGCCCTTGCCGTCGATCGGGCGGCCGAGCGGATCAACGACACGTCCTAATAGTCCGTTGCCTACGGGGACCGCTACGGTCGTCATCGTTCGTTTGCAGCTCATTCCCTCGACAACGGTATCCTCGCCTGTGAGAATGACTACACCGACCTTGGACTTTTCGAGGTTCATGGCAATACCGGAAGCTCCGGAAGAAAATGTTATCAATTCATCCGACATGCAGTGACGGAGTCCGGTTACGGTCGCTACGCCATCGCTTACGGCGCTGACCGTTCCGATCTCGTCGATCATATCGCTCGAGCTGAACGCTTCCTCAACACGCTTGTCAAATTCCGCGTCTTCAAGTTTCCAGAGTTCGGCATTATCAAGGCTGGATCCCGAAGACTCAGGGAAAAGGCTGAGTGCAACCTCTATGTCCTTCCTGACCGCCTCTCTCGAAAACATATCGGGATCCAGGAACTTAGCGTCAGATGAACCCTGAGAAACATGCTGGCCGTCATCAGACGATTCGATCGCTCTGTAACTGTCGGCCCTTGTTCGCTTGATAAAAGAGTTGATACGGCCGAGCTGACCTTTTACGGAATAATCGTAACGGTCACCGTTGTAATAGAAGATGAAGCCTCCGATAAGTTCAGGCTTCAATTCTATCTTTATGCGGTAAGACGGGATATCGTAATGCCTCGCGAATATCGTTGCGATACGCTCAAGCTTAGCCTCGGGAATATCTCCCGCGGTCTCTATCCTGAGCAGGTTTCCCTTTGCCTTGGATTTCTGCGAATTTTCAGGAGAAACGTTACTCACCCTGCTTCACCTCGGCATCAACTATTAAACCTGTATGCTTCTGTGCGGAAGCCATAAGCTCGGCCCTCGGTACGGCATCGCCAATTACATGCTCGGCAATCTCTACTGCGAGATCCGTAATATCATCCTTCATATTCTCAAGCGCTACACGCTTCATACGAGCGCAGTCCTCTTCCGCTCTCTCGATGATCTTGGCAGCCTCGTCATTGGCCTTGCCGATAACCGCTTCCGTGGTCTTGCCGGCATTCTCCCTTGCCTCTTCAATGATCTGCGCAGCCTGTGATTTGGCATCGTCAATGGTCTTCTTGGACTCGGCGACGACCTTATCGGCCTCCGCCTTTGATCTTGCAGCCTCATCAAGCTCGGCATTCAGGGCTTCCTGACGCTTGTGAACCATATTGATAAGCGGTTTGTAAAGGAAAAGCCTGATTATGATAAAACCGACGAGCACATTAATGATCGTCAGTACCGCGGTTACTGCATAACCTGCGAACTGGTCGGGGGAAAACAGGGATGATTCCTCTTCCCTTGCCAGTATATTCATCATTTCATACAGCATATTAACTGCTCCCTTCTATGTTCGAAAAAGAGATCCCTTATCTGAACATGAAGATCAGGAGAAGCGCTACGACAAGTGAATAAATACAAAGTGTCTCGATGAAGACGATAGCGGCAAGAAGCATGGACTGGATCTTACCGATGATCTCCGGCTGCCTTGCACCTGCGTCAAGAGCGTGGCTTGTTGCCTTTCCCATTGCGAACGCGCTTCCAAGCGCACCGCAGCTGATGGCTATGCCGGCGGCGATAGCTGCTACAGCTCTCGTCTCAAGACCTGCGACAACTGCTCCTGAAATGATAGGCAAGCATGCGAGTAATGCACTTTCCATTTTAATTTCCTCCTATATGTCCTTTCTGTTTTTAACGTAACTGATCAGGCAGCGGCCGAAACTCCGTCGCTTTCCTTTTTCTTCTTGGGTTTCTCGAACTCCTCAGGATGTTCCTTATACTCATGACCGATCTCGACTATCTCTCCGATATAACTCATCGTCAGATATGAGAAAATGACCGCCTGCAGGAGACCGTCGGTAATATCGAACCAGAGTCCGACGATTCCCGGAAGGATCACCGGAACGGTTATCGAGATGAATTCCATGAATACGAAGGAACCGAATACGTTTCCGAAAAGTCTGAGTGCCAGCGAAGCGGGCTTCGTGACGAAATCCAGGAGCTTGAACGGAAGCATGGCCTTAAGCGGCGTCGTAAGCGATATCCAAAATGCCTTCAGGCCTACGAATTTAATGGATATGGCGATGACATAGATGATAGCGACGACAGCACAGGCTATCGGGAATCCGATATTCTTGGCCGGCGGCGCGAGCTTGAAAAAGGATATGCTGTTGCATCCGAAAATGATGATACCGAAAGTCATTATCATCGGAGCGACTTCTTCGGCTTCCTTTCTGGTCATGCCGAAGCCCATCGCTGAATCGATTATGAGGTCAACCAGCATCCAGAGTATCGTCTGTTTGGTATTGGGGCGTATAGTCTGCTTACCGACCAGGAGCCTGAACACTATAATGGCAGCGATGATCGCGATCCATGAGACCGTGATCGCGTCAGTAAGCAGGACCTTATAATCTCCGATATCGAAATAATGCTGAACCTGAAGGATACCTTCGCTTATTTCTGCGCCTATATCACCGGGCTTGAACGCTTCGGCAAACTTGGTGCAAAATGCCTGCCAGAACTCAGCAAACCAGCTTCCGGCAGAAAGCGCGACCTGATACATAACTAGACCCTCCAACTTCTTTCTCCGTCATTTTACACCTAAAACGGATTGTAAACACAAATTTCGAGTCAGCGGGCCCTTACTTGAAATTTTTCTCTTCGACGGCCTTGAGCTGACCGACACGTTCAGCATGCCTTCCGCCGTCAAAAGAGCCTTCGAAGAAAGCGTCTACCATTGCCAGAGCGACAGCCTGGCCTATAACCCTGGCACCGAAAGCCAGAATGTTGGCGTCGTTATGCTGGCGGCAGACTCTGGCAGTATATTCGTTGTGGGAAAGCGCGCAGCGGATTCCCTTGAACTTGTTGCATGCGATCGAGATGCCTATTCCTGTTCCGCAGATAGCGATACCCTTCTCAGCCTTGCCGGAGAGGATGTCATCCGCGATCTGCTCTCCCGCTTCAACCCATGAATAAGGCTGGTCTGCAGAGGGAGCACCCCTCTCGATGACCTCGATGCCCATCTCCTTGAGGTGAGCGATGACCTTCTGCCTTAATTCGTAACCTGCGTGATCCGATCCGATTGAAACTACCATATATATTCCTCCAATATTGATATCAGTTGTGATGGATGTGCTTGAACTTGCGCACACCCGAAGCGAAATCGCCTACGATGTCGCCGCTTCCTATGAGCTTGTACTTGTAGGAAACCATTCCTTCAAGGCCTACAGGACCTCTTGCGTGGATCTTTGACGTGGAAATGCCTACCTCCGCGCCGAATCCGTATCTGAAGCCGTCCGCGAACCTTGTTGAGCAGTTGACGAGAACGCTTCCCGAGTCAACACCGAGCATAAAACGGTCAGCCGCCGCTTTATCCTCGGTGATTATTGCGTCAGTATGGCCTGAACCGTTGCGGTTGATGTGAGCTATTGCCTCATCGATCCCGCTTACCAACTTAACGGAACACTTCATATCAAGATATTCGTGATGCCATTCGCTCACCTTTTCGGCGCCGAACTTCTCCGAGACATAATCGTCGCCGTAGATCGTGACACCCGCTTCCCTGAGCTTTTCTACAAGCTCGACCAGAAGAGTATCCTTGAGTTCCTCGTCGACAAGGAATGTCTCGGTCGCGTTGCAAACGGAGACATACTGCGTTTTCGCGTCCAGAGCGACCTTGATGGCCTTGGCAGGATCTGCACTCCTGTTGATGTATGTATGGCAGACACCGTCCGCATGGCCCAGAACTGCGATGTTTGTGTTCTGCATGATGTACTGAACGAAAGAATTCGATCCTCTCGGTATCAGCAGATCGATATACTCATCCAATCCGAGCATATCCGCTATCTCGGCACGTGTTGTCAGCAGGTGCAGCCAGCCTTCGGGGAGGCCTGCGGACACTCCGGCCGCATAAATGATCTCGGCTAATGCTTTATTTGTATTCGCAGCCTCGCTTCCTCCTTTGAGGAATACTGCGTTTCCGCTCTTGATGCAGAGGGTGGCGATCTGAACCAGCGCGTCAGGCCTGCTCTCGAAAATAACCCCTACGACGCCGATCGGGCATGATACGCGGTAGAGCTCAAGGCCGTCATCCAGAGTAGTATGGAGAGTCGTCTTTCCGACCGGGTCTTCAAGCGTCTTAAGGCTCAATATGCCGTCAGTGACATCGGCGATCTTCTCATCTGCAAATCTAAGACGCTTCAGGAGCGGCTTTGCAAGATCTGCCGCCTCGGCATTCCTTAAGTCCTCGTTATTCGCCTCGATGATCTTATCCTTCTGCGCATTAAGGGCATCAGCAATTGCCGTAAGGGCCGCATCCTTCTGTTCGCGCTTCAGGACAGCCATGCTGTATGAAGCTTCGCGGGCCATTTTCGCCTTCTCGATCAGCTCAGACATAATACTTCTCCTTCTAATGAATTACCGCTGATTATAGCAAATATTCAGCAGGATTAAACTCATTTCCTTTTGCACAAAATGTTCATAATGTGCATAACTTTGTCGATAACTCAAAAGACAAGTTTTTGGAGTCAGTATGCCCCTCAAAGGTAATGATTCAAGTAATTTGACATTTTGTTACCATTTGTTGACAAAACAATTACGAAATGATAAAGAGACTTTGATATGCCCTAAAAATAAGGCTTTGCGCAGAATTGTGTTCCATTTGGCGGACAATGTGTCCACGAGAGAAGTACAACAAATTTCCGAAAATTCCTATTGACAAGCCAAATTGAGGCAAAGTTAAGTAATTCCCTAAAATGGTGTTATAATCCTCGCATGAAAATCATCATTACCACATTATTCGGACTTGAAGCTCCGACACGCGACGACCTCATCGCAAGAGGTTTCGACAGATCCCGGATGGATGTCAGGGACGGTGTCATTACGCTTGATACCGCAGACGGCGACTGGGCTTTGGATGTCGCGCGCGTAAATATGTGGGCAAGGCACGCCGAA
>X424_Quagga__coassemble_21_pt1 | contig 29403 bp, 23 predicted proteins | sample X424_Quagga__metabat2_low_PE_008 | metagenome-assembled genome bin X424_Quagga | reverse complement strand
GTCCTGGACAGCATGTTCTAGAAGCCTCGGACCGGAAACTTTACCGGTAACTACTTTGCCGCCGACGACTGAATCAACTGAGCCTACCGAGTCTTCTACCCAGCCTACCGAAACTGAACCGCTTGGACCGGAACCCAGCAGTGTTCCTGTCGTTACCGAAATGCCGGTAAAGAAATACGGGATGCTTTACGTAGTTGGCGGACAGCTTACTACAAAGACCAAGACTCCTGTAATGCTCAGAGGCATCAGCTCTGACGTGTTAAGTGAATGCTCCGGTTTCTTTGGCGCAGAGACCGTAAAGACACTTGCTGAAGACTGGGGGATCGATGTGCTCAGGATTGCCGTTCCTGCAGATAAGGTTACGGAATCCTATGTTTCCAATGCCGAAAAGTATTTCAAGCAGACTTGCGATATCATTGATCTTTGCATTGATCAGGGCATATATGTAATAGTCGATTGGCACATCAATACTGACGGTGATCCCAGAAAGAATCAAAGCAAGGCTGTTGAATTCTTTACCAGAATTGCCGGAGTATATGCTGATACTCCTAATGTCATATATGAGATCTGCAATGAACCTAACGGAATAAAGTATGATGACAAAAAGAAAAAGGCGGCAGTTGACTGGGCCAAGTCAGTTAAGCCTTATGCAGAGGCTGTTATAAAAGCGATCAGGGCGATCGACAAGGACAATGTCATTATTGTCGGAACTCCGGACTGGTGCCGTGACATCGATAAGGCTGCAGCAAGCCCGCTTAAGGGTGTCAATATCTGCTATTCCGTTCATTTTAATGCCGGTTCGGACGGTGCTGAACTTCAGGAGAAGATAACGGCTGCGAAGACAAAAGGCATATGCGTTTTGGCTACAGAATGGAAATCTACTGATTCATCCGGTGTCAGCATGCCGAATATTGAGAACACGAATAAGTGGCTTGATTATCTTGAAGAGAACAATATCAGCTGGTGCAACTCCTATATTGGCGGAAACAATTCCAAGAGTTCTAACGCTCTTATTTTCGGCGGTGAAAGGTATTCGATCGAAGATATTTTCGCAGGCCACTGGCCCGCGGGACTTATCTCTGATTCCGGTCTCCTCGTCAGGAACAGGCTTCTTTCTGCAAAAGGAGTATCACAGCCTGAGATAAAACCGGAGGATATGCCCAAAGACACCACCGGCGAAAAGGATCTGCCGGATGATCAGGACATGCCCGATGAAGAGGATGCGCCTGATAATGAGGACGCACCTGAAGAATAATATCTGCTGATGGACTATCTGATAGCACAAAAAAGGGGCAGGAGCGAGATGCTGGCCATTGAGACTGACAGGCTCAGGCTCGCGGTCCTCAGAAAGAGTGAAGCGTCACGTATAACGGAGTACTTTGTAAAGAACCGTGATTTTCATAAGCGTTTTTCTCAGACGCATCCGGATTCATATTTCACGGTGTCAGAACAGAAAAAATACCTGGAATTTGATTGTGACTCCTTCTTGGATGGATCGCTTGTGCCTTTTTGGATCACTTTGAAGGGGAGCGATCAGATAGTTGGCAGAGTGTCTTTCTTCAATCTTGCGTATGGCGGGATGATGAACTGTGCTGTCGGCTATCATCTTGATAAGGATTGTACCGGTAAAGGTTATATGACAGAGGCTCTCAAGGCTGCCTGCAAATTTATGTTCCGTGAGTACAAGATGCACAGGATCGAGGCATTTATCCTTCCCGAAAACGAACCTTCCATCAGTCTGATCAAGCGTTCAGGCTTTGTTTATGAGGGTACAAGAGTATCATATATGCATATCAACGGCCGTTACAGAGATCATGAAGCCTTTTGTCTTTTCGAGCCGGGTTAAGTAAAATTTGCTTTGTAATATAATTTATACATAATTTGTTGTAGAATTATGTAATAATATCTCTAATTATAAATATCTGCGGAGGTGATCATCGTGAACAGCAATATGACGGCTGCAAAGATTTCTGCCGGAATGCTTGTCGGTGTTATGGCTTTAAGCGCTGCTGCATGCGGGAAGAAGACCAAGCCGACTATAGATACCGCTCCGTCCACTTCGATGATAACGACTACAACGACAACGGCGCCTACAACGACGCTTACTATGTATACCGGCCCGCTTACCAATGACCAGCAGGTCACATGGAAAGAGAGTACGCTTGATCAGCAGGTTACTTATTATGCTAAGGTCACGAAGGGCGAGTTCTTGAATCTCAGAAAAGGTCCGGGTACCGAGTATACAAAGATCGGAACTCTTACAAGAGGTCAGACTGTTGTTGTCGTTGCCAGGACAAGCAACGGCTGGTATAAGACAATAGACGGTTTCTATTGCTCTGAGACCTATCTTTCAAAGAAACCACCGACGTCCTGATTTTTCCTGTTGATTAATTTCGATTGTTAGTGTAATATTTACTTCGCCGAAAATGATTCGGCGTATATGCGAGTGTAGTTCAATGGTAGAACTTCAGCCTTCCAAGCTGACCACGTGGGTTCGATTCCCATCACTCGCTCCAGGGTCATTAGCTCAGCTGGATAGAGCAACAGCCTTCTAAGCTGTGGGCCGGAGGTTCGAGTCCCCCATGGCTCACCATAAAAGAATCGTCTTTTGTCTGCTAAGACAAAAGGCGTTTTTTCTTGGATTTTAATCAGTCGGGATGCCGCTATATGATCCGGGTTATCCTTGAGAAATCCCCATTATCTTAATGTTATCGGTTTGTCTCTATTGGGATTGATTGATTATGCGGACAACATTTTTCTTTGTGGATTTGTCTTTGAAGGATATTTAAATCTTTGTGTTATAATCGAGAATCAATATATATATTATTTAAAAACAAGGAGTAACGGAATATATGCCGGGTAAGAAGGATTACGGCAATGAGAGCATTTCGATGCTTAAGGGCGCTGACCGCGTCAGACTCAGGCCTGCTGTTATTTTCGGTTCGGATAATCTTGAAGGATGCATCCATTCCTTTTTTGAGATTCTGTCCAACTCTATAGACGAGGCTCGTGAGGGTTATGGAGACAAGATCGTTGTCACAAGATATCCGGATGGCACCATAGAGGTTGAGGATTTCGGTCGTGGTATACCTCTTGATTACAATGCCAAGGAAGGCCGTTACAATTGGGAACTCGTATACTGCGAGCTCTATGCGGGAGGCAAGTATAACAACAACAGTTCAGGCGATTACGAGTTCTCACTCGGACTGAACGGACTCGGTGCCTGCGCCACACAGTATTCTTCAGAATTCTTCGATGTAACTGTATTCCGTGATAAGACCAAGTATTCAATGTCTTTCCGTAAGGGAAGTCCTGTTACGGATCTTCAGTCTGAACCCTACAGATACCTTCGCACAGGAACAATACAGCGTTGGAAGCCTGATACAGAGGTCTTTACTGAGACGATCATTCCGCTTGAGGTCTTTAAGGAGATAATCAAGCGTCAATCCGTTATCAACAGCGGCATAGAGTTTGTTCTTAAGGATGCCGAGTCCGGCGAGGAATTCAGCTATGTTTATCCTGAAGGCATCAAGGGCTATGTCAATGAGATTTCCGACATGAGGGGTTTTACTGAAGTATGTTCATTCTCGGGTGAAGGCAAGGGAAGGGATAAAGAGGACCGTGACGAGTATAAGGTCAGGGCTGAGATTGCTTTCTGCTTCAACAACGAGGTCAATACGCTTGAGTATTTCCATAATTCCAGCTTCCTTGAGCACGGCGGTTCACCTGATAAAGCTGTCAGGAATGCCTTTACAGCCGAATTCGACAAGCAGATAAAATCAAGGGACAAATATAAGGCAAATGAGTCCAAGATCATTTTCCAGGACATTGCCGATTCTCTTATCCTTGTTACTAATACTTTCTCGACGCAGACTTCTTATGAGAACCAGACTAAGAAGGCTATTAATAACAAGTTTATACAGGATTTTATGACTCAGCTTATCAGGGATAACCTGGAAGTATGGTTTATCGAGAATAAGGAACTTAGCGACAAGACTATCGATCAGATCCTTGTCAACAAGCGTGCCAGAGAGAATGCTGAGAAGACAAAGGTCAACATCAAGAAGAAACTGATGGGTTCGCTTGATATCAACAACCGTATCAAGAAATTCGTTGATTGCAGGACAAGAGACGCAGATAAGCGCGAACTTTACATTGTAGAGGGTGATTCCGCTTTGGGTTCGGTAAAACTCGGCAGAGATGCCGAATTCCAGGCGGTCATGCCGGTCAGAGGTAAGATCTTGAATTGCCTCAAGGCCGATTATGCCACTATCTTCAAGAGCGAGATCATCACTGATCTTCTAAAGGTCCTTGGCTGCGGTGTCGAGATAAGTAACAGGCATAACAAGGACCTCAGCGCCTTTAACATCGAGAATCTGCGTTGGAACAAGATCATCATATGCACCGATGCGGATGTTGACGGTTTCCAGATCAGGACTCTTATACTTGCGATGCTTTACAGGCTTACGCCTACCCTTATCGAGAAGGGATATGTTTACATCGCGGAATCCCCGCTTTTCGAGATCACATACAGACCGAAAGGGAAAAATGCTCAGGAACAGACATTCTTTGCCTTCAATGAGAAGGAGAAGAGCGAGATACTCAGCAAGGTCGATCCGGAACTCTGCACTATCCAGAGATCAAAAGGTCTTGGTGAGAACGAGCCTGAGATGATGTGGCAGACTACGATGAATCCTAAGTCAAGAAGACTTATCAAGGTGTGTCCTGAGGATGCAAGGAAGACAGCCGATGTCTTCGAACTTCTGCTTGGCGACAACCTCGCAGGCAGAAAGGCTCATATCGAGCAGGATGGAAAGCTTTATCTTGATATGCTCGATATCGGCTAAGTTCAAAACAGGAGTAATTTAGATGACCAAGAAGAAAAAGGATGAGATACAGTCTGATTCGTTGAAGGCAAAGCTTACAGACCATAATGCGGCTGATATGCCGCCTGTTATGCAGCCTATTACGGAGATGCTTGAAATTAACTATATGCCTTACGCGATGAGCGTTATTGTTTCTCGTGCGATTCCGGAGATCGACGGGTTCAAGCCGTCTCACAGAAAACTCCTTTACACCATGTATAAGATGGGGCTTTTGAACGGGAACAGGACCAAATCGGCAAATGTCGTCGGACAGACCATGAAGCTCAATCCTCACGGTGACCAGGCGATCTATGACACTATGGTAAGGCTTACCAGAGGCAACGGATCATTGCTTCATCCGTTCGTCGATTCGAAGGGTAACTTCGGTAAGCAGTATTCCAGGGATATGCAGTGTGCTGCTCCGCGTTATACGGAAGTAAGACTTGAGAAGATCTGCGAAGAGATCTTCAAAGGAATCGATAAAGATGCTGTTGACATGGTCGACAATTATGACGGTACCCTTAAGGAGCCTGTCCTTCTTCCGACAAGTTTCCCGGCGGTACTGGTTAATGCTAACCAGGGTATTGCTGTCGGAATGGCATCCAATATCTGTTCGTTCAACCTGTCTGAAGTCTGTGCCGCGACTGAAGCTTATCTGAAGGACCCCAATACTGATCTCCTTGAGGTAATGCCTGCGCCGGATTTCTCGGGCGGCGGACTGCTTCTTTATGATAAAGAGCAGATGAGACAGATCTATCAGAGCGGTAAGGGAAGTTTCTCTTTGAGAAGCCGCTACAGGGTGGATAAGTCCAAGAACATTATTGAGATTACCGAGATCCCTTATTCTGCAAGCGTTGAAGCGATAATCGATAATATCGCTGATCTCGTCAAGTCGGGAAAGGCTAAGGAAATAGCTGATATCAGGGATGAAACAGACCTTGACGGACTTAAGATCACAATCGACTGCAAGCGCGGGACGGATCACGAACAGCTTATGACAAAGCTGTTCAGGTTCACCAAGCTTCAGGATACGTTCTCCTGCAATTTTAATATCCTTATTGACGGTTCTCCGAAGGTTCTCGGTGTTCCCGATATTATCAACGAATGGCTGAAATGGAGGAGAGTCTGCATTTCGAGAGAGCTTTCTTTCAACCTTATGAGGATGAAGAAGAAACTCCATCTGCTTGATGGTCTCGCCGAGATCCTGCTCGATATCGATAAAGCTATCAGTATCATCCGCAATACCGAACTCGAAGAAGATGTAATTCCCAACCTCATGAAGGGATTCTCGATCGATAAGGAACAGGCTGAGTATGTTGCAGAGATAAAACTCCGTAACATCAACAAGCAGTACATACTGAACAGGATCGCAGACAGGGATAAACTCAAGGAAGACATCGCTGATACGGAGGATATCCTTAAGAGTCCCAAGCGTATCGATTCGATCATTGTTAAGACGCTCCGTGAGGTCGCTTCGAAATATGGCCAGCCCAGACGCACCGAGATTATCGCGAACGAGGCGACACCTGTATTTGAAGAGTCTGCGGTCATTCCTGATTACAGGCTCCATCTCATGCTCACGCGTCACGGTTATCTCAAGAAACACACCATGAACTCGTTGAGGAATGCAGGTGAATTGAAGACTAAGGAAGATGACGAGATCTTCATGGGCTTTGAGACGGAGAACAGGAGCGATCTTCTGATCTTTACTGACAAGTGCAACCTTTACAAAGCACATGTCTATGATTTCTCTGATACGAAGCCGGGTGAACTCGGACATTATCTTAACAGCGAGTTGTCGATGGAAGATGGTGAGAAACCTATCTTTATGATATCGACCTCGGATTATAAGGGTATCCTTTTCATAGCTTTTGAGAACGGAAAAGCTGCAAGGTTCCCGATCAACACTTATGAGACAAAGCAGAACAGAAAGAAGCTGCTTAATGCTTTCTATGACGGCAGCAAGCCGGTCGGATTCAAGTTCCTTGCCGAGGATGAGGATCCTGACATGGTAGCAACGAGCAGCATCGACAAGGCTGTCATCTTCAAGTGCTCGCTCATTCCGCTCAAGACTACAAGAACGACGCAGGGCGTTCAGCTCCTTCTTTCAAAGAAGGGTTCTGTCCTGAGAAGCCTTTCGCTGCTTGATGAAGTTGCTGTAGAGGATCCCGAATACTACAGGATCAGGAAGCTTCCTGCGATAGGATACTACATCAGGGAAAAATCTCTTGAGGCAAAGCAGATCAGCTTTGATGATTTAAAGTGACAGGATTTTCTGCAGGATATCACATAAGCGATACTGAGAAGCGCGTTAATAAGGGCTTCAGTTTTGCTGCGTTTGCTTGTGGCTTGGCACTGGTTGCGCTTGTCGTCGTCATAGTGATACTTGCCAGGATCAATGCTTATGAAGACAGAACGATCCCTTCATTTACCGAAGCTATAGAAGCAGGCAATTACGATGAGGCTCTCACCATATACAGGAATGTTCAGGATCAGGTCCTGGCTGACAATCCCGGTGCGAATGACAGTATGCATGATGAGAGGATCAGGCTTTTGAATGAGATGGAAAGCATCGTTCAGACAAAGGTCGACCTGATCTGCGACAGGATAGTTACAACCAGATATGTCCCTCAGCACAACGATATTGATTTCCTTGACTCCATGCAGGAACTGACGGCGTCTGTCGTTGCCAAGCGATTAAACAGTCTTTGTGAGGAGTTCCTTCTCGGTAAGATCGAGAAACCTGATGTCATATTCGTATTTAACCAGCTTTCGCCTATAAGTAATTTCTCCGCTATCACGGTACCTATGCTCCGTGAAGTCGACTATATCGAGACGGCTACGGGAGATGTCAGAGTCGCTGAGAAGGCACTGACCACCGGAGACTATGTTGAAGCGGTCAAGAGATACCAGCAGGTTAACAGCAAGTATGAAGGCTTTGTCGGTGATTACTCTGCACAGCGCATTACCGAACTTAAGGCGGCAATGTATGAGCCTATGATCGAGGAAGGCGAGCATATGCTCGAGACCTACAGATACTATTCTGCAGAAAAGCTTTTCTCTGATCTTGCCGCGATCTTCCCCGATGACGATAAGATACATTCTGACCTTCTTGCCGCGACCGGGCATACCGCAAAGACGGTCGAATGGCGCGGACATGTTGAAGTACTTTGCGTAAGATCGCTTATTGCCAATACCGATACTGCGTTCGGTGTCGAATTTGGAAAAGGTGACACGGGACTATATCTCACCGGGACAGAATTCAACAATCTGCTTGAGACTCTGTATAAGAAAGGCTATGTGCTGGTCGATCCGGAAAACATGATGTCAGCGACAGATCCCGGATTCATTCTTGAGAGAAACCTTACGGTACCTGAAGGAAAGAAGCCGCTTGTCATAATCATCGAGAATTTGAGCTATGATCCTACAGCATATGTTTGCGGTACATGCAGAAGGCTTGTTCTGAATGACGAGAAGCAGGTCTGTGGCGAATATGCAGTTAAGAGTAAGGACGGCGCGGAAGAGTATGTTGTCAACAGAACAGCTGAAGCAATCGGTATACTGGATGTTTTCGTGAGCAATCATCAGGACTTCACATTTAACGGTTCCAAGGGCATTATTTCGATCGGCGGACATGATTCATGCTTTGGTTATGTGGTCAGCCGTGAACAGATCAAAGACAGGAACGCACAGCTTAATGCCGCGAACCTTCCGCTTGAGGAATACACTGACGAAGAGATCGAGAACAACAGGAATGCGGTCAAGAATATTGTTGAAAGACTCAAGGATACAGGTTGGAAGTTTGCCTCCTGCACATACGGTTATCTTCCTAATGCCAGAAAGGCAGATCTGGCTGGTATCGTTGATGATACGACCAAGTGGATGGAGCGTATCGGTACTCTGATCCCTGATACACACATGATCTCTTATCCGGGCGGTAACTATATCTATGGTACTGACGAAAGGGCTGTATATCTTAAGAATAACGGCTTTAGGATCTTTTTCGGTTCAGGGCCCAAGCCTTATCATATATATGGCGATAACTATCTTTACTTTGACAGGACGATAGTCAGTCCTAACTCTATGAAGAATTACGACTTTTCAAGGCTTTTCGATAACAGTGACATTCTGGATCCTATCCGAAAGAGCAGAAAACAATAGCCCAATATTAATATTGTGTTACCGTTTCCATAAATTGACTCAATTTCAAGTGTTTTATAATATATTTGTTAGTAAATAGATCCTGATATCGGATTACTTCATTGTTGGAGGCATCCCGTTATGGCCAAGATAGACAAACTTACTAATCTGACAGAAAAAGAAGAACTGCTTTGGAGGGACAGAAGAAGATATTTAGGTCTTCCTTTATCTTTTACGGTCTATTCTTTCAGCGAGAGTAAGTTCTATCTCAAAACAGGCTTGTTTAATGTAAAATCAGAAGAGATCCTTCTTTACCGAGTACTTGATATTACATTTAAGCAGTCATTCGGTCAGAAGATCTTCGGTGTTGGTTCTGTAATCCTTAATACGGCTGACAGGACAACCCCCGTTCTCGAGATAAAGAGCATCAAGACACCTGACAGGGTTCGTAAAGCTATAAGCACATTGGTTGAGAGACGCAGAGATGAGAAGCGCGTTACCGGAAAAGAAATGTTCGGTGCGGCAGGCGCATTTGATCACTCCGGTGATGACGGCGATTTTGATTTTGATGGCATAGTCGATCATAGCGATAATCTGTGATTGTCGCTTAAACACGAACATAGCGAGGAATAGCAGTGGAAACCAGGATTGACAGGCTGGGAAGCGTTAGGGAAGATAAGCTCAGGCAACTCAAGCAGCTTATTGCTGAGTCTGATAACATTGTCTTTCTTGGCGGTGCCGGCGTTTCAACCGAGAGTGGTATCCCTGACTTTAGAAGCGGCACAGGTATCTACAATTCCGACAGCGGAATGAAGTATCGTCCTATCGATATCATTGCTCATGATTTCTTCATGGAGCATCCGGAGGATTTTTTCGATTTCTACAAGCGTAAACTCATATATCCCGACGCAAGACCCAACAAGGCTCATAAAGCTCTTGTAAGGCTGGAGAGACAGGGAAAGCTCAAGGCCATCATTACGCAGAATATCGATAACCTCCATCAGGAGGCCGGCAGTAAGTGTGTAATTGAACTTCATGGTTCCGTTTTCAGAAATTACTGTATGGAATGCGGAAAGAAGTATGACCTTGAGTCTGTTGTTGCTCAGGAAGGGATTCCTCACTGCAGTGCTTGTGGTGGAATAGTAAGGCCTGATATCGTTCTTTATGAGGAGAATCTCAACCATAAGGATGTTGACGATGCGATCAAGGCTGTTAAGAAATGCGATCTCATGATCATAGCGGGCACATCGCTTACAGTGTATCCTGCAGCTACTTTTGCTCAGTTCCTGAAGCACGACAGGATAGTCATTATAAATAAGAGTTCCACTTATATGGATCTTAAGGCTTTGCTTACCATTCATGATAATGTCGGTGATGTACTTGATGTGTGCGTTCCGAAACGCTCAAGCAGCAAGACTAAGGCTAAGACAAACGCTAAGAGTGCAGGAAAGACTGCAAAGACAGCGTCCAAGACGTCTACGGCATCCAAGTCTAAGACCGGGACGGCGACTAAGGCAAAGTCTTCAGCCGGTTCTGCTGCAGGAAAAACCTCAAAAACTACTGCAAAGTCGGCCAAATCAACTACGTCAACCAAATCCAAGACAACGGCTTCTTCAGCCAAGAAACCGGCTAAGCCCAAGACTTAAGGATCAGTAATGACTGCAGACCGACAGTTCTTTGACGATAATAGTAAAAAGATCGAAGATCTCATCAGACAGTACGGACGCAGAAGCACTCTGTTGTCCGTTTTCCGTTTATTTGTCTTTTTGATCGCGGTTGCTTCAGTTATCATAGCGGTAGTTGCCAAGATAGCATTTCTCTTTGTCCTGTTTGGACTTTTGATCATTGCATTCGCTGCGCTCTGTGTCATTCACGGAAAGGTTTCATCGAAGCTCAGTTACTATGAAGCTTTGGGAACAGTCAATTCAAAGTATTCAGCAAGGATAAATGGTGATTTCAATTCTCTTTTCGAAATAGCCTGCAAGGATCTGAAACGTAAGGATGAGAGGGAAGAGGCCGTCAGGTATTACGGCGGTTCTGAATTCTATACCGATGAGCATGATTATTGCACAGACCTTGATCTTTTCGGAAAGAAGTCTTTATTTTCACTGCTTAATGTATCAGAAACTTCTTTCGGACGAAGGGCCTTTGCTAAAGAGCTGTTGGGATATGGTGATGATATCAGAAGTGCTTCTGATATCGTTATCAGGCAGAAAGCTGTAGAAGAGTTATCCGAGGATCCCGAATTCCTTGAAAAGTACCAGGCTACGGCGATGCTTGGCAATATGAAGAAGGATCCTAAGGCGCTGATCGATTTCGCATCTGAAAGAAAGCCTGTAGATAAAAAACATGTTGCTGCTTCTGTGATCCTTATATGTCTGTGGCTCATCCCGCTTGCATCGGTCTTGTTTTTCCCGGCATATCTTCGCGTATGCCTTCTTGGAGTTCTTCTGGTAAACCTTCTTTCATGGGCTTTTACGGTAAGAGCCAATTCATACTATTTTAATGCTGCTGACGGAATGCCTTCACAGGTAGCGACAATATATAAGCTCTATTCATTACTTGAGACGTCAGGATTTAAGGATGAACACCTTCGTAAGTTGATAGCAGGTAAAGACGGGACGTCAGTGACCGGATCCTTGTCATCCCTGAATGTCATACTTTTCTTCGCGGGACTGAGAAGCCAGCCCTTGTTTGCTTTTCTTATAAATGCCGTATTCCCGCTTGACCATCTTATCTGTTACTACATGGGCAGATGGGCTGACAAACATGGGGAGAGCCTTGCTTACGCGGTATCAGACCTGGCGCAGATCGAAACACTCATGTGTGCCTCTCAGATTTCTTTTGTATCCAAAGTAAGTTCTTTTCCTGAAATAGAGAAGAGCGAATCACCTGATGAAAATGCTTATTTCGAAGGAAAGGATATAGCTCATCCGTTGCTTTCGCCTGATTCCTGCGTAAGCAATTCAGTAACCATCAGATCTGATATTGCTCTTATCACAGGTTCCAATATGTCCGGAAAGACTACACTCATCAGAACAGTCGGAGTATGTACGATACTGGCTTATATGGGCTCAAAAGTTCCCTGCAGTTCTCTTTCTCTGGGAAGGATGAGGATCATGTCTTCCATGAGGATAACGGATAATCTGGGCGAGGATATGAGTACCTTCAAGGCTGAGCTTGTCAGGATATCCGGCATAATCAAGTGCGCAAAGGAAAGTGTCACACCGCTCATGTTCCTTATTGACGAGATCTTCAGAGGGACCAATTCGGATGACCGTACGGAAGGTGCGCTTATCGTTCTTAAGAATCTTTCTGCCAAACGCATCTGCGGAATGATGACCACGCATGATTATGCAATGATCGACCGTACTGTCGACACTTATAAGAACATTTGCTATTACCATTTTTCAGAGAAATATTCAGATACGGGTATAACCTTTGACTATAAGCTTACCGATGGGATCAGCCGTGAATCTAATGCAAGATATCTGATGAAATTAGTAGGAATTGAATAAAATTGTCAAATTTCTATCCTTTTGGTATTAATATTCATCTTTATTGTTGATTTTATCCTGATTTGGAATTAGATTTATTTTAAGAACATATGGTAGGGTGTTTATGTTTGAAGACTTATACGGATATAAATCTATTTACTTAGATTATTCGGTATTGTTCGAGTACGCCGGTACTCCTGTTTTTGATGATTTGCTTAAACTTCTTGCCACAGGTATTGAAGTCTATGTAAGCAAGTCCTTTAAAGCCCTTCATTATTGCACCCTTCGAATCAAGGACCCTAAGGACAGGAATACTGCTCTTGCCATGAAGACTATATGCTCTGCGCTTCTTGCCGAGCATAAGATGCATCTCATCAAGGAACTTGAGACATTCAAGGTCGCATCCAACATCATCAGCATTTCTGACGGTTGCTGCATACTTACGACAAGGCGTTCTATCTTTACAAAGAGACTTTATGAGAAGCGCCCTGATTTCGGATGCGATATAGCGATAATCACTGATATGAGTCTTCAGATCTTCGATTCTGTTGATTCACTTATCTGGAGTTATCCTCCGCCGGAACCCAGTAAGCTTTCTTATAATGATTCTTATATTGAGACTTTTGGCAATGCCAGTATTTCTGACATTGTGGTTAATGAGAAATTCGACAAATTCGAGCTTGTTAAGAGACTTAGCGGCGGTGCAGAGGGTATGGTCTTTACGACTGACAAAGAACTGCTTGCGAAGATCTATCACAAGGGAATCATCAATCCTCTGAGATGGGCAAAGTTAAAGAAACTTACTGAAGTAGGAATTACCGGCAGGGGGTTCTGCATTCCTAAAGATCTTCTGTTTTTCCGTAATACGCCTGTGGGCTATACGATGCCTCTCGGACTTGGAAAGACTTTGGGGACTGTTTTTGACGGTCCTGATGCAATACTTGAGGCATTTCCGGAGTGGACCAGACTCGATGTCGTCACAACGCTCTTATCTTTGATCGAGAAGTATATCTATCTTCATATGCACGATATTGTTGCAGGTGATATTCAGCTTAAGAACGCTCTTATCAATTCTCCTTCGGAAGTCTTTCTGATCGATATGGACAGTGTCCAGATCGATAATCTCCCTTGTCCTGTAGGTACAGAGGAGTTTACGGATATGAGACTCTGGGGAAAGAACTTTGCTCAGTTCGTTAGAAGGCTTTGTGATGAGGATTATTCCATCGCGATGCTCGTTTTCTCTGTTCTTTTCTGCGGCCTTCATCCTTATGCGACCCGCAACGGCGCCGAGACGTTAAGAGAAGAGATCACCTCCAGGAATTTCCCTTATAAATTCGATAACGATAATGAATTTATTCCTATCGGCGGTTATGACCATATTTGGGAATATCTTCCTGACACGCTTCGTACGATGCTTTATGAGACATTCAGGAACGGTATCCGTTATGAAGCTCTTGAGTGGCTTGATGCTGTAGTTAAGTATAAAGAGGATCTTGAGCATTTCGTTTACGATGATCCTGAAGCTTATAAGCTTTTCCCGAAGCAGGACTATAATCAGGTGTCTGTAGATGTTGAAGCTGGCAAGGCTGCAATTAAGCAGGCGCAAGAAGAGAAGATGAAAGCACAGGGCGGATCAGCGGCTCCTGCTCATGATAACGATCCTGAAACTGATGCTGCAGCCGGTGATGTTACTTCTCCTTCAAATCAGCAAGAAATGCCTCAGGCTTTCGGTAAGCCTATTTTCGAGAAGAAGACATTCTCTAATGCGCCTACCGGAAAATACATTCCCAAAGATCAGTTGCTGGATCAGGAGGATGATTTACAAAAAAGGAAAAAGTTCTTTGGATTATTCTGATAATAATCAATCTTTTTTGTATATAATATTCTTGTTGATAACTTGAATTGGGGGGGTAACCTTATGGGAGAAGTATTCAGCACGTCTGATTTCGGAACTAGCACGAAGAGACGTCTTCCTATTTGTTTTGCGCTTGATACGTCCGGATCAATGATGGGCAATCCTATCAAGCAGTTAAACATCGGTCTTCAGAACTTTCTGGCTTCGATCAAGAACAATGACGATACACGTAATTCCACGGATATCGCGATCGTTACATTCGGTTCAAAGGTTGAGATCGCAATGCCGTTCGGCAAGATCGCTAAAGACAAGGGTATTCCTGAGATCTCGGCATCAACAACGCTTACACCTATCGGCGAGGGCATACTTACTGCTTTGGAACTGTTAAATGCACGTAAGGAAGGCTATAAGCAGATGGGCATCAAGTATTATCAGCCTTGGCTTGTAGTTATTACAGACGGTGCCCCTCAGGGTCCTAATGCTATGCAGAACATGGAGCTTGCCATCAAGGCCTGCAATGAGCTTGAGGCTTCTGATAAGCTCGTAGTCTTTAATATCGGCGTAGGTTCAGGAGTCGATTTCGATATTCTGAGACGTCTTTCAGTTAAACGTGAAGAGCCTATCTCCGTTAATTCGGCTGATTTCGGTAAGCTCTTTGAGTTCCTTGGATCATCTTCGTCGTCTATCGTTTCTTCAGGAATGAACGATGATGCGCTCTATCATATCAGCACGGCACCTACAGGTTCTGCTGTTGCTGTTGATGACTTCATGAATTTCATTAACGAGGGCTAATCTTTAATGTATTCGGGCATTACCGTCGGGTGTGTAACGACAATCGGGAAAAAGCATATCAGCAGGGAAGTCCCCTGTGAGGATGCGTCCTTTGCGGTGCAGAAGAATGGCGTTTCCGTCGTCTGCATTGCAGATGGTGCCGGCGGCAAGAAATATACGCATGCCCGGTTCGGTTCGGCTTGCGCTGTCCAGACGATTGCAGATATCCTTACGGAGCATTTTGACGCTCTGTACAACGAGAACCGTGAGGCTGCGGTCAGATCTTATTTCATGGCTAAGATCAGGATCGCTTTTGCCGATATCATTGCTGAGAAGGAGCTTGATACGCTGGATCAGCTTTCCTGCACGCTTCTGTTTGTAGCCGTAAAGGATCGCAGGATGATCATCGGTCATCTGGGTGACGGTCTTGTCGTAAGGATCTCTCCGTCAGGTCTTTCGCCGTTTTCGATGCCGCAGAATGAGAAAGACGGAACAACTTTTTTTATTACTGCCGGACATGCGGCTGATTATCTCAGATTCATTAAGACTACAGTTGATGACTGCCATGCAGTTGCACTTATGACTGACGGCGTACAGGATAATGTCTACGATGACGAAGCCGGACTTGTTAAGCCTGTCGTCGCTAAGATGGCCGAGACCTTCAAAGAAGGCCGTGAGAAGGGTGAAGAGGCGATTAAGGGCATACTCGAAAAGTATATTGTCGGAGCGAGCAATGTAAGTGATGATTCTTCGTTCGGAGTGTTGTATTTTGAGGGGACTCAGGCTCCGGATGTCACGTCACTTGAAAGCAGCGCCGAGAAGTTCGGATTCTCTGACGAGAATTTTATGACTGTTGCAAAAGCAATAAAGGATGACCTCATGAAGGCTTCAGATATCATTGCCGGAGCTGCTGCAAAGAGTGAAGAGAACAAAGAGACAGAGGCTTCTGCAGAAAAGGTTGAAGAAAAGCCTGAAACTGACAAGGCCGGATCGGAAGAGGAAACCGCTTCTGTACCGTCTGCCGATACCGGAAAGAAGAATACACCCGCGATACTTCTTGGTATTGCCTGTGCAATAGAACTTATCGTAATTATCCTTCTCCTTATATTCTAAACCCGAGGTGACTTATGAGCGAAGAGAAAAAGTATGAAGTGCTTCCCGGTGTCGAGCTTCCTGACATTAAGTCTATTCAGGCTGCTGCTTCGGATTTTAACAATTCCGGAGTCAACGATATCCAGTTTAAGACCATAAAGTCTGCCCCCAGTGAAGAAGGAGTTCCGTCTACCAGGGCTTCTGCTGCCGACCTTGCAGAACTTCAGTCTCTTGGAGAAGAGGTGGCTGAGAATGAAGCGCGTATTGCCGAAGAAAGCCGCAGACGCATGGATGCTATCAAAAAGAACGCCGTTATGGCTCCGGAGTCACTTTCCGATCTCATTAATTACAATAGAGATAAGATGAGTGAAGAGGCCATTAAGGCAGCTGAGGAGAAGATCCAGAAAGAGGAAGCGCTTAAAAAGGCTATTGAGGACAAAGAGAGGGAAAGAGAAGAGAGAAGGCTGCTTCAGCAGCGTCTTCTTGAGGAAGCGCGCGCCCGTGCAGCTGCTGCGAGAGCCGCTGAGAAGCGTGAAGCCGAGTCAAATGCTCAGAAGACTGAAAAGCCGGTTGAAACTGAAAAGCCTGAAGAAACCGCAAAAGTTGAGAAACCTGTTGCTGCTGAAGCTCCCATGAAGAATGAGGCTAAAAACGAAGTCGTCAAAGAAGAAGCAAAAGCCGTAACTTCAGAAGATAAGCAGAAGAAAAATGCTTTCTCTGCCCCTGTTACGAATATCCAGATGGAACCTACTAAGAATTCTATAGCTTCTGCAGACGAGACTATTGAAGATTTTAGTGATTTTTTTGACGATAGTAAGTATTAAGTCGCGAATACCTGTTGACACGCACGCAAGGTGTGATACAATATTCACCGTTGCGTTAACGCACCTCTAGCTCAGATGGTAGAGCAACTGACTCTTAATCAGTGGGCCCAGGGTTCGAGTCCCTGGAGGTGCACCAAAGATAAAACCCTTGAGTTATCTCAAGGGTTTTTCTTTTGCTATTGTTTTAATTTATTACTGAAAATAGCCCGTCATATCGGTCGTTGCGAAATCCTCGGTTAGAGGAAGCTCGACAGGCCTGTTCTCTTTTGCGGACTTATATATGCCCATCATGGTGTCAACTGAAGAATAGCCGGCATAAGCATCTGCTATAGGACTGGTGTTGTTGACGATCGAATTATAAAGATCATTATAGATCCCCATATGAGGATTCAGAGCGCATTTATATGAGAATAATCCGCCTTCCTTAAGCTGCCTTCTGATATATCTGCCGTTTAATTTGCGGACTTTTCCATTATCGTCCAAAGAGAATATCTTGATTTGAGGTTTGTTGGAGTCGATTCCCATCGAGATCATGCCCTTTTCGCAGAAGACGGTGAAGTCAGCCATATGCTTTGAAGGAAATGTAGCGGTGGTGCCTTCGACAGATGCCAGGGCACCGTTCTCGAGACGTAAGATCGCCATTCCGAGGTCCTCTGCCTCGATGTTCCTGAGACGCTGGGAGATCATGGCTTCCGCTGAAACGGGTTCAGAACCCATAAGCCAGACTAAAAGGTCGATAGCATGAATTGTCTGGTTCATTAATGCTCCGCCGTCACTCTTCCAGGTTCCGCGCCATGCTGCACTTCCGTAGTAAGCTTCGTCGTGACCCCAGCGGACGTTGATATTTCCGTGGGTTACTTTGCCATATACGCCTTTTGCGATGTCGTCACGTACAAGACCTACGATAGGGAAGTATCTGTAGATATGTCCCATGGCAATCTTACAGCCTGTCTTCTGGGCAAGCTCAAAAATGCTGCGAGCTTCAAATGCAGACATCGTCATGGGCTTTTCGAGCAGGAGATTGCTTCCGTGCTCCATAGCGTATGTAGCAATGCTGAAATGGAGGCCGGAAGGAACGGTGACTGAAGTGATGTCAGGTTTAACCTTATCGATGGCTTCCTTGTAGTCCGAATAGACGGGCGTATTGGAAAAGCCCTTTACTGAACTTAACAGGCGCTTAGCCGAATCAGCATTAGTGTCTACTACTGCGGCCAGCGTCAGCCCTTTAAGTTTGGAGATGGCCTTAAGGTGCTTTACAGCTACGCGGCCGCATCCGATGATTATGACTGACAAAGACTTATATGTAGCTGCCATCTCATCCTCCAAATGTTTTCATCTGGAATAGTTTAGCACTTTGGTGCCTATTTGGGGTATTCTTATTTATATGATGGCATTCGGGGGTAATTATAATGAAAGTACTCGATATCATTCTCGAAAAGAGATACGGCAGAGAGTTGTCAGACGAGCAGATAGCATATTTCGTCAAGGGCGTTACTGACGGTACGATCCCCGATTACCAGATATCATCGTTGCTTATGGCGATCGTCCTGAACGGTATGTCTGAGCGTGAGATGACAACCCTTACACTGGAGATGGCAAGATCAGGCGAACTGAATGATCTTTCTTATCTGGACGGAGTGGCTGTAGACAAGCACAGCACAGGCGGTGTCGGAGACAAGATAACTCCGCTGCTTCTGCCGTTGCTCTCAACATTCGGAATCCAGACCGTCAAGCTCAGCGGCAGGGGATTAGGCTATACCGGCGGCACGGTCGATAAGTTTGAATCTATTGAAGGCTTTGAGTGCGAGATAGCGAAAAGCAGGTTTCCCGAACTTATAAAGAAGTCGGGTATGGTTATTTCCGGTCAGACTCCGGATCTTGCCCCTTGTGACAAGATACTGTATGCGCTGCGTGACGTAACCGGCACGGTCGATTCGATCCCTCTGATCGCTTCCAGCATAATGAGCAAGAAGATAGCAGGAGGCGCCAAAGCACTTGTGCTTGATGTTACCTGCGGATTTGGTGCTTTCATGAAGGAAGAAAGCAGTGCCCGTGAGTTATCTGCAGCCATGATCAGGATAGGCGAGAGTGCCGGTATCAAGACAAGAGCCGTCGTTACTGATATGGACCAGCCTCTGGGAAGAAATGTCGGAAATACTCTTGAGATGCAGGAAGTATATGATACTCTTTCCGGCAAAGGCGCTAAGGATGTGGAACAGGTCGTTACCGAGCTTGCTTTCCAGCTTGTCAGGCTTGCCAAAAAGGGTTTGGACCTTGATGACAACGAACTCAGAGACGAGATCTTGTTAAGGCTTAGAGACGGCAGGGCCCTGGAAGAGTACAGGAAGCTTATCAGATCACAGGGCGGCATTATCAACGAAGACGGCACACCGCAGTATGTCGATTATCCTTTCGATACGATGCATATCAATGCATCTGAAGACGGTTACATTACTAATGTCCGCGCGAACCTCATAGGACGTGCCTCATGCACTTTGGGTGCCGGCCGCTTTATGAAGAAAGACAAGATTGATTACGGCGCAGGTATTATCCTGTGCGCGAAGAAGGGAGATAAGGTCAAGAGAGGAGACACATTGTGCGCTCTGTGCGTCGGTGAGAAGTCGGATCTTTCCGATGAGCAGCTTTATACTGCTTTCGATCTTGCCAATCAGGCCTTTGAGATAGGTCCGAATCCTCCTGAAGAACGTAATCCCATATTTGCGGTATTGCCTAAAAAGCCTTTTGGTGTAAAATAAGAACAAATGTTTTACAAGGAGTAGTCAATGCCTGAGAAGAATACCCAGAGGATCATCGGAATAGACCCGGGATATGCTATTACAGGTTACGGCATTATTGATAAGTGCGGCAATAAGTTCAGCGTTGTTGATTACGGAGTCATAGAGACAAAGCCGAAGACTGATTTCCCTGTAAGGCTGCTTGCGATCAGCGATAAGACCAGATTTCTCCTTGAACAGTTCAAGCCTGACTTTATGTCTATCGAAGAGCTTTTCATGGGGAAGAATCATACGACCGTCATCGGTACTGCACAGGCCAGAGGAGCAGTGCTTGTTGAGGCCGCAAGGGCAGGACTTGAAGTCTATGAGTTTACTCCCGGTCAGGTTAAGCTTGCTATTACCGGTTACGGAGTCGCTGAGAAGAAACAGGTCCAGTTGATGACGAAATCGATTTTGAGCCTTAAGGAGATCCCTAAACCGGATGATGCGGCTGACGCTCTTGCGCTTGCTATCTGTCTCGCAAATACCGGTGTAGGTTTTGCCGGAAAGGCAGTTTCCGGATATCAGTACGGCCGTTACGGATATACGAAGCGCAATGAATTCGGTTGAAATGTAATTGTATGAGATAATATCTTCCGGAGGAAGTATCAATGTACGCTTATATTAAAGGAAAGATCATATCCAGAAATGATTCCCAGCTCGTGATCGAGAATAACGGGATCGGATACCTTATAAACTGTCCGTTTGCGATTTCATCTGAACTTGGCGCCAATGGTGCTGAGACTACTGTTTATGTTTATCAGAGTGTACGTGAAGATGATATTTCGCTTTACGGATTTTCTTCTTCTGAACAGAAGGACATTTTCCTTAAGTTGATCACTGTTTCCGGAATCGGACCTAAGGTTGCTCATAATATCTGTTCTTCTTTGACTCCTGAGCAGATCGCTCTTGCTGTCATGGGCAATAATGTATCGATCCTTTCAAGCGTAAAGGGACTCGGAAAGAAGACTGCCGAGAAGATAATTATAGAACTCAGGGACAAGCTGAAAGGTCAGGCGAAGAGTAACGGCGCAGCAGCAGCTGTTTCAATTGCTTCATCAAGCAAGTCGGGAGCATCTGCAGTAAGTTCATTAGCTGACGATGCGATCGGAGCGCTCATGGTGCTTGATTACAGTGAACAGGATGCAGCGGAGGCAGTTGCCGCTGCTTACGAAGAGGGTATCACTCTTGAAGCATTGATCAGGAAAGCTCTTAAGATAGCGTCAGGGAGTAAGTTCACATGATGGATAATTACGGCTACGAGGGCGAGGAAGACCGCGTAATAGGAAGAGTTCAGCAGCCTTCGGATATTGATGAGAAATCGTTAAGACCTTTAAAGCTTGAAGACTATTCAGGTCAGGAGAAGATCAAACAGAACTTAAAGATATTCATTGAAGCTGCAAAGAAGCGCGGCGAACCGTTGGACCATGTCCTTCTATATGGTCCTCCCGGACTTGGAAAGACTACGCTTGCCGGGATCATTGCCAATGAGATGGGTGTCGGCATGCACATCACGACCGGCCCTTCAATTGAAAGGACAGGTGATCTGGCGGCTTTGCTCACCAACCTTGGTGAGAACGAAGTTCTTTTCATTGATGAGATCCACAGGCTCAATAAGAGCGTGGAAGAGATCCTCTATCCTGCGATGGAGGATTTCAAGCTTGACCTTATGATAGGGAAAGGACCGGCAGCCAGGTCTATGAGACTTGATCTGCCGCATTTTACGCTTATCGGAGCCACAACGCGTGCCGGTATGATATCTTCTCCTTTGAGAGACAGATTCGGTATGCTTCACCATCTTGAGCTCTACGAGACAGAGGATCTGATGAAGATACTTCAGCGTGATGCTGATCTTCTTGATATCAGGATCAATGAAGACGGACTACGCAATATCGCTTCCAGATCCAGGGGAACACCAAGAATTGCGATCAGGCTCCTTAAGAGAATGCGTGATTTCGCAATGTATATGGAGAAGGACATCATTGATAAGGAAGTCTCGGATTTCGGCCTTAAACAGCTCGATATTGATGAGATAGGTCTCGACAGTATTGACCGCAAGATGCTTATGACTATAGCCGATATCTTTTCCGGTGGTCCGGTGGGACTTGAGACCCTTGCTGCTACTACCGGAGAGGATCAGGGAACCATAGAAGATGTTTATGAACCTTTCCTTCTTCAGAATGGCTTTATCCAGAAGACTTCCAGAGGAAGGATCCTCACAATGAGGGCTTTCAAGCATTTGGGACTCACGCCTCCGCCTTCGTTTATTGCGGGCGGGAAAAGCTCTCAGCCCGCTACATCCGGAGCCCGTTATCAGAATATCTCCATTGAAGACTGGCAGAGCGGAAACGGGGAAGAGAGCTGATGGAAGATTTTCCGGAAGGACTTTTATTGCCTTCATTGGATCCGGCTGAGTGTGGCAGGCTCCTGCTTCACTGTTGCTGCGGACCTTGTTCTATGTATCCGCTCAAACTGTTGACTTCTTATGGCATTGAACCCGATTGTTTCTGGTTCAATCCGAATATCCATCCGCAATTTGAATGGGACAGGCGTCTTGATAATCTTCAGAAATCCGCTGATTCATATGGCTTGAAGCTCATAAGGGAAGGAACATCCTGTGAGGAGGATTACTGGCGCTCGAAGGAGTATCTGGATAAGTTCGGTTCACGCTGTGAGATGTGTTACGACAGACGTATGGAAGAGACCGCGAAATATTGTGCTGATAACGGATACGATTCTTTCTGCACAACTCTTCTTGTCAGCCCTTATCAGCAACACGATAGGATTGCTGAGATATCTGAAGAGAAAGCTTCGAGATACGGAGTCAGATTCTATTATGTTGATTTCAGGCCCGGTTTTTATTTTGGCCAGAGACTTGCAAAAGAGATCGGTCTTTACAGGCAGAAGTACTGCGGTTGCTGCTTCTCGCTCGATGAGTCCGAGTTTAAGGACAAGATTTTGAGGAGTTTTGAAACTTAAGACAGGCGTTCTTTTGGTTCTTCCGAATCTACAAGTATCGAATAGTAGTTTTCGTAGATGACCATTCCGGGTTTTGCGCCCGGTATTTTCTTAACATGTGAAATAGGGCAGTAGTCGACTTCAGCCTTGAGTTTGCCGGCACGTGAACCTGCAGCGGCATTGTGTTCCTCAAGGATAATGCTTTTCGAAAAGAAAGCTGCAAGAGATGCGGCTTCAAGGATTGAAGAATCCGAAGGCATATCCTCATCAGGGAAAGGTTTCAGTATTACATGTGTTCCGGGAAGACCTTTTACATGGAACCACCAGTCAGTCTTACGGGAAGCGACTGAAAATGTGAGTTTCTCGTTCTGTATATTGCTTCTTCCGCAAATTATCTCGTGACCGTCGGAAGATCTGTATCTCCTGAAAGGAAGCTCTTTCTCGTTATTCTTGCCGGATTTGCCGTTCTTCTTAGCATTGGCGCGTCTGGCTGCCTCTCTCAGGGCTCTGGAAGAAGCTTTGCCTGATTTTGCGATCCCAACCATTTTATTAGGGTCACCGGAAGACTGCTTTGCCACAGACCTTACTGCATGAGAGCCGCTGACTTCGGCTTTTATCTCTTCGTTGATGGCGTCAAGGTCTTCCTTTGTTCCGGCTGCATCAATTGCAGTCTTTACGGATCTCAGGTACATAATAGCGAGATCGTCTTCTTTTATGTATTCCTCGCTCATTTCTGCTTTGCGCTTAGCTTTGCGGAAACGCTTATAGTAATCCTGCGCATTTCCTGAAGCATCAAGTGACGGATCAAGAGGAATGGAAATGATACCCGGTGGATCCGTTGTGTAATCCTCGGTGTTAAGCAAGGTGTCCTGGGGCTTTATCATGTATTTGTATGTGAGGATTACATCTCCGTAGTGCTTGTATCTGTCAGCTTTTTGGCCTTCAGCACGGTCGGCTTCGTGAACTTCTTTCTTCTTTATAACCTTGGAAAGAGCGCTGTCTGTGATCTGCCTTAATCTGTGTTTTCCGGCATCGAGATCCAATTCCGTGAATTTTGCTTCATAGTATAAGCTGATGGCATCGGATATTGAGTTCATAACCTTTGAACTGCTGTAACCTGAAAGATCCATCGGTGCGAATTCCGAGGGAATGTTAAATTCATCCAGAAAGACCCGCGGAGTATAGGTCCTGGAAGCAATTTCATCGAGAAATGACTCGAGTCTTGATATGAGTCTTTGCTTTGCTGCCTCATCCAGTAGAGTAATAGTCTGGCGTTCATCAGCGTCAGACTGAAGGCAAAGTTGTCTTGAAAGTACCGGAGACATGCCTTTGATCGAATTTACGATTGCTTTTCCGATGGGACGGGACTTTTCTTCTTCGATAACGGGGAGTTCTCCGCGGCGTACCATCTCAAGGGCATTTTCGACAGTTAACTTATTCTGTGCCGGAGGATAACTGTATACTCTGGCCGGCATGACTTCTCTGTATTTTGAGACTTCGAAATCGACATGGATGGATGAATCCAGGATCTTTCCTGAACCGTTAACAAGAATGATGTTGGAGAAACGCCCCATAAGCTCAACTATGAGCCTGTAATCTTTCACATCTCTTAATTCGTCGGTGTTGGAGGCTTTGATCTCAATGACACGCTCGTATCCGGGATTTGTAACTGAATTTATACGTGCACCGGACAGGTATTTCCTGAGTAGCATACAGAATGACGGGGGAAGGGCAGGGTTGTCCTTGACGTCTTCTGTGATGATTATGCGGGGAAGTGAAGGATCTGCACAGACAAGAAGTTTCTTAACTCCGCTGTTTGTCCTGATGTGAAGTACTATTGAATGTCTGTCAGGCATGAAAATCTTGTCGATCCTCGAGCCTGAAAGGGTTTTATCAAGGTCGTCGGCAAGAAGCTGGCATGTTATTCCGTCTAAAGGCAAGACTTTATACCCCGGAAACCGGTTCATCTGAAGACTTGGACTTGGTAAATACCGCCTTCAGGACCCAGACTATTACGGCTGCGAGAATCTCAACACCGAGAAACTTGAAGAATTTTGAATAATCATTCCAGGTAAAGAGCAGATCAAAAGCTACAATTGCAAGCACAACAATAACGAAGATGACGGGTGCCATTATGCGTTTGATAACGGGGTTGGACTTGATCCTTGCGAAAAGAGTCATCTTACGCTGAACGGGAGCATTCATTTTTGAAGTACTCCTGTTTCCTGTAGCGGTCTTTCTGCCGGTAGAAGAAGACTTCCTCGCAGTAGAAGAAGTGCTTCTGCCTGTTGTTTTGCCTGTTGATCTTGTAGCCATGTCTTAACCGATGTTTTCTTTTTCCTTGAGGAGTTTCTTGATCTTCTCGGTAGGATTGACAAGGTTGGACAGCGATGCATCGTGGTTGATGGCATCGATAAGGAGTGCTACGAACTTGCAGAGGTTAACATCAGCAAACCAGGGTGCCTGGAGGAGTTCGGGCCTTCTGTAGATAAGGTTGGTAGCGAATACCTTTGTGATGATGCCTTCCTCGTATGCTCTGTTGAACTTGTCGATGCCTTCAGTGAAAAGACCGAAGGTAACGGCGCAGAGGACTCTGTTTGCTCCTCTGTTCTTCATTTCGCGTGCGATATCGAGTATTGAGTCTCCGGAAGAGATCATGTCGTCGATGATGAGAATGTCGCAGCCTTCAACGGAATCACCGAGGAATTCGTGTGCAACGATAGGGTTACGGCCGTTAACAACGGTTGTATAGTCTCTTCTCTTATAGAATGTTCCGAGCGGGACACCGAGGATAGAGGCATAGTACATAGCTCTGGAGATACCGCCTTCATCAGGTGATATGATCATGAAACGTCCGTTAGAGAAGTTGAGATCAGGGATCTGACGGTACATTTCCTTGATGATCTGATATGCGGTAGGGAGTGACTCGAATCCTGCAAGAGGAATGGCATTGGCAACTCTTTCGTCGTGAGCGTCAAAAGTGATGATGTTTGCAACGCCGAGCTCATAAAGCTCTTCAAGAGCGAAAGCGCAGTCAAGCGACTCTCTTGCGTTTCTCTTGTGCTGACGGCCTTCATAAAGATAAGGCATGATGACATTGATGCGTCTTGATTTACCGGAGCAGGCAAGGATTACACGCTTCAGGTCCTGATAGTGGTCATCAGGGCTCATCCTGTTGTCCTGACCGAACATCTTGTAAGTGCAGGAGCAGTTCATGACATCGCTGATGAGATAAAGGTCATGACCTCTGACAGTGTTCTTGACAACGGCTTTGCCTTCGCCGGAAGAGAATCTGGCATTCTCGAGCGGGATCGTATAATCCTCTCTGAAGAAACCGGGATAGGTGTTGACGAATTGCTCTTTCTGGTACTCCGAACGTCTCTTATTCAGATAGAAATTGACCTTCTGGGTGAATTCCTCACTGCCTCTCAGAGCCATGAGACCGATAGGACCTACCGGTGCCATCGGGTTATCACCATATTGGTCATAACGTGAATAAGCTCTTTCATCGGATGCTGAAGTCATAGTGTGCAGCCTGCCTTTCTTATGTTGCTGTGTTCTTTATTCGTTTTGAAATTCAAGAAGTTCGCCGATCCTCATCTGGCTGGCAAGATCGGTGAGCCTTGAAGTGGAGTTGATGAGGTCATAGATCGATTCATCAAGGTTGAGAGCGTCAATGATCCTTGCGACATAGGGGACCATATCGGCGTCAACGTACCATTCGCGCTCTAAGAGTTCCGGTGTCCTGTAGATGAGATTTGTGCAGCAAACAGCCTTGATAATGCCATCTTTATAGGCTTCATCAAACACATCGAGGCCTCCGGTAAACAGTCCGTAGGGTGCGAGACAATATATATTTGCAGCTCCGTAATTCTTAAGTTTCTTAGAAGTACGAAGCATGGTGCTTCCGGAATTGATCATATCATCTATAAGAAGAATGTCCTTACCGGCAACATCGTCGCCTAGATACTTGAACGACTTGATGGGGTGCTCTCCGTTGACCTTGGTGGTGTAATCTCTGTCGCGGTAGAAAATACCCAAAGGAAGATTAAGGTGTGAAGAGTAAAATATAGCCCTTGAGACACCTGTCTCGTCAGGGCTTACAACTATAGTATTGTCCTTATCTAACTTGATATTGTTAAAACGGTTGAGAAGGGAGGCTGTCATTTTGAACTGGCATCTTGGATACTCGATGCTCATGAGAGGTACGGCATTCTCGATCCTTCCGTCGTGAGGATCAAATACAATGAGATTTGAGATGCCGAGCTCGAAAAGCTTCTGGAGCATCTCGGCGCAATCCCATGACTCACGGTGAGAATCAAGCTTCTCGCGCCTTCCTTCATAGACGAAAGGCATGATTACATTGATGCGTTTGGCTTTACCCTTAAGAACTGTGAGAATCCTGACAAGATCCCTGTAATGGTCATCAGGGCTGATAACGTGGTCTCCGTCAACGAGATCATAGTTGTAGCTGTGCGAGAGAACATCGGTGATGATGTACATATCGTGTCCGCGAACGCTCTCAAGAAGGGAGAATGTGCCTTCGCCATTATCATATCTGTTAAATCCGGATTCGATAAGATAATCGGATCTGCAATATCCGGGGCTGTTTACAAAGGGATTGCTGTGTTTATCTACACGTGCAGTTCTTTTCTGAAAGAGAACATCGGAAACTTTCTTAACGAAGTCTTTGTTTGCAGTATGGGGAATGATTCCTATAGGTCCGAAAGGCGGCAATACTGCCTGATCAAAACCGGAACTGACATACAGATCGCTCATCGCAGACCATACCCCTTCTCTTTTATACATAAATATTAAAGGATAGTTGTGTTATTTCAAACCTCAAAATATGAAATTTTGCACGAAAAGGAAATGGAAAATTGTAGGAATTTTTGTATTTTCTTTGAATTGCAAGATCAGAGCATGTCAATCAGCTCGGAAATGGCTGATTTTAAGTCGTTTATGCCTTTCTTATCCTTTGATGAAACCGTAAATATATTAGCATCATTGTCAAAATCAAAAAAATCAGACAAGCCGGATAACTGTTTTTTCAGTTCACTGGCAGATAACTTGTCGCATTTCGTAAAGACGATGAAGTAGGGAATACCTGCATTGTTAAGGAATTCGAGCATTCCGATATCTTCTTCGGAAGGGGTCCTTCTGATATCCAGGAGGAAAAGGACGAGTGATATCTTTCTTCCGCATCTGAAATAGTTGTCGCAGAGGTCTGAGAACTTAGCTGTCACTTCTTTTGAAGCCGATGAAAACCCGTATCCGGGAAGATCTGCAAGCAATGCTTTGCCGTCAAGGTCGAAATATATGATCTCCTTGGTCTTTCCGGGTTTTCCGGATACTCTGGCAAGCTTGTTGGAAGAAGCCAGAGCGTTTACAAGTGAAGATTTACCGACATTGGACCTTCCTGACAGGACGATTTCCGGTAAAGAGCAATCGGGGAGACCTTTAATGTCTCCGCAGGTCATCTTGTGCTTCATGTTGTTGAAATTAATGTTCATAGAGTTCATAACACTGTTCGCTTTGTCGGTAATTGTCGGTTTTTGTCGGTTTTTTGACGCTGATTTATATGAAACAGGCATATAGAATCGAATCATGACAGATTTTATCAGAATTATCCGTAATATTCCAAGGAACGAGAATCCCCTTTCAGTATCATCAGTCACGGAACGCTTGCTAAACAGACCTTTGATGGTACCTTCAGTGGCGATCTTCTCATCCTGCATCGTTACATATATCACCGGTTCCTTGATGCCGTTTTGTATTTTATCTGCCTTGTTTTTGGCTTCCGGTGTTTTTGCGGCTGTCCGTAAGGATCTCAAACTGTTCTTTTGTCTGGTGATGAGCATGATCCTCATGATCAGCGGCAGTCTGCGTATGTTTTTCGTTCTTAATGCTGCTTGTCCCGATACGGATGAAGGATACTGCTATGGAACGGTTATCTGGCTGAACAGGAAGCTTTCGGGAAAGGATCAGATTACTGCTGATATTAACGGTGTCAGATGCAGTATCGGGTTTGAAGGTGATATTGAAGTACCGTATGTTTGCTCAGGAACTTGTTTCAAGGCATCCGGACAGTTCGAAGAGCCCGAATCACCGGGCAATCCGGGAGAATTCGATTACAAAAAGAGCTTGAGAAGCAAAGGCGTCAGATATATTTTCCATGCTGATTCGTTCACCGTTATGAAAGAACCGGAAGGTTTAGTAAAAACAGTGCTTTCATTCCCTGATGCATGTTTCAGGTTAAGAGAAAGGATCTTTAACAGGTTTACATACGGAAGAACACCGGAGGAAAAGGGCCTTCTGGCGGCCGTCTGTCTGGGTGATTCATCTCTGGCGGAAGACAGCATTACACGAGACTTCAATATTTCAGGATGTTCTCATCTTCTTGCCGTCTCCGGCACGCATTTCTCGGGGTTCCTTGTTGTTCTGCCGTATCTTCTGAATGCAATAACAGCGGATCGGCGTAAGACCACGTTAGTATATGTGTTTTTCGCTTTTGTTATCGGTTGTGTTACAGGATGGAACGAGTCTGTAGTCAGGTCAGCATTCATGTCTTCATCGGCCTTTGCCGCAAAAGCCACGGTTCCCGCGATGTCGGCAGCGGCTATTATC
>X424_Quagga__coassemble_20_pt1 | contig 30253 bp, 23 predicted proteins | sample X424_Quagga__metabat2_low_PE_008 | metagenome-assembled genome bin X424_Quagga | reverse complement strand
TCCCCATAGCACTGCGGCTCACCATTCCCCACGCTGCATAGCCGATTCACGTAAAATTCACGAAAAGGCATGAATTCGTGAAGCAAATCGTGAAAAGAGCACGATATTCACGTTTTTTTCACGAAAACGCCCTGTTTCGTGAATCCTACGTGAATTTCAGCCATAATTCACGATTCCCTTCACGAAAACGCCCCTTCGCGTGAAAGTTTCGGGAATCAGGAGTATTTTCGTGAAGAATAACGTGAATCAGGGATATTTTCGTGAAGAATCACATGAATCAGGGCTATTTTCGTGTCGGCAAACGTGATTCAGTATTTCCCAAGCAGGATTCACGAATCTTTCACCCTCCGGGTGCTCGGGGGCATACAGGGATATGGGGCCTGAAACAACAAGGGGGCGAACTAATCGAAATGCAGGACGCCTGAGGCATACAGGGATACGAGGCCTGAAACAAAAAGGGGTGCAGATGAACTGCACCCCTCGTTCTTGCGTGTCTGCTGAAATTACTTCTTGATGATGAGCGACTCGCCTGTCATCTCCTTGGGCTGTGGCATTCCCATGATCTCGAGGAGCGTGGGAGCGATGTCGCAGAGCCTTCCGCCTTCGCGGAGAGTGTAAGCGGGATCGTAGTTGTAGAGGATGAACGGAACGGGATTTGTCGTGTGAGCAGTGTGAGGCTGCATCGTCTCGAGGTTCATCATCTGCTCGGCATTGCCGTGGTCAGCGCAGATGAAGAGTACGCCGTCCATTTTCTTTACGGCTTCGACTGCACCGCCGACGCAGGCGTCAACTCTCTCGACTGCCTTGACAGCAGCTTCGAGGACGCCGGTATGTCCGACCATGTCAGGGTTAGCGAAATTGATGATGACTACATCATACTTGTCGGAGCAGATAGCTGCGTTGAGCTTCTCGGAAACCTCGGGTGCGCTCATCTCAGGCTTGAGGTCATATGTTGCAACAGCAGGAGAAGGAACGAGTGTACGGTCCTCATCAGCGTTGGGTTCTTCGATACCGCCGTTGAAGAAGAAAGTTACGTGAGCGTACTTCTCTGTCTCAGCGATACGGAGCTGCTTGAGGCCGTTGTCTGCGAGATACTGGCCAAGAGTATTGACGATCTCTTCCTTCTTGAAAGCGACGAACTTGTTGGGGATGAGCTCGTCATAGTCCTTGAAGCAGACATATGTGAGAGGCATGAAGCCGTTTGCTCTCTTGAGGTACTTGATGCACTTTGTATCGGAAGCATCGCCGGGCTGTGCGGCGATATCGCTGTCTGAATAGCAGAAAGCCTTGGTGATCTCTCTGGCACGGTCAGGACGGAAGTTAAAGAAGATGACCGAGTCGTTGGGCTTAACGACTGAAACGGGCTTACCTTCTCCGTCAACGATGACTGTAGGGAGAACGAACTCGTCGGTTACGCCGCCGTCGTAAGAATCCTGCATTGCCTGAACGGGATCGGTTGCCTTGACGCCTTCGCCGAGGACGAGTGAATCATAAGCAGTCTGGATACGGTCCCAGTTGTTGTCTCTGTCCATTGCATAGTAGCGGCCGGAGAGCGAAGCAACCTTGCCTACGCCGATCTCGGACATCTTGTCGACCAGTGCCTGGAGGTAATCCTTACCGGATGCCGGAGGTGTGTCACGTCCGTCGAAGAAGGGATGAACATAGACTCTGTCGAATCCTTCCTTCTTGCAGAGTTCAAGGATCGCATAGAGGTGAGTGTTGTGTGAGTGGACGCCGCCGTCTGAAAGAAGACCCCAGACATGAAGGTCTGAATCGTTCTTCTTGCAGTTGTCGATCGCATGGAGCAGTTCTTCGTTCTTGAAGAAAACGCCGTCCTCGATATATTTTGTGATGAGGGTGAGGTCCTGATAGATGATCCTTCCGGAACCGATGTTCATATGTCCGACCTCGGAGTTGCCCATCTGACCGTCAGGAAGTCCTACTGCGAGACCTGATGCGAAACCCTTTACATAAGGGCATTCAGCCATGAGCTTGTCGATAACGGGAGTATTTGCCATAGCGATGGCGTTGTATTCCTTGTTGTCGGAAAGTCCGAATCCGTCAAGAACCATAAGTACTACTGGTCTGCGTTTCATAGTTATATCTCCTTTAAATTTATGCCGGCGAAATTATAGCACATCGCGTGCTTATTTTCTTTTGATATATTCGAAAAGAGGGTTGTCCCGGAAATTTTCAGGAAGCCGGAATGAATTTGTTCAGAGCGCCGTCATAGACATAACCGATACCGGCGAGGGAAGCCGTAATCTCGGCCCCGTCCAGATCCAGCGCACGGGTGAGTTCTTCGAGCGAACCGTAATTGTCTCTCAGCTGTGTGTTGATATAGCTCAAAAGGATATTGGGATCTTTAGGCATACAGGACTCCTTGTTCAGTTTTCGATCTTAGGCAGATTCCAGCCGTAACGTGCCGCGAGAAAACGGATGCCTACGACTATGAAGAAGCCTGCGAGCATCGCCGGTGCCGCTGCACCCGTGCCCAGGAAGATGATGTATGTCGTCGCGGCGCCGATAATGGATGCGACGGCATAGATGTGCTTTACGAAGATATAAGGCATCTCGAGCGAAAGGACGTCTCTTAATACGCCTCCGCCGACACCCGTAACGACGCCCAGGAAGATTACCAGAAACCAGTTTGATGAGAATGAGGTAAAGAAGCCTGTGTGGACTCCGTCAGCGGTGAATGCCGCGAGACCTATGGTGTCGCACCAGAAAAAAATCTTGTCGTAGATGAGCTTTGCCTTGTCGGGGAGCTTTTTTCCGGAACGGTGCTGCCAGTACAGGAACAAGAATGTCAGGATAGCGGTCGCAGCGGCAAGGATTACGAAGAAGGGATTCTTGAATGCCGTGGGCGGCGTTGATCCTATGATGAGATCCCTGATTATTCCTCCGCCTGTGGCTGTGAGGATCGCCAGGATGGTGACGCCGAATACATCCATCTTCTTACGGACGCCTGCGATGGCGCCCGACACCGCGAATGCGATGGTGCCGATCACGTCGGTTATCAGAATGAACAATTCGGTATCCATGCAAGGTATTATAATGTCATTTTCGAGTTTTGTCAGGGTTATATGAAGACTTCGGGGAATTAATTCACGAACAGTTCCCGAGGTTAGGTTATAATATCCTTACGCGACATTTCCCGGAGGTTTCTATGGCGGCTGTTACGGATTGCGAACACCTTGTTCAGTACTACGAGACTGATCAGATGGGAGTCACCCATCATTCGAATTACATCAGGTGGTTCGAAGAGGCAAGGACGAAGCTTTTTGAAGAGATAGGCCTTGGCTACAAGGGCATGGAGGAGATGGGGATAATCAGTCCCGTCGTCGGTCTCACCGCCAAGTACAAGACGATGGCCAAATACTGTGATACCGTCGTTATCCGCGCTGAGATCGTCAGATATACCGGCGTGAGGTTCGATATAAAGTACACGGTTTTCGATAAAGAGACAGAACTGGTAAGATGCACGGGAACGAGCGAGCATTGCTTCATCAACCGCGAGGGGAAGGTTATCTCGATGCAGAAGACGGATCAGAAGATACACGAAAGATTCGATATGCTCGTCAACGGAAAGGAAGGCTGACATGAAAGATATCATTATCGTAGGAGCAGGTCCGGCAGGGCTTTCGGCAGCGATCTATGCGAGACGCGCGGGCATGGAGACCGTCGTCTACGAAGGCGAGACATACGGAGGGCAGATCATCAACACGCCCGAGGTGGAGAACTATCCTGCGATCGCGAAGATATCAGGATTTGATTTTGCAAACGACCTTTATAATCAGGCGACCGGTCTCGGAGCAAGCGTGGAGTTTGACAGCGTTACCGGAATTACGGGCTCCGCATCCGAAGGGTTCACGGTAGAACTCGGCTCGGGCATGAAGGAGACCGCTAAGGCCGTGATCCTGGCTGTCGGAGCTACGAACCGCCATTTGGGGATCGACCGCGAAGAAGCCCTCACGGGCAAGGGCGTCTCATATTGTGCGACCTGCGACGGAGCTTTCTACAAGGGAAAGACGGTCGCTGTAACAGGCGGCGGAAACACTGCCGTCGAGGATGCCATCTACCTTGCGGGAGTGGTCCAAAAGGTCTATTTGATCCACAGAAGGAACGAGTTCCGCGCGGAGGAGACCCTTGTCAAGGCAGCTAAGGCGCTCCCCAATCTTGAGATCGTAACGCCTTATGTGATAAAGGAACTGACGGGTGAGCAGAAGCTGTCAGGCGTCGTGCTCGAGAACCGCGAGGACGGAAGCACGAAGGAACTGGCTGTTGACGGGCTTTTCGTTGCGATAGGACAGGAACCCAAGACCGCTTTGTTTAAGGACCTCGTAGCGCTTTCCGGCGGATATATCGAAGGCGGGGAAGACTGCAGGACCAATGTCAAAGGCATTTTCGTCGCGGGCGATGTCAGGACCAAGAAAGTCAGACAGCTTACGACTGCCTGTGCCGACGGAGCTGTCGCAGCACTTGCTGCCGTTGATTTCATAAAGATCGGGTAACTTGTTAACAGCCGTTACTCGGTGTATCATACATAGGCTTTATTTATATATTTCAGTTCTCTTGGAGGATGTTATGGCAAAGAATGTTTTCGACACGCTTGAGGAAAGAGGTTATTTCTCACAGGCAACGCACAGGGATGAGATCTACGATCTCCTGAGCAAGCCGGGCGTATCGTTCTATATAGGTTTCGACCCGACGGCTGACAGCCTTCACGTAGGTCACTTCGTTCAGATGATGGTCATGAGCCACATGCAGAAGGCAGGCCACAGGCCGATAGCGCTCATGGGCGGCGGTACAGGCATGATCGGAGATCCTTCCGGACGTACCGACATGCGCCAGATGATGACTGTCGAGACGATCGACCACAATGTCGAATGCTTCAAGAAGCAGATGGGCAAGGTCATTGATTTCTCTGACGGCAAGGCTCTCATCGTCAACAACGCCGACTGGCTCAGAAACCTCAATTACATCGAGTTCCTTAGGGACATCGGACCTCACTTCTCAGTCAACAAGATGCTTACTGCCGAGTGCTACAAGCAGCGTCTCGAGAAAGGTCTGTCCTTCATCGAGTTCAACTATATGCTGATGCAGGCTTATGACTTCTATTACCTCCACAAGAACTACGGCGTAAAGCTCGAGTTCGGCGGAGACGACCAGTGGTCCAACATCCTCGCGGGCATGGAGCTCATCCGCCGCAAGGACGCAGAGGATGCTTACGGTCTCACCTTCACGCTCCTTACCAACAGCGAGGGCAAGAAGATGGGCAAGACCGCAAAGGGAGCTGTATGGCTCGATGCGAACAAGACACCCGTTTACGATTTCTACCAGTATTGGAGAAACGTGGACGACGCTGATGTCATCAAGTGCATGAAGCTGCTCACGTTCCTTGAGATGGACGAGATCAACGAGTACGCGAAGCTCAAGGATTCCGCGATCAACGAGGCCAAGAAGCGTCTGGCTTACGAGGTCACGAAGATCATTCACGGCGAGGAAGCTGCCGATATCGCGAAAAAGACCGCTGAGGATATCTTCGAGAACGCAGGAAGATCCGAGGACATGAAGACCACCGAGATCACTTCTGAAGAGCTCAGCGCCGGCATGCAGATCGCTGACGCGCTCGTGAAGGCAGGCCTCATGAAGTCCAAGGGCGAGGCACGCCGTATGATCGCCCAGAAGGGCATCTACCTGAATGACAATGTCGTAGAAGACCAGTTCTACACGCTCTCCGAGTCTGATTTCGATGCCGCCGGCGAGGCTATCGTCCGCAAGGGCAAGAAGGTTTACCACAGACTCAAGATCAACGGATAAAAGCATTTTCAGAGAACAGTCCCGATAATCGGACTGTTCTTTTTTGCCCCGTTTACAAACATATGTTCGGCATGCTACAATGACCTCACCTTGGTCAAGGAGGTCAGGCATCATGGACAGTTATACCCGCAGATTCAGTTATGACGGTACTCTTGAAGGATTTCTCTGCACGGTTCTGAGGATACTGAGAGCGAAGACGATGCCTGACGGGATATTCCCGGAATACATGGCCGGACTTCCGGATCACGGGGTTGAGAGGGTCAGGACAGATCCTGCCGAGGCCGAGTACATGTATTCGCTTATCGGGCGCAAGGGGAGCGCGGAAGTCCAGCAGATGGTGTCCGATTTTTTCCTTACTTCAACGCCGGATATGGAGAAGACGCTTTTCGGGATGATATATCTGGCGTTAAGGGACGGCGGGCAGATCGCTGAAGATTACAGCAGTGATGTAATGCGCCGTGTGCATATGGCGATAAGGGATCTTTACCGGGAGGCGCAGTCCGTCCTTACGTGCATCGAGTTCTTCCGCGGCAATGAAGCGTCCTGTGCGGTGATCGATCCGCGCAATTCCGTGCTTCCGCTTATAAGGAAACCTCTCCTGAAGCGGGACGACATAGATGATGTTGTCATTTTCGATAAGAGGCACAGCCTCATGCTCGGAAGGAAGGGAGACAGGGACATCCTCGCTGACATAAGGAATGTTTCAATAGAGATGCCTGACAGCGGGAGAGAAGCATATGATGTCTTATGGCCGGCAGTGAAGGACGGGAAGCTGGACATCAGGTTCGCGGGAGATTCCGCGGCATCTGCTTCGCATCCGGGAAGGCGGCGGAATCTTGAACCTCTTTGGGGCATGGCATGCTGATACAGGCGGATAAATAAACGGACCTTCCGCGGTATGCGGAAGGCCCGGATATAGAAACTCACACAAACGGAGGGACTTTAGTTTTTATTGTCGCTGTTCCTGATGGCTTTCCTGATGATCTTGCCGTTGAATGTCTTGGGAAGCTCATCGACGAACTCGACGATACGGGGATACTTGTAGGGAGCTGTCTTCTCCTTGACGTAGTTCTGGATCTCTTTCTTGAGGGCATCAGTACCTTCGGTTCCCTTTACGAGAGTGATGGTTGCCTTGACGACGATGCCTCTGACGCCCTGCGGGTCAGGAGCGCCGGTGACAGCGCACTCAAGTACATAAGGGAGCTCCATGATGACGTTCTCGATCTCAAAGGGTCCGATACGGTAGCCGGAAGACTTGATGACATCATCGGTACGGCCGACATATGTGATATATCCGTCCTCGTCCATCCACGCTGTGTCACCGGTGTGGTACCAGCCGTCGTGCCAGGCGTCTGATGTGAGCTCAGGCGCCAGATAGTACTGGAGGAACAGTCCCTTAGGATGATAGTTCTGTGTGTTGATGCAGATCTCGCCTGTCTCACCCGGCTTGCAGACATTTCCGTCGGGATCGAGGATCCTTACCTCATAAAGAGGATTCGGCTTACCCATTGATCCGAGCTTGATGCGCGAACCGACGAGGTTAGCGATGACGAGAGTCGTCTCGGTCTGGCCGAAGCCTTCCATAAGTCTGATGCCTGTAGCTTCCATGAACTTGTTGAAGACTTCAGGGTTGAGCGCCTCGCCTGCGGTGACGGCGTACTTGAGGGAAGAGAGGTCGTACTTGGACAGGTCTTCCTTGATAAAGAATCTGAACATCGTCGGAGGAGCGCAGAATGTCGTGATCTTGTACCTGGCGAACATCGGTAGGATCTCTTCAGCTTTGAAGCGGTCGAAGTCAAATGTGAAGATAGGAGCCTCGCAGAGCCACTGGCCGAAGAGCTTGCCCCAGAGTGCCTTGCCCCAGCCGGTATCAGAGATGGAGAAGTGGAGTCCGTTAGGATCTACGTTCTGCCAGTATTTTGCAGTAGTGATATGGCCGATCGCATACATATATGAATGGAGGGCCATCTTGGGATATCCGGAAGTACCGGAAGTGAAGAACATGACCATCGGATCGTAGCCGCAGGCATAGTCGTCAGGACGCTCGAACACATCTGAGCAGTTCTTGAACTCCTCGTTGAAATCATGCCATCCGGGTCTCGAACCGTTGCAGAGGATGAGAGTCTCGACTCCGCAAGCCTTGGCTGCCTTCTCTGCTTCATCGGCAGCATCATCGTCCGCAGTAACAAAGACTGCTTTGACGCCTGCTGCATTGAAGCGGTATTCGTAATCGTGGTCACGGAGGAGGTGGGTTGCCGGGATCGCGATCGCACCGAGCTTCTCAAGGCCGATCATGGCAAACCAGAACTGATAGTGACGCTTCAGAACGAGGACGACCTTGTCGCCTTTGCCGATGCCGAGCGACCTGAAATAGTTGGCGGCCATGTTGGAGTACTTCTTTATGTCGCCGAATGTGAATCTCTTCTCGGTAACGCAGTCTTTTGCGACCCAGAGCATGGCAAGCTTGTCAGGGTTCTTGTCGGCGATAACATCGACGCAGTCGTATGCGAAATTGAACTTCTTGCATGCGGGGACATTTACGTCAACATCGACCAGAGTGCCGTTCTCATCGAGGATACCGTTGAGGAAGTGAGTATAGACAGCGTCGGGAAGATTGGCTGCATCGACGTTGGTAACGTTGTCTGTACGCATTTCTTCCGAGTTGTAGGGTGTCGTATAGTTCTCGCCCTTGCCCCAGGTCTCGGGGTTCAGGATGATGGCATAGAAAACGCAGTCCTCGCCGCCCAGAGCGAATTCGCCGTGGGGCTGTGTGGAGTCGAAATATATGGAGTCGCCTTCATGAAGGACCTCGGAGGAATCACCGATTATGACCTTGAGGGTTCCTTTGATGACGATGTTCAGCTCCTGGTAGTTATGTGAGACGAGGTGATACGGAGGATTCAGAGCCTCTTCGGAATAAGGGACAACGACACGGAAGGGCTCGCAGAGCTTGTTCTTGAATCTGGATGCGAGACGCTGGTATTTGTATCCCGTACGTCTTGTGATGGGGCTGCCCTGGCCGTTCCTTGTAACGGCATATTCCTTGAGGGAAGGAGAAGATCCTTCCATGAGATCAGACATCTCAACACCGGCGAGATTCGCGAATTTGTAGATGAACGTGAAGTTGAAGTCCTGGCAGCCGGTCTCATACTTGAGATACTCTTCAGTCGAGATATCAAGTTTGGAAGCGACTTCTTCGGGCGACAGACCCATATCGAGTCTTAATCCGCGGACTCTGTCCGCAACTTCAGTGAGCTTGAGCTCTACATTGTTTTGTGTTGACATACTCTTTCTCCTTTTCTGTCAATTTCGGGGCAAAAAAAAGCCCCAACATCCTTATTGGATATTGAGACGAATAAGATCCGCGGTACCACTCAATTTGCTAACCATCAGGTTAACCACTTTCGAAGTCAGACAACTCCTTTACGTTAACGCAGCATAACGGGCACTGTCTACTAAGGAATGCTCCCTTTCGGAATGCCGGCTCGGAAGTGATAGTCGTTTGCAGTTCGCGAAGTCCCGCTTCTCAGCTAACGCGGTTCTCTGTAAGATCGGATGATCTGCTGACCTCTTCGTCACAGCCTTTGTGATAGTATTCAATTGTATGCTCCCGTGAGAGCGTGTTTAAAGAATAGACTTGAAAAAAATAAATGTCAATATGGTATTTTCGAGCCATCTTTCATTAAAAATTAAAAATTTGGACTTACATTTAACAAAAATGTTCACAAATCAAAGCACGTAGTTAATAAAAGTTCGTTAGAATTACTAATAACAGGCATTCCTACCTATCGTATCTTTGAAGGAAGAGAGGAAAATCGCTATGTCACTTAAGTATCTGGTATCAGGCGGAGAAGGCGCTCTGGGAAAGGTAATCGTAAGCCTCCTTTTGGAACGCGGTGAGAAAGTCAGGGTACTTGCGAGCGAACTTGCGGATATGTCTATCTATAAGGGCAATCCGAATGTTGAGATCAAATACGGTATCTCGACTGACAAGGATTCCATGAAGGATTTCTTCGAGCTTGAAGATCCGAGAAGTGCGGTCCTTTTCCATACGGATGAGTATATTTCCCTTACAGATAAGACCAACCTCACAATGAGAAGGGTAAATGTTATCGGAGCTGAGAATATTGCAGACATGTGTCTCAAGCGTAAGATAGGAAAGCTTGTTTATCTGAGTTCGGCATATGCCATCAATCCCGAGAATGTACCTGACGGACTCAAGATGAACTTCAACCGTAATCTGGTCGACGGCGAGTATGCGAAGTCAAAGGCTGACGCAGCGGCATATATCATGGAGCGTGTCACGCTCAACAGGCTGAACGCCGTAATGGTCCTTCCGACATTCATCATCGGTCCGGGCTATTCCGAAGACTATGAGATCAACAAGATCATCAACAGCTATCTCAAGAACGGTACGCTTCCCCCGAAGGCAGGCGGACACGCATTCGTAGATGTAAGAGACGTTGCGAATGCAATGATGGCTTTGGCTGACAAGAGCGTGCAGCCGGGTTCCGGTTACATCATCAGCGGCGAATACAAGACGAGTAAGGAATTCTTTGCCGGCGTTAACGAGGCACAGGGTATCGATGCTCCGGTCAAGACCGCCTCCAATTTCGTAATGAGCCAGTCAATGGCGAAGTTCGTTGATTTCTACTACAAGATCACTCATAAGGACAACCCGAGAGAAGTCTATACATTGTTCAGAGACCATCCTGAGACCAAGTTCTCCAGCAACAGCGAGGGCGTTATCCCGGAGAGCTCCATCAGCTTCAAGTCATCGCTGAACGATACGATCAACGGCGTCTCGAATACCAGCCAGGCAGCTGCGGCAGCCGCGACTGTCGTGGAACCCAAGATGTCCTCCCTTGCCAAGACCGTAAGGATCAGGAACGAAGGAACGGCCCCCGCAGCAGAGGCAAAACCCGCGGAAAAGCCCGCGGAAAAGCCTGTTCCTGAAGTAAAGAAGGAAGCTCCCGCTAAATCCATCATCCCGGATATACCGGTCAAGGCCGCCGCTACGGTCGGGGCACCTGCCGACGGGACAGACGGAGGCAGTCAGAGTTGAATAACAGGTTGAACAAAAGATTGATACTGGCAAGCGCGTCTCCCCGGAGGCGCGATTTGCTGTCATATATCACCGAAGATTTCGAGATAGTCACCAGAGAGGTTGACGAACGTTCAGCCGAGATCGATATGGAGGAAAGAGGCGTTCCGGCACTGAAGGTCAGCGAGGGACTCGCGCTTCTTAAGGCACGCGCAGTGTTTGACGGGCTCCCGGAAGAGGAGAAGAAGCAGGTCCTGGTGATAGGCGCTGACACTTCGGTCATCCTGGGAAATGAGATCTTCGGGAAACCGAAAGATAAGGATGACGCCGTATCCATGCTTACGAGGCTTTCCGGAAAGACACATGTGGTCGCGACCGGCGTGGCGCTCATCACTTCAGAGGGGACGAGATGTTTTACTGAAGAGACCGGGGTGGAATTTTTCGAGCCCGACCGGCACCAGCTTGATCTGATAGAGAAATACTGCAGTTCTGATGAGCCTTATGATAAGGCGGGAGCGTACGGGATCCAGAATGAAGGAACACTTCTTGTAAAAAAGATCGACGGCGACTTCTCAAATGTCGTCGGTCTGCCTGTGCCGAGACTTGCACGTGAGATAGAATCTGTGATAGGCTGATGCTCATATTTATATGTCTTTAATGGGAAGACAAGGGGGTAGAAGGATGAATCTGGGTTGGATGATAAAGCTTGGGTTGTCCATAAGCGAGAACATCCGCGCACAGCAGGAGATCCAGAAGGCATATGCTCTGGATTCGAAGGCTAAGAGCGAGGCTTTGGCCCAGGCTGAGCGCGCAAAGGCCGAAGAGGCGAGTTACAGGAGGACTGCTTATGAGCAGAAGATCGCACGTGAGAGCGTCGCGGTCGAATGTCCGAACTGCGGTTCGACAAATACAAGGATAAGACTCGGTTCTGCGAGCAACTGTGCTTATTGCGGTACGGCGATAAGAGTCAGCATGGAGGGCATAGCATATGTGGCGAGCCCGCTCGACAGGATACAGAAAGAAGCAGAGAACGATATCTCGAAGAAAGGCGGAGAGATAAAGTGAGCGACAGATCAGCTGAGAGCACTGATACAAAGCCTGAGAAGAAAACTACCTCAGCCGGCAGTGTCATCAAGCTGATATTGGTCTATCTTGCCATCTATCTGGTGTGTTCGGCCATGTTCGTCGGACTTTTCCATACAGGACTCCTGAAGAATATGAATGTCTTCATGTACAGGGGACTGGTCTTTATCGTCCTCACGGGCATCATAGCCGCCATAGTCATGGGCGTCATCAGGAAATTCTGGAAGTTCGTTACCGTCAGAGACATCATCATGATGTTCGTGATATTCTGCTGCGTGAACACTGTTTTTTTCATGCTTGTTCCCGTTACGGTCGAGCGCTCCGTATCGGTCTTTATGCTCAGCTACATGGATGAGAACCCGGATAAGACGTTTACCCAGGATTCGGTAGGCAAGATATTCACATCGAAATACGTAGACGAATACGGCGCTTTCGAAAAGCGTTTCAACGAACAGGTCGTCACGGGAACGATCAGGCAGAATGCCGACGGGACTTATTCGATCACCGACAGGGGACGCTTTGTCGTAAAGGGATTCAGGCTGATAGCCGAGTGGTTTGACACTGACAGGCGCCTGGTCTGTCCGGAATAGAACAGTTCCTTATTCTTTGAGCTTGATGAGCTGCCAGATCTTGGCCGTTCCGCCGTTCGCCTTCTGATACAGATGGATCCTCAATGTGTCTATATCCATTTTTGAGATATCGATATCAGCCTTGTATGCAGCGCCGTCCGCACCATCGGTACGCTCGAGCATGACGAGCTTGGGCGAAGCGATAGACTTCTTGTCCCAGACATAGACATAGACCATGCTGATGTCGTTCGGGTTCTCGAATCCGGATGCGGTAATGGTCATGATGTTGCTTCCGGCGGGAACGGAAACGCTCGTGTCGCACTTTGCGGAAGTCTTGACCTTACGCTGGCGTCCGAAGAAATTGTAGTTTCCGAACATGCCCTCTTCGGTATAAACGATGTGCTCGGTTCCCTTGGAATCCCTTGCGCTGATCTCAAGCGTTGCCAGCTTTCCGGCAGACACGTTCGTTACTTCGAGGTTGGCGTTATAGACTCTGTCTCCGTCGATCTTCATCTCGGAGGAATCGATGACGTTGCCGTTCTCGTCCTTGAGACGCGCGATGAAACCGTTGGTCTTGGCGTTAATGTTCTCTGTTCCGGAAAGTCCGATGAGAGCGTAGATCTTCTTGCCGTCCTTGCCAAACTGGATATCGGCGTTCAGGATGTGCTGGTAGGAGATCGTGTTGTAATCGAAAGGATCCCAGGAGCTTATGCTGTTCATGAACTCGGAGTTTTTCGCGAGCTCTCCGTTGACGTAATCCTCGCCGAACTCCTCGAAAAGAGTCTTCCTGGAGGAGTAGAGGTTCGTGCCGAGTCCGAGCCTGTCGCCTTCGATCTTGCAGCCCATTGCAGCAAGGGTGGTAGGGAACAGGTCGAGGGTATTGTAGATACGCGCATCATTGTTTTCGGCCTTTGCGGCTGAATTGATTATCGCGGTGAAAGTCCTTCTGTCATATGTGGCGTCAATGCTTGCAAGGAAGTCCTTGTCCATCGTGAGATGGTCGCCGTTGAGAACGATCGTGGTGTTCTCATAGAAGTCCTGCTGCTTGATCCAGTCAATGAATTCGACAAGCTGCCTTGATGAGCAGGCCATTACGTTTGCGTACTGGTCGCCGTATTCGCTCTTGCAAAGCGGGCATATATAACCGTCCTCGAAATGGGTGTCGACTGTCAGGAGCGTGAGATTGAAGGGAGCGTCCTTGGAAGAGAGGTCCTTGAGTTCATCCTTCGCGAATTTGAAGAGCAGCTGGTCTTCAAATCCCCACCAGACCTTATAGCCCTTTGAGGGAAGCATGTTGTTGTCATTGGCGAAATCGTAGTCGAAAAGCTTATAGTTGCCGTGGCTGGAGAAATAGATCCCGCGTCCGCCGAATCCGACGGGAGAGCCTACCATCAGCTCGTTGTTGTAGCCCTCTTTCTTGAGGATGTCTCCCAGGACTGTTGCGCCGGGATAGAAGGAATCCTGCTGGGAAGCGGCATTTCCGACTCCTCCGACTACCGGGAGACCGGATGATTCGGCAACCATTCCGCCCATTGTATAGGTGGCACCGAAAGATACTTTTGCCCCGTTAAGCTGTTCTTTGCCGCCGTTGAAGCAATCGTTCTCGAGCGCCAGCTTCGTGAGCTCGGGGATGCAGTTGTAATCGAGAGCGCCGCCGGACTTCTTGTCCGCATAAGTCATCTCGACTGATTCGAGATAGATATAGATGAGGTTGCGCTTCTTCTCGGGGAAGGTGATGGAAGTCTTTGCGGGATCCGAGTAGTTGTCCTTTATGAAGTCGGAGTTAACGCTTTTCGCGCTGAAATACTCGATGACCTTGTACTTGTTCATGAAAAGTCCCAGGGAGATCCCGAGGAATACGACCAGAACGGCGGCTGTGATGATGTTAGCCATGCGGACAGTCTTTGCCTTCGCGTTCTTTTTCCTGAGAATGACCTTGATGATCACTGCTGCTGCGGTAACTGCGACGGAAGGGATGAGCACCTTTAGGATGAAGCCTGTGATAATGTCAGAACTCGTTCCCTCGATGGGTGAGGTGATATGGAACATTATCTGGTCCATAGTGTTGTTCTGCCATGTGTCCATGGTCCAAAATCCCGCAAAAGCTAATAACGCCGCAAGGAAAATGAGCAGTACTGCAAGTACGTTTCTGACGATTTTACCGAATCTCTTCATAAGTTATTCCCGCCGGGGTTCAGATCCTTCCGAAACCTACGGCTTTCCTGACTTTCTCGTATTTCTCGGCTGCGATCTTGATGGAATAATCGCGTCCTGCGTCGAGGATCTCATCGATCCTTCCGCTTTCAATGATCTCGTTGTACTTCTCCTGGATGGGCATGACCTTATCGACCACTGCGTCTGCAGCGGCTTTCTTGAGATCGCCGTATCCGCCGCCGTCGAACTTGGCGACTGCATCTTCGATCGTGCTTCCGGTGAATACGGAATAGATCGTAAGGAGATTGGAGACTCCGGGCTTGTTCTCTTCGTCGAACTTGATGATACCGTCAGAATCGGTCACCGCTGACATGATCTTCTTGCGGATCTGCTTCTCGGAATCGGAAAGGAAGACTGAAGCCTTGGGATTGGTCGTGGACTTGCTCATCTTCTGCTCAGGATTCTGAAGGTCGCGGATCTTGGCGCCGATCGAGGGAATGAGCGGCTCCGGTACTTTGAAAAGTTCGCCGTAGCGGTTGTTGAAGCGGATCGCGATATTGCGCGCGAGCTCAACATGCTGCTTCTGGTCGATGCCCGTAGGGACATATTTAGGATCGTAAAGGAGGATGTCTGATGCCATCAGGTCAGGATAGGTGACAAGACCTTCGGTGAAAGCCTCGTGCAGTGCGGATTTCGCCTTGAACTGGTGCATCCTCGTGAGGTCTCCGTGAGGCGTGTGGCATTCGAAGATCCAGGAGAGATTCGCATGATAGAGGTTCTCTGACTGAATGTATATATGCATATTGGGAAGATCGGGATCGACGCCGCATGCAATGTACATCGCTATGGCGTTGATGATATTCCTGTGAAGGGCTTCGGGGTCCTGTGGAACCGTGATCGCATGCATGTCGGGAACGAAAAGGAATGTCTCGTAATCGTTCTGGTAGTTGACGATCTGGCTGATACCGCCCGCGTAATTACCTATCGTGAGGGCGCCGCTCGGCTGCAGTCCTGTAAGAAGTCTGTCCATATAATAAAGCCTCCTGATTAAAAACAAAGTTAATATTATACTCACCATTTAAGTTTTACAAGCAAAATGAATTTTGCTATACTCTCCCCTATGAAAAAAAAGAAGTTCCTGATAATCTACACGCTTATCTTCGCCGCATTCGCAGCGGCATTCCTGCTTACCACCAATCTGAACGGCAAGACGCAGATCTGTAATTTCGATGGTGACGGGCAGCATATAAAGTCACTCATCTACTATTCCGAGTGGCTCAGATCGATCCTTAAGAACATTTTCGTCAATCACAGATTCGAGATCCCGGCCTGGTCGTTCTCGATAGGATACGGCGCGGATATCCCGGTGTCGCTCCATTACTATGCGGTAGGCGATCCTTTCGCGGTCTTCTGCGTATTCTTTACTGCAAACAGCATGCGCGTTTTCTACGAGCTCTCCATTTATGTGAGACTGTTCTGCGCAGGACTCGCGTTCTCATGGTTCTGCTTCAGCAAGAAGAATGAAAGGATCACTGACATCGGCGTTCTTGCGGGTGCGTTCACCTACATTTTCTGCGCTTTTGCACTGGTCAACAGCGTCAAGCACATCTTCTTCCTTACGCCAATGGTATTGCTGCCGCTGATCTTTATCGGCGTTGACAGGGTCCTGGCAAAGAAGAGCCCCTGGCTGTTCATTTTCGGTGTATTCTTATCGGCCGTCTCGAATTTCTATTTCTTCTACATGGTAGTCTTCCTCACGGTGCTCTATGCAGCCTTTGAGATGTTCATCCCGGTAAAGGAGATCAAGCTCAAGAAGGTCCTTACTCAGACAGGCTCTCTTGCAGGATATGCGGTCATCGGCGTAATGCTGAGCGCGATGCTCCTGCTGCCGGTCATAATGTCTTTCGCGGGCGATATGAGGACCGAGAACAAAGTCGAGTTCGACATGCTTTATCCGGTGCTCTACTATGAGAATTTCCTGTCGGCATTCCTGTCCTACCATTCGGTCCAGGGCGGGGAATGGGCTAATCTCGGTTATGCTTCGCCGGCGCTTATCGCCATAATGGTGCTTTACAAGGGCAAGTCGGAAGATGCTGAGAAAAAGAGACTCAGGATCGCTTTTGCGGTACTTACTCTGTTCTTCATGTTCCCCATCGTCCAGTATGTGTTCAACGGCTTGTCATATCCTTCCGCGAGATGGCATTTCGGATACAGCCTTCTCGTCGCTTACATCCTGACCTATATGTGGCAGGATATCACCCGTCTCACTAAGAAGACGGCCCTCGTGCCCGCCATCGGCATTGCCGTATATTTCATTGCCTGCATGATCATGCCTATGTCGAGGACTCTGAATGTCACGATCCAGCTTGCACTTGCAGCGGTCACGGTCGCGGTATGCTTCCTTCTTGCGCGCAAAGACAGCGAAAAGAAGAGCAGGGCGCCTGAGTTTTTCGTTCTCGGAGTATGCATCGCATCGATCGTCGTAAACGGCGTGTTCGGATTCATCGAATGGTTCGATCCCGATATCCCGCCCACGACTCTTTACCAGAACCAGGTTCCGAACAGCGTGGATCCCGAGGAATGCGAGATAATGTCCGGCATCATGGACAAGTCGACATTCTCAAGATATTCGTACATTGACGGAGACATTATCGTTTCCTGTAATGACGCCATGATCTCCGGACTCAACAGCACCGGATATTACCTGAGCATGGTAAGCCCGGCGGTCTCGCAGTCCTTTGCCGAAAACCTGGTCGAGCTCAAGATGGTCTCGAGATTCATGGGACCTGACTCCAGGACGGCGCTTGAAGAACTCGGCTCTGTAAGATACGTGATCGCCGAGAACACGATGTCAGGCGTGCCTTACGGTTACGAGAAGATCGGAGAGGCCACCGGCAAGAATACGGGAAAGAACTATTTCATTTTCGAGAACAAGAATCCTCTACCGCTCGGATACACATACTCCATGCTCATTTCCAGGGAGAAGTTCGATTCGATGGAGGCTCATGACAGACAGGAAGCAATGCTTCAGGGCGTTGTCCTTGACGGCTATGACAACAGTCTCGGCTTTAAGAAGGACGATGTCACCTTCACGGGCACTAAGGTGAAATACACCGTCAACGGCCTCAAGGGAGTGGCAATGGACGCGGACGGTTCGTTTGTCGCGCTGAGCAAGAACGCTTCCGTAAACCTCATGCTCAAGACGCCCGCTGAGAGCGAGACCTATCTCGGGATCAAGAATCTCAGATTTACGGGTATCAGCGAATACGAAGCGCTTCAGATCAGCGGACAGTGGGATTCCAAGACTCCTGAGGAGCAGCGCAGGATAGAGTCCGAACACAGATATTACATCGAGCCTGTTGCCCAGATGATGCCGGTCAAGACGATCGGAAATGCGGGCGTTACGCTCAGGATATTCAATTTTGTCACCTCAAAGTACCAGAGATATAACGGCCGTACGGATTTCTTCATCAATACGGGATACAGCGCCAAGGCAAAGAACATGGTCACGTTATCGTTCCCCGAGCGCGGCAAGTATTCTTTTGATGAACTGTATATCTTCTCCCAGAAGATGACGAACTACGATGAGCAGGTCGCGGAACTGCGCAAGAATGTCCTTACGGATGTTGATCTCCATCAGGTCGGCAGCTCGACAAACCGCGTGACGGGAAAGATCACTCTGGACGAGGCTAAGATACTCTGCCTTTCGATCCCGTATTCAAAGGGCTGGACCGCGCGTGTCGACGGAAAGACCGTAAAGCTCTATCAGGCAAATTCAATGTTCATGGGACTGCCGCTCGAAGCGGGCTCTCATGAGATAGAACTCACATATAAGACACCGGGCAGCACGATCGGCACCGGAATTACCGAGATCGGCATTGCCGCATGCCTCATGCTCTTTGTCGTCCGCCGCAAGCAGGCAAAGGACGAGAAGGCTGCCGCAAACAAGTAATCACCGTTATGCTCTACGTACTGACAGCCCTTAAATGCGAAGCGGCCGCTTTGGCAGGGCTGCCGGGAAAGCATATCGTCACGGGTGTTGGCGGCTTTGCGGGCAAAGCGCTTCAAAAAATTGAGCTTACCCCTTCTGACAGCGTGATAAACATAGGCGCTGCCGCGGGGACCGCAGGCGGATGCTATGTCATCAATTCCGTCACGGACGGTGATACCGGCCGCAGGTTCTATCCCGACATCCTGTTCGATTCAAAGCTGCCCGAAGCAGGGCTTATTACATCCTCTTCGATCGTTACCGATCCCGCCCCCGGATACCTTTATGACATGGAGGCAGCGGTCATACTGGATCATGTGATGAAGATCATAGCGCCTTCTAAGATCGCCATCGTGAAAGCGGTCTCGGATGACGGCAGCAGAAGGCCCTCGGCAAATGAGATCACGGCTTTGATAAGGAGTTATCGTGACGACATCAGCGGAATAATCGAATACCTTGACCGCGAAGCCGGACAAAAGGATTACATGCCCCTGCCCGGATCCGTTACGGATGAACTGAAGCTGACTCAGTATATGAGATGCGAGTTTGAAGATCTCGTGCATTACTGCGTGGCGGCGGGAAAGACGGAAAAGCTCCGCGGCATACTTGATGAGATGCGCGACAACGGGGTCCTTCCGGTGAAGGACAAACGTCAGGGAAGGAGGGCGCTTGATGAGATTTTCGCACGTTTACGTTGAAGACAAGGCTCGCCGTTACCCTCTGACGGATGAGATACTGAACAGGCTGGGGGATGTCCCGGTCATTCCCGTAGGACACTACAAGGATATCTTTGACAGGCCCAGGCAGGATACCGAAGCTCAGAAAGCAAAGCCCGCGCTCATCCTGGCGGCAAGGGAGGGCAGCCGGATATTCAAGGGAGCACCGGTCTGCCAGTCGTTCGGCCAGCGTAATTTCTACTATTCAAGCAATGTGATGAACTGCCTTTTCGATTGCGGATACTGCTATCTGAAAGGAATGTACCCGTCTTCGAATATCGTCGTCTTCGTCAATTTCGAGGACTACGAGAAGGACGTCACGGAGCTTTTGAAAGACGGACCGCTCTATGTCTGCGCGTCCTATGACACGGACCTTATCGCTCTGGACGGCCTTACCGGACTTGCAGGCAGGTGGACGGATCTTGCAAGGCGCAATAAGGATCTCCTGGTGGAGCTCAGGACGAAGGCCGCGCCGCCCGCGCCGGAGAATGTTCCTAATGTCATATATGCTTTTACGGTCTCGCCTGATGAGATCGCCCAAAGGTACGAGAAGAACGCGCCGTCAGCAGACGCCAGGCTTAAGGCGGCTGCAAGGGCTGTTGAATCCGGATGCAAGGTCAGGCTCTGTTTCGATCCCATGATACTTGTTGACGGATGGCAGGACATATACGGAAAGTTCGTGGATCACGTGGCGGAAATGATAGATCTCGGATCCGTTACGGATGTGAGCGTGGGCTGTTTCAGGATCTCAAAAGAATATCTTTCTTCAATGCGAAAAAGGTGTTTGGATTCTGCGATTGCGTGGTACCCTTATGTTATAAGGAACGGTGTCGCCCAGTATGAGGAGGAGACCGACCGGCAGATGCAGGAATTCATGTGTGCAAGGCTTTGCCGCTATATCGCAGAGGAGAAGATATTCAAATGGAACTGAAGACCGCTATAGTTACCGGCGCATCATCGGGTATCGGATATGCGATATCGAAGATGCTTTCCGAAGAGGGTTACGCTGTTTACGGAATAGGCAGGGTCTTCAAGGGGGAGGTGTCGTTCTTCAAGGAGCGTATCTCCATGGATATCAGGGATACGGATATCCTGCTCGAAAAGCTCTCGTCGATAAAGGATGCGGATGTTCTGGTCAATGCGGCGGGGACTGCATATTACGGTCTGACCGAGTTCATGACGCCCGCGCAGATCAGCGAGATGTGCAGGGTCGACCTGGAAGCCCCCATGCTGATAACTTCCGCATTACTCCCGAAGATCAAGGACAGAAAAGGTTATATTATTAATATTGCGTCGGTGACTTCCACCAGGATAAATACCCACGGAGCCTGCTACGGCGCGCTCAAGGCGGGTATGAGGAGTTTTGGCAGGAGTCTTTTCGAGGAGGCCAGGAAGCACGGCGTCAAAGTGGTGACGGTATGTCCGGACCTGACAAGAGGGACCGGGCTCTACAGGAACGCGGATTTTGAACCGGCCGAAGCCGACGGATGTTTCCTCGTACCTGAGGATACCGCGGAATGCGTCAGGAATATCCTGCAAATGAGGGACGGCGCCTGCGTGACAGAGGTCGAAGTCAGGCCGCAGTTAAACCGCGTCGAAAAGAAGCAGAAAGGATAAGCCCATGAGATTCGAGATCAACGACGGCTGGGAGTTTACCCCGAAATACAACGACGAGCTCAGCGCTCCTATATACAAGGCGGGTGACACGGAGAAGGTCCGCATACCGCACAGCGTGAAGGTCACGCCGTTCAATTATTTCAGCAGCAAGGACTATGAGATGGTCTCCGGATACCGCAAGGTGATGAGCCTCCCGCGTGAATGGGAAGGCAAGAGACTGTTCCTGACATTCGATGCGGTCGCGCACTGCTCGGAGGTCAAGGTCAACGGAATCCGTGCAGCCGAGCATTTCTGCGGATACACGTCTTTCAGCTGTGAGATCACGGATTACGTTACTTTCGGCAGGGACAACATAATAACCGTCAAGTGCGACTCGAGGGAGAACGTCAATGTTCCGCCGTTCGGAAATGTCACTGACTACATGACCTATGGCGGCATATACCGCGAGGTCCACATGGATGTCTATGACGGCATGTTCATCAAGGATATCTTCGTTACCGGCGACAAGGACGGCAATGTGAAGGCCGCGGTCGATCTGGACAGCGCGGATCCTCAGGCGAAAGTAAAGTACCTCGTGCGCGATCTCGGAACAGATGAGGCCGTCAACCAGGGCTTTTTCGAAGAAGGCACGGCCGAGTTCACCATCAATAACGTCAAGCCCTGGGATATTGATTCTCCGAATCTGTATGCGATAGAGTGCACTCTCATGACGGGCGATTCGAAGGCGGATACGAAGAGCGCCGTATTCGGCTGCAGGAGCGCCGAATTCAAAGCTGACGGGTTCTATCTGAACGGCAGGAAGATAAAGCTTACCGGTCTCAACCGCCATCAGAGCTTCCCTTATGTCGGATACGCCATGCCCGAGAACATCCAGCGCCTTGACGCGAGGATCCTCAAGCAGGAATTGGGCGTGAATATCGTCCGCACATCTCATTATCCCCAGTCGCACCATTTCATTGATGAATGCGATAAGGAAGGACTGCTCGTAGTTACGGAGATCCCCGGCTGGCAGAACATCGGCGATCCCGAATGGAAGGAACAGGCCGTAAAGAACTGCCGTGAAATGGTCGAACAGTACAGGAATCACCCGTCGATAATCGTCTGGGGCGTCAGGATAAATGAATCCGCCGATGACGACGAGTTTTACGCGAAGACCAATCAGGCGGCGCATGAATGCGATCCGACGAGGCAGACGACAGGCATCAGGAATTTCGGGAAGAGTTCCCTGAAGGAAGACGTCTATGCGTTCAACGATTTCTCGTATTCAGGCAGCAATGCCGGATGCAGGGCAAAGGCGGACGTGACTCCTGCCCCGGATAAAGGATATCTCATCACCGAGTTCGGCGGCCACATGTTCCCTTCGAAGGTTTACGACCCGGAGGAATACCGTCTGGAACACGCGCTCCGTCACAGCACCGTCCTCGATGCCGCGTTCGGCGAAGAGGGGATCGCGGGAGCCATCGGCTGGTGCTATGCGGATTATAATACCCACCGTGAGTTCGGAAGCGGCGACATGATCTGCCACCACGGCGTATGCGACATGTTCAGGAATCCCAAGCTTGCAGCAGCGGTATATGCGGCCGAAGGCACCGAGGAGCCTTTCCTGAAGATAAGCTCTTCCATGGATCTCGGCGAGCATCCTGCCGGCAACCGCGGGAAGGTCTATATTTTCACGAACTGCGACAGCGTGAAGATGTACAGGAATGACGAGTTCATTAAGGAATACAGGCATAGCGCGGAGACATATCCTTACCTCAAGAATCCGCCGATCCTGATAGACGATTTTGTCGGTGACAGCTTGATGAAAGACAGCAAATATAAGCCGAAGCAGGCTGAAACGCTGACAAAGGGACTGAACTTCATGGCCTGTTCGGGAGACGCCATGCCGTTAAGGCTCAAGCTCCGGATGGGCTGGGTCATGAACAGTCTCCATATGACATCGGACGATCTGTATAAGATGTACCGCGAATACACGGGGGACACCGGCGAGAAGATGCCGCTGTTCAGATTCGAAGGCATCAGGGACGGCGAGGTCGTGGCAGAGGTTACCAAGTCACCCGCGACATATCTGAAGCTCGAATTGGATCCGAGCGCCGATCACCTCAGGGAGGGAGCGACATACGACTGTATGGAGGTCCGTGTCAGAGTTACCGACGCATACGGCAATACCGTTCCGTTCTATAACACTCCTGCAAAGGTCACCTGCAAAGGTCCTGTTGAGCTCATCGGCGGAGGCACGGCAGGCGGGAACTCCTGCGACTGCGACATCTTCGGAGGCATGGGCGGTTTCTATATAAAGACCGTCAAGGACGGCTGGGGCAGAGCCGAGATCAAAGTCTCGCTTCCGGGCAGGGATGTGAACGGGAGCTTCACGTTCGACGTTCTCGAGTGAGATGATCACTTTTCGGCGACGTAGTAATACTGGCCGCCAAGCATGCACCATGACAGGTGCTTTTCGAGCGGGAGCAGCCATTTGAATGCTTTCTTGCGCGGGAAGAATATCGTATAGCGTTTCTTCGTTTTCAGGAAGCCGTTGCGCCTGAGCTGTTTTCCGAATGTCCTCTGATTGACCAGCACGGCGTCGCTGTCGAAAACGCAGTTGTTGACGATCTTGCGTGTTACGGGATTATAGGTGTTGTGCTCGAAAACTATCAGTTTGCCGCCATCCTTCAGAACGCGTCTGCATTCATTGAGGATCCCGTCTCTCTGATCGGGGATGATGTGGTGCATGACGCAGGCCATGAAGATGACATCGAATGAATCGTCTTCGAAAGGAAAATGCGATTCGTCATAAAGAAGGAAGTCTGCACATTCCAGACCGCGGCTCTTAGCTCTCTTTATGCTGTTCTCCGAGATATCTATTCCGTGGTATTCGGTCTGAGGGAAATACTTCTGTACGAAGAATGCCGTCAAACCGTCCCCGCAGCCGAGATCCAGCCATTTCGCGGGCGTTTCCGGATACCTGTTCTTGATCTCCTCGATCTTGTATTCCGAAAAATAGTCGCTGTCCGTGCCGCTGATCTTTCCGATATTCTCGGTGTGGATCTCGCGGTAGTTGTCGGAGCATTTATCAAATATTTCGTTTAGTATCCTGTTGTCATCCATATGTGCACGCTTATCCGGCAATTTTCTTCTTCCTTACGGTATAGACCACGCAGCCGGCAATTGAGAGTGCAATAAAAGATCCCGTAATGATGCAGCATGTGTTGAAGGTCGTATCAACATAGCGTATCTCGATATCGTGAGATCCGGCCGGACAATCAAGCTTCATTTGCCAGTTGGCGTTGTCATCGATCAGCGGAGTCTCGTTCCCGTCGATGAAGCACTTGAAATTACTGTCGTAGGAATAGTTCAGCGTGATGATCCCGCCCGCGAAATCACTGTCCGTATTGAGCTTCAGGTAATTGACGTCGCCCTGTTCGAGATCGACTTTCTTTCCCTGTTCATCAAATGCCGGCGGTTCGCATTCCGGATCGAAATAAACAATGCCGTATTCATCCTCATAAACCTTCTGCATGCCGGCGTTCTCAAGGAGCTTGGCGAAGTAATTCCTGCTGTCAGGATTCAGGATGTACCAGTTGACAGACTGGCTGCGCATTTCCTTTATGAACTCCGGATAGGGATACCAGAGGTCGCCCGTGATGCGGACGATGTTTTCGAAAAACTTCAGATTCGTGCCGACCGCGTCATTTGTATAGACTCCGTAATAACCGCTGACGTTGTTCAGTCCGTAGTAAGAAGCGAGGTTGTAACGGAGGCTGTGCGCAAGGTCATGCTTTATGAGGAATTCCGCATCACTGTCAAGCCAGTAACCTATGCTGACATAGCGTCCCTCTTTGAATCTTGCGGCATATTCCTCGTCATATCCTTCTTCGGCTTTGTACATGGGGCCGCGGTGTAACTGCGGCTGCAGAGTGAACACCAGAGCCATGTTGATGACTTCCAGGATCACGAAGATCGAGCCGAGAACGCGGGCCTTGTTCTTCGTCTGCTTCTTATTCTTCTTTTTGCGGTTCCCGCTTATGTATCTCCAGAAAAACGTGCAGGACATGACCGAGAATATGATGCAAAGAGATGTCAGATAGATGATGTTCCTGTGCAGGAAATGGAACCTGTTTATGACCGGGATCTTGTAGAGCAGATGCAGAAATGAATCCGAATAGACTGCCAGGAAAGAGATAATGATCCCGGGAAGTGTGGCCAGCATGGTAAGCAGGAGCTTCTTATGCTTCAGGATGTTCTTTCTTTCGGAAGTTATGAGCAGCATGGGGAGGAGCGCACCCGCAAAACCGGTGATGAGCAGCGGGTATCCGGTAAACGGGTCTATCGTTATTACTTTCCCCTCACCGCTGTAGAAAGGCCAGAACATACCTACCATTATCGAGTTGCATTCAGCGGTGAAATCCTGATAAGTCAATGCGGAAGCGTGTTTTGTCATTCCCATCATCTGATACTGGGGAATGAGCTGCGGCAATATCAGGATCAGGACACAGACATATACGACCGCATATCTTCCGACAGTCTTAAAGAAGTTCCTGAAGTGGTGGCTGTCGCTGCAGAGAAGCGCGTACATTCCGACAAAAAGGCAATCGAAAATAGCGGCATATAAGAAGAACTGCGGATGACCGATAAAATACAGGACCGCCTTCGGGATGATCGCCCAAAGATAATTACCGAGACTCGGCTTTTCGCACAGCCTTATGGAACCGTAGATAATGAAAGGCAAAATGCCTGTCGTCATAATTACCAGGATCCAGCTGCTGCCCACCCAGGTGTTATATGTGTTTATATTCCAAACGACTGCGCCCGCGATAGCGGCTGCCTGGCAGGCACCCAGGCGTTCCAGAAGGAAATAGGCGCCTATCGAGCCCAAAAGCATCGTCAGGAGTGTCAGGATCTCTATGAGCGCATGGTAATCGCCGAAGATAAGCTTGCTCAGAAATGCCGCGACATACATCACGAGATTCAGCGTGCCGCTCTGACCGTTTGCGAAAGTCCTTTGTCCGCAAAACTGCGTAAAGCTGTACATGGGGAACTTGCCGCTCAGGAGCGTTCTGATGACATGAACATACTCGCTCGTGTACCAGTCCGCGTTATCGTCAGTCGAAAAGAAGAACGGATACCGTATCTCGATTACCGTATAAATGAGCACGGTAAGCAGGCAGGAAGCAATGACTCCGAAAAGGAGCTTCTTCCTTCTGTCATTGCTGCCGGTTAAGGCAAGGTTCGGATCTGCCGGATCTTTGTTCTGATCGATCGTAGTCATAGTTCTTATTTATCCAGTTAAGTATCCCGTTAAATATCCCAATGCTTTATAAACCTGCAAATTATAACAAAATAATAACTCATACATCAACTTACGGGGTCTGCCGGCGCGGCAGCGAAAAGTGCCCCCAACCGGTCATTTTTGTCCTCATGTTCACGGCCTTTTCAGAGTAAGATCTCTCTGAAAGGCCCTAAATCAACGATCTTTGCGATATTATTTCATTTGTGTTACAGATTGACTACAGCCACAAAATGTTGTGGTTTCCGCTTGACTCAACCACAATATATGGGTATCCTTTAGGAACACCTCGGGTGACAGGCGGGGCGTTTCGCACCCGGATAACGGGCTGTGAAGGAAGGAAATGCGGGGAATGAGACTAGGGGGAATTCAGAAACTGACGCTTTTGGACTACCCCGGGATCGTCGCCTGTACGGTGTTTACCACCGGCTGCAATTTGAGATGCCCCTTCTGTCATAATCCGGCCCTTGTTACGAAGCCGGACGAGGCGGAGGAATACACCGAAGAAGAATTCTTCAAGTTCCTCGGTAAGCGCCGCGGAGTCCTTGACGGAGTATGTGTTACCGGCGGAGAGCCTCTGATGCAGAGTGATGCCGGAGAGTTCATCTCGAAGATCAAGGCGATGGGTTACAAGGTCAAACTTGACACCAACGGTTCTTTTCCGGACAGGCTCGAAGAGATCTTGAAGTCAGGCAATGTCGACTACGTCGCGATGGACATCAAGAATTCTCCGGAGAGATATGCGGAGACAGTCGGGATCCCAGGTTTCGATGTCGCGAAGATAATGCGGAGCATTGAGATCATAAAGGCATCCGGCATCGAACATGAGTTCAGGACCACAGTTGTCTCGCCGCTGCACAGTGCAGAGAGCATAACGGGAGCGGCAGGGATGATCAAGGGAACGCCAAAGTATTTCCTGCAGAACTTCGTGGATTCGGGCGATCTGATAAACGGTGAAGGATTGAGCGCACTTCCCGATGAAGAACTCAAAGAAGCGCTCGCTAAGGCAAAGGATCTTATCCCGCAGACAAAAATACGCGGGGAAGAATAAAGGAGAGGAAAAATGTACAGTATCATCAAGAGGGACGGAAAAGTCGTAGATTTCGACTTAAGCAAGATCTCGGGAGCTATCGAGAAGGCTTTCGTAGCGCAGAAGAGAGAGTATAACAAGCAGATCATCGATATGCTCGCTCTTAATGCGGTTTCTGACTGCGAAGCAAAGGCAGTTGACGGAAAGGTCGATGTCGAGTCGATCCAGGACAGCGTCGAAGTCACGCTCCAGAGAATGGGCTATGAGGACGTTGCAAAGGCATACATCCTTTACAGAAACCAGCGCGAGAAGATCCGCAATATGAACTCTGCGCTCCTCAACTACAAGAACCTCGTCGACAGCTACGTCAAGGTCGAAGACTGGCGTGTCAAGGAGAACTCCACCGTTACATATTCCGTCGGCGGACTCATCCTCTCCAACTCAGGCGCTATCACCGCAAACTATTGGCTTTCCGAGATCTACGACAAGGAGATCGCAGACGCTCACAGGAATGCAGACCTCCATATCCACGATCTTTCCATGCTCACAGGCTACTGCGCAGGCTGGTCCCTCAAGCAGCTCATCATTGAAGGTCTGGGCGGCATCACCGGCAAGATCACCTCAGCTCCCGCAAAGCATCTTTCCACACTCTGCAACCAGATGGTCAACTTCCTCGGCATCATGCAGAACGAGTGGGCAGGCGCTCAGGCATTCTCTTCTTTTGATACCTATCTCGCACCGTTCGTAAAGATAGACAACCTCAGCTACAAGCAGGTAAAGCAGGATATCCAGTCCTTCATCTACGGCGTCAACACACCTTCAAGATGGGGTACACAGTCTCCTTTTACCAACATCACGCTCGACTGGACCGTTCCTAATGACCTCGCAGAGCAGAACTGCATCGTCGGCGGCAAGGAAGTCGATTTCAAGTACAAGGACTGCAAGGCCGAGATGGACATGGTCAACAAAGCGTTCATCGAGATCATGATCGAGGGCGATGCCAACGGCCGCGGCTTCCAGTATCCTATCCCCACATATTCGATCACTAAGGATTTCGACTGGTCAGAGACAGAGAACAACAAGCTCCTTTTCGAGATGACAGCAAAGTACGGCATCCCTTACTTCTCAAACTACATCAATTCCGACATGGAGCCTTCCGATGTACGTTCAATGTGCTGCAGACTGAGACTTGACCTCCGTGAGCTCAGAAAGAAGTCCGGCGGCTTCTTCGGTTCAGGCGAATCCACGGGTTCAGTAGGCGTTGTTACGATCAACATTCCCCGTATCGCTTACCTCGCTTCCGACATAGACGACTTCTACAAGAGACTTGACCATCTCATGGATATCGCTGCAAGGTCCCTCAAGATCAAGAGGAACACCATCACGAAGCTCCTCGATGAAGGTCTCTATCCTTACACGAGACATTATCTCGGAACATTCAACAACCACTTCTCGACGATCGGTCTTGTCGGTATGAACGAGGCAGGACTCAATGCAAAGTGGCTCCGCAAGGATCTGACCAACGAAGAAGCACAGAAGTTCGCACAGGGCGTCCTCAATCACATGAGAAACAAGCTCTCCGATTATCAGGAGAAATACGGCGACCTCTACAACCTCGAGGCTACACCTGCAGAGTCGACCGCTTACCGTCTTGCAAAGCACGATAAGGCCAAGTTCCCTGACATCATCACGGCTAACGATGCTTCCGGCGTATTCTATTACACCAACAGCTCGCACCTGCCCGTCGGCTTCACATCGGACATTTTCGATGCTCTCGATGTTCAGGATGAGCTCCAGACACTGTACACATCAGGAACGGTATTCCACGCATTCCTCGGCGAGAGACTTCCTGACTGGAAGGCAGCAGCTTCCCTCGTAAGGAAGATCGCAGAGAACTACAAGCTTCCTTACTACACGATGTCTCCTACTTATTCCATCTGCTCGGCTCACGGATATCTCGCAGGAGAGGTCAAGGCTTGCCCCGTTTGCGGCAATCCGACTGAGACCTACAGCCGTATCACAGGCTACTATCGTCCGATCAAGAACTGGAACGACGGCAAGAGCCAGGAGTTCAAGGACAGACAGACATATGACATCGCGCACTCCAACATGCGCCCCAGAACAGCAACGGTCACCCTTTCTTCCGCAGAAGAGAAGGCAGTTCCCGAGCTTCTCCCGCTCGAAAACGGAACGATGAAGCCGATGCTCTTCACGACACACACATGCCCCAAGTGCAAGGTGGTCAAGGCGATGTTCGATGAGCAGAGCTTCGATTATGAGCTGATCTACGCTGATGACCAGCCTGAGCTTGCCCAGAAGCTTGATATCGTCAACGTTCCGACGCTCGTCATCCCGGCTGAAGACGGAGTCAAGAAGTATACCGATATCGCTCCGATCAGACAGTATATGAACGACTGCAAGGGCATTAAGTCCTGACAGCAGCCAACCGGCCAAGGAATATAAACGGTTACTACGTTTTAAACTGAAGCGCCCCCAAAGTTGAAGTGAACCCCCAAAGTTGGACAAACTTTGGGGGTTTTATATGAAACTGATATTTAAAGAGACTTTTGATTGCGGGGCGCTCAGGTGAGGTTCGCTTCAAAGCAGGATTCACGAAATTTTCACGCGAAGGGGCATTTTCGTGCAGAGAATCGTGAATTATGGCTAAAATTCACGTAGGATTCACGAAACAGGGCGTTTTCGTGAAAAATACGTGAATCGGCTATGCAGCGTGGGGAATGAGGAGCCGCCGCACTTTGGGGGCGGGCAAAATGGTGAGCCGTGGCGATTTTTTCGCGGGCAAATGATGATCCGCAGTGTTTTTGCGCGGGCAAATGATCATCCGCAGTATTCTTCGCGCGTGAAAGAGATGATCGCAGCATTTTTGGGGGGGCGGCAAAAATGCTCTGAAGGCGATTGTAGTAAAAAGTGTAGTAAAAAGGGCA
>X424_Quagga__coassemble_19_pt1 | contig 30531 bp, 26 predicted proteins | sample X424_Quagga__metabat2_low_PE_008 | metagenome-assembled genome bin X424_Quagga | reverse complement strand
CGGTCGATAAGAGATGTCGGTATGAACATAGAGGACGTGCCGAAAGGGTTAATGACGCAGCCGTTGATGCCCGGATCGGCAACGAGATGAACTATATCGGGAAATCTGAGGATCATCGTCTGAACCTTGCCGTTCCCGTCCTTCGGCGCATTCTGCCATTTGCCGAGTTCGATCCAGTCCGTAAATACGGCAAGTGTATTCTGTCCGGGGAATGCGGGATTTGAGAGAAGAGAGAAGCTTATCTGCGTCTTCTCTTCGAAAGTCGCCGTTCCGTCGCCGTTATTCACGGGAGCCTTGCTCATCGATACGGGCGTGAGGAAGAATGCGTGCGCCAGGGCATACACCAGCCTGCTGAAATACAGGTCATCTTCTTTGAACTTGTCACCGTGTATCATTCCGAGAAGATAGGGGTTCTCGACAGCCTGATTGACATCACGGCTGATCCATGGCCTTATGTTCGTTACTACGCAGAATTTGTCTATCTCCGAAGGGGCAATGTCTAAGGTGATCGCCGCCTGGGCATCGGTGCAGGAATCCGTTTGTTCCGTACCGTTTTCGCTCATGGATTCGATCCGTCTGATACGGGTGAGCAAGGTCTTTCCGGTGTAGTCGATTATATAGACCTCGTCATTGACGTGCACGGTGCCGTGTACCGTTCCGGTAACGACGGCGGAGTCATCAGTTTCCAAATGCAGACTGAACTTGTCTTCAACAAGATAAACGAATCTGTCTTGTGCAAAACCTGTGCTGTTATCGGGCATCATCGGCCGGGAGGGCCTCCTTTTCGATAGATAGGGGTATTTTAACATACATAACTTGCCTAAGGCCCTGAGCTAAACTAAAATAAAAAACGCACAGGCAAAAGAAAGGCATCTAATGAAGCAGAAAAATGTCGACAGGAACAGGATCATTCTGACGGCGCTGGCATTGACATCGCTGGCGCTCCTGCTTGCGACAGCAATAGGCCTTGTCTATTTCAATAACCGTATCGATGTCTACAGTCATGGCGGCAACGAAAAGATAAACGAGTATAAATATGTTTACGCCTTCATCGCGGATGATACGGATGATACGCTTTCAGAGAGCATCTACAAGGACATGGTCGAGTACGGCAAGGCCAATGACTGCTATGTCGAGAGGATAGGAAGCGGACTTACCGCGAACTATTCGAAGAAGGACCTTTTCAATATCGCCATCTATTCAAAAGTTGACGGGATAATCATACAGGGAGACGGAACCGAGCAGACCGATGCACTGATAGACAAGGCGGACAAGGCCGGAATACCGGTAGTCACCGTTCTCACCGACAATAAGAACTCCGCAAGGAAGAGCTTCATTGCTACTGATGATTTCAGCGTCGGAACCGATTACGGCACGCAGATAATCAACGCGGCAAGAGACACGGGGAAACAGGCGGGAGAGACTGTCTCGGTGCTCGTTATGATGAACGCCCGTAATTCCAATCAGAACACCATCCTCGCAGCCATTCAGGACAAGCTCGCTTCAGCCAATCCTGCAGGACCGCAGATCAAGCTTTCAACGGAGAATATTACCAGCAGCACGGCTTTCAGCATCCAGGAGAACGTAAAGGACCTGCTGGACAGCTACGAGACGCTCCCGGACATAATCGTGTGCCTCAGTGACATCAATACGAGGAGCGTTTACCAGTGCATAGTCGAGAGCAACCGCGTAGGCAGCACGAAGATCCTGGGCTACTATGATTCCGAGACGGTGATCAAGGCGATCGAGCGCGGCGCGATTGCCGCGACATTTACGGTATCGACCGACCAGATGGCGAAATACTGTGTTGACGCTTTGAACGAATATAAGGCGATGGGAAATGTCAGTTCGTATTTCAGAACGGACTACGAGCTCGTGACACCGGACGTACTGGTGACAAGATACAAGCAGGTCGGCAAGGGTACAGATGAAGAAAATTAACCGCTTTTTCAGAAACCTCAAGCTCCGCCACAAGCTGGTCATAGTATTCTTGCTGACGTCGGCCTTATCGCTCGGCATCAATATACTTGTGTATCTGAACCTGAACGCATCGCTCAACAAGATGGACGCGGTCTATTCGAGCAATATCAGCCTCAACAATATCAGCGACAACCTTGAAAGGATACAGTCAAGCCTTACGGGATACCTTGAGACAAAGGGCACTGACGAGCTCGAGGCTTACTATAAGTACTGCCAGGAGATGACGGCGCAGCTGGGCGAACTTAACAATGTTCCAACGGACAACTCGAGCAAGCTGACGGAGCGCAACATCAGGAAGATGACCGAGAATTACCTTAGCGTTACTGAAGCGGCCGTCCAGGCAAAACGAGGCAGGAACATCATGGAGTACACCAGGCGTTATGAGGAATGCCGTCAGCTCTATGATTACATGAACATATACATCTACAGCCTTAACAACGAGCAGTTCAAGAACAACTCCGAGAACTACAAGACGCTGATGCAGTCGATACAGTATTCCGAGATCCTCTGCCTGTCGATCTTCGCGATCGTATCGATGATGAACATCCTGATAATCATTTCGATGACCGGAAGGATAACGATGCCTCTTACGACGCTTTCCGAAAAGGCGAATGAGATATCCGACAAGAGTCCCGAGAAAGTTGAACCGCTTGAGGTCAGGTACAACGACGAGATAGGAAATGTTACCAAGGCGTTCAATCAGATGCTCGCAAGCATCAAGGAATACATCAGGCGCATAAGGGCCCAGATGGTCACGGAGAGCGCCATGAAGGAGAAGAGCCTTCTGATGGAGAACCATCTCAAGGACGCGCAGCTCAAATATCTGCAGGCTCAGATCAATCCGCACTTCCTCTTTAACACGCTGAATGCCGGAGCACAGCTTGCCATGATGGAGGGCGCTGACCGCACAAATGAATACATCAGGAACATGGCTGACTTCTTCAGGTATAATGTCAAAAAGGACAACGAGGTGGTTACGGTCGCGGAAGAGATAGGCCTCGTTGACAGCTATATCTATATCCTTAACGTCCGTTTCTCGGGCGAGATAAAGTTCCGCAAGGTCATCGATGAGACGATGCTCGACGTACATGTTCCGAGCATGATAATCCAGCCTTTGGTCGAGAATTCGGTCAAGTACGGAGCTCACGATCCCGATGATGAGAAGGGCAGGGGCGAGGTAGTCCTATCCCTCTATAAGAAGGATGACATGGCCTGCATTGAGGTCAGCGACGACGGTCCCGGTATGCCGGCTGAGACGGTTGAGAGGATACTTGCAAGAGAGAGCGGCGGGCAGGAACATGACGAGACAAAGGGCATCGGATTGAGCAACGTGATCTCGAGGCTCGACCTCTTCTATGACGGCAGGGAAGGCGTAGAGATCATAAGCGCCAAGGACGAAGGAACGAGAATAATAATAAAGATCCCGGTGGAGTAAAGATATGTACAGGATAATGCTTGCAGACGACGAAGGAATAGTCATTGATTCGCTCAGATTCATCATCGAAAAAAACTATCCGGGTGAATGTGAGATACAGTCGGCCAAGACCGGCCGCAGCGTCATTGAACTTGCCGAGACTTTCCGTCCCGACATAGCTTTCATGGACATCAGGATGCCCGGTATCAACGGCATCGATGCGATGAAGGAGATCAAGAAGAGCAATTCCAATATAGTCTTCATCGTGCTTTCCGCGTACGACAAATTCGATTACGCAAAGGAAGCTATCAACCTCGGTGTTCTTGAATACATCAACAAGCCCTTCGACAAGAACCGCATCATCGAAGTTCTCGATAAGGCAATGTCGATAGTCGATTCCGAGAGAAAGACTAGACGCAAGGAACTCGAGATCAAGGAGAAATTCGAGACCGTCATGCCCATCATCGAGAACGGCCTCATCCAGAATCTCCTTTTCCATGAACACTTCAAGGAAGATATCGATAACTACATGAACCTTCTGGGGATCAATGAGCAGTACGGCTATATGATGGTTATCGTCAGCGGCAGCGAGCAGGTCGGCAATTACATGAAGGGCGCGGTCCCCGCGTCGATCGAGCTTCAGAATAACTACTCGGATGTCCGCCTCATGATCGACGATTATTTTCACGGCGTTATCGGCTCTGTCATGGGCAACAAGCTCCCGATACTGGTCCCTTACGAAAAGGGCGATCTCTCATACAACAAGAGGACTGAGATAGTCGACAAGGCGCGCGAGATGTCTCACGCCATGGATCACCGTTTCAAGATCAAATCCAGGATCGGCATCGGCTCCGTGTGTCCCGTAATGAACATGTCGGAATCCTACAGCGAAGCGATCGCGGTGCTTATGCGTTCGGAGGAGCGTGTCGCGCACGCGAACGATGTCAGCGTCAGCTGCGAATACGATGAGAGCTATCCTCTTCAGTACGAGAAAAAGCTTTTCGCTGCCGTTGAAGCAGGCCAGGTTCAGGAAGCCACCGACGAGGCAACCAGGTTCTTTGACTGGATGAATAACAGCTCGGGCGGAACGATCTCGGATATCAGGCTCAAGACACTCGAATTCGTTCTGTGGGCCGAACGCCTTGCATACAGCAGGGGCGGCCACGTCTATCACTTCCGTTCGAGGTCCGAATATCTCCCCGAGGTCTGCTCGATCGACAGCCCGAACGAGCTCAGGCTCTGGTTCGTAAAGCATATCGAGAAAGCCGTCACGATGATCAATTCCGCGCACGAGGACAAGACGGTCAGTGCGGTCGACAAGGCGAAGGATTACATTGACGCCAACTACAGCAAGGAACTCTCGCTCGACGATATCTCCAGGAAATTCGACATCAGCCCTTACTACTTTTCGAAGCTGTTCAAGAACAAGACGGGCGTTAACTTCATCGACTATCTCACAAATATAAGGATCGAGCGCGCAAAAGCACTCCTTGCCGATTCTGATGCTTCCATGAAAGAGATATGTTCCGAAGTCGGATATTCAGATCCGAACTATTTCTCGAGGATCTTTAAGAAGGTTACAGGCGTTACGCCGACGGAATACAAGGAGGTGACTCACAAATGAGAAAGAAAGCTCTTATTGCTATCCTCATGGTGATGACTCTGCTCCTGACTTCCTGCAGGACCAATCCCGGCAAGCCCGGTGAGAAGCAGCCTACGAAGGAGGATTCCTGCACGATAGGAATGAGCTTTGACTCGTTCGTCATCGAGCGGTGGACCAGAGACCGCGATGTCTTTGTTTCCACGGCAAACGGGCTCGGCGCGGAGGTCAATGTCCAGTCGGCTAACGGCGATGTCCAGACGCAGATCTCACAGATCAAGTACTTTATAAAGAGCAAGGTCAACGCAATAGTGATCGTCACTGTCGATGCCGAGGCGCTTACACCGGTCATCGAGGAAGCGGAGGGCGCCGGGATCCCTGTTGTCTGCTATGACAGGATCGTAAGGAACGCGGGCAGCAGCCTCTACATCTCATTCGATAACGAAGCGGTGGGAAAGGCAATGGGCATCGGCATCTGCGGAAAGATAGGCAAAGGCGCGAATATCGTCAAGGTAATGGGCCCCAAGTCTGATTACAACGTGGTTCAGGTCATGTCGGGATTTGACAAGGCCTGCAAAGAATATTCCCTCAATGTCCTTGCTGAATGCAACTGCGACGAGTGGAAGCCTGAGATAGCTTACGACTTTATAAATAAGAATATTGAAGCGGTGAAGGAAGCGGACGCGATCATGTGCGGCAATGACGCTCTCGCGGGCGAAGTAATACATGCTTTGGCGGAACGCGGACTTTCAAGGAAGATCTTTACGGTCGGCCAGGATGCTGATCTTGAAGCGTGCCAGAGGATAGTCGAGGGGACACAGCTCATGACGGTTTACAAGCCCGTCGAAAAGCTCGCCGTCCTGGCGGCCGAATGCACTGTCAAACTTGCCAAGGGAGAGCCTCTGGAGAACGTTTCAAAGTTCAATGACGGAAAGCACGACATCTCATATATTGCTATCGAACCGGTCGCCGTATATAAGAATAATATAGACGATATCATTATAAACAGCGGCTTTCACAGCTATGAAGAAGTCTATATCAATGTGAACAGCAACAAGAAATAGCATAAATTTATCATTTTTGTTACATTTGAAGCAAAAATGTGCTAAATCGTCCTGCGGCTTTTGAGCAATAAGCCAAAATTTCAAGAAAGAGGATATGTTTCTCCTAATACATGAGTGTTAAGTTCTATGTGTAACGAGGAATCGTTTACACACACACATTCACTCAAAGGAGGAATTTTGAATGAAAAAGTTAATTGCTGGACTCATGCTGTCAGCGATGGCTGTTGGTTGCCTTGCCGGTTGTAACGGTGTCGGCTCCGGAAAGAAGAAAGTTGGCGTTTCAATGCCTACAAAGGATCTCCAGAGATGGAACCAGGATGGCGCAAACATGGAGTCAAAGCTCAAGGCTGCCGGCTATGATGTTGACCTTCAGTTCGCTTCCAACGACGTTGCTACTCAGCTCTCACAGATCGAGAACATGATCTCCAACGGATGCAGCGTTCTTGTTATCTCCGCTATCGAAGGTTCTTCCCTCGGTACAGCTCTTGACAAGGCTGAAGCAAAGAAGATCCCTGTAATCGCTTATGACCGTCTCCTTATGGATTCCGCTACAGTTGATTACTATGCAACATTCGACAACTACAAGGTCGGTACAGTTCAGGGTACATACATCAAGGATACCCTCAAGCTCGACGAAGCAGCTGGTCCGTTCAACCTCGAGATCACAGCTGGTGACCCCGGCGACAACAATGCAGGCTTCTTCTATCAGGGCGCTTATGACGTTCTTAAGCCTTACATCGATTCCGGCAAGCTCGTAGTCAAGTCCGGCCAGGTCGAGTTCAGCAAGGTTGCTACAGCAGGCTGGAAGACAGAGACCGCTCAGTCCAGAGCTGAGACAATCCTCTCTTCTTTCTATGCTGACGGCACAAACGTTGACGTATGGCTCTGCTCCAATGACTCTACAGCTCTCGGCGTTGAGAACGCTCTCGCTGCTAACTACAAGGGCACATACCCGATCATCACAGGTCAGGACTGCGACAAGGCTAACGTTAAGAACATGATCGCTGGCAAGCAGTCAATGTCCGTATTCAAGGATACACGTACTCTTGCTGAGCAGGTTGTTAAGATGGTTACACAGATCCTCAAGGGTGAGAAGGTTGAAGTTAACGATACAGAGACCTACAACAACGGTAAGATCACTGTTCCTTCTTTCCTCTGCGATCCTGTTTTCGCTGATGCAAACAACTACAAGCAGATTCTCATTGACTCCGGCTACTACAAGGCTGAAGATCTTGCATAAGACCTGCTAAATTACAGCATACAGGCGGGTTTGTGCCCGCCTGTATGTTTGTTTACAAACGAACGAAACTACAGAAAGAGGAAATCAAATGGCAGAAGTTTTGCTTGAAATGAAAAGTATAACCAAGACTTTTCCGGGCGTAAAAGCACTCGACAATGTCAATTTGAAAGTTGAAGAGGGTGAAATACACGCGCTTGTCGGTGAGAACGGCGCCGGAAAATCGACACTCATGAATGTACTCAGCGGTATCTACCCGTATGGTACCTATGACGGCGATATCGTCTATAATGGCAAGGTCTGCCAATTCCATAGGATTAAGGATTCCGAGAACTTAGGAATTGTAATCATTCACCAGGAACTGGCTCTGGTCCCTTACATGACAATCGGCGAGAACATGTTCCTGGGAAATGAACGTGGACACAATTATGCAATAGACTGGAATCTTACATATTCTGAAGCTGATAAATATCTCAAGATGGTAGGACTTACCGATTCCTCCAAGACACTCGTCAAGGATATCGGTACCGGAAAGCAGCAGCTGGTCGAGATCGCAAAGGCGCTGGCTAAGCATGCCAAGCTCCTCATCCTCGATGAGCCTACATCATCACTTAACGAAACTGATTCAAGAGCTCTCCTTGACCTGATGAAGGAATTCAAGAAGAACGGAATGACGATGATCATCATCTCACATAAGCTCAATGAAGTCGCTTATGTCGCAGACAAGATCACGATCATCAGAGACGGCTCTACGATCGAGACTCTCGACTGCAAGAAGGATGACATTTCCGAAGAGCGCATCATAAAGGGAATGGTTGCCCGTGAGATGACGGACCGTTTCCCGAAGCGTAAAGATGTTGAGATCGGCGATGTCATGATGGAAGTCAATGACTGGACTGTATATCATCCCGAGTTCTCTGAACGTAAGGTTGTCGATAACGTATCTATCAATGTTAGAAAGGGCGAGGTTGTAGGAATCTACGGACTCATGGGCGCAGGCCGTACGGAGCTTGCGATGAGTATCTTCGGCAGATCCTACGGTATCGGGATCACGGGCGACCTTTTCCTGAACGGTGAAAAAGTTCACCTTACGAGCCCTAAGAATGCTATCAAGCACAAGATCGCTTATGTTACGGAGGACAGAAAGGGTAACGGCCTCGTACTGTCCAACTCGATCAAGACCAATACGACGCTTTCGAATCTCGATGCTCTGAGCAACATGAAAGTTATCGATCAGGACAAGGAGTACGAGGTAGCCGTTGATTACGTTAAGAAGCTCAGGACGAAGACTCCTTCGGTCGAGCAGCTTGTCGGCAATCTTTCCGGCGGTAACCAGCAGAAAGTCCTTCTTGCAAAATGGATGTTCGCAGATCCTGACGTACTCATCCTGGACGAGCCGACAAGAGGTATCGATGTAGGCGCAAAGTACGAGATCTACTGTATCATCAACGATCTGGCGGCAGCAGGAAAATCAGTCATTCTGATCTCTTCCGAGCTTCCTGAGGTTCTCGGAATGAGCGATCGTATCTACATCATGAATGAAGCGAAGATCGTCGGCGAGATGCCTGCTTCTGAAGCGACGCAGGAAAACATCATGGCTTGCATAATTAAGTCAGGAAGGGGAGAGTGACATGGAAAAAACAGGTAATATTCTGGGTGCCCTCAAAAAGTACACCATGTTGTTGGCTCTTGTCGCAGTAGCTGTATTCTTCTATTTCGCGACGGACGGAACAACACTCAAACCACAGAACTTCAATAACCTTATTGCGCAGAACGCATACGTTTTCGTTCTCGCGACAGGTATGCTTCTCTGCATCCTGACAGGCGGCAACATCGACCTTGCGGTAGGTTCCGTCGTCTGTTTTGCAGGCGGTGTCGGAGCCGTCATGATGGACAAGAACATCCCCTGGTTAATAGCCACGATCGTAATGGTCGCGATCGGTGTCCTTGTCGGTATGTGGCAGGGATTCTGGATCGCTTACGTCAAAGTACCTCCTTTTATCGCGACGCTCGCGGGCATGCTTGCCTTCAGAGGTCTTGCGAACATAGTCATGGGCGGTTTCCAGTACACGGTTGAAGACACGACGTTCCTCAAGATATTCGGCGGAGGCAGCGAGTGCTATGTTCCTGATTTCCTGAGGAATGAGCAAATGGTAACTGCGATCGGCAAAACACTGAATGAAACGGGAATCTATTTCCATGACATTAAGGGCAATGTTATCCCGCTTAACGAATATCCTTTCAACTGGACCTGCCTCATCGTCGGAGTCCTTGTTGCCATCGGTTTCATCGTATTCACGATAGTAAACCGCATGCTCCTTCGTAAGAACGGATACAATCTTGACTCTCTCGCAAAGGTCATCATCAAGACGGTTCTCATCAGCGGAACAGTAGTTTGGGTATCTTTCATGCTCGCTTCTTACCAGGGCATCCCTTCAGCTCTCATCTGGGTCGTCCTCGTACTCGGCATTTTCGCTTATGTTACGAAGAAGACCACGCTCGGCCGTAACCTGTACGCTGTCGGCGGAAGTGAGAAAGCTACAAGGCTTTCCGGTATCAACACAAAGAAAGTCATGTTCCTCGCTTATACCCTGATGGGAACTCTTGCCGGATTCACCGGTGTTCTCAACACCGCAAGATTCGTCGGAGCCCAGCCTACATACGGTCAGGGATACGAGATGGATGCGATCGCAGCCTGCTTCATAGGCGGAGCTTCTGCTTACGGCGGAACGGGAACGATCGGAGGCGTCATAATCGGAGCTGCTCTGATGGGCGTTATCAACCAGGGCATGGTCATCATGGGAACCTCTCCCAACATGCAGTTAGTAGTTAAAGGACTCGTTCTCCTTATCGCGGTCTTCTTCGATGTCTTCTCGAAGATGTTCAAGAAGGGAGGAGTAAAAGCATGAAAACCAACGATTTGAAATCAGTACTCAAGAAGAATACGATGACGGTCGTACTCTTTGCGGTGTATGTATTCTTTATTTTCACAACTAACGGAAGGATCCTCTCACCGGAGAACTTCAACAACCTTATCGCACAGAATGCTTACGTATTCATTCTCGGCGCGGGCATGCTGATGTGCATGCTGACGGGTGGCAACATCGACCTGTCGTGCGGCTCTTTCGTATGCGTCTTAGGCGCGATAGCAGGTGTTTTTGCCGTTAAATGGGATATCGGAACATTCCCGACACTGATGGCCGTTCTGGGCATCGGAGTGCTTTACGGCGTAATTCTCGGCAGCTTGATCGCATACCTCAAGATACCTCCGTGGATCGCGACACTTGCCGGTTACCTCGCATTCAGAGGACTCGGAACCGAGATCCTTACGAAAGTGTCAGATACAAGCGCCATTACGAATTTCCCTCAGCCTATGCTCAAGATGTTCTCAGGAACGATTTTTGAGACGGATATCGGTGTTCTCAATATACCTTGTCTGGCAACAGGAATCGTTTTCGCCGTCGTAGTTGTCGTGCTGAACGTTGTAAGCAGAAAAGGCAAGCTCGCAAAGGGTTATGAGGTTGAACCGTCATGGCTCCTCATTCTGAAGTCTGTGATCGAGGCGGCAGTCATCGTACTTGTAATGACGATGCTCGCGCTTTCAGGCGGTATTCCCGTAGCTCTCATCTGGGTAACAGGCGTCATGATCGTATACAGCTTCATCTGCGGAAAGACCACGATCGGAAGACACTTCATGACAGTCGGCGGCAACGCTGAGACAGCAAGGCTTTCCGGTATCAATAACAAGCTGGTCATGTTCGCTGCATACCTCAATATGGCGGTCCTTACGGTAATCGCTGCGTTCCTGGTTACAACGAGATTCCAGGCTGCAAACTCCAGCGCAGGTACTAACTTCGAGATGGATGCCATCTCAGCTTGTATCGTCGGCGGTGTTTCCGCATACGGCGGAGCAGGAACGGTCATGGGAATGGTCATCGGTGCTACGCTCATTGGTGTCATCAACCTCGGAATGTCCGTCATGGGAATCGATCAGAACTGGCAGAAGGTTGTCAAAGGTGTCGTCCTTCTGGCAGCAGTCGTTTTCGACATCCTTTCAAAGAAGAATAACAGGAAACAGTAATCCCACAGCTTGTTCTAGAAAAGATGATATGGCCGCCGCGGAAAACCGCGGCGGTTTTTATGTCCGTTTATCTTTAGGAAAAGTGGTATAAAATATCCGTATGCGAAAAGGTACGGTTGACAGGACTCATATCAGGACTTCGATCCTTGCGGCATTGCTGGCTGCGGCTGCCGTATTCCTGTCTTCGTGCAGTACGCTCGGCGGGACGCGATCGGCGGTCAAGAGCAGCGTTGATTATTCCGATTCCCGCAGCTGGGTCTGTTTGGGCGATGACGGCGGCTCGGCGAAGCAGGCTGACTGCTTTCTGATAAATCCTACCGTGTATGTTGCATCCGGCAGGAAGAATAATATGTACATCGCGGACCCGTCAGTCAGGAACACGTTCATCAGCGCAGTCGCGGAACAAGGAAGGATATATTCAGACAGCTGCACGTTATACGCTCCGTTCTACAGCCAGGCCTCGATAGAGACATACAGCTTGGATAAAGAGGAAGCTCAGCAGTATTTTGACATAGCATATTCAGATGTTGAGAATGCTTTTCTCTACTATATGAAGAACTGCAACAGGGGCAGGCCTTTGGTCCTTGCAGGCTTTTCACAGGGTGCTGAAATGTGCATCAGGCTCCTGAAAGATCACGGCAGCGATCCCGCAGTGAAGAAAGTGCTTGTTGCCTGTTACGCGATAGGCTGGCGACTCACTGATGAGGATATCTCGCAATACCCGCATCTTAAGCCCGCACAGGGAGAGAAGGACACGGGCGTCATCGTTTGCTACGACTGCGAGACGGAAGACGTTAAGAGTTCTCTCGTCGTGCCTGAGGGGACAAAGACAAGGTCGATCAATCCGCTCAACTGGAAGACTGATGATACGCCTGCCGGCAAAACGCTTAACAAAGGTTCGCTGATGAACGGCGACATGACAGCAAACCTTACCGGATGCTACATAGATCCCGTAAGAGGGACACTCAAGGTAACGGATGTAACGGCAAAGGACTATCCGGCAGGACCGGATTGCTTCGGGGAAGGAGAACTGCACGTTTACGATTACCGGTTCTTCTTTCAGAATCTCAAAGAGAATGTGGCCGTCAGGATCAATGAATACTAAACGGAGGAATTACTATGTTTGAAAACGAAGGCAAGTGGTTCAAAGGCAATCTGCATATGCACACGACAGATTCTGACGGCAGGCTCGATCCCGATAGCGCCCGCAGGATATACCGCGAAGCAGGTTATGACTTTATCGCGATCACCGATCACTGGCACCTCAGTAAGGATGTCCCTTCGAAGGACGGCAGCATGCTTGAGATCTCCGGCGTTGAGTATGATACCGGCAACATGGTGACTTCCAAGATCTTCCACATTGTCGGTATCGGGTTGGAAAGACCTGCTTTCGACTGCGTTGACCATAATATTCCGCCGCAGGAGATAGTCAATGCGATAAAAGCGGCGGGCGGACTGGCGATCCTTGCACATCCTACATGGTCCGTCATGAATCCTGAGGATATTTCCAAATGCGAAGGGATTACGGGCGCGGAAGCCTATAACTCGTTCTCGAATATGACCTATGGCAACGGAAGAAGGTCTGACGCCTCGCACTATTTCGATATCTGGGCGGATAACGGCTATCTCGTAAAGCCGTTTGCTTCAGATGACAGCCATAACTACAACGGTGAGGAGACTAAGAGCTACATCATGGTCAAGGCCAAGGAACTGACACGTGAAGCCATCCTTTCCGCTATCGCCAATGGTGACTTCTACGCAAGCCAGGGTCCGGAATTCGTATCGGTCAGGCGTTCGGGCAACACGATAGAGGTTGAGTGCAGGGGAGCTTCAAGGATCTTCTTCATGTCAAACGCCGTATGGGAGGCGCAAAGATCCCAGGACGGAAGCAGCGGATACGGGAAGTATACTTTCTCGGATATTGATAAATATGTCAGGATAGAGCTGATGGCAGAGGACGGGAAGATGGCCTGGAGCGCCCCGATCGCGAAATGACCGTCCGCTGTTACCGTTTTCTCCCTGTTCCCGGCAGGGGATGAGGATGTGTGCGGTAATTCATAATTGTGCTTTTAACAGAATAAACCCCCGGAGTATCTCAACTACGGGGGTTTGTTCTCTCAGATGGATTTATTACTGATCAGGAAAGTTCGGCGTCTATCTCATCAACGAGGATAGAGATCGAGCTGTTGTGACTTGTTGCGGAAGAAGCTGCTGCGCGGGCTTTATCCAGATATGTTCCAATACCCATGACCAAGACTGATGCAAGGATAACGATGATTGCTATAACTAAAACCATTTCTACCAATGTGAAACCTTTACGTGACTTGCTGACCTTTTTCATATCCTACCTCCTGATGTAGTTTATTAATTCTTACGAAATAGTTATAACACAATTAGTTCACAAATGCTTCACAATTTTGAAAATTTATTCAAGATTCGCGTTTTGCACAACGGGCGTATTTTCAAACTGACAAATATGCACAAAAAACGGGGCTGATAATTGAATTATCAGCCCTACACAAAGGAAAGTTTTTGAATGGGATTACGATTTGAGACTATAAAATAATCTAAAATCGTTTACAGTTTGTTAATTTTCTCTCCGGCATCACGTCCTTTCTGCAAGTGATACGCTTAATATACCGTTCACATTTGATCCGAACTTGTGAATCTGACGGCAAAAATGTGTGAAAAGAATGGCAGGAGCTTATATTTATTTTTTATATTTTTATAACTCTTCCTTTGTGGTATTCTCTTATCGATTTACTTATGGGGGTGGTCTGATGAAGAAAGTAATCATTGTCGGAGGAGGAATCTCCGGACTGACCGCTGGGATCGTCCTGCAGAAGTCAGGATTCGAGACGCACATCTACGAGAAGAACCCGATCGGCGGCGGAGAACTTACCGGTTGGAAGCGCGAGGGTTATTACATTGATAACTGCATAGACTGGCTGACCAACAGCAAGGCTGACGGCAGCGAGATGTATGAGCTTTGGAAGGACATCGGAATGCTCGGTTCAGACGTCAGGATGTGTTCCAAAGATAAATTTTTCTCATATACGGCAGACGGAAAGACTTTGACTTTCTGGCGTGATCTGGAAAGAACAAAGAAGGAGATGCTCGAGATATCTCCCGAGGATTCCGAGAATATCGAGAAATTCTGTAATACCGTCAGGACTGCCGAAGTGTTTACCGTTCCTGCCAACAAGCCGATGGACAAGTTCGGTCCGAAGGAACTCAAGAAGTTCATGCCCTTCCTCAAGGGAATGGGTGCGGTTCAGAAGGCATACAAGGGAATGAGCCTTCAGGATCTTGCCGATTCCTTTAAGAGCCCGGTTATCGGCAAGGCATTTACCATGATGCATCCTGTCAACACGCAGGCGTTCTCGTTCATAGTCTCGTATGCGACCATCACATCAGGAAGCGGAGACATCCCTGAGGGAGGTTCTCTCGCTGCCGCAATGAGGATCTGCAACAGATACAAGGAGCTGGGCGGAGAACTTCATCTGAATGAACCCGTCAAGAGAGTCGTCATTGCAGGCAAGGCTGCTTCGGGCGTCCTCCTTGAGAGCGGCGCGGAGGTCAATGCTGATTACGTTATCTGCGCGACAGATGCCAACCATACTTTCACAAAGCTCCTGCCGGGTGAATACATGCCCAAGAAGATGAGAGCTGTTTTCGATGATAAGGAGCACTACTCGACATTCTCGAAGTTCCATGCTTTCTATGTCATCGACGGCAAGGCCGGAATACCTGCAGACACTTCGTTCTGGAAGTGTGACGGACCTTCGATCGGAAGAAATAAGATGACTTCGATCGGAACATTATGCTACGACTATGATCCGACGATCTCGCCTGAAGACAAGACACTTGTCCAGGTCAAGGCTATCCAGTATATTGATGACTGCAGGGAGTGGATCGAGCTCGCGGCGAAGGACAAAGATGCATACATGGCCAGACGCAAAGAGTACGCGGACCTTCTCATGGCTGAGATAGTCAAGCGTTACCCGGAGGCAGAAGGCAAGATTCGCTGCATCGATACATGGACGCCTGCGACATACTATTCCCGCTGCAATTCATATAACGGCGCTTACATGTCTTTCGTTGCTGACAAGGATTCCAAGACGGTCACTACCCCCGGGATCATCAAGCAGCTCAAGAATGTTTTCATCGCGGGACAGTGGAATATGGGTTCCGGCGGACTTCCTCCGGCATCCGTCCAGGGCAAGTTCGCGGCATGGCGTATCTGTAAAAAAGAGGGCGTGCCGTGCAAATAAGGAATCTGTTTTGAGATAACCGGACTGCGGTGCGGTCCGGCTGATGAACGATAGATCGGTGGATTATGGAAATACTGTTTGAATCAGAAAGAATATACTTCGTTAGGCCTTCTCTGGAACTTGTTCCGGATTTTCTTGAGATGGTCAATGACATCGAACATGTTGCGCGTTTTATCGGAGACAGAAGGGAAGCCTATACCGAGTCAGAAGAAAGCGCATATGTGAAGGAAAAGATCGATGGCGGAGCTGCCATGTTTTCCATGATCGAAAAGTCCACAGGCAGATTTATCGGCAACGTCGAGTTTTTCAAACGCGTTTACAAGGAAGCGGAATTCGGGATCGTTATTACCGCATCGATGCAGGACAAGGGATTCGGCAGGGAAGCAGTCGAACGCATGACCGAATTCGGCATGAACGAACTCGGACTGGAACGCATTTATCTTGCGGTTTATGCTGATAACCCGCGTGCATTGCATGTGTATGAAAAGTGCGGTTTTAAAGAATTTGGCCGCAATGATACCGATATCTTAATGGAATTATTCAAAGACAGGGGATAATATACATTTCAATAATGAACTGTTGCCTAATCGGCAAAAGCATTACGGTTTGACTATTGTTTGAGTCAAACCGTAATGTTTAAATCAAGATCATGAAATGTGCCTTGCAAAGGCTGCGGGACATGTCACCGGACAATTCAAAGCATTCATAGACCGAGTCACTCCCTGGTGCAATACCCATGAGCTGCATGCCAACATCGAGCGCGGGAAGAAAGGCTATGCCGTTGCTTTGAGGACGGGCCCCGGCATGCCTGAATGCGGGCGGTTGATCAGCAGCATAGAACATTTCTACGGCCGTCTCCGGATAGAGAGCAGGCCGCCCGGGGCGGACTTCCATTGAGAAAAAGGAAGATGTGAAGCCCCGTACGGCTGCGATCCTGAAATTCTGCAAAGGTATCTGATCACATATTCACTTCGATGTCAGAAACGGCTTGCTCAAACGTTCTGTCATGCTCTACGAAAAGCATTGTAACATTGTTACACTTCACCAGACGCTCGATCTCCTGCCTTAAATAGATGTCAATGTAGTTGAGCGGTTCGTCCCACAGATAGAGATCAGCGTGCTCGCAAAGAGAGAGCGCGATCATGACGAATTTCTTCTGCCCGAGCGAAAGATCTGAGACATCCCTGTAAAGCATCTCCTTTGTACATCCCATCTTTATCAGGATAGTGCTGAAGATAGTTTTGTCGACACCGCGTTCGTCCGCGATGTCATAGAGCGTTCCGCTAAGTGTCGAAGTGTCCTGACCGACATAAGAGATGTTCAGCCCCGGAGCTATGTAGATGTCACCCTCGGCGGTAATGCCTTCCTCAGCTCCGAGTCCTGCAAGATACTTGATCAGCGTGCTCTTTCCGCAGCCGTTCGGACCTTGAACAGAGATCTTGGTTCCGCGTTCTATCGTGAGGCTGAAGTCCTCCACGACAGGTTCGCCATAACGCTTGAGAGTGATGTTCTTCAATATCACCGGTGTCTTGTTCGGGTGTTCTGTGCCCGTCAGCTTCAGCTTCTCGGAGCGCTCGAGGTCTTTAAGGAGACTCTGCTTCTCATTGAGCTTACGTTCGTTCCTGTGCTCCAGGTTCTTGGCAGCAGCCATGAGCTTGCGCGCCTTTTCAGCCTCATAAGCTCTCCTGAAATGGTCTTCCGCAACCTTGTCCGGCGCTTTGCTCCTGTTCTTGTATCCTTCGGCTTTTGATGACCATTTGGAGTTCTTCTTGATGGCTGCGTCGATGGAATCTATTTCCTTTTTGAGCTGTTCGTTCCTCGCGCGCTCGTTCTCCATGCGACGCTCGTTGTTCTCCCACCAGACGGAATAGGATGCTCCGGTGAGTTCAAATCCTGTTTTCGAGATAACGAGCGTATGATCTGTACACCGGTCCAGAAAAGCCCTGTCATGCGAGATCAGCATGAAGCCGTCCTTTGACGATAAGTACTCGGCCACGGCTTCGCGTCCCTGCAGGTCCAGATGGTTGGTGGGTTCGTCGATCAGCGGATAGATGCCGTCGGAGGCGAAAAGGTTTGCAAGCATGAGCTTGGTACGTTCGCCGCCGGACAAGGTCTCCATCGGCCGCCACATGATATCGGGATCCGCGCCCATGAGACTGAGTTCTTTCCTGACTTTCCAGTCCTCGTTGTCGGGGAGTTCGGTCATGGGGAAGAGGATGGTATCAGGTATTCCCGTGATAGTACCTGAGTACGGGAGTTCACCTCGAAGAAGCTTGAAGAACGTGGTCTTGCCGCGTCCGTTCCTGCCTGCGAGGGCAAGCTTCCAGGATGTATCGAGCGTTAATGTGACATTATCGAAAAGGACCTTCTCCGATCCGTCATATCCGAATGTCAGATTGTTGATACTGATTATTGGCATATGATTCCTTTCATAGAGGCCCCGTGCCGGATAAATCAAAAGCCGCGACACAATGCGGCCGCGGCAAATAAAGATGCAATATAAATGAACACACAAAGAGACTTATCCGCGAGGCAGTTTATTAACTTCAGCAGACAGTCTTTCTCATCGGTGTTCCTCCGTCAGTAGTTTATGAGTTGATGATACAACAGCGTTTCGTGCAGGTCAAGACAGCCCTTGTAATATGTTTGTCACACAAATCACTCATCTTTCACTCATCCTTGACCCAACCTTCACGCATATTCATCCATGCCTGAATGTTAAACTTCGGGTGGCTTAAGGGAAGCGCTGACCATGTCAGTAACGAGCTGGAGAAGGACAGCGCTTCCCGGAGTGCCGGTAAACTGAAGAGAGATCTGTTCCGATAATGATAATCAAGTTTCCAATTCATAAATAATTTATTTGACGCATCCCTCAGAATGTCCGAAAATAAGAGTGTAATACTACTCCCGCAAGGGAAACTGATACGGGGAGGGATCCTGACATGACAGCACAGGAATTTGCCCAGGCACTTAAAGACGAGAAGGAAGGAATGCTTTCTTCATACTTCGGACGCGGGGAATCGCCTGCGGGTACGCTTCTCAAGAATCTCGGCGCTCCTTCGGCAGATGAGAATGTTTTAAGGGAGTTCCTTGACGGAGTCCTTACTGATGCATTCTATACGATGCTTCTCGGTTTTGACGGTGAGACGGCACTCGGAAGAAGCGGTCAGCAGAAGTACATCATTACTCTTGAAGACGGTTCTGTAGTATCAGAAGCTAACGGCGATCTTTCGAACAGCGCTTATACCGCTTTCTACGGCGAAGCTTGAGACCGTTCTTTCAATTCATTTATCTTTGCCCTAATGCAGACTTGATGTTTGTGTTATATTATTCTCGGAAAATTTTACGGAGGGAATAAGGGTGAAGGTCACAAAACTGGTCTTATGGATAACAGCCCTGGCGCTCATCGTTGCGCTGGGCTTTTCTGTAGTTTGCATCGCGGTCAGCAGAAAGGGCGTAACAGGTCCGACTGCATCCGGGAATGTAAGGTATGAAACGCTGTATACAGACGGCCTTCCCGATGTGGATTTTTTCAAGTATGAGGCAAAGATCGAGAAAGCAGGCAAGTACCGTGTTACTTTCGAGCCTTCCCTGAAATCCGAAAGTTTTGTACTCGGCTGCGAGGCCTACGATTCTGACGGAAAGATACTTGCCGCGTCAGTTCTTTTCGACGGCGAAGCTGTAAAGAACACATATGAATTCAAAGAAGGAACCTGCGCGTTTCACTTCAGGCACATTACTTCCGAACAGGATCTGAGGGATTATATCGACGAATACGAGGTTTCTTTGGGGAGCAAGTCCCTTGATGAAGTGCTTGAGAAGGTCGACTTTGACGGATTCAAGGATAACGGCAGCGTTACTGTCAGAGTCAAGGTGAATCTTGCTTATCTGTCCACAGCCGGATCAGGATATTTAGGTCTTGTGGTACTGACGGTCATCTGCGTCTCACTCATCGCGATACTCATAGTGCTGGGTTTACTGTACAAACAGACCAAGCCTGCAGAACCCGAGGTCTATGACGGAAAGGCTCCGGAGGTTAGTTCCGTGCCTGTCAAACATGCATATCAGCCGGTTCAGCAGTATCTTGTTTCCACACAGTGGTCATGCTTCTGCGGAGAGTACTCGAACACCGGCAGATTCTGTGTCAGATGCGGAAGTCCCGCGCCCATGCTGCAGATCCCGGCCACATATCAGATGCCTGTACAGCCTGTACAGCCTGTTCAGCCGGTCATGCCGGTACAGTATGCGCAGCCGGTATATGCTCCCGTACAGCAGTATCAGGCTGTTACATATCAGATGCCCGTACAGACAGTTCAGCCTGTGCAGCCCGTTCAGAATATTCAGCCCGTTCAATATGGTCAATCAGTATATGCTCCGGCCCCTGTGGCAGCACCCGCCGGCATTCCTCTAGTTTACACATATGGTCCGGTACGTAATGGCCGCGGCCCGATGCCGGACTACAGGGCAAAGCCCAAGAAACCGGAGCCTGCTCCCGCAGATCCGGAATTCGTGGAGGGGATGAAGAACCGCATTCCTGCCATCGGCGCAAGATATGCCGCGTTCTGCATCGTATTCCTTTTCGTCCAGCTCGGAGTATCGCTCCTTCTCTCGCTTCTTGTTCCTGACGTTGTCAAGCAATACAAGACATCGCTCTCTATGGGCCTCATAGTATTGGCGGTCGATCTTATCGGATTCCCTTTCATCTGGCTTTTGATGAGAGGTATACCGAAAGTGAAGATCGAGCAGCACAAGCTCAAGTTCTCTGAATGGTTCCGGTTCCTCATGATCAGCGAAGCGTTGATCCTGGCGGGTTCGATGGTAGGCAATCTGATACATTCTGCGATCACTCTTCCTTTTTCGAGCAATGATCTCAATCAGGCAAACAGCCTCATGCAGAATTCTAACGTCCTTGTCAGAACGCTTGTTGTAGGTATCGGCGCTCCGGTCTTTGAAGAGCTGATATTCCGCAAGGTCCTGATCGACAGGACTGTCAAGTACGGTGAATACTTAAGCATCGTCATGTCCGGCATAATGTTCGGTCTGCTGCACGGCAACTTTCAGCAGTTCTTCTTTGCGGCATTGATCGGCATGCTCTTTGCTTATATCTATATCCGCACAGGACGCATCCGCTATACGATCTTCCTGCACATGGCAATCAACCTTTCGAGCTCTCTGGTGCTTCAGACACTGCTTTCTGTGATGTTGGAAGCGGAGGAGACAGGTGATTATGAATCTCCTCTGGTCATTGTATGCACGCTCGTTGCACTGGCCTGGGCAGGCGGTGTCATGGCGCTGGGCATAATCGGAATCGTCAAGCTTATCAAGGGCCTTAAGAGAAAAGAACTCGCGCTTAAGATGATGAAGGGCGAGCCGCGCCACAAGCAGGTCAACAGCCTGCTTTTCAAGGACAGGGTATTCTGGCTCTACATCGCTGCTACGATAGTATTGTTCCTGAATTCTTATCTACCTGACATTATCGCGTTTTTCCTGAACAAACAGTTCTGATATATACGACTCGAAAAGGGGGTCAACAATGGATAACACATCGGATATGATGTTAAAAGTAACAGATGTCTGCAAGAAATACGGCAAACATGAAGTCCTCAAGCAATTGTCTTTTGAGGTTCCGAAGGGCTCGATCTACGGACTCGTAGGAAAGAACGGCGCCGGAAAGACAACCATAATGAGGATCATCTCGGGGCTTCAGAAACCTGATTCGGGCAAGGTTGAATTCGGTTTTGACCACAAAGGCTACGGCAAGATCGGCGCGCTCGTCGAGCTTCCTTCGATCTATTCGACAAAGTCCGCACGCGACAATCTCATTTTCCAGTACATGAACCTTGGTCTCAAGATCGATGATTCGATCGATGAGATACTTGAATTGATCGGTCTTGCGAACACCGGCAAAAAGAAGGCCGGAAGGTTCTCGCTCGGTATGCGCCAGAGGCTCGGCATCGGCATGGCAATGGCCGGCAATCCCGAACTCCTTATACTTGACGAGCCGATCAACGGCCTTGATCCGGAAGGCATTATCCAGATCAGGGATCTCCTGATCCGCTTAAACCGTGAGAAGGGAACCACGATAATCATTTCAAGCCACATTCTTTCTGAGCTTTCAAAACTTGCGACCTGCTTCGCATTCGTTCAGGACGGCGAGGTCATCCGCGAGATCACCAGTGAAGATGTCGAGAATGCGGGCGGTGTCCGTTCGGATTTCTATTCGTCCGATCCTGAAGGACTTCTCAAGGTCTTGCAGGACAAAGGCCTTGATGCAAGGTTCGATCCGAAGACAAATATCGTAAAGGTGAAAGGTGTATTCAACCTGACAGATGTCGTTATGGAAGCTTCCGCGCATAACATCAACATTGCCCGCGTAAGCACGATCGACACAGACCTTGAAACCTACTTTATCAATCTGGTCGGAGGTCATAACAATGGGTAAGCTTTTGAAATTTGAATTTAAAAGAGTACGTATGAACCTCTTTTTCTGGATCATCACGGCTTATTGCGTAGTCTGGCCGATAATTGTTTCCGGCTTCTACAGGCTGGTGTTCACGCTGAATTTTAACGACGGCGGCATATCTTTCGGTGAGCTCTCCGTTACGGGCGAGGAGAAGAAGTTCATTACCTGGCTGATCCTCACTGCGTTCTACGCTGAGATGCCGAAATTCATGGCATTGTTCACCTGCCTCTATATCGGCAAGGATTTCGGCGACGGATTCGTCCGCAACAAGATAATCGCAGGGCACTCCAGGTTTTCCGTATTCCTGACCAATAACATCACGCAGGCGCTCGTCTGCATCTTCTGGTGCGTGGTCTATGTATGCTTTGGCTCACTCGGACTTAAGATAAACGGCTTCGGACCTGATCTGAACGGCGGTGAGATGCTGAGGAGAATAGCGACGGCTGTTGTCGTATTGCTCGTATATTCCGCACTTTTCACATCTGTCGCGATGGCATTCCGCAACCGCGCGCTGCCCACTGTCCTCTCGATCCTTTTCACCATTCTCATCGGCAGCGTAACGATGGCCATAGGCATCTTCGATATGCCGAAAGCGGCTGCTGACAGCTATGAGAAGTGCTGTTACGAATGGATAGATGATTCTGTAGAGGAAGGTACCTATACCAAGGAACAGGGCGAAACGCTCAAGACGATGTGCACGAGTGAATCCGTCAGGGGCGGCAAGGCATGGTATATCTTCCATCCTGTGCATCAGCTCACCAACGGAGGCTTCCAGAAGGATTTCGGCATGCCGAATAGCGTAGGTTTGGGTGTCGATTACAAATATGCAGAAGAATACGACTTTTCTGAAGATTTTTACGTCAGCGCAGGTTTGACAGGCATCAATGTAAGTCAGGAAACCTTCGCTAAGGCTCCGGGCGTGAAAACCTCATACGGACCGAAGTGTCTTGAATATGTTTTCAAGTCCGCGATCTGGTACATAGTCATATCGGCCGCAGGGTTTATTGCTTTTAGAAGGAAAGATCTGTTCTGATGTTTTACGAAAATCACCGTTTAAGTATTGTAATTGGCGCCTATGGCAGCGGAAAGTCCGAGATAGCGGTCAACATGTCGCTTGCCCAGAGAAAAGCTTCTCCGGACAAGAAACTGCTTATTGCTGACCTCGATATCATCAATCCTTTCTACAGGTCATCTGACTGCGCCTCCGTTCTCGAAAAGGCAGGCATAAAGGTCATTTCCCCCATGTACGCGGGCTCAAATGTTGACGCGCCCGTGCTCCCGCCCGAGATGTACGTCATTTTCGATGACGAAAGCTATACAGGCATATTCGATATCGGCGGAGAGGATATGGGTGCCACGGTCCTGGGTTCGATGAAGAAGAGGATCGAGAATACCGATACGCAGATACTCATGGCCGTAAACACGCTGAGGCCGTTTACTTCTGACAGCAGACAGGTTGCCGAGATGACGGCGATCCTTTCCGAAGCTGCAGGCTTCAAGATCGACGGATACCTTCATAACACGAATCTTCTTGGTGATACGACTCCCGAGATAATCGCCGAGGGCGAGAGGATCATGGAGGAGGCTTCAAGGCTCACCGGAGTCCCCGTAACCGCGACATGCTACATGGAAGGAACCGTTCTGCCTGAGATCACGGGTCACGAGCTTTTCCCGATGACGAGGCGGATCTTCTACGATTACTGATCTCTGATACAAGCATTTTTCCGCAGTTTTCGACAAACTGTCCTTCAAGTGTTGCTTAATCATCAGCAGGACTTATCATTGCTGATTGTATAAAGCGCTTTCCGGCACGATAATCTGGCCATCAGAGAAAGAAAAGCTTTCATGACACAGAGGGGAAGAGAACAGAATGAAGGAACTATTAATCACTATGTTCGTAACGGCATTGCTGTTTACGATGACACTTTTTATTGCAGGCTGCACGCACCTGATCCCTGAGAAGACGACCATCATCGAGGCTCAAAACGCAGCGGTGACATTGTATTCCGGCAGGGATGCTTTGATAATCGTCGAAGACCGGAATCCTGTCAGCCCTTTATGATCAGCAATAAAGCCTGTTCCGTCTAATAGAACGGCTTTCTTACATAACTTATCCTTTACTCCACCGCAAGACCCCGGGAAATATACCGGGGTCTTAACACGCGTGAAAATGTTAAATATTGTTGTTTTGTTGGAAAATATGATATTATTTTATCTGGCGGCAGATATTGCTGCTTAAGAAAGATCAGGAGGAATAGATCATGGGATTGATTAGTTTGATTAAGAATGTTGCCGGCACAGTTACCGGTACGATCGGTGATGAGATCAGAGACCAGTATCTCGAGTTCTTCACCTGCGATTCTCTTGGCGACAACATCCTCGTTAAGAAGGGTGCCAGCCGCATGCAGAAGGGACGCAATGTCGGTAATTCTGAGGTTATTTCTCAGGGTTCCATTATTGCAGTACCTGAGGGCACGGCTCTCTTGCTCATAGACGGCGGACAGATCGTCGATTTCACGATGGTTGCGGGTTATTACAGATGGGATTCTTCAACCTCTCCTTCAGTTTTTGCTCCCGGCGGTTTCGGCGAGAACATCAAGAAGACTGTTGTTGATGCATGGACACGTATGAAGCAGGGCGGTGAGATCTCCAAGCAGCAGAGAGTATACTTTGTTAACTTGCTCGAGATCAGGAACCAGAACTTCGGTACACCTTCACCCGTACCTTACGAAGATCCTGCTTACCTGACAGTTTATATCCGTCTTAACGGTACATTCTCGTACAGGATCCAGGACCCTGTCACATTCTTCAGGAACATCAGCGGCAACATCGCTGATACATACACCAATGATGACTTTATGGGTTCTCCCGCTAAGCCTCTTCAGCCTCGTCTTGAGTTCCTCGATCACATCACCGAAGCTCTCAACAAGTGCGGAAATGACGGCATTAAGTTCTCGACTCTCCCTTCACAGCAGGGTAAGTTCCGTGACTATATGTCCGAGTGCCTCGATCAGGAGTGGCTCCAGACCAGAGGTGTTGTCGTACAGTCTGTCGCTATCGGTTCTGTTACACCTGACGATGAGACACGTAAGAGGATCCAGGATATCCAGACCAACCAGATCTACGGCAGAGACGGTGTTGCTCTCAACGCATACGCTCAGCGTGGTCAGACTGATGCCATGGTTGCAGCCGGCGGCAACGCAAACGGCGCAGCTAACGGATTCGCAGGAATCGGCATGATGGGTGCCGCAGCAGCGATGAACATGGCTCAGAACAATATGATGAATAATCCCGGTATGGGTATGGGCATGGGCGCAGCCGGAATGGGTGTGGCCGGTGCAGCAGGCGTTGCAGGCGCAGCAGCGGCAGCAGCTCCCGCAGGCTGGAATTGTGCTTGCGGCCAGACAGGCAACCAGGGCAAGTTCTGCATGAACTGCGGCGCAGGTAAGCCGGCACCCGCAGCAGCTGCAGGCTGGAATTGTACCTGCGGCCAGACAGGCATCACAGGCAATTTCTGCACTAACTGCGGAAGCAAGAGGCCTGAAGCGGCAGCAGCAGCTTCCTGCCCTAAGTGCGGATGGACTCCGGCACCCGGAACTTCTTCCAAGTTCTGCCCTGAGTGCGGTACAGCTATCCAGTAATCGTACTGAGTCCGCTCTGACTATTGAGTATTTTTGCAGTGCAGGTTCCGTGGAGCCTGCACTGCTTCTTTTTATCCGAACATCGTGAATTGGTGCTGACTTACTGCGGGTTCAGCGTATATAATGTGAAAAAGGAATCGGGATGGCCGGGTGACATGACTTTGAATATTGAGAGCACTGACCGGATAAGCGTGATCTTACCCGTTTTTAATGCAGAAGATACCGTTGCGAAAACGGTGGATTCAGTGCTGTTCCAAACATATGAGAATATTGAGCTGATAATCATTGATGACGCCTCGACTGACGGTTCGCGGGCTATACTTGAGAAGTTTGCCGCGTCCGATGCGAGGATAAAGCTCCTTATCAACGAAGCCAATATCGGAGTCCTTAAGACGCGTATCAGGGGAGTCCGCTCGGCAAAAGGCCGCTGGATCGCTTTCATCGACAGTGACGATCTTTGGGATAAGGAGAAGCTTAAGAAGCAGATGGATCTCCTGAAGGAGACCGGAAGTGTCCTTTCTTATTGCGCTTCCGCCTTTATCAGAAATGACGGTGACGCCGTCCCGTGGGTCCTTCATGTACCCCCGACGGTTACGTACAAGAGCCTTTTAAAACAGAATATAATCTCAAACTCTTCCGTGGTCGTGAACAGGAATGTCTTTCTCAAGTATTCTCCGTTCTCTGAAGATCACCGCGACATGCATGAAGACTTTGCCTGCTGGCTTCTTATCCTCAGGTCGGGAAATACAGTCTGCGGAATAGATGAGCCGCTCCTGACTTACAGGGTGAATGAGAACTCGATGTCGGGCAACAAGTTCCACTCGGCAGTGCTGAACTGGTTCACATACAGATATGTAGGACTGAACATTTTCCGGTCGGCATTTTATATGGTGCGTTATACGGTCAGGGGAGTCATCAAATACAATCATATAGGGAAGAAGGGCTGATCTGTGGAGACATCCGGAACAAAGCGACTTGTTTCTGAGAACACACTGTTCATTTTGACGTCTCTGATATTGCTGCTTATGCCGGTAAGCGAGATCGTGACTCAGATACTGGCCAATTACTATCCTTATATCGTTCCATCCTGTTTCCAGCCGATCATCTTCGGAACGTTCGGCATAGTCGGGACACTTGTCGTGATAATCTGCAAGGCGGATGAACTTGCTTCGTCCGGCATACGTGGAGGCTGGTATAAGGAAGATAGCTTCTATCTGATGCTTGTCTTCTTCATGGTGATATCCGCCGTGTTTTCCGTGAATCCCGGAGTGTATTCGATAGGCAGACCATATGTCTGTGAGACACCCGCTCATTTCCTGGGTTATTTCTTTATGTTCTTCGCAGGAACCAGGATCAAGTCGCCTGAGTACCGTAAAAGACTCCTGGCGGTACTGTTTCTGGCCGAGGCAGTTCATGGCGTCGTGGCTTTCCTGCAGACATTCGACATTGAGATAGCGTACTGCCTTCTGACGCGTCACCCCGGGGCGGCATACGGACTGACGATGAACAGCAATTTCTACGGCAGCCTTTCCGTATTCATGCTGGCAGGCGTTTCAGGTGCTTTTCTTTTCGCTGATGAGTTCACGAAAAGAAAAGGCGTAAAGCCACTGCTCGCCCTGTTTGCCGGATTTGTCTTATACACCATGCTGGGCAGCCGGGCAAGGCTGGCTCTGGTGGGTTTTGCCGTAATGGTCCTGGTCTATGCGGTTTCCGGACTCGTAATGCTGAAGGGGAACATCGACAGGGCGCTCCTGAAGAGGTATTTCAAGAATCTGCTGATCCTGCTGGCGGTCTTTGCCGCTGTCTTTGCCGTCACTTATCTGCTTACGGACTATGTCAGCGAAGAGATACAGAGGACCCGGATGGAGGTGGAAGGAAAGCTGGACAACGATATCGGCTCCGACCGTCTCCTGCTGTGGAAATGCGGCCTGCAGACCGTTCCGCGCCATTGGGCGACCGGCATCGGCCTTGATAATTTCCCGCAGGTCTTCTATGAACTGTACGGCGATGTTAATCTGCCGTTTTTCAGGAACAACGCACATAACGAGTTCATTCATGTGCTGGTCACACAGGGCGTGTTTGCGTTTGCGGGATATATGTTCATCTATCTCCGAACTGTCGTGATCAATGTCAGGAAGATCTTCAGGGGGGACGACGAAACATCAAGAGCCTTGAGCTGGATCCTTCTCGGAATGTTCGTAACTTATGCCGCCCAATCTTTTTTCAGCGTCAGCGTGATCAGCGTGGCACCTGCTTTCTGGCTTGTTTTGGGAACTCTCAACACTTGCGGCAAATCTACGGAATCGGCGGTTCGTGCAAAATAACCTGATTGATTTTTCCTGTTTTGTGTTATATTTTTCTCGTAAAAAAACTTCACATGAAGGCAGGACTTACTTATGGGAAGATACTTCGGAACAGACGGCTTCAGGGGTGAGGCCAACAAGGCTCTTACAGCGCAGAAAGCTTTCCAGGTAGGACGCTACCTCGGCTGGTATTACGGTCAGGCTCACGAGGACGGCAGAGCAAGGATCATCATCGGCAAGGACACCAGAAGGAGTTCTTACATGCTCGAGTCCGCTCTTTCGGCAGGACTTACCTCGTCGGGAGCAGATGCTTACCTGCTTCATGTAACCACGACTCCTTCAGTATCTTACTGCTGCAGGACTGACGGTTTTGACTGCGGGATCATGATCTCCGCTTCCCACAATCCTTTCTATGACAACGGTATCAAGATCATGCGCGCCAACGGTCAGAAGATCGAGCCTGAGATCGAGGCAAAGATCGAGGACTATATCGACGGCAAGATCGACGAGATACCTCTTGCCGAGCGTGAGAAGATCGGAAACATCATCGACTATGCCGCAGGCAGAAACAGATATATCGGCTATCTCATGACCATCCCGACACGTGCATTCAACGGCATGAAGATCGGTCTCGATTGCGCCAACGGAGCTTCATGGAACATCGCGAGAAGCGTTTTCGAGGCTTTGGGCGCAAAGGTATTCGTAATCAACAACACTCCGGACGGATTGAACATAAATGCGGGCTGCGGCTCCACACACATGGAGGTCCTCAAGCAGTTTGTCAAGGATAACGGACTCAACGTCGGTTTCGCGTATGACGGCGATGCTGACAGGTGCCTTGCAGTCGACGAACTCGGAAACGAGGTCAACGGCGACCAGATCATGTTCCTGTGCGGCAAATATCTTAAGGAGACGGGACGTCTCGACGGCAATACCATCGTTACGACGATCATGAGCAACATGGGCCTCTACAAGGCTTGTGAAGCGATCGGCGTCAGGACCGAGAAGACAAATGTCGGCGATAAATATGTTGCCGAGAACATGATGGCCAACGGCTTCGTCATCGGAGGCGAGCAGTCCGGTCACATCATTTTCGCGAAATATGCCACTACGGGAGACGGAATACTTACTTCTCTCATGATCATGATGACCATGCTCGACAAGAAGCTCCCGCTCTCGATGCTCGCAGGCGAGATGAAGATATATCCTCAGTGCCTGAAAAACGTTGTGGTCAAGGATAAGGAAGCGGCTCAGCAGAATCCTGCGGTACTTGCGGGTGTTGAGGCTGTCAACAAAGCACTGGCAGGCGACGGAAGAATGCTCCTCAGAGCATCCGGCACAGAGCCCAAGATCCGTGTAATGGTCGAGGCAAAAACTGACGAGATATGCGAGAAATATGTCGATCAGCTGATCGAAGTCATCAAGGCTGAAGGCCTTGCGGCGGAGAGTTAAAAAATAAAGAAAGCGGGGAATTAATGATGAGAGTAATCAGAAAAAGTACTTATGAAGAAGCTTCAATGGCATGCGCAGAGCTTATCGCATCCCAGATAAGGCTTAAGCCGGACTGCAAGATCGGTCTTGCTACCGGTTCAACCCCGATCGGAACCTACAAGGATCTGGTTGACATGTATAAGGCAGGAAGCCTTGATTTCTCCAAAGTCACATCTGCAAACCTTGACGAGTACAGGGGACTTGGCGGCGATCATGATCAGTCCTACAGATATTTCATGAACACCAATCTTTTCGATCATGTAAACATCGACAAGAACAAGACATTCGTACCTGACGGACTCGAGAAGGATGCAGTCAAGGCATGCACCGATTATGACGCTATCCTTGCTTCTCTCGGTCACCTCGACATCCAGCTCCTCGGTATCGGCGGAGACGGTCACATCGGATTCAACGAGCCTGCAGATTCATTCTGCGTCAATACCCAGTGCATCGACCTCGAGGAACAGACCATCCAGGATAACGCAAGGCTGTTCTTCAACGGTGATCTCGCAGCAGTTCCCACGCAGGCATACACGATGGGCATCGGCTACATCATGAAGTCCACCACTGTCATCCTCATGGCTACAGGCGCAGGCAAGAAGGGCATCGTCGAGAAAGCATTCTGCGGCCCTGTAACTCCTGCAGTCCCTGCTTCGATCCTTCAGCTGCACCCGAACGTTGTCGTTATCGGCGATGAGGCTGCCATCTCTGACGCAGTCGTTGCAGCAGCAAAGTAAGTTCTTTTTAGCGCTTACAGAGCACATATTTGATATCTGCCCGCTTCACCGTGCGATGGTGGGGCGGGTTTTATTTTGCGGTTTAGTGCGGAATGGTTTTTGGGTGACGGAAAAAGTGGTTCACAAGGCCCGCTGTCTTGTCGCGAGCGGATTCACAAGGCCCGCTGTCGGAAAAACAGCACGCCGCGCTCGAAAAGGAGCGGATTCACAAGGCCCGCTGTCGTATCGCGAGCGCATTGACACGGC
>X424_Quagga__coassemble_16_pt1 | contig 33812 bp, 23 predicted proteins | sample X424_Quagga__metabat2_low_PE_008 | metagenome-assembled genome bin X424_Quagga | reverse complement strand
CTACAGGACTATCTCACAAGAAGCGTAACAGCCGAAAGATTTCCGCACTTGAGCTGATTGACATCGGAAATACGTCTTACAAGAAGGTTCATCCATTCAGAACACGAATCGGTAACGAGGGCATCCGCAAGGATGCCTTCATTTGTCAGTGGTTTAAAGAAGTTTTCGGTCCCGACCAATATGCGGTCACCGGTATCAAGACCGTATATACCGTTCGGAAGGATCCTCAAGTCACCGTTTATAACGATCTTGGCAGAGACTCTTCCCCTTCTGAAGCATGCTATCTGGCTGCCCTCTATCCTTAAGACGAGATACTCGGAATTGCCGGGAAGTCTGTCTGCAAGCACAGAACACATACGGTTGAAATCCTCGTCACGGCTGACTTCAGCAAGAAGTCCCGAAAACATCTTAGGCGAAATATTTGTCTGTTTATTAAGCGCGCTGCCGTAGAACACGACAACCGTAACGGACGGTACGACGGTAAGATAAACTTCATCCAGATAGGACTCGCTGTCACCGCTGTGTTTGAACGTATGGTACTCGATCATATCAGGCTCCTGTCCATCTTGATAACGACCGCCGAATAATTATCCTGCTTAGGAAGCTTCTTGTTCTTGACCGCGCTCTTCAGAAGCCTAGCAAGCTGCTTCGCATTCAACTCCGGCGTCATCATGTTCTTCATCCTGTTAAGCGAGACGGCATCAGTTACACCGTCAGTGCTTACTACTATTATATCGTCCTCATACAGCTGGATAGGCTTTGACGTATGGATAACGTCGATCTCTATGTTTCCGACAAAATCTATAAGCGCCTTTGCCCTTGAATTGCGGTAAGCCTCTGAAGTGTCCAGACCACCTTCAGCCAGTTTCCTTATCAGCAGGGAGATATAGTTCTGCTTATGATTCAGAAGAGTAACCCTCCCCTTCCTTATCAGTATTATGTTGCTGTCTCCGACGCTGTAGAAGTTCATCATATTCTGCTTGATATGCGTCATTACGAGAGTCGCACCGGCGCCAAGACGATACTGCTCATAGATCTCTTTTGATATCTTTCTTATCTCGTTCGCTATGCTCTCCTGATCGTCAAAATCCATCGGGTAAGCGTCGCTCAATTTCTCAACAACATACTGAGAAACGACCTCTCCGTACAAGAGTCCGCCCATTCCGTCGGAACAGGCTGCCAGAACTCCGTTCGTATTAGCGTTATCCAAATGCGAGATATAAAGAGAATCCTCCTGATTCTCTCTCTTGCCGCGACAATGGAAATAGGCAACATCGCATACAAGAAGATTATCAGAATCAGAACCCATCGTCTTCTTCATCTTGATAAGGTTGAATATGGTTGTCAGGGAAACATAGATGAATGACAGGAATGCCGCTACGAAAAGAGCTGCCGCTATCTCAACAAGAAGGATAGTCTGATCCGGCAACAGCGTAAAATCAGGCATTCTCTGTCTCCTTTCCAAGCATCAGGCTAAAAATGCCGACACTATATTAATACCGTATCCAAAAAAGCATGCATATGCGTAATCTCATCAAGCGCTCTGTCCGCTATTGCACGATTTCTGTCTTTCTTGCCTGTCTTTCCCTTAAATCTTCCGGCAACAGGCGACATTATCCCGTGATTCACGTTCATAGGCGTGAAATGCTTGATGGACGGGTCTGATACATAAAGCGCCAAGGATCCGATAGCCGTATCGGCAGAAGGCTCGAAAACCTCCTCCTTACCAAGAGCCATAAGTCCCGCATAGTATCCCGCAAGGAACCCTGAAGCAGTAGATTCAATATATCCTTCAACGCCGGTAATCTGTCCCGCAAAGAACACATTGGGGCGTTCCCTAAGCGAATAATGCGATGTCAGGCATTTGGGCGAATTCAGATATGAATTGCGGTGCATTACTCCATATCTCATGTATTCAGCGTTCTCAAGTCCTGGGATCATTCCGAAGACACGTTTCTGCTCAGGAAACTTAAGTCTTGTTTGGAAACCAACGAGATTATACATAGTGCTCTCACGGTCATCCTGACGCAGCTGGAGACACGCGTACGGTTCCCTTCCGGTCTTGGGATCGACCAGTCCGACCGGCTTTAGAGGTCCGTACCGCATGGTGTCCTCTCCTCTGGAAGCCATTGTCTCAATAGGCATACAGCCTTCAAAGACGATCTCCTTGTCGAAATTCTTTACATCGGCGCGTTCAGCAAGAACAAGCTCGTTCCTGAAAGAAATGTATTCCTCTTTCGTCATCGGGCAATTGATGTAGTCATCTCCGCCCTTTCCATAACGCGAAGCCCTGAAGGCCTTGTTCATATCGATCGAATCAGAGGATACGATAGGAGCTGCAGCATCAAAGAAATGCATGCCGTCATCACCCGTCACCCTGATTATGTCCTCATAGAGAGTACCTGCCGTAAGAGGTCCCGTAGCAATGATAACAATGCCCTCATCAGGTATTCTCGTGATCTCTCCGTCGATGATCTCGATATAAGGGTTATTTCTTATCGCTGAAGTGATATAGGACGAGAACTCATTTCTGTCAACAGCCAGAGCTCCGCCAGCAGGGACCTGCGCCTTGTAGGCCGCCTCCATTATCAAAGAACCAAGCCGGCTCAATTCTTCTTTAAGAAGTCCGATCGCATTCTCGGGAGAAGCTGCTCTTAAAGAATTACTGCATACGAGTTCCGCGAAATTCTCGCTGTGATGGGCAGGTGTCATCTTGAGAGGCTTCATCTCACAAAGCCTGACCTTTACACCCATAGAAGCAAGGAGATTGGCTGCCTCGCAGCCCGCAAGCCCTGCTCCGACAACCGTTACCACCGGAGCATTACTCAACGTTTCCGTCATTTCCGCGTTCACCGCTGCTCTTACCTTTCTTAGCATTTGTGGGGCATTCCTTGTTCGCGCACTTGGGATATGCTTTCTTTCCGAAATGCTTCAGGACCATATAAGATCCGCACTCCTTGCAGAACTTTCCCTCGAGCGGAAGATCCCATGAGATAAAGGCGCAATTCGGATCCGAGCCCTTCTTATCACATGTATAGAAAACCTTGCCCTTGTATTTCTTCGATTTGTGAGAAAGCAGTCCTGAACTGCAGATAGGGCATTTGCCTTTTGCAGCGACCTCGATATTCTTCGTATACTTGCATTCAGGGAAATTGGTGCATGCTATGAACTTGCCGTATCTTCCTTCCTTGAAAAGCAGTTCTCCGCCGCAAAGTGGACATGTCTCGCCAGTTTTCTCAGGCTCAAAGGTAAGCTTCTCGATCGAAGTCTTAGCTGCTTTGATCTGCGAATCGAACTCCGGATAGAAATCCTCGAGAACCTTCTCCCAGTCCTCCTGACCATCCTCTACCTTATCAAGCCTGTCTTCCATGCCTGCCGTGAACGAGACGTCAACGATCTCCTTGAAGTTCTCGTTAAGGAGGTTCGTTACTATCTTGCCGAGGTCAGTTATAAGGAGCATCCTGCCGTTCTTCTCGATATAGTTTCTGTCCAGTATCGTAGTGATGGTAGGAGCATATGTGGAAGGACGACCGATGCCGTTATCTTCCATCGCCTTGATAAGAGTTGCTTCCGTGAAATGCGGAGGCGGCGTGGTAAACTTCTGAGATGCATTGAAATCGAGCACCTCGAGCTTCATACCGTCTTCAAGCGGAGGTATCTTAGCCTTGGACTCGTTCTCTTCAGGCTTTACATCCTCGGCAACATCTCCGTAAAGTACAAGATAACCCTTGAAGATCACGGTCTCACCCGCTGCCCTGAAGATCCTGCCGTTGCATGAAGCCTGAACATTAACAGTATCAAGCTTTGCCGATGCCATCTGCGTCGCCAGGAAACGATCCCAGATAAGCGAATAGAGCTTGTACTGGTCGCTTGAAAGAGAAGATCTGATGGTCTCGGGATCGAGGTCGAAATGCGTAGGTCTTATCGCCTCATGCGCGTCCTGTGCGGAATTCTTGTTCTTGTATTCGCGCTTATAGCGTGAACAGTATTCCTCTCCGAATCGTGTCTTTATGAGCTCCTTAGCTGCAGCGACGGCTTCTTCAGAGATCCTGACTGAGTCAGTTCTGATGTATGAGACAAGAGCCGTCTGACCGGCGCCTGCAATCTCAACACCTTCATAGAGCTGCTGAGCAATGGACATCGTCTTTTTGGAAGAGAAACCGAGTCTCTTGGAGGCTTCCTGCTGGAGAGTGGAAGTCGTAAACGGAGGATAAGGATTCCTTTCCTTCTTACCCTTCTTTACCGAATCGACGATAAGAGGTCCGCTTCCGACATCCTTCAATACGCGCTGTGCATCCGCCTCGTTCTTGAGTTCGTCCTTAACGGGCTTACCGCCGTCCATGTATCCGTAGTACCCGAGAAGGAACTTATCAGACTGCTTACCCGGTGTGGCAAGTGCCTTGATAAGCCAGTATTCCTCAGGAACGAAAGCATCGATCTCAGCATCGCGGTCCATGACGATCTTTGTCGCAACAGACTGAACACGGCCGGCTGAAAGGCCTTTCCTGACCTTCTGCCAGAGGAGCGGGCTCAATTCGTAGCCTACAAGTCTGTCAAGGACACGTCTGGCCTGCTGCGCATTCGCAAGATTCATATCTATAGTACGCGGATTCTTAATGGCATCCTGAACCGCAGACTTGGTGATCTCATTAAATGTGATCCTGCACTTTGAATCAGGATCGATCTTCAGGACCTTTGCAAGGTGCCATGCAATTGCTTCTCCCTCGCGGTCAGGGTCGGTTGCAAGCAATATCTCGTCGCACTCAGAAGACAGTTCCTTGAGATCACGGACGACCTTCTCTTTTCCCTTCATGGTGATATAAAGAGGCTTGAAGCCGTTCTTGACATCAACGCCCAGATTGTTTGACGGAAGATCACGGATGTGACCCAAAGATGCGGTGATCTGGTAATCACTTCCCAGATATCTGCTAATAGTCTTCGATTTTGCAGGAGACTCAACAATAACTAATTTTTTGCCCATTTCTTTAGTCCTTATTTATTATAAATTAATTCATCATTATACAAACTTAATGAAAAGTCAACGCATATTTTCCGTTTTCGAGGACTATCCTTCCTGACAGCTGAAGCCCGATCAGAAGTTCTGAAATCCTGTAGAACGGGAGCGCGAAGGCTGCTGTCAGACTGTCTATATCCAAAGGCCTGACTGACAGTTTGTCCTCTATAAGCTCCCGCCACTCCTCTTCGGTGACATCCTCGGGTTCCTTGTCGGCCTTAACGCGCAGTATCGCCAGTCTGTCTGCCTGATTACCCTCCGAACCGCCTTCGTCATCACTCTCACCCCCGCACGATTCAGGGAATTCCATCTTTCGGCACACAATCGCCTGTGAAACAGAATCGATCACATTATCCAGCGAATATAAGACATTGCATCCGTCTTCAAGAAGCCTTAAACCTCCGACCGCATTCTCGCAGTATATGTTATTCGGAAGGACAAACACTTCCTTGCCCTGCAAGGCAGCAAATGATGCCGTGTGAAGTGTTCCTGAATTCGCACCCGCCTCCATTACCAGCGTGCAGTCAGAAAGACCCGCGATCAATCTGTTCCTCGACGGAAAATACTGTCTCACAGGCTGCTGACCCGGAGGCATCTCTGACAGGATCAGGCCTTTCACCGCTATCTGCTTATACAGTTCAAGGTTCTCGCTCGGATATACATTGTCCGGCCCGCCGGCCAGCACCGCTATTGTACTTCCCTTTCCTTCGAGAGCTGCTTCATGAGCCTTCCTGTCTATGCCAAGAGCCATTCCCGATACAATCGTAATCCCTTTGGATGAAAGATCCCTTCCGTAACTTTCCGTCGCATAGAGTGCGTATCCGGAAGCATTCCTTGAACCGACTATCGCTACAGAACCGTTATGCGATATCCTGTTCAGAAGTTCTTTCCTTCCTCTGCAGTATATGACCCTCGGCATGCCGCCTGTCATCCTGAAGTTTTCCGGGTAGTTATTGCTGTGTACCGACACGACAAACACATCATTCTGAGATGCTGTCCGCATATATATCTCACATGCTTTTTGGGCTTTGTCTTCGAGTGCGATCCATTCAGAGATCTTCTTTCTGCATATGGGGCTCAGGCCATAGTCCTTCATGCTCATTTCAAGGTCCGGTATATCCTTAACATCAAGAAGGTCCCTGTGGGATCCGATAAAACCGGAATCCAGCATCTCCCTCATCGCCTTGTAGTCCACCGGAGTATTCATCCTAACCGCGGTATAGTAGAAGTCCTTCATTTCGTCTTCTGTATATTCCATAACGATCTCCTACAGTTCATGCGAGCGGAACATTGCAGCCTCCGAGACATCTGAACGGCATACATCCTCTCTGCCTTCATAATCCGCAATGGTCCTTGCAAGCCTTAGTGTTTTCTGGTATCCCCTTGCGGAGAACAATCCCTTCGAAGCAAGTTCAGAACAATAACTCAATATATCTTTTGATAAGCCCATGACATCTGCCAGATCAGACGAAGCAAAACACGAGTTGAATGTCTTTGTGCCGTAGCGCGCTTTCTGAACATCCCAGCATCTCTGTATCCTCTCCCTTACGGCAGGACTTTCGGGGTCACTGTTATCCGAATACATGTGGAACATATCTTCCTTCCCTATGGAACGCATCTCGCTGAATATATCGATCCTGTCCAGAAACGGACCTGACAGTCTCGCAAGGTACCTCTTTCTTGATCCGGGCGTACATCTGCACTTGGATCCGGGTTCATAGAACAATCCGCATTTACACGGGTTCCCGGCTCCAACGAAGATAAGCTCCGCAGGATAAGAGTATGTCATGCCGTTACGGAAAAGCCTGATCTCGCGCTCTTCAAGAGGTTTCCTCATGAGGTCTGTCACCTGAGAAGGAAATTCCATTATCTCGTCGGCGAAAAGCACCCCGTGATTTGCCAGAGCCATCTCGCCCGGAGTCATGCTCACCGTACTGCCCAGCAGCTTGCCCGGCGAAATATCCTGGCTGATTATCCTTACCGGTCTTCCGTTGCTGATCCTTGCAGAAGGTCCTTCGAGTGCCTCATACAGCGCATATACGTCTCCCGTATCGTCCTTATCAAGCGGAGGCAGGATACCGGATAAGATTCGCGCTGCCATGGTCTTTCCGGAACCCGGGCTCCCAAGAAGCAGCATATTATGGAATCCTGCTGCAGACAGGATCAGCGCTCTTTTCGTTTTCTCCTGCCCCTTGAGCATTGATATGTCAAGAGATTCCACGGCCGCTTCCGGCACATCACCCAGTTCGAACCGCTGCGGCTTATATCCCGTATAACCGAACACGGAGCATGCATCCCCGAGATCTTTCACCATCTGGCCTTCAAACCCGGTGCAGAGTGCGCTGTCACGTTCCTCCTCAGGTATTAGTATGTATTCAAAGCCTTCCTGTCTTGCTTTATTGAGCCTTAACGCTGCCCCGGGTGTTCCTTTAACAGTTCCGTCAAGGCGCAATTCTCCTTCAGCGTAGACTTTACGATCTTTGGGAAGTTGTATCTGCCCTGAGGCGAAAAGTATCCCCATCGCCATTGCGAGATCAAAACCCGAACCTGATTTCTTCATGTATGCGGGACTGATGTTTATCGTCACATGACCTTTTGGCATCCTGTACCCGGAAGAGCCGATTGCGGAAATCAATCTCCCGTGAGATTCCCTGATGGATGAATCGCACAGTCCTATCACGGAGAACGTGGGTATTCCGGGAGTGACGGATACCTCAAGCTCCGATATCACGCAATCCATCCCTCTGGCAAAACCTGAATATATTCTTGCTATCGACGGTTTTCCAGACATAGCCGGCCTCCTTTGTGTATATTGGTTCAGAATACCCCGGAAGACATGCCAAAATACCATACAAAAACCGACAAATATCAATAAAGACAAGTGTGATATAATGCTCGGGTAATATTATTAAAAGAGGTACCTATTTATGAAATTAGGAATCGTCGGTCTCCCTAACGTCGGAAAGAGCACATTGTTCAACGCTATCACAAGAGCGGGAGCCGAAGCAGCAAATTATCCGTTCTGCACTATCGAACCGAATGTAGGTGTTGTTTCCGTCCCTGATGAAAGACTTGATAAACTCGCTGAGATATATAACCCTGAGAAATACACTCCGGCAGTCGTTGAATTCGTTGATATCGCAGGTCTTGTCGCCGGTGCTTCCAAAGGAGAAGGTCTCGGCAACAAGTTCCTTTCCAACATCAGGGAATGCGACGCCATCGTACACGTTGTCAGATGCTTTGACGATTCCAATGTTGTTCATGTCAACGGTAACGCAGATCCTGCAAGGGACATCGAGACAATTGATGTAGAGCTCATCCTCTCTGACCTCGAGATCATGGAGAAGAGGATCGAAAGAACAAAGAAGATGCTCCGCGGCGGCGATAAGGCTATGCAGGCTGAACTCGCATGCTACGAGAAGATATATGAGTGCCTCGCCGAGGGCAAGAGCGCTAGATCCCTCGAGTTTACTGATGATGAACTTGAATTCACGGGCGAGCTCCAGCTGATCTCTATGAAGCCTGTCCTTTACTGTGCAAATATCTCTGAGGACGACATCAAGAATCCTGATATCCCCTATGTTCACACAGTCGAAGAAATAGCCCAGAACGAGGGTTCGGGAGTAGTCGTTATCTCCGCAAAGATCGAAGAAGAACTTGGACAGCTTGATCCCGAAGATCGTGAGGTATTCCTTGATGATCTCGGTATCGAGAGCGCCGGACTGGATAAGATGATCCAGGCTTCATACACACTCCTCGGACTTATTTCTTTCCTTACCGCAGGCCCCAAGGAAGTCCGCGCTTGGACTATCAAGAACGGCACAAAGGCTCCTCAGGCCGCAGGAAAGATCCACTCGGATTTTGAGAGAGGCTTCATCCGTGCCGAGATCGTAGCTTACAATGACCTGATGGCATGCGGTTCATACAATGCCGCTAAAGAGAAAGGTCTTGTAAGATCCGAAGGCAAGGAATATGTCATGCATGACGGAGATGTCGTAGTCTTCAGATTCAACGTCTGATACTTCATTTTTGCTTCAGCTTCTGTTTTTCCTTTGTTTTCGAAAGCAGCAGCTTCAGATGCCGCCATCCGTCACGCCATGTGTTAAGGTGTGAAGCTCTGTCTCGCCCGGCCTTTGAAAGCGTTGTAGGTACTTCCGTCATGGGATATCCGTGCACGGAGGCTTGAACGATCATCTCGCTTGCATATTCCATTCCGGTAGATTGCAGGTCAAGGTCAAGAAACATCTTAGTATTGTATCCGCGCATGCCGCAGTTATAATCGCCGATCTTATTTCCGTAAAGTAAACGCCCGATGAAAGACAGGACAGGGGTGCCAAGATAACGATGCAGGAATGGCATTGCACCTTTTTGTATTCCGCCCTTGTAGCGGTTTCCCATCACGAGCGCATAGCCCTCACGCAGTTTCTCTGCATAAGGCATCAAGTTTGAAAAGTCATAACTGTCATCTGAGTCACCCATAATGCAGTATTTTCCCTGTGCCGCTCTGGTCCCGCCGATCAATGCAGCACCGTAACCCCGCTGCGGGATAATGACGACACGCGCTCCCATGGCTTTGGCAAGTTCCTGCGACCCGTCAGTGCTTCCGTTATCTGCCACAAGAATCTCTGCTGAAAGAGCATTGTCTTCAATACATTTTTTGGCTTTCTCGATAACTTTGCATATCGTTTTCGCCTCATTCAGACAAGGCAGCAACACAGTGAATTCAAACTGTTCCATCGTTTCCTCTTTCACTTTGTTTTCTCCTTGTGAGTATTTCATTGAGCAATCCGAAGATACTTACGCAGCAAAAGGCACTGAACAGCGGATATACTGCTGACAGATATCCCACATTGTCTGTGCTGAAGGCGCTGATGTGAGTGTATGACGCCCCCAGCAAATATACAGCCGCGCTGGCAATAAATCCGAATGCGAAAAGGACCGCATCTGCCGTCTGAGGGAATCCGTGTTTTCTCCTAAACAGAAACACCAGCATCGCGCACCAGCAGATCAGAGCAACAGCAAACGTGCCGTCACCGAAAAGTATATAAACCCTGTTCACTTTCTCATATACGGCATAAGCAAGCTTGCGGCTTCCCGTGTCACTTCCGTCCGAAGGGTCAACCGTAGCAGAAGTCATCTCCTCCAACATTCTGAAAGTCTCAGGCTCTCCTATTCTGTATCTTTCAAAATTGTCAGACCTGCTGAAAGATACAGCCGATCTGAACAGCCTGAGGAATTCGAAACACAGTTCCTTTGCATAGCCTTTTTTGTATGGGCTCATCAAAGCAGAGGGCATTACAATGCCGCCCCTTACCGGAAGGTTTCCGGCCGCCTGCTCATTTTTGATCTCCTTTGCCATTTGGGCGCATTTTCCGCTGATCTCCTCAGCTGACAGATCGGGATAACTGTCGTAAATGCTCTCGCGCAGGCACCAGAAAAACCACCCGTCACAGATCTGACCATCTTCAGACCCGTCATACGGATCCCATATACCGTAATATCCGTCAAGTGCGGATGACACCTCTGCAAATGTCGGACTCACTTCGCGAACATGTTCCACAGTACTTCTGGTAACTGACACACGGTACAAGTCTTCCTCAGGCGCAATGGAATAGAGTGCTTTCATCAGTTCCGGGAATCCGCCTTCAGAAAGTTCATTTCTGTAAGGCACACCGTAGTATTTCTTGTTTTCCGCTTTGATCCCGGTATTCACGAGAAACACTATCAGGAAAGGGATCACAAAAGCCAGAAGGACTAATCCTGTCTTTTTTCCGTTTTTCCTGTTCTCTGAAAGCAGTTTAACGGCTGAAAGTATTGTTGCTGTGATAACGAAAGGATATATCCAGAAAGAATCCTCCCTGTTGTTTATGAACAACGCGAGCCATATCCCCGCCCATACTGCGGTCAGCCAGAGCCATTTACCTCTTGAATAATAGATCTCTATAAATGCCGCGATAACCATCAGCAGAAGCACCGGCGACAGACTGTTTCTGTATATCCTGAGAAATGAAGAAGTATTACCGTTTGCCGGGTTAAAAAAGAGCACGATAAACGTCAGAAGAAGAAAAACATCCTTCTTCAGCGCAGGTTTCAAAGCTTTGCACAGCAACACGCAGGCAATACCGTAAAGCACTGTTATTGAGACGGTATACGGGATCCCCGTGTAGCTGTTCGACGCGAGAAAGACCGGAAAAGCTATTCCTTTTACCAGCGTCCTTGCATGGTATGTTCCAAGCCAGTTACCCTGGATAAGGCTTTGGGCCTGACAGATCCCCAGCATATCATCATGGTATGCATATCCGTTTACCAAAATATAAAGCCGTGAGGCCAACACGGCTTTCACTGCAATAATAAGAAGAAACGCCGCGTACAGCCATATGCTGCATGCTGAGCCCGTCAATGATTTTTTTCTATATCTTAATGATCTCATGTTTCCTGATGACATCACACTGTTTGATATACTGCAACGCCTTTTACCGGCAATCACATGGATATCCGGTCTTATTTCTTTCTGAATGATTCCTCTGCTATGCTTTCAATACCGCTTATGACAAAGGCAATTCCGGAGAAACGTATGACCGTCATTGTACCTTCGAAAGGGTTAACGAGGAGCGCGATTCCCGCGACGATGAGCGCCAGGGAAAGCACTATCATGATGCACCACAAAAGGTCTTTGGTATTTGGGATCAATGTGCAGTGCCTGAGTTTTACGATTCCGTCTATCAGGAAGAACACGCCTATGATGAAAGAAAGCAGCTGCATTACAAGGTTCGGTCTTATCATGAAGATGATTCCGAGAACCGTGATGATTATGGAATAAACAAGAACGATCTCTGCGCCTGCGGCATTGCCGTAATTCTCCGCTTTGAACTGCTTGATGCAGATCGCATAGTCAACAACACCGGCGATACCCGCGACGACAAGGACTATACCCCAGAGGATACCGAGGACTCCTGAGACGGTTTCAGGAAAAAGGATGAAAAACACGCCCGCAAGAGCGGTCATGAAACCACTTATGAATTTCGGAACCCTTGATATCGGCTTACTCATCTTTCTTCTCTTCCTGTTCAGGGGATCGGGTGTTTTGGACTGACATTGCAGCCAGCTTTTTTGAAAGGATCACAATAAGTATATATGTAACGACAAATACTGTCATTATCATGAGTTCGGATATCACGATGAAAGCAACGGGAACACCTTTCAGTACGAAAGCCAGTATCAGGATAAGAACGGTTCCCGAAACATAGGCTGCCGTCCCCGCCCTGAAATAATTCCTGTACTTTCCCGAGAGAAGAGGGTTCTTCGTAAAGAACAGATACACGAGCAACAGGATCGATGCTGCCGTAAAACATGATGCCGTGATCACTGCTGCCGTATTCATATCCTGATGCCTCTTGAATGAAGCTGATCCTTTATCAGCTTTTCCACCTTATCATTAAGACTTTCAAGATCCCATGAGTTATCGATAGTGTAATCGCCAAGCGAGCAGTATTCATCATCAGACATCTGCATGTCGATCCTTCTGTTTGCCTCTTCCTTTTCGAGACCGCGCTTCGCAAGCCTTGCAAGTCTTACCTCCTTGTCGCAGGTAACGACCCAGATCTGATTGCACATATCCGTAAACCTGGTAACAGGGATCGGTACATCAAGGACTACGCACTTTGTGCCCTTCTCCCTTTCCTTTTGGACACGGTCCTCCATCTCCTCGAAAACGTACTTATGAACGATAGAGCTGAGCGTGTCCAGCTTCTTCTTGTCCGAAAAAACGATCTGCGAGACTGCCTTTCTGTTCATCACTCCGCCGGCACCTACGGCTCGGGGGCCGAACTCCTCGGCAATGGCAGGGATCGCCTTGCCGCCCGGTTCGGTAACCTTTTTTGATATCTCATCAGCATCAAGGACCATAAGGCCCTTGTCACGAAGGATGCCGCTGACAGTGCTCTTCCCGCTTCCTATTCCGCCTGTTATTCCGAGTACAAACATTATTTAGCGCTAAGCCAATCCTTTCCCGTACCGACTTCGGAAACGAGCGGGACTGAAAGAACCGCTGCTGCCTCCATCTCTCTTTTTAGTATTTCGGATGCTTTCACGGCATCCTTCTCAAGACACTCCACTATCAATTCGTCATGGACCTGCATGACAAGTCTTGCATCCGGGAGTTCTTCCGTCAGCGCCGCACTGACGCGGTTCATGGCTATCTTTATGATATCCGCGGCCGTGCCCTGAATAGGAGTGTTCATTGCGGCTCTGAATCCGAAGTTCCTGATATTCCTGTTCTGGCTCTTAAGCTCCGAGAGAATTCTCTTCCTGCCGAACATTGTCTCGACATAGCCGTTCTTCTCGCCGTTTTCCTTAAGGCCGTCAAGGTATTTCATAATGCCCGGGAACTGGTTCTCATATTCCTTTATGAGCGTTCCAGCCTCTTTGTATCCGATTCCGAGATCGGTAGCAAGGCCGTAATCGGATATACCGTATATAATGCTGAAATTGACTGTCTTGGCGATAGCTCTCATCTTGTGAGACACCTCGTCCTCTTTGACTCCGAAGACCTTTGACGCGGTCCTCTTATGGATATCCTCGCCCTCGATGAACGCCGAACACATTGTCTCATCGCCGGAAAGCGCCGCGAGGAGCCTGAGCTCGATCTGAGAATAGTCCGCGTCAACGAGAACACAGCCGTCTGCCGCAGTAAAAGCTTCCCTAAGCCTCGAGCCTTCATCGGATCTTACCGGAATGTTCTGAAGGTTAGGCTCTGTTGAAGAAAGCCTACCCGTATTGGTCATGGCCTGCGTGAATGTCGTATGGATCCTTCCGTCATTCCTGATCGAACGGACAAGTCCTGCAGCATAAGTCGAATCAAGCTTTGAGAGCTCTCTGTATTTGATTATCTCCTCAATTACAGGGTGATATTCCCTGAGACGGTTGAGCTCGTCAATTCCCGTAGAATAAGCACCGTTCTTGCCCTTCTTGCCGTGAGGGAGATTAAGTCCCTTCTCTCCGTAAAGGACATCACCTAACTGTTTGGGTGAATTAATGTTGAAATGCATGCCGGACAGATCGAAAATACGCGCCTCGATATCCTCGAGCCTATTCGTATATTCCGCATGAAGCGCATCCAGCCTTTCGCGCGAAACATGCATTCCCGCACGTTCTATCCTGTCCAGCGTCAGGATGAGCGGGAACTCTATGTCATAAAGAAGTTTCCTTATCTTCTCATCGTCTTCTAATCTGTGTGAAAGGAGCCTTGCGACCGCCGTAACGCAGCAGAGCCTCTTTCCTTCTTTCTTAAGTTCATCCTCAACCGAGACAGAAGGCATGACCTCGTCAAAGAGCGAGAGCTGAACAGCCTTGGTATTCTCTTCGGACACCGGATAGAGAGTGCCTGTCGTGTATTCGTAAAGCCGCTCCAGATCGGATTTGCCCTCGATGAGGTTCATAACGTATCCGCATATCTCGATATCGAAAACAGATCTGACCGCGGCAAGACTGTTATCGATCTGTTTGGATCTGTCCTTATACCCGAATGCCGCGGGAATGATGTCTCCGTCAGCGAAAACCTTATAAGCCTCAGCCTCGGTCATGCAATAAAGCTTGGCATTGTCAAAGTCAAGCAGAATTACATATCTGCCGCCGGATGTCGTCACGAAATCGATACCCGCCGCAAGTTTACCTTCAGGAAGTTCGCATCCGCCCATGACGACCGTAAATCCGCCGTTCAGAAGTCCCGACAGCTTGTCCATGACATCTTTCGAGAAACCGTCCAGTTCCTGCACGGGAGCAGCAGCTTCGCTTCTCTGCATGCCGTCCAATCCGAGCTTCTTGATGAGCATCTTGAGCGAGAGCGAAGAAAGTCTGTCATACAGAGCCTGTGAATCGGCCGGTTCTCCGGCGAATGCCGTTTTTTCGAGGCCGAACGGGACAGGAGCTTCACGGTCGATCGTGCAAAGCTTGATATTCATTGCCAAAAGCTCACCGGCTTCTGAGATCCTTGCTCTCAAAGCGGGAGACAGCTTATCCGCATTCGCCATTACGCCGTCGCAGGAGCCGTAATCCGCAATGAGTTTGAAAGCGGTCTTCTCTCCGACTTTCTCAACGCCTTTGATATTGTCGGAATTATCGCCCATGAGGGCTTTCACCTGGACGAACACCTCCGGCTTTACACCGTATGTATCCTCGAATCTTGCCCTGTCGAAAAGCACTCTCGGGTCCTTGTCCTTGCCGGACTGCGGCATGACAACAGAAACCTTATCCGAGATAAGCTGGAAATCGTCGTGATCACCGCTGAATATAAAGACGTCCATTCCGGACTGCTCGCCCATCGCGGAAAGCGTTCCGATAAGATCGTCAGCCTCGTACCCGGCCAGTTCCATCCTGGATACTCCCCAGAGGTCAAGGATCTCCTTTACCACAGGCATCTGAGCCGACAGATCGTCAGGCATCCCCTTGCGGTTTGCCTTATATTCGGCGCTCATCTTATGCCTGAAGGTTGGTTCTCTTCTGTCGAAAAGAACGCAGACATTATCGGGTTTGTATTCACTCATCACGCCAAGGATCGAATTGAAAAAACCATTCACGGCTCCGGTAGGCGTTCCGTCAGGCGCAGTCATTGGCGCACGTCCTATGACAGCATAGTACGCGCGGTTAATGATGGAGTTGCCGTCAACAAGTAGGAGCCTGCTCATTATCAACCCTCCACAGGTGATCCGTTATCGGCTCTCTTCTGCTCTTCGATCTCCTTGTTCCTTACGGTATGAGCCGTGCTGATCATGAGCTTGATCCTGTTGAGCTGGTTGGCTTCAGAAGCACCTGGATCGTAGTCGATAGGAATGATATTCGAATTCGGATACTGACGGCGGAGCTCCTTGATCATGCCCTTGCCGGTAACATGGTTAGGCAGGCACGCAAAAGGCTGCGCGCAGATGATATTCGGAACGCCGTCCTGAATGAGCTCGATCATCTCGGCAGTCAGGAACCATCCCTCACCGCAGGAGTTGCCGCAGCTCAATACGCTGGAAGACTTCTCTGCAAGTTCCTGGATTTTTTCTGAGAGCATGAATTTGCCGCCCGTAGCCATGAACTCACGGTTGATAGGCTTTCTCAAAGCTTCAAGGAACTTGATACCCTGCTTCATGAGATATCCCGTCTTCTTGCTCTTGCCGAGGTTCTCGGCCTGCCAGACAGGGTTATATGCACAATAAAGGAAGAAATCCAGAACACCCGGAAGAACGCCTTCACAGCCTTCTGACTCAATAACGTCAATAGCATTGTTGTTCGCATCAGGCTGGAATTTAACCAGGATCTCTCCGACAAGACCTACCCTTGGCTTTCTCGGTATGTCTTTGAGCGGAAGCGCGTCGAACTTGGAGACCGCATACTTGATGAAAGCCTTGTATTTCTTAATGGCAGGAAGGTTCTCCATGTCAACGCCGATATCGGCAAGGCAGTCGCGTATCTTCTTTTTCTGTTCGGGCGACTTGGAATAGTAGCTGTTAGGCATCATCTTGTCATAACGCTCGGAAAGATCGTCCAAAGAACCGTTCGGATTGAGCATGCGGCGTCCGATCTTGTTGATGTGCGAATAAAGGGCGTTTGCAGAACCCTCGACCTTCTCGTAAGGCCTTACTCTGAGGAGAAGCGTGGTAAGCATATCACCCAGGCAGAGCGCCTTGATCGCATCAAGAATGAATCCCGGAGTATATTCGAATCCTTCATTCTTCTCGAATCTCTGAGCAGAAATGGTAATGACCGGGATCTGCGGGTAACCGGCTTCTCTCAAGGCTTTCCTCAAGAAAGCTACGTAATTCGTGGCACGGCATCCGCCGCCCGTCTGCGTAATGGCGAGAGTTGTGTTATCAGGATCGATATCGCCCTTCAGGATGGCATTGATCATCTGACCTACAACGATTATCGTCGGGAAGCAAGCGTCGTTATTGACGAACTTGAGACCGCATTCAATATCCTCGCGTGTGGCCTGCTTCAGGAGCTTTAGCTTGTATCCGTGTCTGTGGAATACAGCCTCAACGAACTCGAACTGAATAGGAGCCATCTGAGGAGCAAGGATCGTGTGATTCTTCTTATTCTCTTTTGTGAACTCGACCCTTCTCATCGTGTAAGGTGCATCGTCAGGCTGGCTGTCCTTTGAAGGATAGAGCTTCTCGACTGCTGCGCCGTTCTGTTCAAGTTCGGCACGCTCATTCATGGCGACGACGAGCGATCTCATCCTGATCCTTGCAGCACCGAGATTGCTGACTTCGTCTATCTTGAGGAGCGTGTAGAGCTTGCCTGAAGATTCAAGGATCTCCTGAACCTGATCGGACGTAACGGCGTCAAGTCCGCAGCCGAAACTCGTAAGCTGGACAAGCTCCAGGTCAGGCCTTGTGATAACATAAGCAGCCGCCTCGTAAAGCCTCGTGTGATACATCCACTGGTCAATTACGCGGATAGGTCTCTTAAGCCTTCCGGGGCAAGCGACGGAGTCCTCTGTGAGAACTGCCAGCCCAAGCGAATTGATCATTTCGGGGATACCATGGTTGATCTCGGGATCGATGTGATAAGGCCTGCCTGCGAGGACAACGCCCTTCAATCCCTTCTCTTCCATCTCCTTGAGGATCTCAGCGCCCTTATTTCTCAGGTCTTCCTTGAAGTTGAAATATTCTTCGGCGCCTGCAGCAACTGCAGCTTTCGCCTCGCTAAGTGACACTGCGGTATATGCGAAAACCTTTACCAGCTGCTCTGCGACACAATCGAGATTGTCCAGAGGCATGAACGGATTAAGGTATCTGATCTCCTTCTCCTTCAGGTTCTCCACATTGTTTCTGATAACCTCAGGATAAGAGCATACGATCGGGCAGTTATAGTGGTTGTTAGACCCGTTGTTCTCGATATTCTCATACGGGATATCAGGATAGAAGATCGTCGTGATACCGCGCGAGATAAGATTCTCGATATGGCCGTGCGTCAGCTTCGCCGGATAGCAGACTGATTCGGAAGGGATCGTCTCCATACCGGTCTCATAAAGCTTATGTGATGACCTTGCCGAAACAAGTACCCTGAATCCGAGCTTTGTAAGGACAGTAAACCAGAACGGATAGTTCTCGTACTGATTCAGCACTCGCGGAATTCCGATCTCTCCACGCGGAGCATCCTCAAGCTTCAGGGGCTTATAATTGAAGGTCCTGTTGTACTTGTAATTGAACAGGTTCGGAAGCTTCTCCTTCTCATTGCCGGGTTCCTTGTCCAGAGCCAGATCCTCACCTCTCTCGCAGCGGTTGCCCGAAACGAATTTTCTTCCGTTCGAGAATGTAGCTATCGTGAGCCTGCAGTGGTTCGTACAACCGGCGCACTGCGTATTCTCAGTCTCCATGGTGAAGGAATCGAGTTCATCCTTACCGAGCAGCCTTGTTACGGAACCTTCCTTATAACGCTTCTGAGCGATGATCGCGGCACCGAACGCTCCCATGAGACCTGCAACATTAGGTCTGATCACCTCTCTCTTGGAAACAAGCTCGAAACAGCGGAGAATAGCATCATTGAGGAATGTTCCGCCCTGAACGACTATGTTCTTTCCGAGCTGCTCCGTATCGCGGATCTTGATAACCTTGTAGAGCGCGTTCCTGACGACAGAATATGAAAGGCCTGCGGAGATGTCACCTACGGATGCGCCTTCCTTCTGTGCCTGCTTGACCTTGGAATTCATAAACACAGTGCATCTTGTTCCGAGATCGACAGGCTTTGTCGATGAAAGTGCTGCAGCCGCAAATTCAGGCGTCGTAAGTCCAAGTGTCTGCGCAAATGTCTGGATGAACGAACCGCATCCTGACGAGCATGCCTCATTAAGCATGATGGAATCAATGACGCCATTCCTTATCTTCATGCACTTCATGTCCTGTCCGCCGATATCGATAATGAAATCAACATCCGGGCAGAAGAACTTGGCAGACTGGAAATGCGCCATTGTCTCGATCTCACCGATATCAATATTCAATGCAGCTCTGATAATGTTCTCGCCGTATCCCGTAACGCATGAATAAGCGATATGGCAGTCCGAAGGCATCTTTGAATAGATGTCCTTCATGATGGTGACCGCACTCATGACGGGGTTGCCCTTATTGCTTGCGTAGTAAGTATATACAAGCTCTCCCTTTGCATTTATGACTACAGCCTTTGTTGTAGTGGAACCTGCGTCAAGGCCAAGGAAAAGCGCGCCCTTCTGACCTGCGAAATCAAGAACGGGGATCATGTCCTTCTTATGGCGCTCATCAAATGCCTTCTTGTCTTCCTCATCCTTGAAAATGGGATCGATCCTGATGATGTCAGGCACGAATCCTTCGCGGTTCTTGAGTTTGCCGAGCAGTTCGGAAAGCTTGACCGGATTCTTTCCGTCTGCTGAAAGTGCTGCGCCCAAAGCAACGTAGATCTGGGCATCGTCAGGCATCCAGAATGAGTCAACCTTCTCGGCGAGCGTTCTCTCAAAAGCGCTCCTGAGCTCCGAATTGAAGAACAGCGGGCCGCCCAGGAAAGCAACATTGCCCTTTATGGGTCTTCCGCATGCAAGACCGGATATCGTCTGATTGACTACCGACTGATATATGGATGCTGCAAGGTCTTCCTTGGCAGCGCCCTCGTTGATCAGCGGCTGCAGGTCGCTTTTCGCGAAGACACCGCATCTTGAAGCGATCGTATAGAGTGATCTGTAATCCTTAGCAAAGTTATTAAGGCCGTCAGCGTCCGTCTGGAGAAGAGATGCCATCTGGTCGATAAAAGCGCCTGTACCGCCTGCGCAAGTACCGTTCATACGCTGTTCGAGAACAGGGTGCATATAAGTGATCTTTGCGTCTTCACCACCGAGCTCGATGATTACGTCAGTCTCGGGATGATATTTACCGATAGCTACGGTCTCAGCCATTACTTCCTGAGTAAATTTGAGTCCGAGCCAGTTTGCGACTGAAAGTCCGCCTGATCCGGTAATTACCGTATCGACCATGATATCCGGATATTTATCGTTAAGATCTTCGAAAAGCTCGTTAAGAAGCCCCGAGACATCCGAATGATGCCTCTTGTACTCGCTGTGGATCATCTTCTCGCCGTCAAGGAGCACTACCTTGATAGTCGTTGATCCGATATCAAGCCCTAAACTGTAGAACTTGTCCATTTCCATTCCTCCCAATCGGTTATTTCCTGTTTCCGGTCGAAGGCGCACCCTTCGGCTGGACTATATTAGAAGGCATCTGAGATGCCGTATCCGTATATTTCGCACCACTGACGGAACCGCCCGGGGCAACTCTCGGATCGGTTGTCTTTCCGCCTGATTGACTCTTCCTTCTTGCAGGCTTGCTTCCAAACACCTTGAAAGACTTCTCCTTGAGCTCCGCAAGCCAGCTGAGCTGCTCTTTCTTAAGGCTGTCCCTGAAGTTCCAGTTAACGATGCAGGCCTTAAAATCTTCGCGGAGTGATATCCTCAACAGTTCGTCAGGTATTCCGAGACCGAGATCAAAGGCATGACCGAACGTATCGTATGCCGTAAGCTTCAGAGATTCCATTACCTTCCTGACATTCTCTTCATAGACAGCGATATCGCACTTGATCCCGAGCTGGAACATCATTCCGGTAAAATTGAGATTGATATACGGAAGATTGCCCGAGAACACGAGATGCAGGCAGATGAGCTTCATATATGACTCAAGATTTATGCATTCCTGGTCACAGATAAGAGCAAGCTGGCCGTCGGCCGTCATCGCGGATATGTCAGACCTCTCTCCCTCAAAGCCGTTTGCCCACAGGAAATAGAGTTCTCTGAACACTTCGTTCTTGAAATGCTCAAAATCCCTGGTCAGAGGCTCGGCAAGGATCTTGTTGCCGAGATTGAAGATATACTGCATGTATGACACTTCAAGATAGCTCGGAACAGAGAAATATTTGAAATACGCAGCCACATCACGGCTGTTGAATATGTATGTATGCAAAAGTACAAAAACCCCTACGCATTATTTGTCAGATTAGAATTATAACATAACGCGCGCGTAATCTTGTAATAATTTAATAGATTTTGCGGACAGACGGTTTCCTCGGGGCTTGAGGCTTATCACCTGCCGATAACGCCGGTCAGACCGAGGATCAGTACGATGACTCCGAGCGCGATCCTGTACCAGCCGAAACAGGTAAAACCATGCTTCTTGATGAAATTCATCAGCGCTTTGATAACGAAGAGGCTTACGACAAACGCCGTGACCATGCCGATAAGCAGCAAAACTATCTCATTTCCGCTCGCATCGCCGTCAAACTTGACTATCTTAAGCAAGCTCGCACCGAACATTACCGGTACAGCAAGGAAAAAAGTAAATTTGGCGGCTGTTTCGCGCTTGATGCCCATGCCGATCGAGCCGACGATAGTGGATCCGGACCTTGAAGCACCCGGAAAGACCGCTGCCAGAAGCTGGAAGACGCCTATCATGAAAGCATGTCCCCAGTTGATGGAACCAATGGTCTTTATAACAGGTTCCCTGCCCGCCATGATCTTCTCTACTACGATAAAAGCAACGCCGAAGACTATCAGAGCCAGCGCTACGACAACATAGTTATACAAATGCTCATCAAGCCAGTCATCGAAAAGAATACCTACGATCGCGGCAGGTATGCATGCAACGGCTATCTTGAACCACATAACGAACTTGTCCTTCATTATCCACCGGCCGATCCCCTTGTCTGACAGCGGATGACTGTTGCGCTTTACTCCGAACGGCCAGATGTCCCACCAGAAGATGACCATGACAGCCATGATGGCACCAAGCTGAATGACAACCAGGTAAAGGTCATAGAACTCAGGAGAGACATTGAGCTTAAGGAATTCGTTCAGAATGATCATATGACCGGTGGAACTTACGGGAAGCCACTCCGTGATCCCCTCGACTACACCGAATATAAATGCGACAAAATAATCCCACATAGAATATGCGTCTCCAAAAAAAGATAGCTGTTATCTTATCACATTAATCATTCTATTGTACGCGCAAACAACGGCTCTTACCGAAGACTTCGTTACGGAGCTCGAGACGCCCGCGCCTATGTAGTTCTTGCCGTCCTTGAGGTTCCTTATCTCGATATACGTGATAGCCGCTGAATCCGAACCGCTCTTCATCGCATGCTCGGAATAGTCTGCGATCTCGAATTCAACGCCTGTATAATCGATCAGCGCCTTTACGAAGGCATCAAGAAGACCGTTTCCGGTTCCTTTGATCTTCACAGGCTGTCCGTTATCGGTGATAACTGCTTCAACAGTTGAGATCTGCTCGCTGTTGAGCATTTCCGAAAAGTTTGTCAGTCCGTAAGGACTCAGGACATTAATGTAATTGTCGTCAAACAGATTGAATATCTGCTGAGGCATGAGTTCATTCTCAACACCGTTCTCCTCAGTCGCCGCCTTCACGACAGGCAGGAAATCACGCTGGAAGCTCTTCGGCAGATTAACTCCGAAATACTTCTCCAGGACATAGGACACGCCGCCTCTTCCGGACTGTGAGTTGATCCTGATGATAGGCTCGTACTGACGTCCGACATCCTCCGGATCGATCGGCAGATAAGGAACAGCCCATATCGCGGAATGGCGCTCCTCCATTTTCTTTCTTCCCTTGCTGATAGCATCCTGATGAGAACCGGAAAACGCGGTAAATGCGAGTTTTCCCGCCCACGGGTGCCTGGGCTCGACCTTCATGCCGGTACACTCTTCATAAACGCCGATCACCTGGTTCATATCGGAGAAATCGAGTCCGGGATCAACTCCGAGCATCAGCATATTGATAGCGAGAGTTATGATATCGCAGTTTCCGGTCCTCTCTCCGTTTCCGAAAAGAGTTCCCTCCACCCTGTCAGCGCCGGCCATCAGGCCGAATTCGGATGTCGCAACGGCTGTTCCCCTGTCGTTATGGGTATGCAGTGATACGATTATCGAATCCCTCCACCCGGTATGAGTGCAAAAATACTCGACCTGGTCCGCAAAAACATTGGCAGTCTGATATTCAACGGTCTCAGGCAGATTGATTATCGCCTTGTTATCACAGGAAGGCTTCCAGACATCCAGAACGGCGTCACATATCTCCACCGCAAAATCAGGCTCGGTCGAAGAGAAGCTCTCGGGAGAATACTCGAGAATATAACCGGTTCCGCTCTTGTCATCTGCAATATAATCAGCGATCATCTGAGCGCCTTCAACAGCCAGCTTGATGCACTCCTCGCGTCCGAATCCGAAAACGACATCACGCTGGAGCGTGCTTGTCGAGTTATACAGATGGATAACAGCGCTTTTCGCGCCCTTTACGGCCTCCATGGTCCTGTCTATTATGTGCTGTCTTGACTGCGTCAGCACCTGGATCGCAACGCCGTCCGGAATCAGTCCGTTATCTATCAGATGGCGGCAGAAATTAAAGTCGGTCTCTGAAGCAGCAGGAAAACCTATCTCGATCTCCTTGAATCCTACCTCACAAAGGAATTTAAAGAACTCGACCTTCTGTTCAAGCGTCATAGGAACTTCCAGAGCCTGATTTCCGTCCCTGAGATCGACGGAGCACCATATCGGAGCCTTCGTGATCACTCTTGACGGCCATTTGCGCTCGGTCATCCGGACCGTAGGCATCGGTTCGTATTTCCTGTTGTTCATCTCCAGGTACCTCCTTGTACCAAATAAAAGCCCCCTCGTCTCCGATATAGAGACGAAGGGGCGTTCGCGGTACCACTCTATTTCACAGCAGAGCTGTGCACTCACAAGATACGGGATGTTATCCGATATCCGTTTCCCTGTAACGTGGGACCAATCCGTTCAAGTCTAATTGCACAAGGCTTTCAACCGAATGCTCCGGAGCGAGTTCCTTAACCGGCTTCCTGTCTGCTCACACCGCCCGCAGACTCTCTGAAAAGACGCCTGATGAAGTACTATTCCCCTTCACCGCATTTATCTATTTGATTTTTGTTACTTTAACATAACCCAAGCGTAAAGGTCAACCGTATAAGCATTTCAGCTCATATGAAACATCAGAGCCCGTTGACCAGATCTCTGAACATGTCTCCCCTGTGCTCGAAATGCCTGAAGTGATCGTAGGACGTACCGATGGAGGACATGATAACGATCTCGCCCGGCTTGGCCCACTCCCTGGCTTTGCTGATCGCTTCCTTATAAGCGTTCACGACGTTATCCCTTGTTTTCGGGAACTCATAAACATCGCCTTCCTTATCGGGGATCCTGTAGATCTCGTACTTTCTGCCGTTCGCTTCCTTGGCAATGATGTCAGTCACGAGATCGGCATTGGAACCGTATATGATTATCCTGTCGCAGACATTGAGAATAGCATCGCCGAGCTTGCTGTAGATGCATTTCTTGTCAGCGCCGCCGCAGATAAGAACGCCGCGTTCCTTTCTTGCGGCAAGAGCATTCATCGTGTTGAGCGAACGGTTCGGTGAAGTATCGATAGACGAGTTGTACCACCTGACGCCGTCAAGTTCCCTGATGAATTCTATCCTGTGCGGAACGCCCTTGAAATTCCTGGCAACATAGGCGATGTCTTCAGGCTTTACATAATCGATCACGGCCGATGCCGCCGCGAGGAAATTCTCTACGTTATGAAGTCCCGGTATGAATATCTCGTCCATGCCGCAGATGTTGTACATATTGCCGTTCTCCTCATAGACAAGCCTTCCGTCTTCAGTATAGGCTCTCGGATACAGCGGAGACCCGGTCCTCATGACCTTTCCTTTATTCGCAGAAAAGAGCTTGACTCTTCCTCTTGCGATATCCTTCATCTCATATGTAAGATCGCATCCTGCGTTGAGGATAACTTTTCCCACAGGTCCCTGATTTCTGAACACATTGACCTTTGACTGAATATACTCGTCGTAATCCTTGTGGAAATCCAGATGGTTCGGAGTGATGTTCGTAACGATAGCAACGTCAGCAGGAGTGCTCATTCCCAATAACTGGAACGATGAAAGCTCAAGCACGACTTTGTCATCAGGTTCGATCTCAGCGATACGGTCAAGGAGCGGAGTACCGATGTTTCCGCCGATCCAGACCTTGTATCCCGCATGCTTGAGTATCTCAGCCGTAAGCGTCGTCGTGGTGGTCTTTCCGTCAGAACCCGTTATCGCGAAGATCTCAGCGGGGCAAAGGTTCATGAACAGTTCCATCTCCGTCGTAAGTATGGAACCCGCATCCCTGAGAGCCTGAAGTTCAGGCGTTTCAAAACGCATTTTCGGTGTCTTGAAAACAATGTCATAGTGATCATCACGAAGATGCGTCAGATATGACTCTCCCAAAGACCAGTTTATATCAGGCGACACCTCGAGGAGCGCGTCGATATTCTTTCTCAAGACCGGATCCTCTTCCGTGTTCCTGTCGCATGCCGTAACGATACAGCCAAGCGATATAAGCCATTTGATGAGCGGCGTGTTTGAAATGCCGACACCGATGACGGCAGCCTTTCTGCCGTTGATATATTTCTTGAACTCTTCAAATTTATAGTTGTTCATGTTTTCCCCTTTACCCGGATATGTAGGAAGCGTAAAGCTTGCTGTAGAATCCGCCGTTAGCGATAAGCTCCGAATGAGTTCCGATCTCCGATACTGTTCCGTTGTCGATAACAACGATCTTATCGCAGCTTGTTATCTGAGACAGTCTGTGGGCGATGATTATGCTCGTCCTTCCGTTCAGGAGTTCCCTGACCGCCTTCTGGATACGGTCTTCAGTAACAATGTCGACTGATGAAGTAGCTTCATCAAGTATCATGATCGAAGGATCCGACGCCATTGCTCTCGCGATCGTCAGGAGCTGCTTCTGACCTTCGGAGATATCATCTCTGGAGTTATCGATCACCTCATTATAACGCTTTGGAAGTTTTCTGATAAAAGAATCACATCCCGACTTCCTGCACGCCTCGAAAACCTGTTCGTCAGTTATGTGCGGACCCGAGAACCTGATATTCTCCATTACCGTGTCGTCTGACAGCCATGTATCCTGGGTTACGAATCCGATGTAATGTCGCAGTTCAGAACGAGGTATATCCTTGATCGATCTGCCGTTGATCAGTATGTCACCGGAATCCGGTTCATAGTAACGCATGAGAAGATTGATAAGCGTGGTCTTTCCGCACCCTGTAGGACCTGCTATCGCAAAAGACTCGCCTTTTCCGACCTTGAACGAGATATCCTTCAGGACAGGTCTTCCGGGAACATAAGAGAATGTGACATTCTTAAATTCGATGTCGAACAGGACATTCTTATCAGGCAGTTCAGCAGGAACTTTCTCATCGGGTACCTCAGGTCTGTCAAGATACTCGAAAATACGGTTCAGACAGGCAAAACTGTCGGAAAGCTCCGTATAAACGGCAGACAGATCATTAAAAGGCTTCATGAACTGATTTGAATATGCGAGAAGCGAAGTCAGCGCGCCTATAGTTACTGTTCCGCCAATTCCTGCAAAGCATCCTGTCAGGACTACGCCGGCATATATGAGCGAGTTAACGAACCGCGACGAAGGATTACTGATAGAGGAAAGGAATGTCGCTTTCGTTGCAGTTTTCATATACTGCCCGTTAATATCATCAAACCCCTTGATCCTTACATCAGAGATGTCATAGAGCCTGCATTCGCGGAAGTTATTCACCGATTCTGCAGAGAAAGACGTCTGCTTGCTCCTGATCTCCGACTGCTTGGCGAAGGAACTGTATGCGCCTTTCGCGATGAAGGATGCAACTGCGATCGATACAGGCGTAAACAAGACGACTATGAGCGATATCTTCCAGTTTATAAAGACCATTACCGCAAGCGTGATAAGTATTGTGGAAACACCCGACGCAAACTGGTTGAGGAACAGGAGTATTCCGTCTGACACAGTCTCAACATCACTGATCATCAGGCTCTGAAGGCTTCCCGCAGCAGTACTGTCGATGTAGGACATCCTGACCTTGTGCATCTTGGCATATGCGGCATCACGAAGGTTCAATCCGATCTTATATGCGGTCCTGTTATTCATCCTGATAAGAACGAACTGAAGTATCGCGGCAATCGCAATAAGGAACAGAATGTTGATCAGGCACTTGATGAGATATCCGGTATTGCCGAGGCTGTCTATCGCCCTTCCCGCAAAATAAGGGACGGCAACAGTAGCAGCACCGTAAAGGAAGCCCATTACAATGGAAATGACCGCATACTTTGATGCGCCTTTCAAGTATGTCAAAAGCCGCCTGAAGACCTTCATGTTCATACGGCATCCCCCTTCATCTGAAGAGAATTCATATGCCTGTATTTCTCAGATATCTTAAGCAGTTCTTCATGGGGCGCAACAGCCTCGATCTTTCCGTCTTCCATCAGGATGATCCTGTCGCAGTTCATGCATGTCCTTACCTTCTGAGAGATAAGTATGACCGTCGGCTTGTTATCTGCAGAATCCAGATTCTTCAAAAGTTTCTTCTCAGTACCCCAGTCAAGAGCCGATGTGGAATCGTCCAGTATAACGAGGCCCGGTCTTCCCGCCAACGCTCTTGCTATGCCTATTCTCTGCCGCTGTCCTCCTGAAAGGCCCGCGCCGCCGTCAGATATGACATAATCCATGCCTTCTTCTTTAGTCGCCGCAACATCATCACAGCATGATATCCTGACCGCTTCGTTTATATCATCTTCAGACAAAGACGATCTTCCCAATGTGATATTGTCTTTCAGAGACCCCTTGAAAAGCCTTGTTTTCTGCAAACTCATGCCGACAGAACCGGAAAGGCTGGAATGTGCTATCTCCCTGACATTTATACCGTCTATGAGAACTTCTCCACGCTGGCAGTCGTAGATCCCGGCGATAAGCGATGCGGCAGCAGATTTGCCGCAGCCGGTGCTTCCGATTATCCCGATCGTTTCACCCGGCTTGATATCAACCGAGAAGTCCTTGACCGATTCCTCATTATTGCCCTCATAAGTAAAAGACACATTACGCATCGATACCGACAGAGGACCGGAAGAAGGCAGTACGGCAGTTCCGTTGTTTGCAGTACTCTCACTGTACAACAACCCCTCTGCCCTCTTTATGCAGGCATATGCTCTGGAAACAGTGACTATGAGATTTGCGAGCTTAACAAGCTCTATCAGTATCTGGGACATGTAGTTATAGAGAGCTACAACCTGTCCGTCAGTAAGAGATCCCGCGTTGAAATGAATTGAACCTCTGTAGATGAGCACGCATATCGCCAGATTGACCGCGGCGTATGTAAGCGGATTGAGCCATGATGCAAAATCAGCAGCCTTTGTCTGAGAGATATTGAGTTTCCGGTTCATTTCGCTGAACTTGGAATAATCGTCATCAGTCTTATTGAAACCCCTTATCACGCGCTCGCCCGAAATGCCGTTCGCAGTCTTCTTAACAAGGCTGTCCAAGCCTTCCCTGGCCTCTTTGTGCCTGGCTATCGAAAACTTCATGTTGAGCGCAACTACAACCGCAAGAACTGCAGTGCAGCAGACAAATATCAATGCCATCGAGGGCTTTACGACAGCCGCCATTATGCATGCGCCGACGACGATAAAAGGCGACCTCAAAAGGAGCCTTAAGAACAGGTTGATCCCGGCCTGGATCTGATTGACATCGGAAGTCAGGAGCGTGACTATTCCTGAGGATCCTATCTTCTCATAATCGCTTACCGACAGAGTCTGGATCTTATCGTGCAGACTCTTTCTTATCGACGAAGAAATACCGCATGCGGAATAAGCCGCAAAATACTGAGCCGTAATCGCGCTTACGAATCCGACGACAGCGAACAGAACGAGAATCGGCACATGAGACCACACATAGTCCATGTCGCCCTTTCTGATGCCGTTATCGATCACGCCGGCTACTACAAGCGGAACGGTTAATTCAAAGCATGCTTCAAGGAGCTTGAACACCGGACTTAAGATCGATGCCGCCCTGTATTTGCCTACATGGTCAAATATGATCTTCATTAATCGATCCGCTCAAGATCTTTCTTGTATTTATTGCATTCACGGATGACTTCATCAAGATCGAGCGTGTTGAACTTTCCATCCTCATAAAGTATCTTACCGTCGATCATTGTCATCTTAACGATCGAATTATCACCGCTGTATACAAGGTTCCTGACTATGTTGTTCTCGGGCTGCATGCACGGCTTGGTCATATCTATCATGATGATGTCAGCCTTCTTGCCAACATCAAGAACATCACAATCATTAAGATTCATGCAAAGCGCACCGCCGGTCGTTGCGGCTTTCAGGATCTTGAACGGATCAACAGCTGCCGAATTCTTAGTCTCGATATTTGAAAGGACAGTATCGAGATACATCTCCCTGAACATTGAAAGAGCGTTATTTGAACCTGCACCGTCAGTTCCGATAGCTATGTTCATGTCCTTCTCAATGAACTTATAGACGGGTGCGATACCGCTTGCGAGCTTGAGATTGGAACCTGCGTTGAATACCGACCAGAGATTCCTCTTCTTAAAGATCTCCCTGTCCTCATCGGTTAACCAGACGCAGTGGAATCCGCCGCCGCCGAAATCATAGATGCCGAGCTTGTCAAAGAGAACAGCGGGAGTAACTCCGTATCTTTCCTTACAGCCTTCAACTTCTTCAGCAGTCTCCGATATGTGTACGTAAACGGGAGCCTCATACTTGTGAGCAAGATCAGATACAAACTTCAGATTATCTTCTTTGGTTGTATATTCCGCGTGGAAACCGTAAATGAACGAAACAAGCGGATCGAAGCTGTTCAGTTCATGATAGTACTGCTCGAGTTCTTCCATCCCGCCGAAATCGTTGGCAGCGCCGCAGAAGACATGCCTGAATCCTGTATCAACTGCAGCTCTGGCATTATCCGTCTTATAGAAATACATGTCAAAACAAGCCGTAATACCGCCCGCGAGATAATCTGCATAAGCCAGTTTGGAGAACCAGTATACATGTTCAGGAATAAGCTTATCTTCTCTGGGGAAGATCGCCTTGTAAAGCCAGTCATTAAGACAGTACTGATCTGCAAGTGACCTTGCGAATGTCATGGCTGAATGCGTATGCGCATTCTTAAGACCGGGCATCAGCAGATTGCCTTTGCAGTCTATTTCCCTGTCAAAAGATATGCCGGAAACATCCTTTGAAGGTCCGATGTAACTGATCCTGTCATTATCAGTCCAAAGCTCACCTTCCGTAATCGTACTGTCCTTCATTGTAAGGATCCGGCAGTTATAAAACCTGATCTTCATCTTTATACCTCTTTCTTTGGATTTATAGCAACGGTGCCCACAGCCTGAGTATCGACTTCAGGAATCTGATAAACACATTGGGTCTGTTACAGTACTTTTCAGTAACATCACGGCATTCGTCAAATGTTGTTACGAAGTCCTTTCTGATATCAGTAAGGCATGATGTCTGATACATATATACAGCGTTCTCAAAGTGATGATACAGGCTCCTGAAATCGAGATTAATAGTTCCGACTACGGCGCATTTATCATCACACAGACAAGTCTTGGAATGGATGAATCCCGGAGTGTACTCATATACCCTGATGCCGCAGTTGACCAGCATGTAATAGTATGACCGCGTAACTGCGTAGGTGAACTTCTTATCAGGTATACCTGGAGTGATTATCCTGACGTCAACGCCTCTTTTCGCTGCGAGCTGAAGGCTCCTTGCGAGCTCATCAGAGAGCATAAGATAAGGCGACATGAACCAGCAGTATTCCCGTGAATTGTTGATCATGTTAATGTAGACATTCTCACCGACAGGCTCGCTGTCAAGAGGGCTGTCGCAATAAGGGACGCAGTATCCGTTCGAATCAGCGGCCGGCATGATCGGGACCGGCTTGAAATCCATCCTGTCACCGTCCTTACTCTTCATGACGGTAATGTTCCACATCTCGATGAACATTGCGGTCATGCTCTGCACGGCAGGTCCTTCCAGCCTGATCCCGTTGTCTTTCCAATAGCCGTACGGGTTAACGATGTTGAAATACTCGTCTGCGATATTGTATCCGCCTGTATAACCGACCTTGCCGTCAACTACGGTTATCTTCCTGTGGTCACGGTTGTTCATGAACAGTGAGAGGATCGGATAGGCAGGATTGAATGCATTGCACTTGATGCCTTCGGATTCCAATACCTTTACGAAGTTTTTGTTGATGAAAAGGAACGAACCCACTTCATCGTACAAGACACGGCAGTCAACGCCCTCCGCTGCCTTTTGCTTGAGAACTTCATGCAAAGGCTCAAAGGCTTCCTTCGTCTCTATCGCATGGTACTCGATATATATGTATTTCTCGGCCTTCCTGAGGTCTTCGATCTGATCCTTGTAGCAGTCATAAGCTATCGGATAGTATTTGATATCCGTACCATCGTATATGGGGAATTGATATCTTCTCAGGTATTTGGCTGTCGAAGCCCCTGCGGGATCGATATTCCAGAATGCAGAACCGATGTCATCATTATGTTCAAGAAGACTGAAAGTCTCCATATCGACCTTCTCGAGCCTTTTCCTGATCCTGTACTTGGAACTGCTGAAGTTGTTAAGCATATAGAATAAAAGGCCCGGGATGGGAATTATAAGAATGACGGTTACCCAGATGAGCTTGAAAGTACCGTTGTGGTCCCTTCCGTTGATACCGATAGCCACGACCAAAGCGATCGCCCTGAGCGCGACATCGACCGGCGGGAAATTATGTCCGAGCAAAGAAATGAGAACCACAAAACCGATGATCTGGGCAATAACCAACAGACCGAAGACAACAAATCTTCCGATACTGTTCTTGATCGAGGTCTTATGTTCTACTGTTTTCTTTGTCATTATCCGATATTTTCGATAAACGCCTTATATCCGAGGTAGAGATAGTAAAGGTCGATCTTTGAGATCACTTCAACAGGTGCGTGCATGGACCATACGGGAACACCCATATCGACAACGTCCATACCGAGTTTCGCCATAATGGCAGCAATCGTTCCACCGCCGCCGGCATCGATCTTACCGAGTTCTCCGGTCTGCCACGGGATAGAATTCTTCTCGAAAACATCCGTGATCTCGGCAATGAAATCGCCGTTAGCTTCAGAGCATCCTGACTTGCCTCTCGCGCCTGTGTACTTCTCGATCTTGAGACCGTGAGACATGAATGCGGTATTGTGCTTCTCATATACTGATGCGTATTTCGGATCGTATCCCGTCGTAACGTCAGTCGAGAGCATCTTCGTAGCTGCAAGAGCCTTTCTGAACTTCAGATTATTAAACTTGTCGATGCCGCCCTCGGCCTTTGCAAACACTTCCATAAGGAAATTCTCATAGAGGTTGGAAGTTGCGCCCGTATTTGAATAAGAACCTATCTCTTCCTTGTCGGTAAGCAGACAAACACAGGTCTTCTTAGGCTTCTCCTGAGCAAGAAGCGCTCTTAATGCAGGATAAGCACAGACCTTGTCGTCATGACCGTACGCCGCAATGTAAGCACGGTCAAAACCGACGTCCCTTGCCTGCGTGGCGGGGACTATCTCGATCTCGGCGGAGACGAAATCCTTCTCCTTGATGCCGTACTGCTCATAAAGGATCTTCAGCACGCCTGCCTTAAAGATCTCATGCGTTTTCTTATCATCCGCGCAGGGGATTCCGCCGATAACGACATTCAGATCTTCCGCAGGGATGAAATCTGATGCTTTCTTGGTCATCTGATCATTGCCGAGATGCGGCAGGAGATCGGTGATGTAGAATACAGGATCTTCAGCCTTCTCACCTACTACTATCTGATGAGCTTTGCCGTCATTAGTGAAAACAACGCCGTGTACAGCAAGAGGGATCGTCGTCCACTGATACTTCTTGAGTCCGCCATAGTAATGAGTCTTGAAATAGACCGTATCACAATCCTCGTAGATCGGATTAGGCTTAAGATCAAGCCTGGGAGAATCGATGTGAGCTCCAAGAATATTGAATCCTTCGGCAGGACCTTTCTTGCCGATGACGGCTGCCGCAAATCCCTTGCCTTTGATGATCTGATAGACCTTGTCTCCTGCTTTCAATGTGTCCTTGGAAGCGATATCGACATAACCGAGCTCTTCAGCTGCCTGAACGGCATTAGACGTAAACTCACGTTCAGTCTTTGAATTATCCAGGAAAGCCTTATATTCCTCTGCAAATTCAAAGGTTGCTTCCATATCGTCTGATGAAGCAGTCTCGTAAAGATTCGGGAATTCGGCGAAAAGTTCTCCCGCTTTGATCTTTTTGGTTTCTTTGGTCTTTTTGGTTTCGTTTTTCTTGGGCATAATATCACCTCTTTCTGTTCAGACTTATGATACCATAAAGTAATAAAAGCTTTGAAAATATAAGGACAATATATGATCACCGACGGACACAATCATACAAGGCATTTCTCGCCTGACGCAGGCCAGACGATAGACGAACTGATTGCAGCAGCCAAAGCGCACGGCTACAAAAGGATCGGCATAACGGAACACTATGAGATAGATTATCCTGATGACGGCAACAACTGGATGTTCAGCCTGAACGAATATAACAGTGTCTTCGATTCATGGCGCGAGAAAGCCGGAAATGACCTGGAACTCCTGATGGGCATAGAATTCGGCTATCAGACACATGCGGCGGAGGAAATCGACCGGACCGCGTCACTCCTTCCCTTCGATGTTGTCCTTTTAAGCAATCACCTGTTCAGGGGCAAGGATTTCTATGTTGACCGCGACTGTTACAAGCTTCCCGCGAAAGAGCTTCACAAGGAATACGTAGGCGTTCTGGCCGAGATGTGCGAGAAGTGCGACAACTATGATGTTGCAGCCCACTA
>X424_Quagga__coassemble_15_pt1 | contig 35090 bp, 27 predicted proteins | sample X424_Quagga__metabat2_low_PE_008 | metagenome-assembled genome bin X424_Quagga | reverse complement strand
CGGAGCAGTGACGGATCAGGAATGCAAAAAAGAACCCCCGTAAGCTTTGGGTTTAACGGTGATTATATAGAAATCTACTTCGATAATGGAATAATTAAGAATAGGATCGTTGATACAAACGATTATTTACTACTGTTTATTTGGCCCAGATATGCGCCTTTGCAGTATTAATTTGTCTATATAGGTAATTGTAAACAGTGTGAATTACATGGGAGGTGTATTTTGAAGAATAAAGAAAAAGGCAAAGGGATGACAAAGGTGATTGTAATAGCTGTTCTTATAATCCTAATCTTTTTATTGTTCCCGCGTAGATACAGTTTAAAGGATGGTGGATCTGTGATTTGGGGGAGCATAGGATATGGTTGTATTTATACGATAGAATTGCGGCATAAATTACCAATTTCTGTTGACGAAAGAGGATATGGATATTATGAGAATGGCGTTGTAATTTCTGTTTTTGGGATAACAATATTTAATAATTCAAGTACTGATTATAGTGATATTGCTATTGCACCACACGATCCGTATCATGAATCAGCCCCGATTTAGTTTCGAAAATAGTCTGTTATATAACTATTGAATAATAGTATATATAAAAAGAGGATTGGAATTGTTCCAATCCTCCTTTTATGGGTGTGCCTTTTTCAATTTGTCGTAAATCTGTCGTAAGTTGTGGTTTTTTAGAACAGCTAAATTTCTGAAAACCTACGATTAATTGACTTCTAGCATTTCCGGTTTCTTATCTGGTCGAGGTGACAGGTATCAAATAGCTTGTCAAATCAACATTTTGGATATTCAGTCATGTTTATGTGGGAAATCATATTATGTAGGTGATTCGATAGTTGATACCTGTGTTGCTATGATTTTCGTTCGAAAGCCACAAATACAAAAGGTGTATGCATGGACAGGACACAGCAGCTATGCATTCGGATACAATTACTCCATCGATGCAGGCTCATACATAGAGTGTTATATGGTCGGTGAATATATTAAGATGAAGACAGTGAAGACGGATACGGAATTGATTTGCTGGCCATCTTATGCCCCATTACAATACTAATCAGATAAGGGATAAGCATTACACTTGATCAAACATAACTATTTAGGAGATTTATAAATGGCTGATTTACCTACCCAAAAGAGAAGGTTTACAATAGGCAAGGTGGTACTAATAGTAATAGCTGCTATATTTGTCTTTATCATGTTTCCTCGGAGAAATAGTGTGTTGGATGGAGGCACCGTATACTACGAGAGTTGGCCGCTTGGTATTGTTTATTCGGTTGAAAATCTTCATGAATTTGTCAGTGAAAAGAACAATAACTACTTCAGAAAGGGGATTAGAATTCGCATTTTACGTAAGATAGTATACGAAGATTCTTATGTAGATTACGATCACCCGCTCTCGCGCAGTTCTGATCCAAAATGATGTAGTAAAACGAATAATTAACGCTAAACTTGGTATTGCTGAAAGCGAATCAGATGTACCTTCGACTAGCACTTCTGATGAAACAAAAAGATTATCATTTTTCATTTTAGGCGTCTTTGCATAGGCATACCGCTCCATTAAACGGACTATTGTTCCTGGCGGGGCAGTTATACTATTGACAAGCAATATGCAGCCTTCTACAATAAGAACAAATGTTCGTTTTGTAGAGGGTTAGCATATGAATGAAGATAGTGAAGCAAGGAAAAAACTGATATATCCTGAACTTTTCGAGCCTATAGAAAAGTATGGGGAACAATCTTTCGTGTTAAAAGCGGGAAATACTGTGTTTGAGATAGAAACGCATTATGACCCCAAAGGCCGCGTATCCGTAATGAAGCAGTTTCAGGACTATCTTTTGAAAAATGTGTACGCTTCCAAAATGGGGGAGTATTCTGAAGATACTGATGCTATGCCCGGTTGTCAGGAAGGAGCAAAGTAAAATGACAACATCAGATATTCAGGGCAAAGACAATAAAATAACAGCGCTGTACTGCAGGTTATCAGTTGATGACGCAGACAAGCAGTCGGACGAGGAATCCAATTCCATCAAGAACCAGAAGCAGATACTTCAGGACTATTGCAAGAAGAACGGGTACCATAACACGAGGTTTTTCGTTGATGATGGTATATCCGGTACAACTTTCGACCGTCCTGGATTCAAGGAGATGGAAGCTCTTGCGGAAGGGGGTAAGATCGGGACGATAATCGTCAAGGATCTGTCCAGATTCGGGCGTGAGCAGACCGAGATGGGCCGTCTAACACAGATCGTCTACCCCTCTCTTGGTATCACTTTTATAGCGATACAGGAGCATGTGAATACTTCTACAGGTGAAGGTGTCGAGATAATGCCGTTTCATGCGATCTTCAATGAATGGTATGCGGCACAGACATCCAAGAAGATCCGCCAGGTGTGGAAGACAAAGTCTGAACATAATCTGCGTGTATCCCACCATGTGCCTTACGGTTATGTCCGTGATAAGGACGACAAGGAGAAGTGGCTGATAGATGAAGAAGCTGCAAAGGTCGTACGCCATATCTATGAGCTGTTCCTTGCAGGTATGGGAACGGAGCAGATAGCAAGAAGGCTTACTGAAGAGAAAGTGCTTACACCACATTCTTACTATGCTGCTATCGGAAGAGATTATTCAGTCTATCTTCCGGATAATCCGTACAGATGGAAGGATTCAACCATATCCCGTATCCTTGATAACAGGAAATACACCGGATGTATGGTGAACAATACTTACACGACTGTGAGTTATAAAGTCCATAAGAGGACACGCGTTCCGGAAGATCAGCAACAGATAATACCCGATCAGCAGGAAGCGATCATCTCCGAAGAGGATTGGCTGAGGGTTCATGAACTGCGAAAGAACAGAAGACGGCCTATGAAGAGCGGTAAAACAAGTATGTTTTCAGGACTTCTCTTTTGCCACGACTGCGGATCGAAACTGCATTTCTGTACGTGCAAGAGATTCGGGCCAGAACAGGATTTCTACAGATGTGCGAAGTATAAGAGCAACAGAGGAGCTTGTTCGATACATTTCATCAGGAATGCCGTCCTTGAGCGTATCGTACTTATGGCCATAAGTGATCTTGCGGATTTTGTGCGTTGTTATGAAAGCGTGTTCATGTATATGGTCAACGAGAGGAACAAACTCCTGAAGTCTGAAGCTTTGCAAGCTGAGAAGAGAAAGCTTGCTCAGGCTGAAAAGAGGCAGAATGAACTGGATTTCCTCTCAAAGCGCGTATATGAAGACAATGCTTTCGGGAAGCTTTCAGATGACAGATATGAGAAACTCATACAGTCATATGAAGCTGAACAGAAAGAGATCGACCAGACCATCACGGAGCTGCAGGCAAAGCTTGCCAAGACGGAGAAAGAAAGCGAAGAGTTGAACTATCTCTTCAACAGACTTCGTGCTCTTTCTCAGGTTACAGAACTTGATCCGACCTTAGTGAACACACTGATAAAGAGGATCGAGGTTCATAACAGGGAAGAACGTGACGGAAAGAATTATGTCAAGGTGGATATCTACTTTACCGCGATCGGAATGTTTGATATACCATCAGAGAAAGAGATCAATGAAGTCATGAGACGCATGAACAGCGAGATAAAGACCGCATAGATCTTAAAGATTTCACCACTGCCTTACGAATATAATCCTTTTGGCTTGCGGGGTTTTTGATGCGATCAGTTGCCGCTGTGGATGTTCTCGAACGAGAGCTTTTGCTTTTCGTTGTGATCCACAGCCCAGTCGACAGCCCATTCTGACTCGAAAAGGACGACAGGCTCCTCGTCGCGGTCGAGCACCAGCATTGAGGTTGAGTTGAGTGTCATTGATTTGGGATCGAACTCCTCGTTCTCTGACTTGACCCAGCGTGCGAGACGGTAGGGGAGCTGAGTGCGGACGATCTCAACACCGTATTCGGATGCGAGCCTGTATTCGAGGACATCGAACTGCAGGATACCGACAACGCCCATTACATAAGTCTCTGTGCCGATGTCAGGCTGCTTGAAAAGCTGAACCGCGCCTTCCTGCGAGAGCTGCTCGATGCCCTTGAGGAACTGCTTTCTTTTCATTGAGTCCTTGGGTTCGACACGCGCGAAATTCTCGGGCGAGAATACGGGGATCGGGTCGAATTCGAACTTGCGGTTTGTCGAAATGATAGTATCGCCGATGCGGAAGTTGCCCGGATCGAAGATACCGATGATGTCGCCCGCAAAGGCTTCTTCAGTTATCGCGCGGTCCTGCGCCATGAACTGCTGGGGCTGTGCGAGCATTATCTTCTTGCCGGTGCGCATGAGGTTGACGTTCATGTTCTTCTCATACTGACCGGAGCATATGCGGATGAAAGCCATCCTGTCGCGGTGGGAAGGATCCATGTTTGCCTGGATCTTGAAAACGAAGCCGGAGAACATCGTGTCTTCGGGCTCGATCGTGCCGTCCGTCGAATTGTGGGAAGCGGGCGGGGGAGCCATCTTAAGGAAGTGCTTCAGGAAAGGCTCTACGCCGAAGTTTGTTATTGCCGATCCGAAGAATACGGGAGTCAGCTGTCCGTGAAGGACCTTGTCCATGTCAAGCTCGTCGCCTGCCATGTCGAGAAGCTCGATATCGTTACGGAGCGTCTCGAGGTGACCCGGCATGAGCATCTTGTCGAGTGCGGGGTCATCGATTCCCGAGACCTTCTCGGTGACCATCGATGCGCCGTGATCGTTGTTTTCCTTGTCGAAAACGAGGACGCTCTGAGAATCTCTTTCATAAACGCCTTCGAAGTCGCCGTCTGTGCCGATGGGCCAGTTGACGGGGCATGAACGGATGCCAAGGACCTTTTCGAGCTCGTCCATGAGATCAAAAGGATTCTTTGCGGCACGGTCCATCTTGTTTACGAAGGTGAAGATCGGGATGCCTCTTCTGCGGCATACCTGGAAAAGCTTGATAGTTTGGGTCTCAACACCTTTCGCGCCGTCAAGGACCATGACTGCCGCGTCAGCTGCGCAGAGTGTACGGTAGGTGTCCTCGGAGAAGTCCTGGTGTCCGGGAGTGTCAAGGATGTTGATATGGCAGCCGTCATACTCGAACTGCATGACGGATGAAGTAACGGAGATACCACGCTTTTTCTCGATCTCCATCCAGTCTGACGTGGCGTGGCGCGCAGCCTTTCTGGCTTTGACAGAGCCTGCCTGGTGGATGGCTCCGCCGTAAAGGAGGAGCTTCTCGGTTATGGTGGTCTTACCTGCGTCCGGGTGCGATATTATCGCGAAAGTGCGGCGCCTTTTTATTTCCTCGACCGTTGAATAATTCATTTTGACCCTCATTAGTTATATAATGGTGCTTAGACTTTTCGAAAAACCAAATAATTATATATAAGATTGAGAGGGAATACAAATGAGAAGAGGCGGCGGTGTGCTTATGCATATAAGTTCGCTTCCCGGACCGTTCGGTATCGGAGTGTTCGGCGAAGAGGCCGTTGAATTCGCAAAGAAACTGTCAGCTCAGGGAATGAAATACTGGCAGGTTCTTCCGTTCTCTTATCCGGGAATGGGCAATTCACCATATCAGAGCTTTTCGGCGTTTGCAGGCAACTGGATGTTCATTGACCCGAGGCGTCTCGCCGAGAGAGGTCTATTGACTCCTGCCGAGGTACAGAATGCTGAATATAACGAGAATAAATGGAGGATCGATTACGATTACCTGAGAGGGAACCGTGACGAGCTCCTGAGGAAAGCGTTCGGACGTGCCGGCAGGGATCTGCTGGAGCAGGTCGACAAGTTCCTTGAGGAGAATAAGTGGGCGAACGATGTGGCTGCGTACCAGTCGATCAAGGACGATAACTTCGGAAGGCCGTGGTGGGAATGGACCGACAGCAGGCTCAAGAACTACGATAAGGCGGCCGTAGAGGAACTCAAGGGTAATCCCAATTTCAAGTATCACGCGTTTGTGCAGTATCTTTTCCATGACGAATGGGCAAAGATCAAGAAGGAGATAAACGATCTCGGTATCTCGATAATCGGCGATATGCCGTTCTATGTTTCGGGCGATTCCGCTGATGTCTGGGCCTCAAGAGAGCTCTTTAAGATGTCATCCCCGTCGAGGAGCAACAAGATCCTTGCCGATTACGAGAAGGCGTTCGAGAAGTATCAGACCCTCAAGGCAAAGGCCGGAGACTCTGATCCTTCAGCGAAAAGCGGGGATTCCGGAGATGAGCCCAGGGAGCCCAGGAAACCGAGGCCTGAGGCGCTTGTTTTCGAGAGCGTGGCAGGCGTTCCGCCGGATTATTTCTGCGAGGACGGCCAGCTTTGGGGTAATCCTATCTACAACTGGAAGACGATGAGGGCCGACAACTATTCATGGTGGATGGAAAGGATCGGCGAGAACTTCAAGCTCTACGACTATCTGAGGATCGATCACTTCAGGGCATTCTCTTCCTACTGGGAAGTCGAATCGGATGCCGAGACCGCAAGGACAGGCAAGTGGCAGAAGGGACCGGCTCTTGAGTTTTTCGCAGAATACGACAAGGTATTCGGCGACAGGAGCAGGCTGATCGCGGAGGATCTGGGCGAGATCACACCCGACCTCAAGGAATTTATGGATAAGGTCGGGATACCCGGAATGCGCGTTATGGAATTCACGTTCTATCCGGGCGATGACAGCACCTTCATGCCTCACAACTTCAACAAGAACTGCGTTGCTTATACGGGCACGCACGACAATAACACATTGCTCGGATGGCTCTGGGATTCCGGAGAGGATGTCAGGGAATTCTGCCTTAAGTACTGCGGATTCGAGGGCTCGAACTGGGGTGACGGCGGACCTCACAGCGGTTCGTGCAGGGCAATAATCAGGACGCTTTGGATGAGCCACGCCGATGTCTGCATCATACCTGTTCAGGATATGCTCGGCTACGGCGCCGATACCAGGATGAACATCCCCGGAACCCCTTCCGGCAACTGGGTCGTAAGGTTCTCGAAAGAGGATCTCGATTCGATAGACAACGACTGGTACCGCACGCTCAACACGCTTTACTACAGGTGATCACCTATGAAGTATATTCTTTGCATCGATCAGGGTACAACATCCTCGAAAGCGTTTCTGCTTGATGAGCAGGGACATCTTTCAGGCGGCGCGCATGTGCCGTTTGAGCAGATCTATCCGAATCCCGGGTGGGTGGAGCACAATGCCGAGGAGATTTACATATCTGTGCTCAAAGCGATAGCAAAGCTTTTCGATGCGAATCCCGAGACTGTCGGGAACATCGCCGCCATCGGACTTACAAACCAGCGCGAGACGACAGTGGCTTTCGCGCCTGACGGAAAGCCGCTTGCGAATGCGGTCGTCTGGCAGTGCAGAAGGACTACGGACATCTGCAGGAGGCCCGAGATAAAGAGCCGCGAGCGCGAGATAAGCGAGATAACAGGCCTTAAGATCGACCCGTATTTTTCCGCGACAAAGATCCTCTGGCTTCTTGAGAACGTACCTTCCTTGCGTGAGAAGGTTGACGCGGGAGAAGCGTATTTCGGAACGATAGACGGGTTCCTTGTCTACAGGCTGACGGGATGCAAAGTGTTCGCTTCCGACTATTCCAATTGCTCGAGAACGATGCTTTTCGACATCACAAAAAAAGACTACGATGACGGACTTCTCGAGCTGTTCTCGGTGCCGCGCAAAGCACTTGCGGTTCCGAAGGAATCCTGCAGTGATTACGGTGCCGTTTCTTTAGACGGGGAGAAGCTGCTGCAGGCAGGCTTCAGCGCAGAAGACACCGCCGTACTTACGAGCCTCAACGGAGTAAGGATCACGGGCGTTATAGGCGATCAGCCGGCCGCGCTCCTCGGTCAGAATGCGATACACGAAGGCGAATCCAAGACCACATATGGAACGGGAAGCTTCACGTTGATGAACCTCGGAACGAAGCCGGTATTCTCAAAGAACGGGCTTCTGACATCGTGTGCATGGTCATACGGGGGCGTTACTTCGTACGCTTTGGAGGGAAGCATCTTCCAGGCGGGTTCGGTCATCAGCTGGCTCAAGGATGAGCTGCATCTGATCGATTCTCCGGCGGAATGTGACGAATACTGCGAGTCGATCAAGGACACCGGCGGAGTGTATCTCGTTCCCGCATTCACGGGACTCGGCGCACCCTATTGGAAACCCGAAGCAAGGGGTATAATGACAGGACTCACGAGAGGCACGGGCCGCGCTGAGATAATCAGGGCAGGCGTTGAATCGATCGCGTACCAGGTTACGGAACTGGTCAACCTGATGACTGACGACACCGGGATCAAGGCAAAACAGATGAAGGTTGACGGGGGAGTCTGCGCAAGCTCATTCCTTATGCAGCTTCAGGCGGACCTTTTGGGCGTTACGGTAACCAGAGCCTCAAGCGATGAGATGACCGCGATGGGCGCGGGTTTTGCAGCCGGCGTGTCTTGCGGTATATTTAACAGCATTGAAGACACCGGAAGGTTCTATGTTCCGGGCAGAAAATATGATCCGGACATGCCAGCATTTGAAGTGTCAAAGATCATGGACGGATACAAGACTGCAGCCAGGGCGGCGCTTACCGCGACGGACGGCTGAATCGGGAGAGATCAAACGTGGTACAGGTTTATATTGTCTTTTTCAAATTACTTATCTGCTTCATACTGGGCTTTATTCTGAACAAGACCCGTGTGCTTGATATGCGCGGCGAAAAGATCTTGGGCGAGATCCTTCTGAGGGCGGTCCTTCCGTTTATGATCATATCGTCGAGCCAGACTTATTTCTCGTTTGAAGAGTTGAGAGCAATGGGTGCGATGTTCGCTTTCGCCACCGCGTATTATGCGGTAGCGCTCGCTGCCTCCAGGATCTGCTATAAACAGACCAAGGCTACTGACGATGAACACCGTATAATGACCACCTGCACGGTTTTTGCGAACACGGGCTTCGTCGGATTCCCTCTGATGTATGCTCTTTACGGTGACAGGGGACTTCTTCTGGCTGCCGTTTTCAACCTCGTATATAACGCTTTCTTCTACACATACGGCGCGCACATCATCTCGAAAAAGCCGAGATTCAAGCTTTCCGAACTCTTTTCGAGCACGGTCTCCACAGCTTCCATCCTGGCCATCGTACTGTTCATACTTCCGTGGAGAATGCCCGGGTTCGTTAACAGCGCGATCTCGATGATCGGCGATATGTCTGTCCCGATGGCGATGATGATCATGGGTTCGCAGCTTGCGGCCGTTGATGTCAGAAGGCTGTTCCTTGACTGGAAGCCTTATCTGGTCTCGTTCGTCAGACTCATGCTGATCCCTGCTGTCGCGCTTCTTGCAGTGTGGGGACTTGAGCACGCTTTCTCCATGCAGGGCGATACCGCAAAGGTTATGGTCCTCATGTGCGCCCTGCCGTGCGGTTCCATGAACGTTCTTTACGCGGAGAAGTATGATACGGCGCCTGATCTCTGCACGAGGATAGTAACCATGTCCACGGTCCTCATGATGGTCACGCTGCTCTTCTGGACATGGATCGTCAGAACTGTTTTGTGAGGAGACTATGTCTGAATCAACCGGTAACAAGATAGAAAGAATAGAGAATACTGAGCTCGTGAAGCTCCTCGGCAAGGTCCGTAGCGACAACAGCGAGGACAATATGATCGCCCTTCTTAAGGAGGCGGCAGCGTCCAGATTCATCGTCCCCGTAGACGGCTCGGAAGGCAGCTACAGTTTTCACGCGGTGAGCGACAGTAACGGCCTGAAGTACATGGTCGTTTATTCCGATTCGGACACTTTCGAAGTCGCGTTCGAAAACAAATACAAGAAGCAGCAGGGAGTCGCAGCAGGTTTTGGAGACCTGATAGAAGTAGTCATGTCAGACAAGATGGGCCTGTCGGGCTTCGTTATCAATCCCGGCGTTGAGGAAGTGCTTTTCGGAAAAGACATGGTAAAGCTCATAGCTCAGCAGATGGGTATCGGAGGCGACGGAACGGCGAAGGTCGGCGAGCCTGACAAGTATCCTCCGCAGCTTCTTGACGCGCTCAACGGGTATCTCAAGATCGAGCCTTCGGTCAGTAAGATATGGGTCCGCCTCATGAGAGAGAACGGTACTGACCGTCTGATCTGGCTCATAATTGCCGAGTCGTCACTTGATGGCGAACCTCTGAAATATATGCTTGATAACATGAGGAAGTATTGTCTTCCTTATCTGGACAACATGGATGCATACTGCGCTTCAACTAAGGAGGAATTTGCATCTCAGGTCATTAAAGGCGTGAAGCCTTTCTGCGAGGTTGGTTAAAGCTTTGGAACGTAATAAAACAGGCATAGTCGTACTTGTTCTTCTTGCAGGATTCTTTTTGATCGGGACAGCGATGGTATTCAACACATCCGTCAGGCGCGAGTCTGCTCTCAAGCATCAGAGCAGCATCAACGAAAAGATCGATTTCCTCAATCTGATCGACCTGACGGTCTACTGGGTCGGTGGCTTTCCCGCGGAGATCGAGAACCTCAGGCAGAGCACGAAAGTCATCATGCCGGAGGAGATCTCCGAGGACAACATGCCGATAAGATCGTCCACATTCCGTATCACCATCAAGGAGGACAGCGGCAGGACGAAGGAGATAGTTCCCCGTCAATACAGTGAATATAATCTTATCGTCATCAACACGGGTTCCGGATTTACCGATGAAGGCAAGGCGGTCCTCAGAAACTGCATCGTTGATAACGATATTCCTGTTCTCTGTATCGGCAAAGAGGCTTGCGAGTTTCTCGGAACCCTTCTGATCCACGGCAGCGGTTATAAAGCTGATCATACGATATTCTACAGGCGGAGCGAAGGATACAAAGAGCCTTTCCTTGATGCGAAAGCCGTCGCGGCAGGCGGCGCCGATATGGCTGATGATCTTTGCAGCCGTTTATGCGAGTATTTTGATAAATCTTCCGCCGACAAGATGGCAAAGGCTTCGGAAATAATCGCTTCCGCGCAGTCTTCGGCGAGTGAGGCAGAAGAAACGGCAACGTCGTCTTCAGATCCCGGGAATGAGGAAGTACCAACCGATACGGCTGAACAAGCCGCTCCCACGATACCTGTTAATTGAAGTTTCCGGCGACATCAAGATCAAGAAAAAATGATATGGGATGAGTGCTGTTTATCCCCCTTTTGATGTTTGACACACAATTGTAATAATTATAAGATAATTGTGTTCGGGAGGTGGTATCCATTCGCGCTTTAGAGGAAAGGATTCTTGAGGAAGGCCGGGTTTTGCCCGGCGAAGTTCTTAAGGTAGGGAGTTTTCTTAATCAGCAGATAGATACTGCGCTCCTTATGGATATGGGCAGGGAGATCGCCCGTCTTTACGCCGGCTCCGGAATAACGAAGGTCCTGACGATCGAGTCTTCAGGAATAGCTGTGGCATTCGCAGCCGGATGTGCGCTTAATGCACCTGTCGTTTTCGCGAAAAAACATGCGTCGATCAATCTGAGCGATGCAGTCTACACATCATCTGTTTTCTCATATACGCATCAAAAGACGTATGACATCGTTGTCGCGGCGGACTATCTTTCGCCTGACGATACGGTGCTGATCGTCGATGACTTCCTTGCTATCGGCAATGCCCTGAAGGGTCTCATTGATATAGTCGGGAAGTCCGGAGCCGGATTGGCCGGTGCCGCGATCGCGATAGAGAAAGGTTTCCAGGGCGGCGGAGACCGGCTCAGGGAACAGGGTATCAGAGTCGAATCGCTGGCGATCATCGACTCCATGAGCGACACTTCCCTTGTTTTCAGGGAGCAGTGACCCGGGGCAAAAGCCCATTCAAATCCGTATGCAATTTGCTTTGCATAAAAAAGAAAAATTGGAGGCAACTTATGAAGAAACTGGTTTCAATGGTGCTGACAGCAGCATTTGCGATTACTTCGTGCTTATCCCTTGCAGGATGCTCGAAGCAGCCGGCAGCTTCGTCTGACACCACAGCCAAGGCAACGGAGGCATCCGCTGATTCCAAGGCTACAGAGGGAGAATCCAAGGCAGCTGAAGGCACTTTCAAGGTAGGCGCGATCTACATTAACAGCCAGAACGACAAGTCAGGCTATACCTTTGCACATCACAAGGGTATTACTGAAGCAATGAAGGAAGTGGGACTCGATCCCACCAAGGATCTTTACATCGTCGACAACGTTCCTGAGGACGATGAGAAGGTCAAGCAGGCTATTGACCAGCTCGCAGGTGACGGATGCAACATCATCTTCGGTATCAGCTTCGGATATATCAATGCTATGAACGAGAAGGCTTCAGAATATCCTGACATCATCTTCTCTCACGCTACAGGTTATCTGTCTAACGACAAGAACTTCAACAACTATTTCGGCAGGATCTATCAGGCACGTTACCTTGCAGGTATCGCTGCAGGATACAAGTCTCTTGCCATTAAGAACGACAACATCGGATATGTTTCCGCATGGGGCACAGAGTATGCTGAGACCTGCTCAGGCATCAACGGCTTCGCTCTCGGTGTAAAATCAGTCAATCCTAATGCGAAGATCATGGTCTATGAGATCGCTACATGGGGCGACCAGGAGAAAGAGAGACAGGCTGCTCAGGTCCTCATCGACACTTATAAGTGCGGTGTTATCGGACAGCACTGTGACTCCGCTCAGCCTCAGATCGTTGCAAATGAGAAGGGCGTTTATGGATGCGGATACAATTCCGACATGACGACTGAAGCTCCCAATGCTCACCTTACCGCTGCGGTCTGGAACTGGAGCGCTTATTATGCAACAGCCATGAAGGCTGCAATGACAGACAAAGATAACTTCATGAAGAACGTAGGCAACTACTATCAGGGACTCGATGCAGGCCTCGTTGATGTTTCAGCTTTGTCTGCAAACTGTGAGCCTGAGACAGCAGAAGCTATCAAGATCGCAAAGGATCTTATGATATCAGGCAAGTGGGATGTATTCTCAGGCACCAAGCTCCTGTTCTCCGGAGCAAAGGGTTCTGTTGCCGTTGAGCAGAAGAGCGATGCTCTCAAGAACAACAAGGGCGAGCAGATCGTTGCTGCAGGCGGAGCTTCCGTTGGCGATGACGTCATTCAGGGCACAATGAATTACTATGTTGACGGAGTAACACAGGTCAACTGATCCACAAAGAATAACGCTGCAGGAGAAGCAATATGGAATATGCCATAGAACTTAAAGGTATATCAAAACGGTTCGGAACGCTGTTTGCAAACAAAAATGTCAACCTGCAGCTGAAAAAAGGTGAGATTCTTGCCCTTCTCGGCGAGAACGGATCCGGTAAAACGACTCTTATGAACATGCTGTCGGGCATTTATATGCCCGACAGCGGTTCTATTATTATGGACGGTAAGAAGGTGTCCATAAGCTCGCCGGAGGATTCGGCGAAGCTCGGAATCGGCATGGTGCATCAGCACTTCAAGCTTGTCGAGAAATTTACCGCACTCGACAACATAAGGATAGGTTTAAGGGATAACAAAGGTCTCCTTCTCAAGAAGGATACTAAAGAAGAAGTAATCAAGATGGCCGAGAAATTCGGCTTTGACATAGATCCGGACAAACTCGTCAAGAATATGTCCGTCTCCGAAAAGCAGACATTGGAGATCTTGAAGGTACTTTGCTACGGAGCAAAGATAATCATATTGGACGAGCCTACGGCGGTCCTGACTGTTCAGGAAATAGACAAGCTTTTCAAGGTCCTTCGCAAGATGAAGGAAGAAGGACACTCGATAATAATCATCACTCACAAGCTCAATGAGGTCATGGATATCTCTGACAGAGTCACGGTCTTAAGACACGGAGAATACATCGACACGGTCGTGACTGCTGAAAGCAATGAGAAGAGCCTTACAGAGCTCATGGTCGGCCGTAAGGTCGATCTCGACATCAATTGCGCAGCGATCGAAAGGACGAAACCGCTTCTTGAGATCCGCGGACTCACGGTCAAGAATGACGAAGGCGCAATAGCGGTCGACCATCTGGATTTCTACATCAGAGGCGGCGAGATGCTGGGAGTCGCGGGAATAGCAGGCTCCGGCCAGAAAGAATTGTGTGAGGCTATCGCAGGTCTTCGCCCGATCGTGGACGGAAGGATCATCCACAAAGGAGAGAACATCGTAGGACTTTCTCCGAGCAAGATCCTCGAGAAAGGCATCTCGATGAGCTTCATTCCTGAGGACAGATTAGGTATGGGTCTGGCTCCTTCGCTTTCCATTACGGACAACATGATCCTCAAGAATTACGACGAGCCCAAGGGACCTTTTATCGATCGCAAGAACGCGAGAGAAGAAGCGAAGAAAGTTATAGAAAGATTCAAGGTCGTAACGCCTTCCACCGAGATCCCGGTAAGGAAGCTCTCGGGCGGCAATGTTCAGAAAGTCCTTCTCGGACGCGAGATCAAATCAGGCCCGAATGTCCTTATCACGGCATATCCCGTAAGAGGTCTGGATATCGGTTCTTCGTTCATGATCTATGACATACTTAACGAACAGAAAAAGAAGGATGTCGGAATACTTTTCATTGGTGAAGACATCGATGTCATGATGGCTCTTTGCGACAAGATAATGGTCATCTGTCACGGCAAGCTCATGGGCGTCGTGAACAGCAATCACACGACCAAGGAAGAGATAGGACTTATGATGACCGGCTCGCTCAACCTGGTCGAAAAGGACGGAAAGATCGCGGGAATCGCAAAGGATTCAGCGATCGGTGACAAAGAAGAAAAGAAAGAAACGGAGGATGCCGGAAAATGAAAAGATACCATCTCGTAAGGCGCCCCGTTCAGTCTGTAAAAAGACTTCTCATCTATTATCTTATCGGCATCATCATTTCGATGGGTATCGGAGCGGTCCTGCTCGTATCTCTCGGAATCAACCCGCTTGAGTATTACGGAAGGATGCTGAGCATCGGCGTAGTCGGCAACAAATACGCCTACAAGAACATTGAAGGTTTCCTCAAGGTCCTGGTTCCGCTCCTTATCACATCCCTTGCGCTGGGACTGTCATTCAAGATGCGTTTCTGGAATATCGGAGGCGAGGGTGAATTCCTGATAGGAGCCATAAGCGCGGCTATCGTGGCGTTCAATGTCACGGGACTTCCCAGGCCGCTGACGATAGCGCTCATGTGCCTTGCGGCGATGCTGTCCAGCGGTTTGCTCGGTGTCTGCGTCGCATTCCTCAAGGTCAAGTTCAATACCAATGAGACGCTCGTTACACTGATGCTGAATTATATAATGCTGTACGTCATAACGTATCTAGGTCAGACGAAGGCTGACTGGAATTTCTTCCTCGATCCGAAGTCTGCGAGACCTATTTTCGGCAAGTTCCCGGAGACAGGAATAATGAGCGGAATAAAGATCGGTAATTTCAATCTCCTTTGGTCTGTCATTATCGCGATCGCGGTAGTCGTCCTCATCTATATCTATCTGAAGTTTACCAAGCAGGGTTATGAGATATCGGTCGTTGGCGACAGCGCCGCTACTGCGAAATACGCGGGAATGAAGGTCGGAAAGATCATCATGCGCACGATGTTCATCTCATCGGCCATGATAGGACTTGCAGCGGGACTTACCGCATCCGCATCAGGAACGATATCGGAATCCGTAACCAACAATGTAGGCTGGACGGGAGTCGTAGTCGCGTGGCTCGGAAAACTGAGCGTTCCCGCGATCACCGTTACATCGGTCCTCATCGCTATTCTGCAGTTCGGATGCAAGACAGCCGCTACCAAGTATCCGTCGATCGACAGCAATTTCGCGGATCTTCTGCAGGGCATAATCCTGTTCTCGGTACTTATCGCGGATTTCTGCGCGACGTTCACTATCAAGAAGAAGGAGGACGCGAAGAATGCTTGATGTATTAACACTCTTTCTTTTCAGCATAATCGTTTACAACATACCGTTGCTCTACGGCACCGCGGGCGAGATCATGATCGAGAAATCCGGTTCGCTCAACCTTGGTGTTGAAGGGACCATGGCGATCGGAGCGGTTGTCGGCTATCTTGCCGGAATGGCGTCCGGAAATCTCTTTGTCGCATGCATAGTGAGCTTTGCCGCAGCAGGTCTGGTAGGCGCATTGTTTGCTTTCCTTACCGTTTCTCTTCAGGCTAACCAGAATGTTACCGGACTTACCATCACGACGTTCGGCGTGGCGTTCTATTACTTTATCGGCAACGCCGTTTCCAACAGCGAATCAAAGTGGCCGGCACTCGGCGGGAGCGCGCTCGACAAGCAGTTCACTCCCATTGAGATCCCTCTGCTTTCGAAAATACCTGTCATCGGAAAGGTCGTTTTCTCACATACGATCCTGATCTATCTGGGTGTGCTGATCGCCATCGTCATGTGGTTCTATTTTGAAAAGACTGTACCCGGCCTCAAGCTGCGTGCGATCGGAGAAAACCCGGCAGCGGCGGATTCTCTGGGCGTGAATGTAGCGCTTTACAAGTATGTGCACATCATTGTCGGATCGGGCATCATGGGTATCGGAGGCCTTTACATGGCGCTCAACATGGGCGGTACTTTCGAAGGCTCGAACTGCTGGATCAACGGTTACGGATGGATCTCGATAGCGCTGGTCATTTTCGCGAACTGGAGCCCTGCTAAAGCGATCCTCGGAACGTTCATATTCGGTTTCTTCAACACTCTGCGCGTACAGAACGCGCCCCTGGCTACGGCTTTCCCCGACACTCTCGGATGGCTCACGAAGATACCTGCGCCGTTCTTCTCTGCGCTGCCATTCGTCATCACTCTGATCGTTCTGATAATCAGCTCGGTGAGAAGCAATGACAACAGCCGCGAGCCTTCAGCCATTGGCAGGAACTACTACAGGGAAGACAGATAAAGTTGACAATTGCGCGTTATGCGTGATTTAATATTCCATAACAGCGTTGAAGGGAATAAAGATGCGTTTCAATGCCTTATAGAGAGCCGCGGACGGTGGAAGCGCGGCAGACAGAACGCAATGATGAGTCCTCCCGGAGCTGCCGGTTTGAAAGCATTAAGCGATTAGGCCCGGCCGGGTTTGCCCGTTACAGTCAGAGCGCGTTGTCAGACGTGCGCTAAGCGGGTCCTTCAAAGGACCAAGAAGAGTGGTACCGCGGATTGATTTTCGTCTCTTTTGCCTAAAGGAATTGCAGGGCAAAAGAGATTTTTTTTGCCCTGACGGAAGAAGAAAAGGAGTGTCGCAGAGATGAAGCTTACAGGCGCCCAGATCGTTATCGAGACCTTGATCGAACAGGGTGTTGATACTGTGTTCGGCTTTCCGGGAGCGACAGTAATTGACATCTATGACAAGCTTTATGACTGCAGGGACAAGATAACGCATGTCCTTACAGCTCACGAGCAGGGAGCCGCGCATGCGGCCGACGGATATGCAAGGGCTTCGGGAAAACCCGGCGTCGTCATTGCCACATCCGGCCCAGGTGCGACCAACCTCGTTACCGGTATCGCTACCGCATTCCTTGATTCGGTGCCTGTGATCGCCATAACCGGAAACGTCGCGAATTCCATGATCGGAAGAGACGCTTTCCAGGAGATCGATATCACGGGTGTGACATTACCGATCACCAAGCATAATTTTTTCGTAAGAGATATCGGCACCCTTGCTGATACTATCCGAGAGGCATTCAGGATCGCGGTCTCGGGCAGACCGGGCCCCGTCCTGATCGATATCCCCAACGATATTCAGACTGATACATATGAGTTCAAGCCGCACAGAAAAGTGATACCGGCTAAGCCCGCAAAAGCAGGTGATGACGCGATCGCAAAGGCGGCGGAGATGATCGCCGAATGCAAGCGTCCCTACATCTATTTCGGCGGCGGAGCTGTGAGAGCCGGCGCAGGCAAGGAGATATTAACCCTTGCCGAGAAGATCGACGCATACATCGGATGCTCCATGATGGGCCTTTCCGAGGTACCTTCACAGCACCCGAGATTCCTTGGAATGCAGGGAATGCACGGTCACTTTGCGTCTTCTGTCGCGCTCGCGAAAAGCGACCTTCTGATAGGCATCGGCGTAAGGTTCTCTGACAGGGCGACAGGCAAGACTGACCGCTATGCGCTTAATTCAAAGAAGATACATATTGACGCGGATTTCGCCGAGATAGGCAAGAACGTTTCTGTCGATCTGGGCGTTTGCTGTGATGTCAAGGATTTCCTGGCAAGGCTTACTGACGCTGTTGAAGCAAAGAGGCTTCCCGAGTGGGAAGACAAGGTTAAGTCGCTCCGTGCGCGTGAATCCGATGCATATGACGATGATTCGTTCATTCCCAGGGAAGTAATTCTCGATATCGCGTCAAAGGTCACGCCTGATACAAGGATAGCTACCGATGTAGGCCAGCACCAGATGTGGACCGCGCAGTTCTTTGACTTCCGTCAGAAGCACACGTGGCTTAGTTCGGGAGGCCTTGGCACGATGGGCTTCGGCCTTGGAGCCGCAATCGGTTCGAGCTTTGCGACAGGCAAGCGTGCGGTGCTCATAACGGGTGACGGAAGCTTCGGAATGAGCCTTAACGAACTTGCGACCGCAGTCACATACAAGGTCCCTGTCACGATAGTCGTTTTCAATAACCGTACGCTCGGAATGGTGAGACAGTGGCAGACATTATTCTATGACAAACGCTATTCGGGAACGGATCTCGAGCGCGGCACTGATTTCGTCAAGCTTGCCGAAGCCTTTGGCGCTAAAGGCTTCAAGGCTGACAGCATTGAAGAGTTCAGAGATGTTTTCGAAAAGGCATACGCCTGTGACGGCCCGGCACTTATAGACATGCGCATCGATCCCGACGCGATGGTACTGCCGATGCTCCGTCCGGGAGGAACCTTCGATAACCTTGTAACGTGGAAGGAGGCCGAAAATGAAGAAGGATAAGATCATCATCGCTATCTATGTCGACAACCAGTACGGCGTCCTGTCGCGCGTCACTGCAATGTTCACGAGAAGAGGATTCAACATCGATTCTCTCACTGTCGGCGAGACGGAATCTCCCGAGTATTCGCGTATCACGATCACGCTTTCTGCGGAGAAGACCGATAAGGACCAGGTGGTCTCACAGCTTCGAAAACTCTACAATGTCAAGAAGGTCGTTGTCCTGTCCAATGAGGAATGCACCAAGCGCGAACTGATGCTGATAAAGGTCAGGAACAGTGAGGAGATCAGGGACCGCATCCTTGAGATCGCCAATATTTTCAGAGCCAAGATAATCGATCTGGGCGAAGAGGCAATAAGCATAGAAGTCACGGGTGATTCGCAGAAGATCGACGGATTCATCCAGAACGTCAAGACTTTTGGCATCATTGAAATGTGCCGTACAGGAATTGTCGCTCTTGACCGTGGCAGCACGACGATCTGGTCAGATCACGACGATTAAGACGACGCTGCCGGTGAACCGGCGGAGCGTAACCCCGATCAACATAGTGTTCGGTGAATGTTCTAACGGGTCGCTGCCGGTGAACTTCCGGATTGTAACCCCGATGTCAAAAATCGTTCATTTTTTCATAACACATTCTGATACGGCCTGTGCTAAACTAAAGCCATCAGAAAAGAACCAATACTTAACAGGTTCAAGGAGGTGAGACCAATGGGACAAGATAGTACATCAAGCAAGCAATTGGTCTCGCTTGGTTCAGTTTTTCTCTCTTGAGGTTTTCTACTTATCTGAGTTCATACTCAACATGGAACCGACAGACCAAAAGCAACTCTTGAACTACAATTAAACAAGAATAAATCCCCCGTAAGCTGCGATGCGGGGGTTTTGTTTTGAATGATTTAGAATTATATTAGGATCATAAAATACAGGAGGTTCAAATATGGCAGATCTACCTAACATTGACATCAACAAGGTCAAGGAGACAGCCAGCGGCGCTCTTGATGCAGTGTCAAAGAACGAGCAGGCCAACGGCGTTTTCGAGAAGGCGGCAGATGCAGTCGAGAAGAAGACCGGTGTTGATATCCCGACGGCCGGTGATCTTTCCAAGATGCTCGGAAAGTAATCTCAACAGCAGATCTTACGATGTCTCATAAAGAGATACCGTGAGGGGCGAACCCGCTTTGTCGGGTGAAATTTAACTGAGAAAAAGGACTGATTCCTTGCCTGACAAGGAGTCAGCCCTTTTAATTTGACTTGAGTTCTTTTGTTGCTGTGGCTTTTTTGGGGGGGGCGGCAAGAGATGCTCTGAAGGCGATTGTAGTAAAAAGTGTAGTAAAAAGCCCGATTCACTACACGATTTACAGCAAAAGGAGCTCATTTGTAGTAAACGGTGCAGTAAAAAGCCGGTTTTACTACACTTTTTAGGTAATCCGGGGATTTGCGCTTTTCGCGCGGGAAAACGACGATCCGCAGCACTTTTCGCGCGGGTCAAAATTGATGTTCGCGGCATTTTGAGGCGACAAAAATGCTCTGAAGGCGTACAGTTGGGGTTCACTTCAAAATGGGATTCACGAAAACTTCACGCGAAGGGGCATTTTCGTGCAGAGAATCGTGAATTATGGCTAAAATTCACGTAGGATTCACGAAACAGGGCGCTTTCGTGAAAAATACGTGAATATCGCGCTTTTTTCACGATTTCCTTCACGAATTCATGCGTTTTAGTGAAATTTACGTGAATCGGCTTCGCAGCACGGTGAATGGTGTGATGTGTAGCGTTTTCGCGCGGGAAAACGACGATCCGCAGCGCTTTTCGCGCGGGTCAAAGGTATTCCGCAGCACTTTTCGCGTGGGTCAAAGGTATTACGCAGAACTTTACGCGCGTGCATAATATTGATTCGAAGTGACGATGTACGCGGGAGAACCCGCCGGAGTCCATAGTCCTTACGTTCCTTCAAAGTCCAGATACTTATATGCGCCGTTTTTATTATTTATCAACATGACCGAAAAGATTTTGACACATTTAAGATGATATAATATCTTGAGTCCTTATGTGACCGGGAGGAGATTGCCTAATGAAACTGTCCGATATACTTGCGTATGATGACATAGTTGTCCAGTGCCACGACAATCCGGATGCGGATGCCATCGCGTCGGGTTTTGGCATTTACAGCTATCTGAAGGAAAAGGGTAAAGATGTCAGATTCATCTATTCCGGAAATTTCATTATCTCAAAGACTAATCTTAAGTACATGGTCGAGGCCCTCAACATCCCGATCGAATATGTCAGGAAGCTTGACAGCAAACCGAAGCTGCTTATAACCTGCGACTGTATTTACGGTGAAGGCAATGTCAGGAAATTCGAAGCTGAAACCATCGCTTCGATCGACCATCACTATCTCGTCGACAACAAACCGCCTCTCATTAACGATGTGCGTCAGGGCGTAGGAAGCTGTTCCACCATAGTATGGGATCTTCTCAAGAAGGAAGACTTTGAGATCGGTTCAAACCTTGCAACTGCTCTGTATTACGGTCTTTATACCGATACGAATACACTTGCGGAAGTTTACCACCCGCTGGACCGCGATATGCTTGATGACATCTACTACGATAAGAACCTTATCAAGCATTTCTGCAATATGAACATGACGCTTCAGGAAGTAAAGATCGCAGGCATGGCGATGCTCGGATACGAGTACCATGAGACACACAGATATGCGCTTCTTGAGACAATGCCTTGTGATCCGAATATCCTGGGACTTATCAGCGATTTCTTCCTCGCGGTTGATAACGTTGATGTCTGTGTTGTTTTTTCCGAGCTCGATGTGGGTGTCAAATATTCTGTCAGGAGCTGTACGAATGAGGTCAGGGCTGAAGAACTGGCTGAGTATCTCTCGCGCGGGATCGGTTCCGGGGGAGGACGTTCGGACAAGGCCGGCGGACTTATCCAGAAAGATCTTTTGGCTGAACTCAGACCGGACTATATCCAGTCAGACGAGATCCATAAGCATGCCATCGTGACGACTGTTCTGCGTGAACGTCTGCACGATTATTACAAGGATTGCCGTATCATCTATGCGGGCAAGGATAAGCTCGATCTAACGGACATGAAGCGTTATAAGAAACTCCCGCTCAAGCAGGGGTATGTCTTACCGGCGGAATTCCTTCCTGTCGGTACGCCTATATTGGTCCGTTCACTTGAAGGTGATACGACACTTAATGTCAGCGAGGATACCGTCATCATGATCGGCGTCAGGGGCGAAGTATATGCTTCCAACAAAACGGTCTTTAGTAAGCACTACAAGATGATCGATGATGAGTACACTATGAAGCTTGAGTATTTCCCGACGATCAAGAATACGAAGACGGGTGAGGTGATCTCGCTTCGCCGTGTCGCGAAAACCTGTGTTTCCGAGGGCGGAAACACTATCCTTGCGATGCCTTTCTATACGACAACAAAGGTCTTTACTAAATGGAACGGCATGGAGTATCTCAAAGGTGAGCCGGGCGACTATCTTGCCGTTAAGGAAAATGATCACGATGATGTTTATATCATCAACAAGGATATCTTTACTGAGACTTATGCTCCGGATTGATTCAACGTCAATTTATTAAGGCAAATCGGGAGAAGACAAAATGGAAACAGAATACAAGTACGATGCTTTTATATCATACAGGCACGCTGAAAAAGATACCTTGATCGCTTCAGAGATTCAGAAGAGCCTGGAACGGTTTCAGATCCCGCGTGCTATTCGCAAAAGCACCGGGAAAGAGCGGTTTAACAGGATTTTCCGTGATGTTGAGGAACTCCCCATATCAAGCAATCTCACAGAAGACATTGCGCAGGCATTGAAGGATTCCCAGTTTCTTATCGTTATCTGCTCGTACAGAACATCGGAATCCGACTGGGTTAAGCGTGAGATCGATACGTTCCTTGAGCTCCACGATCATAACAAACAGCTTGTGCTGACCGTTCTCGTTGAGGGTGAGCCTGACGAGGTTGTTCCGGAAGTATTAACACATGACAACATCACCCACTATCTGGCAGACGGTACGTTCTACTGCAAAGACGAAGTCGTCGAGCCTTTGTCGGCAGACTACAGGGTGCCTGTCAAAAAGGCCAGGAAGACTGAGCTTCCGAGACTTGCGTCTGCCATGCTCGGCTGCAAATATGATGAGATCATCAGACGAAGGAAAGCCTATCAGAGAAAGAGGCTTCTGGTCGAGACTGCGATCATTTCGGCGATCGCGGTGGGAATCCTAGTCTACATCGGTCAGTTGTATGTCAAGCAGCAGGAAAGCCTGCGTAAAGCGCAGATGAGCCAGTCGATATACCTCGCATCCGAATCACAACGATTGCTTGAAAACGGTGATCGTATCGGAGCCATACAGTTGGCTCTTGCTGCGATGGAGAACAGCGACGGTTCAGAACGTCCGCACACAGACGAGGCCGAGTATGCGCTTACACAAGCACTGGGCTCGTATTTTACTGTCGGAGTAACAACTTGTGTTCCTTTATGGAGATACGAGACTGAATCAACCATAAAGCGTTACAGATGCAGTTATTCCGGGGAGTATATTGCAGCCCTTGATTCCAAGTACGCGATTCATATATGGAATACAAAGGATCACAACGAGACGATATACAAAGAATCATTAGTCTCTCCTTTGGATTTTCAGTTTGATAAGGATGATAATCTGATAGTCTGTACGTCGTCGTTCATCACAGTAATAGATGTGAAAACTCAGAAAGAAAAATGGAGATTTGCGGAAGGCAGAACGGATTTTAACGTTGACAGGTGTTTTTCATACTACGAAGATAAAGGGTATATTGTGCTGAATGGCTGCAAAGCGATATACATTATTAACGCAGCGAATGGACAAAAGATCCAGTCTTATGAGATAGAATCCCGGGTTGTTGACAAGAATAAAGGCGAGAGTTTTAACATTCGCGATTTTGTGTTTACATCGGATTTTTCAAAAGCCGCAATAGCCGGAAAAAGTGGTGATAATTATGTACTGATCGTCTATGATGTGAAGTCCGATAAAGTGTATAAATTGGCAGAGGGTGAAGGCGATTTTCTGAGAGTTGTTTTCGACGAATCGGAAAACGTCCTGGTGCTGAGACATCTGGATAACGGAGATTGGCTTTCAGGGGTCTCTGTCACATATGATGCGCCCGTTCTGTATGAGAAGTATTCAGCTTCCGGGAAAAAGATATGGAGTACGGAACTATCGTCAATAAACCCAATCTATGATCCGTCGATCCGGAGTTCAGAATACATTCTGCGCGATGGTACGAAGAAAAAGGTAGCGATAGCGGTGTTTGGCAACAGATTAGTGATAGTTGACACTGATAGCGGAACGACCCTTAAGACTTTTGATCTGTGTGAAAACATCATCGCAGCAACTCTTCCCGCAGGTGGACGTATTAGTGTTGTGACGGATAACGGTTCTCTTGTGTCTATCATACTTGATGAAAGTAACAGAAAATTATCTTCGATCAAGCTGGTTAGGGATGAGAGTATTAAAATTCTTTCGTTCGACGGGAAGACGGATGATGATTTCAGATATTTTGTTGAAGACTCATCCATGAAGGTGATCACCGAATATACCACCAGTTTTTCGGACAGCGATTATACCGGTATTGAAGGCGCAGAGTCCGCGATCACGTATGAGTATTTAGCAAATAACGAAGACTGTTTATTTGTTTACCACAGAGGCGCAACAAATGATAGTAAAGATGATATTTATTTGTCGGGTGTGGATCTTAAGGAACACAAGGTTCTTTGGGACAAAAAAATACCTGTAAACAATTACATCTCCATACAGGCATTTTCTTCTGATAACAATTTTCTTTATCTGTTACGGCCGCTCAAGGGAACAGCAGATCAAGATAATGCCAGAGAGTATAATCTCATTAAGGTAGATGTTAAGACCGGCGAACTTAAGGAAACTGACAGCTCATTCAAGATAAAAGGTATTGTTGATGATAACATATGTTGCCGGGGAGGGATGATCTGGGTACGGTTGTTTAACAAAGACGGATCCCTTACGATCGGGTCGTATGACCTGTCCAATGATTCCTATAAAGAGATCAGTGTTGACACAGCAAAATACGGGGATTTAAACCTTGGAGCAGAAATGACCGTATCTTCCGATGGGAAATCTATTATACTTTATTACTCTACATTGGAAATAGATGCTAAACATTTCAGACTGGTCATTGACAGTAAGACAGGGAACTCCCAATCCTATGGCTGCGATAATGTCTTGCAGACTGTTTTGAGTGATGACGGAAAGTATATTGCCGAGAGAAACTCAAAAAACATCAAGGTGTATTCCATAGATGGCAAGGAGCTGTATGAGATAGATCCGGAACAGCGTATGGCCAGAGTCATGGAGTTCAATAATGGCCGGCTGTATGTGCTCTGTGATACGGGTGATCTTTGTTGTTTTGATCCGAATGGCAATAAGACAATGGATCTTTATCTCGGTCACGGTGATGTGAACAACAACAGCAAATTTGAATTCGCACAGGGAATGTTGTTTGTTATCACGGGAGATAATGTGGATATAATCAATATCAGCTCCAATAAACATATGTGTTCTTTCCAGGGATTGTTATGTCTTCACAATACCGGTAAAGAAACGGCTGATCTTGAATTGGTTGTCAAATGCATTAAGACGAGAGGCGTACCGTCAATAGGTTATTTTAAATACAAGACGCCCGATCTTCTCATAAAACAAGCCAAGGAATACCTGGAAAAGAATGGCGTCAAGATGAGTGAGGATTTCAAACGGAAGTACGGAATAGAGTAAACTAAAAGGAGCCTTGGGGCTCCTTTTTTTATGACCGGTTACCGGTACGGTGTATTACTGCTGTGCAGCCTGTGCCTGTCTGTATTTCTCTTCGTCAGCTTTCTTGATGGCCTTGCGCATTATCTTGCCGCTCGGTGTCTTCGGAAGTTCTTCAACGAACTCGATAACTCTCGGATACTTGTATGGAGCAGTCGCGTGTTTGACGTGGTTCTGAAGTTCCTTGATGAGCTCCGGAGAGCCTTTGTCCTGAAACTGCTTGGTGAGGACTATCGTTGCTTTTACTGCCTGTCCTCTCATCGGATCGGGAACGGAGGTAACGGCACACTCCAGAACAGCGGGGTGCGTCATAAGGGCGCTCTCAACCTCAAAAGGTCCTATGCGGTAACCTGAGCACTTGATAACATCATCGTTCCTTCCGACGAACCAGATGTAGCCGTCCGGATCTCTCCATGCGGTATCGCCTGTGTTGTAATCAGCACCCGGCCACTGGTCCGCCATCGCTTCAGGATTCATGTAGTATTCCTTGAACAGACCTGTCGGGTGTGAAGATGCATTCTTTATTATGACATTGCCTACGATACCGTCCTCAACGGGATTGCCGTCGTCATCGAGGAGCTCGATGTCGTAAAGAGGAGTCGGCATTCCGGTCGATCCGGGCTTTACGTCGATCCAGGGGAAGTTCGCGAAAAGAACGCTTCCCTCGGTCTGTCCGAATCCCTCGCGGATCTCAAGTCCGGTCGCATCCTTCCACTTGTAGAAGACTTCAGGATTAAGGGGCTCGCCGGCCATCGAACAGTGCTTGATGGAGGAGAAATCGTACTTGGTAAGATCCTCCTGGATCAGGTAACGATAGATCGTGGAAGGTCCGCAGAAGGAGTTGAGCTTGAGCTTCTCGATTATCTCAAGCATCCGGTGAGCACTGAACTTGCCCTGAGTGTCATATGTGACATTGATAGCGCCCGCGATCCATTGGCCGTATATCTTTCCCCAGGCGAATTTTGCCCATCCGGAATCAGCCTGGGTAAGGTGTCTGCATCCGTCGTAGACCTGCTGCCAGTATTTGGCCGTGACGATATGTCCAAGAGGGAGGAGGTAGTCGTGAAGGATCATCTTGGGTTCGCCGGTCGTGCCGGAAGAGAAATAGATGATCATGGGATCTTCGTTATGAGTAGCCTCTTCGCCGGTAGGCCTTTCGAAAACGGGAGAAGCGGCATCGATATCATCCGTAAGTGAACGCCAGCCGTCAGGTGCCTGTCCGATGACGCTGCAATACTGAACTGTCTTGCAGTCGGGACGTGCGCTGTTGACGTTGTCGACTATCCATTTGTCGTCAGCGCAGACGATCATCTTGACGTTAGCCGCGTTGCAGCGGTAAACGATGTCGTGATATTCGAGTTGGAATGTAGCCGGAATTACGACTGCACCGAGCTTGTGGAGGCCTACCATCACGAACCAGACTTCAGGACGCTGGCGGAGCATCATGAGGACCCTGTCGCCCTTCCTGATGCCGAGGTCCTTAAACATGTTGGCCACGCGGTTGCTCTTCTCCTTGATATCGGTGAAAGTGAAGTGCTTCTCATTGCCGTCATCGTCGCACCAGATAAGCGCTTCGCGCTCGGGCTCGGTATCGGCATACACATCGACGACGTCGAATCCGAAGTTGAAATCCTTGGGGATCTTCAGCCTGAAGTTCTGTTTGAAATCCTCATAGCTGTCGAAATCAACTCTCTCGACAAATCTTTCCAGCAAACTCATATATTCTTGTATCTCCTTAGTTATTAGCCATTGATTATCGTCAGGAACTTGGCGCTCTCGGTAACTGCCCTCTGACCGTGGGGCTTGGCGGGATTGAAGTAGATCGAATCGCCGGCATTGAGCGTGAACTCACGGTCGCCGACCACTACCTTTATCGTTCCTTCGATCACATAGTTGAATTCCTGACCGTCGTGCTTTACGAGCTCAGCCGTCTCGGATCTCGAAAGGGTGACTATCATCGGATCCATCTGCCTGTGCTTGTAATTGAAGGCAAGGGCGCTGAATGAGTAGCCCGGGTAACGCTCGACCTTGACGCCGTTGCCGCCTCTGACGACAGTGTAATCATCCATTCTCGGCACGTCGCCTGTCATGAGGACGGTGGGATCGACCTTGAACATTTCTGCGACTTTATAAAGGAGGCTGATCGGGATCTCTTTTGCTCCGGTCTCATATGCGAGGTACTCGTCCTTGCTGACGCCGATCTCGCGTGCGATGTCGTCTACATCGATGTCCAGAATGTCACGAAGTTCTCTGATCCTCTGAGAAATCTGTTTGATGTATTCGTTCATTTCAGGCCTCCCTATTTATTACTTATTCTTCTTACGGGCATAAATATCACGATATTATACAACATATCATTTTGATTTTCGAGAAACTTTACGTTCGCATTGTTTGAAACAATACCGCTTCCCCGCGTTTTGGTATAATTACTCTCGAGAAAGCTTATGACACGGACACAGAAGGCTTAATGGACAAGGAAAAGACAGGACAGTTTATCACCGAATTGCGAAAAGAGAAGGGTCTGACGCAGAAGCAGCTGGCAGAACTTCTCAATGTCACCGATAAAGCCGTATCCAAGTGGGAGCGCGGTCTCAGTTTTCCTGACATTTCGATGCTTGAACCGATCGCGGAAGTGTTCGGTATCTCGATCATGGAGATCCTTGCCGGCAGAAAGCAGGACGAGAACGAGATACTGACCGTGGAGGAAGCAAGAAGGATCATCAAAGAGTCCGTCAGGATCGGTGATGAGGAGATCAGACACAAGAAGGAAAGAAGCAGGCTCAGCATTATCATCATGATAGTGCTGTTCCTGCTGCTTGTATCCATATCGCTGAACATTATCAGCTTCCTAATCTAGGAAAGGAGAAGTACGGGTGGATCATAAGATCGTCTTTTATGCCGGCCTCGCGCTCATGGCGTTTATCCTGCTTGCAGGCGCAACGTTGAGACCGAAAGAAGAGAAGACTTTTTTCGACAGGGTAACATGCAAAGAGATCCAGGGTCTCCTTGCCGTGTTCATCATGTTCCACCATATCGTTATCTTCCTTAACGAGAAGGGAAGAAGTATTGGTCCGCTGTTCAATTTCTTCTATTACGGGATACTTGCCGTGGGGTTCTTCTTCTTCTGTTCGGGATTCGGATTGCTTAAGAGATGGATCACGGATAAGAACTATATCCAAGGCTTTATGAAGAGGCGCGTATTCACGGTCCTTGTCCCGTTTTTCTTCTGCAATTACATCTATCTCACGAGGGCGATCATAGGGAATTTCGGCAGTAAGACGAACTTCAGATTATCAGAGCTGGTCGGAAGCTTTTTCGGATTCTACCTGGTGAACATGGAGATGTGGTTCGCGGTTGAGATAATGATACTTTATCTTGCATTCCGGATCGTTTTCGCGAGGGTCAAAAGACCTTTGACGGGGATCATCATAATGACGGCCGTCGTGATCGCAATGATGGCCATCGGACTCCTCTCAGGTCACCCGCAGTCCGAGACGATGTCTTACTGGTTCAAAGGTGAATGGTGGTACAACACCATATTCATGTTCCCGCTGGGCATGATATATGCCTTTAAGGAAGAGCGGATCAACACATTTATCCGCAAAGCTTTTGGTACGCTCCTGGCACTGACGGTTCTTCTTATCATGCTTATTGATTATTACCACAGGATCCTGATATCCAAAGGGATCTTTTGGACCGATAGCTTCAAGACTAATCATCTGCCCGACAAGCTCCTCGGACTCGGTCTGGAAACGGTTTTCGAGATAGCATTCATCTTCCTGGTACTCCTTATCCTTTCACGCGTGAGGATCGGAAACAGTATCCTGAGAGCGCTTGGAAAGATCTCGCTTGAGATAATCATGATGAATTACCTCGTGATAGACATCCTGTACTTCCTTTACGAAAAATACGGAATCCTCGTTTACGTTCCGGCAGTTATGGCAGGCACGCTGATATGTGCTGCGGCAGTCTATTGGATCAAGAATATCGTTCTCGAAAGGCGCACGAGATTCTTTGACGGAAAAATACAGTAATATCCCAATCCGGCGCATGTTGAGTGCCGGAAAAAGACCGTTCCTGTTACGGGAAGATTGCATCACGCTGAAGGCTTCAATAAGATATATGAAGCTGATGCCGGATAAGTAAAGACGGGAATTGCAGCAGGGAGGACATATGCTTAAAAGATTCGGTGCGATTGTCTGTTGTGTGTTTTTATTTGCAGGATCAGCCGGTTGTGCCAATAAATACAGCAAAACAATAGTGGATTATGATCAGGCAGAAATTGAATTCGAAGATTATATAGCAAGTCTTAAGCTTCCCGCTTATTTTGGAGTTTCAGGTGCAATGGAAGACGGAGCGAGCTTGAGGTTTGACGTTACCGGTGACGGACAATATGATCTGATAAGATTTCCCACTTATGGAAGCGGAATGCCAAGAGTAAGTGTAGCACTGTATGATCCTGTAAAACATACCGGATACCTGTTAGACAGTTACGATTTCAGTTATTCGTTAGAGAGTTGTACTGAAGATGAATTAATAATACGCAAATATGAATTTGCAGACAGGGATAATTTCGCATATGGCAAGCTCGTTATAGAAGACGGCGAATTACATTGGATTGAAGAGATGATGCCGGATAATATAGAAGACTCCGGAAAGCAAAACGCATGATGAAAGACCGGGTTATGTGAACTTGTTCCTGCGGAGCGAACGACATTTCAGCCAGACGATCCCTGAGAAATGAAAATGCCCGCAAACGCAATGTTCACAGGCATTTGTGGCGGAGACGGTGGGATTCGAACCCACGTATCGGTTACCCGATAAACGCATTTCGAGTGCGCCCCGTTATGACCACTTCGATACGTCTCCGTAGCCGTTATATTATAGCAACATTTAAATTACTGTCAAAAACAGATCTTGTCCTTCATGTCATCTGCGGCTTCTTTGCCGAGGAAGTACTCAACAATGGCAAGGCCGAACGGGACAGATGTGCCCATTGCCTGGCTGGTGATGATATTGCCGCAGGTGACTGTTTTGGATTCCTTGTCGAGAAGCGCGCCTTTTGATGAAAGGACATCCCAAAAGCCGGGGTTGCAGGTCGCATTTTTGCCTTCGAGAAGCCCTAAGTTCGCGAAAATGGTCGGCGCCGCACAGATCGCTGCGACCGCCTTGCCGTTGGTAGCAGCGAATCTCGTGACCGCATCGGTGAGAGCCTTTGTGCTGCCGAGATTCTCGGTCCCCTTGATGCCGCCGGGGATGACCAGCATGTCGTAGGCGTTGAGATCGATCTCACCAAGCTGTTTGTCAGCGGTGATAATGACGCCTCTTGAGGCATTTACTGTTTTCGAGGGCATTACAGATACGATATCGCAATCGATACCGGCCCTTCTCAGGATGTCTGCAGGCGTGATCGCCTCGACTTCTTCGGTGCCGTCAGCTATGAAAACCGCTACTAAAGACATAAACCCAGAACCTACCCTACCTATTTTTTTATTTTATGGTAATATAAGCAAATGTTATTTTAATCCTTTTATTCAAGGGAGCGCAATATGAATCTGATCGATCATGAAGAAGTACAGTTTCCGGGGCTTGGAATCAAATTTAACATTGATCCTGTCGCGTTCAAGATCGGGAACTTTGAGGTTTATTGGTACGGAATCCTTATAGCCGCGGCACTGGTCCTGTGCATCGTCCTGGCCCTTAAGCAGGCTAAGAAGTGCAATTTCCCCGATACACTGATATATGACACCATGCTCGTAACGATACCCTGCGCGATCATCGGCGCACGCGCTTACTATGTCATCTTCAATTGGGATATGTATAAGAGCAATATTAAGAGCGTATTCGATACCAGGTCCGGCGGCCTTGCTGTATACGGCGGCATCATTGCCTGCATCATCGGATTGCTCATCATGTGCAAGATCCGCAAGATCCCCTTCACATCTCTTGCTGATTTCTGCGTAGTTTATCTGCCTTTGGGACAGGCTATCGGCCGCTGGGGCAATTTCTTCAATCAGGAAGCATTCGGCACTACAACGACGATGCCCTGGGGTATGTGGAGTGAATCGACACGCTTATATATTGCAATGCACTGCCCTGAACTTGTCGCATTGTCGCCCGTTCACCCGACATTCCTCTATGAATCGATCGCTTGTCTGATCATATTCTTTGTCCTTCTTCAGGTCAGGAAGAAGAGCACGCACTCATTTGAGACAACATGTACTTATTTCATCCTCTACGGCGCGGTCCGTTTCTTTATTGAGGGACTGAGGACCGATTCGCTGTATATCGCAGGAACGCAGCTCAGGATCTCACAGGTCGTCTCGCTGTTCCTCCTCCTGTTCGGTCTTTTCTATATTGCTTTTGCGCACCTGAAGAATTTCGAGATCAAGCCTTTCCCCGCAAAGCTTTATGCTGAAGCTTCGACCGGCAGCGCGGATCACGGAGCACGCTCTGATGCGAAGGATGATCACGATGCTTCAGACGACTCTGAAGAGTCTGAAGAAGAGTCTGAAGATAAGGACGACGAAGCTGAAGATGAGGCTTCCGAAGAGAAGTCCGGTTTCGGCGAAGCTGAGTCCGGATCAGAAGACGGTGAAGACGAAGAGAATAACGATTCAAAGGATTCTGAAGCTAAAGACTGATGGATAACAGCAACAATTCCGGTTTTGTAAGGATGCGTGCCGGTGCCGTCTTAAAGACGGTAGACTATTACCTTGTCGTTCCTATCACGCTCCTTACCATAATTGGTCTGTATGTCCTTCAGAAGGTCCTTTCGAAAGGATATGCCGCTTATCCCGGAAACTATTACAGGCAGATAGCGGCGACCGCTGCAGGTATTTTCGCAGCACTCGTCATAAGCCTTCTCGATATGCATATGCTGAAGGCGGTAGGACGCATAATCTATGTCGTTTCGCTCCTGCTGCTCATTCTGGTTCCTATCGACGGCTATTCGCTTGCGACTTCCTGGGGCGCCGATTCCTGGCTCAAACTCCCTGTTATCGGTAACTTCCAGCCTTCCGAGCTCGCGAAGATCGGTCTTATCCTGATAGCCTCGGAGGTCTTCGAGATGATGTCCGAGAAGAAGGTCAGCATCATCAAGGGCTTTGGCATAATCGCTGCCGTATATGCTCCGCCGCTCCTTCTTATCCTTACGCAGCCTGACTTCGGAACGGCGATGGTCATCCTCTTCACGTTCATCTGCATTCTTTTCGCCTGGGGCGTTAAATACAGATACTTCCTGCTCGCGTTCTCATCTGCGGTCGTCATCATCGTGCCGGCGATGTGGAATTTCTATCTCGAGCCTTATCAGAAAGAGAGAATCCTTTCTCTGGTTTTCGAGGGCTCCGATCCTAAAGCCGAGTACAACCTCATCCAGTCCAAATATGCGATCGCTTCAGGCGGTCTCATCGGAAATAAGACGGGCATCTATACGACCGTGCCGGTTAAGGAGAGCGATTTCATTTTCGCGGCGGTTTCAGAGCATCTGGGCTTCATTGGGACCACAGCGGTTATCATTCTGGCGTTCTTCTTTATATGCCGCTGTCTTTATGTCGCTGCCAAAGTGCCTTCAAAGGCCGCATCTTACTGCCTCACGGGACTTGCAGGGTATTTCGCATTCCACTATATAGAGAACCTCGGTATGTCTGTAGGACTTCTTCCTATTACGGGCATCCCGCTTCCGTTTATCAGCCTTGGAGGAACAGCGCAGCTGATCAATTTCATGGCATTTGGGATCATACTGAACATTTCGATGTCGCGGGGGCGTGTCGGCGGATAAGACCGTCCTTGCTGAGGGGAACAGATGATAGGTCAATGGAGGCAGAAACTGCATATCGAGCCGCCGAAGGGCTGGCTTAACGATCCCAACGGTCTTTGCTATTTCAAGGGTAAGTATCACGTATATTTCCAGTATCTTCCCGATTCCGCCGAAGGCGAGGGGAAGAAGTGCTGGGGGCACTACGAGAGCTATGACATGATCACATGGAAGTTCGCGGGCACTGCACTCTTTCCCGATATCGAATATGATGCCGGCGGCGTTTTCTCGGGCTCGGCCGTAGTCAACGGCGACACGCTCGAACTCTTCTATACGGGTAATGTCGAGCACCCCGGTGACTACGATTACGTGACTGACGGAAGGGATGCGAACCAGATCCGCGTGTCTACGAAAGACGGCAGGAACATGAGCGACAAGGACGTACTTCTTCGGAACAGCGATTATCCGTCTTACTGCTCACGCCATGTCAGAGATCCCAAGGTCACTCTCGAAAACGGCTTGTGGCGCATGGTCCTTGGCGCCAGGACTCTCGATGACGAAGGCTGTGTCCTGATATACGAAGGACGTTCGCCTGATGAGTTCAGATTCGTAAAGAAGCTTGCATCACCCGGTTTCGGCTATATGTGGGAATGCCCGGACATGTTCGAGCTTGACGGAAATACTTATCTTTCAGTTTCTCCGCAGGGCCTTGAGCACGAGGAATTCAGGTATCAGAATGTCTATTCCAGCGGGTACTTCAGAGTGGAAGGCGATAAGCTTTCCGGATTCGAGGAATTCGACTACGGTTTTGATTTCTATGCCCCGCAGACATTTGAAACAACTGACGGAAGACGCATCCTTACAGGCTGGATGGGAATGGGGAACGAGTCGGGATATTCGAATCCCACATTGGCGCTCGGCCGTCAGCATTGTCTGACGCTGCCGCGTGAGCTGACCGTATCTTCAGACGGATATCTTTTGCAGAATCCCATAAGGGAATTCTATTCACTGAGAAACCGGCCTTCCGATCTATGCGGTGAAAGCAGATGGTATAAGCTTCCGTTCGACATTGCCGCGAAGGAGGTAAAGCCCGGCCGGGATTGCGTTATCGAGATCGGAAAAGCAAAGATCACCTGGCACGCGGAAGGATATCTCGAACTCTCGTTCACGGATGAGAAAACCGCGGGCGGCAGGACGGTCCGCAAGGTAAGGATCGAAAGGCTCAACGATATCCGCATCATTGCTGACAGATCGAGCATTGAGGTCTTCGCCAACAGCGGAAGATATGTCATGAGCTCAAGATTCTATCCGGAATATGAGACTGTATCCGTAAGCGTCTCGGGGTTCAGCGCACAGCTTTTCGAGCTGGAACTAAAAAACTCGCTGGTTGCGATCGGTGAGGCGCTGATAGATTTCATTCCTGACAGGAAGGGATGCGATTTCGGAGATGTGTCGGCTTTCTCGCCGGCTCCGGGCGGCGCGCCTGCAAATGTCTGCGCGGCTTACTCGAAGCTCGGCGGCAACTCCAGGATGATAACCCAGCTTGGTAAAGATCCTTTCGGCGATATGGTGATAAGAACTTTGGAGGACTCGGGCGTTGATACTTCCGCTGTCAGCAGGACGGACGAAGCAAATAC
>X424_Quagga__coassemble_14_pt1 | contig 35095 bp, 23 predicted proteins | sample X424_Quagga__metabat2_low_PE_008 | metagenome-assembled genome bin X424_Quagga | reverse complement strand
GCACCTGCGGTGCCCGTTGCTCCCGCTGATCCTACAGCAACCCCTTCTTGAAGACCGTCATCATCTCATTCGTGAGACTGAACTGATCAGGCTGAAGCTCTATTTCAGAGCGTTCTCTCCACTCTGCGATCTTGAGTTCGGATTCATCCATCTTTATCGTGTCATCGCCGTCAACATCGCAGAAGAAACCGACGAGAAGGTCGTCAACGATGCCCCAGGGCTGTGACTTGTAATAACGTATATTCCTGACCTTGAGACCGGTCTCTTCCATGACCTCGCGCGCCACGGTCTCTTCGAGAGTCTCGCCGATCTCGGTGAAGCCCGCGACGAGCGCGAAATGCGCGAACCCCGTCCTGTATTTAGTCACCAGAAGCCTGTCGCCGTTGGTCACTCCGACGATAACCGCGGGAGATATCCTCGGGTATATGATGTTGCCGCAATCGCAGCGTAGAGCCCTTTCATTTCCGTCCGGGCGCGTCAGGCTTCCGCATTTCCCGCAATATCTGTTATTGCTGTACCAATGCGAGAGATGGAGTCCCGTGTATATCGCGAATGCCATGTATCCTGCGACGGCTCCGCTTCCTCTGAGAGTCCTGACGTTGATGTATTCATAGCCGACGGGGATGTTTTCGGGAGCGGGTCCTTTGCGGTACAGGTAGAAGTCCTTGTCGTCATCAACGGTGAAAAGATAGACCATATCATGTTCTTGTGCATCCCTGAAGTCCGCCATGCGCGGAAGAGTCCCACCGTTTATCAGCAGATCGTTTTCTTTGAATGAGAGAACGATGCTTTGAGAGGAGGGCCTTTTCGACGGGTCAAAATGGTTGTGAAGGACGTGCGGATATATGTCTTGGATCATAAGCAGCTCCCGTCAGTTCAAGCGTTATTCTTTGCAGAATCGAACCTGCCGAAGACTTTCAGGGCCAGGAAAGCGATCACGAGGCCTGCCGCGGTAACCGCGAGGCTGACGGCCAGCATGAAGTGCGGTCCCCTGATATCGAGCAGACGGCCGCAGATAAGGCTCGAGAGCCCGCCGCCCAGTGTTATGGAACAGTTGATGTAAGCCTGCCCTTTGACCTGGTCGAGTTCCGACATGATGCGGTTCACGAAATAAGCGCCCGCCGGAATGAACACCGCGTACGCGAACATCTGCATCGCCTGGCTTATGTAGACGACGGTCATGTTGGGCGCGATGAGCATCAGTAATGTCTTGATGAGGAAGGCGAGCGATGAGATGAGAAGCAGGTTCGTTACCGAGATCTTCTTCATGATCTTGTTGATCAGCGCCATCGTCGGGAGCTCGAGGAGTGCGGCAATGAAGGTCGCGGTGCCCATCGAGGCTTCGGTTCCGCCGAGCGGCGTCACTATCTGGATAAGGTAATCGTTTATCGCGTTGTGCGCGAAAAAGAAACATACGGCGCCTGCCACGAAAAGCATGAACGCGGGGTATGTCCTGATGAAGTCGAAGATGTTGTTGTGGGCGACTCCGGTTACGGCAGCGGGTGCATCACCTGTCTTGTCTTTATCCGTACCCGTCGTTGCGGAAGACACCGGTTTCTTGAAGAAATACAGGACGACGAGAGCGATTGACAGGAAGATGATGTCCAGGATCATCAGCACCGTTACGCCGTATCTGCCGATCGCTCTTCCGGTGAAGAAAGAGACGACCGCGAAACCGCATGAGCCGAGGCCCCTGGCAAGTCCATAGTAGATGTGGCAGCCGGCAGCCTCGTATTCGAAATACATTGCCGTGATTATCGGCTGGTATACCATCTGGACCATATAGATAAGCGCGAAGATGATGAATATCGCCACGACGCTGTCAGTGATGATGAGAAGGAGGATCGAGCCGATGAGGAGCAGGGCGGTGGATGCCATCGAGACGTTCCTGTTCGTGAGCTTGCCCTGCTTGTCGATGAGGCCTGCGAGCATGGGCTGGAAAAGCGCTGACAGGATGTTGGCCAAAGCGAGGGTAATGCCGATCAGAGTGTTGGAGAAGCCCTTTTCGAGCAGGAAAACAGACGCGTAGGCATGTATTCCGCTGTATACGGCGAAATAGGTCGCGTTGATCACTATGTATCTGAGTGTCCAGAATCTTCTTGAATCGGTCATTGGATGATTATACTACGAGGCCGCCGCCGGGTGTTGCAGATAGGTGGCAAATATAATGTTTCCGTTGCTCTGTGTGCAAAATTACGATTCGGTATACAGATGTCATATTAAGGATTCTGAAATGACATATTCGTTAAAGTATACTGTTGGCATATGGAGAAACGTTTCACTGCCAAAACCGACGATAGCAATATTACTGAAGCCCCGGACACAAAAACGAGGCTTATCCTTGTCATTGTCTCGGCAGTGCTGATCCTTGGGATTGGTACCGCTGCGGCGGTCGCGGTCATGTCGAAAAAGAATGAGAGCACCGCTGAAAGCTCGTCAGACATTACGTCGCAGCAGACGAGCGCTTCCGATACGACTGATGCGCCGGTCACGAAGATCGGCGGCGAATATCCGGACGGCAAGGTTCCCACTGACTGCATGGAGCTTTCGTGGGGCATTCCCGCATCCGAGATAAAGTACCGGTATCCCGATGTGTTGAGCGAGACACCTTCTTCCATCTCGGATGAGAAGGATACGGTCAATCTGATATATGAACGCAGGGCAAGCATCGGAGGGTTCGGCTTCACGAGCGTGATGATCAGCGCCGACAAGACGGACGGTCTTTATGCTTTCAGTTATTTTCTGGAAAAAGAACAGTATCAGGCGGTGCTTTCCGCGCTTAACGAAGAATTCGGGAAGCCCATATACAGCAGCGGGAATTCGGCATACTGGGAATCGGACGAACGGGTCCTCCTGAATCTTACCTTCAGGATCTCCGACGCTGACGGGAAGGAATACACGCTCCTCCAGTACATCGATACGAAGGAGCAGACTGCTTCGGTCAAGCCGGATACGGCGCCCGAAATAAGGCTCGGAATGACCGTGGCCGACGCCCGCAGGAAGATATCGATGGAGAGCAATTCGGTCTATCCCGGCGGAGCGGAGACCTTCATTTCAGCGAAAAGATATGACTTCTCTTCCGATACGAACCTTGGAAAATTCGCCGCGTCGTATGCTTCGGCGGTCCTGCTGAATTTTGATCCCAAGGCGGATCTGACATCGTATTCATTCGTAATGAGGGGCGATCATCTGTACGAGGTGCGCGAAAAGCTGGCGCAGCAATACGGGAACCCTTCGCTCAACCGCGACTACAGCTCCGAGTGGAACGTCAATGACGGCCGCGCGGTGATCTCGGTAACATACGGAAGGATGACCGGAAGCGGACGCGGATTCGCGACAGAGCTCAGATACAGCATCTCCCCCGAAGGCCTGAAGTATCAGAATTTCGTAAAGGCCGTCGGCAGGGCGACCGGCAAAGGGACGACACTCGTTCAGCTCAGGGAAGAGATCGGACAGTACGGTCCCGCCGAGAACATCAAAAAGGGAACGGGCACCGTCACACTCATCAACAAGGACAATGCCGACATCATCGTTTTCGGGATGAGAGTAATTTCCGTCGAGATCGAGATCAAAAAGAACGCCGTTTCCGGAGTCTATTACATTTTCGACGGCAGCGCTTATCAGACCCTTAAGAAGAACATCGAAACCAGCTACGGTTCAGGCGAGCCCAAGCTGAATTACAAGGACAGGATCCACCGCTACCAGTGGAAGCCGAATATCACTGAAGACAACAAGTTCACAAGGATGATGCTTGATTTCGTAAACCTGAAGCATAACCCGAAAACAAGGATCTACTACTACAACTGAAGATGTAACAATGTTATACCGTTTCAGGGAGACTGACGGCGGCAGGGAGAGCCTCATAAAAACTTGAAGTCTTTCTGCTTTTATAATAATATATGCACGTTTATGAGCGCTGATAATTCTCGACAGAAGGCAAAAAAGCCCGCCAAGATACAGGTTAAGCACTGGCAGAAAGTAATGATCTTTCTGATCTTTTACGATATTGCCGTTGTCTCTTTTTCGTATTTTCTTGCGTTGGTATTGCGCTTCGACCTCAGATTCTCACTTATTCCGTCAACTTATCTCAAGCCGTGGATGATGTTCGCGCCTATCTACGCCGTCATCTGTCTGGTGGTCTTCTGGCTTTTCAGGCTCTATCAGAGTATATGGCAGTTCGCGAGCATCACGGAGTTCATCAGGATCGCCGAAGCGTCCGCGGTCTCGAGCATCCTGCATATCATACTTATCACGCTTCTCTTCCAGAGAATGCCGATCTCGTATTACATAATCGGCGCCGGCATCCAGTTCTTCCTTCTCCTGATAATCAGGTTCGCGTACCGGTTCCTGCTGATGGTCAAGGCAGAGAGGAACAAATCCGATGTATCCAGAGTCATGCTGGTAGGAGCGGGTTCCGCGGGACAGACCATCCTGAGGGACATGCGCGGCGCGAAGGAGATCAACGAGAAGGTCGTCTGCATCATTGACGATAACCGCAACAAGTGGGGAAGAGACGTCGAGGGTATCCGCGTCGTCGGAGGCCGTGATTCCATCGTCGAAAACGTCAAGAAATACAAGGTCGACAAGATCTATATCGCTCTTCCGAGCGCTACTGCGAGATCCAGAAAGAATGTCATCGACATCTGCCGTCAGACCGATTGCGAGATAAAGAACCTGCCGGGCATCTACCAGCTCGTTCTCGGTGAAGTATCGGTCAGCCAGATGCGCAAGATAAACGTTGAAGATCTTCTCGGCCGTGAGCCTGTCGAGATGGGTTCAAAGGCCATTTCGGGCTTCCTCGGCGGAAAGACGGTCCTCGTGACGGGCGGAGGCGGAAGCATCGGAAGCGAGCTCTGCAGGCAGGTCGCAGCCGTTCCGGAACTCAAGAGGCTCATCATTTTCGATATCTACGAGAACAATGCTCATGCGATAAGGCTCGAGCTTCAGGACAAGTATCCGGATCTCGATCTGGTCGTCCTGATAGGCTCTGTCCGCGACAGCCGCAAGATCAAAGAGGTCTTCCGCGAGTACCGTCCCGACATCGTTTTCCATGCCGCTGCGCACAAGCACGTTCCGCTTATGGAGGACAGTCCCTGCGAAGCCATCAAGAACAATGCGATAGGCACATATTACACGGCGTTTGCCGCCATGGCTTACAACTGTGAGAAGTTCGTCATGATCTCCACGGATAAGGCCGTAAACCCCGTCAACATCATGGGTGCGAGCAAGCGTATCTGTGAGATGATCGTTCAGACATTTGCGAGAAAGATCGAGGCCGGAAAAGCATCCGAGCTTCCTGATCTGAATGCTCATACAGGCGATCTCAGGACCACCGAGGACCGCCTCGTGATCCCCGCCCGCCCGAGGACGGAGTTTGTTGCCGTCAGATTCGGAAACGTTCTCGGAAGCAACGGTTCAGTCATTCCGAGATTCACCGAGCAGATCGCTGCCGGCGGTCCTGTCACGGTTACGCATCCCGATATCATCCGCTACTTCATGACCATCCCCGAAGCAGCTTCACTGGTGCTTACGGCGGCCACGTTCGGAGGAGACGGAAAGATCTTCGTGCTCGACATGGGCACCCCGGTCAAGATCGCGGATCTCGCCAAGGATATGATCCGTCTTGCGGGCCTCAAGCCGAACGAAGACATCAAGATCGTCTATACGGGTCTAAGACCCGGCGAGAAGCTTTATGAAGAGCGTCTGATGGACGAGGAAGGCCTGCAGAAGACATCGAACGAACTCATCAATGTCGGCAGCCCGATAGCGTTTGATGAAGACAGATTCCTGATCCAGCTGCGGGGCCTTATGGAGGCCGCTTACGAAGACCGTGACGACATCAGGGAGCTCGTAGCGGAGGTCGTGCCTACATACCATCCGGCAGGCAGACACGGCACGGAGGAAAAGGGTGAGGCATACAGGCAGCAGCGCGCTGAGATGTATGCATCCGCGCACAAAGGAGAAACGAGTGATGGACCCCAGGAATGACCCGAGATTCAAGGGAATAGAGCCTTTTGAGAACAAGGTCTGGCTCAGCAGCCCGACCATGCACGGCGAAGAACAGAAATGGGTCGATGAAGCGATCCGTACCAACTGGGTAAGCACTGTCGGCGCGAATATCAACGAAGTCGAAAAGTCGGTCGCCGCATATATCGGCGTCAAGTATGCCGTCGGTCTTTCTGCAGGAACCGCTGCGCTTCACCTTGCCACGAAGCTTGCAGGTGAGAAGCTCTACGGGCAGGCAAAGCCGGACGAGGGGACTCTCAGAGGTCACCGCGTTTTCTGTTCCGACATGACATTTGCCGCAACGCTTAATCCTGTTGCTTACGAAGACGGCGAGGCCGTATTCATCGATACGGAGCGCGATACCTGGAACATGGATCCCAAGGCCCTTGAGAAGGCTTTCGAGATATATCCTGACGTCAGACTTATAGTCATTGCCCACCTTTACGGCACACCCGGAAAGATGGAGGAGATCAGGAAGATCGCCGATGCGCACGGAGCCCTCATCATCGAGGATGCCGCGGAATCCTTCGGAGCGAAGTACAAGCTTGGCGGACAGTGGGTCGAGACGGGAGCTCTCGGCGGCTATAACTGCATATCCTTCAACGGAAATAAGATCATCACGGGTTCTTCCGGCGGTATGTTCCTGACGGACAGCTCTGAAGATGCCGATAAGGTCAGGAAATGGTCCACACAGTCACGCGAGGATGCTCCGTGGTATCAGCACGAGGAGATCGGCTACAACTACAGGATGAGCAATATCGTTGCCGGAGTCGTAAGAGGACAGATACCTTATCTTGACGAGCATATCGCGCAGAAGAAAGCTATCTACGAGAGATATAAGGCAGGTCTTGCGGATCTTCCCGTAGAGATGAATCCGTTTGACAGCGAGAGATCCGAGCCTAATTTCTGGCTCAGCTGCATTACCGTTAACGAGGACGCAATGGCGCCTTTCGTCAGAGGAGAGAAGGACCAGCTCTGGAAGAGCGAGCCCGGGAGATCCTCACCCGGCGAGATACTCGAGGCCATCACCGCATTCAATGCCGAAGGACGTCCTGTCTGGAAGCCGATGCACATGCAGCCGATATACAGTTCTCATGCGTTCATCACCGCCGAAGGCAACGGCAGGGGCCGCAGCAACGCGTACATCAAGGGAACCGGCGCTGATGTCGGTGCGGATATATTCCGCAGGGGACTCTGTCTGCCGTCCGACAACAAGATGACGCCGGAGCAGCAGGACATCATTATAGACATCATCCACAGATGCTTTGAGTAAGTCCGGCTTGTCGTGTATCCGGTGAAGAAGAATGAAGCATATACCTTACGGTCCATACGAGAAGTTTGTTAAGCGCCCGCAGGATTTTCTCTGCGCTCTGCTCGCACTGATCGTTCTCTCACCGGTCCTTCTGGTGACTGCGCTGCTGGTAAGGATAAAGCTCGGTTCACCCGTTCTTTTCAAGCAGGAGAGACCGGGAAGGAACGGAAGGATATTCAAGCTCTACAAATTCCGCACGATGCTTCCTCCGAAAGACGGCATCGCGGATCCGAAAACGGACGCCGAAAGACTTACGCCGTTCGGCAGGAAACTCAGATCGACATCTCTTGACGAGCTTCCCGAGCTGTTTAACATACTGAAAGGCGACATGGCCGTCGTCGGACCGAGACCGCTCCTCGTCCAATATCTGGAGCGTTACAATTCGCATCAGGCGCGCCGTCACGAGGTCAGGCCCGGCTTCACCGGACTTGCGCAGGTTCACGGACGCAACGCCATTACATGGGAAGAGAAATTCGACTGGGATGTCAAGTATGTGGACAAGATAACCTTTGCCGGTGACTGGAAGATAATCTTCGGAACGGTAAAGACCGTTATAAAGAAGGAAGGCATCAGCAATGCCGGAACGGCTACAATGACTGAATTTATGGGGAGTCCTGAAGAATGAACAGATTGACTATCATCGGCGCGTCAGGTCACGGAAAAGTTGTTGCTGATATAGCAGGACTTAACGGATACACGGATATCGTCTTCCTTGACGATGATGTGAACGCCGTAAGCTGCGGCGGATACAAGGTCGTCGGCAATACCGGAACTCCGGTCGAAGGAGACGTTTTCGTGGCCATCGGCAATCCCGCAGTAAGGAAGCGTCTTTCGGAAGGCAGGAATGTAGTCACGCTGATCCATCCCCATGCGGTTATCGCGAGAGACGCCGTTATCGGTGAAGGAACAGTCATCATGGCGGGTGCCGTGATCAATCCGGGAGCAAAGATCGGCAGGGGCTGCATCATCAATACATGTTCATCTGTCGATCACGACTGCGTAGTCGGGGATTACTGTCATGTAGCGGTCGGTGCGCATCTCTGTGGTACCGTGAGTGCCGGAGAATCCACCTGGATCGGCGCCGGAGCGACGGTCAGCAATAACGTCAGCATCTGCCCTGATTGTATGATCGGAGCGGGCTGCGTGGTCGTAAAGGACATCACGGAACCCGGCACATATGTCGGCGTTCCCGCGAGAAAGACAGGCGGCGGGATCTCCTGATGAGCAAGAAAGTCTGGATACTCAACCATTATGCGGGCAACATGTTTACCGTCGGAGGCGGCAGGCATTACTGCATCGCGAAATATCTGAAGCAGAACGGATACGACCCCGTCGTGTTCTGCAGCAATTACGATCATTTCACGCGCAGGAATACGATCGAGGGAGTTACGTCCTTCGCCCGTAAGACCGAGCCCGTAACCGGCGTCCCGTATGTGTTCATTAAGACCCGGGAATACCCGAACAACGGCATTAAGCGCGTTTTCAACATGTGGGATTTCTATCGCGGAATGAAGAAGCTCGCGAAAAGATATGCCGCCGAGTACGGCGCACCCGATGTCATTTACGCGTCTTCGGTCCATCCCCTTACCCTTGTGGCCGGTATAAAGCTCGCAAAGAGATTCGGCGTTAAATGCGTCAGTGAAGTAAGGGATCTCTGGCCTGAGAGCATAGTCGCCTATTCAACGAAATGGACCAGGAAGAGCCTTGTGATGAAGGTGCTGTATGCCGGTGAGAAATGGATATACAGGAAGTCCGACCGTGTCATCATGACCATGGCGGGCGGCTACGATTACATAAAGGATCAGGGCTGGGACAAGGTGATACCCGAATCCAAGATCGTCCACATAAGCAACGGAGTCGATCTTCTGCCTTTTGAGGAGAATATCAGAAGCAACGCATTCGAGGATGAAGATCTGTCAGACAAGACACATAAGAACTTTATCTACACGGGTTCAGTCAGGAAGGTCAACGACCTTTCGATGCTCGTTTCCGCGGCAAGGAAGCTTAAGGAGGCAGGCAATACCGAGGCGAGGATCCTTGTTTTCGGTGACGGTGACGAGCTTGAAACGCTCAGGGATGAGGCTAAGGATCTGGACAATATCATATTCAAGGGAAGAGTGCCGAAGCAGAGTGTCCCGTACGTCCTGTCAAAAGGATATGTATCGATACTTCATAACCGCAGCACGGAACTTGATAAATACGGGCATTGCCAGAACAAGTTCTTCGAATATCTTGCTGCGGGAAGGCCCATTCTTCTGACTTATCCCGAAGGACACAGCGTTGTTAAGGAATATAAGTGCGGAACAGAGACCGCCAGGCAGGAGCCCGGGGATATCGCGGAAGCCATAGAAGCCTTCTGCAGACTTGATGAAGCCGGGTATGCGGAATATTGCAGAAACACTGCCGAATGCGCGAAGCTTTTCGATTACGGTGAACTGACCGGTAAACTCATCGAGGTCCTGAACGCGTAAGATCACGCGCCGGTTCCCGTTAACACCTTGATTATAAGAGTTATGATAAGCGCCCAGAGCGGGAGCGCGAAGATCGTTACTATCCTTAATGAAGTGATGGCGTCACGGTAGTGGATACTGTTGGGATATAACTCGAGAGAATCCTTCATATGCTTATGAACGATGGGTATCAGGACAGGGAATATCACGCACAAGGCGATAGACAGATCCTCGAGGCTCTTCTCTCCGGATGTGAGATGCTCGACGGCTTCATGCTTCGTGTTTGAAGGCTTTTTGCTGCTTTCCGGCTTCTCCCGGACTGAAGATCCGCCCGGGTTGTTCACCACAAAAGGCGACTTGGTGAAATCCTCATACGAAGAATCCTGCGAACCGGCACTTGAGCCGTAATAGTCGGGATCTCTCGTCTGTTTCCTTACGGAGTTGTTTGCCGCGGCGGCTGCACGCGCTGCAGCTGCAGCTTCGGCTGCCTGACGCGCCTGCTGCTCCTGTTTTGCGCGGAGCTGTGCGCGCTTCCTGGAAAGGTCTTCGTCATATTTCCATTTCTTGGCCTGATCGGAAAGGACGGTATAAGCCTCCGTTATCTCCTGCATACGCTTCTCGGCGGATTTGTCGTCGGGATGGAGATCGGGGTGCCAAAGCTTTACAAGCTTGCGGTAAGCCTGCTTGATCTCATCCGCGGAAGCATCCTCGGATACTCTTAATACGCTGTATAGTGTCGTCTCATGAGCCATATTATCAGTATACAGTGTTTTCCTTAAGCGAAGCCAAAAACTTTAAAAAGGGATCTTCAGTCAGATCCCCGTGCCGGTTATGCAGGTGTCGGAGTAGCCGTAGCTGCAGGCTTCTTTGTGGGTTTCTTGGTCGGCTTCTTTGTAGGCTTCTTGGTAGGTTTCTTTGTAACTTTCTTGGTCGGCTTTACCGTAGCCGGCTTGGCTGTAGGAGCAGCTGTCGGAGCTGTAGTCTCGCCGTTGACGGTGAGTTTGTGACCATTAAGCTTAACGTTCTCCATATTGCCGGAGAATGAGGAAATGACAGTGTCTTCGGTAAGAGTCCAGGTAGCGCCCTCGGCAAGGTTCACATGGACGATGCCGACATCAGTGGAAACAGGTTTTCCGTCAGCATCATTGAAAGCGCCCTTGATCGCGCCCGTGAAATCCGTTCCCGAGGAAAGATTCAAAGTGAGCTTGGCTTCCTTTGCGACCAGGATATCTCCTGCGAGCGTTGTGCCGGTGACGTTGAAGATAGCGACGTTATTGTTGCCGCTCCAGCCGTCAGGGCAGACGGAAAGCAGGACGTTCTCCTTATCCTCATTGACGATCTTTACGCTGCTCAGATTGACGACGCCCTTCGTGTTGGTGATATGGAAGACGTGTCCTGACTTGCTCGTAAGGGTTCCTCCCGACATGGAGAATGAAGACATCGTGTTGTTGTCGAAATAACCTGCCTTCTGCTGATAGAGCAGGACGCTGTTAAGGAATCTGGCGTTACTGCCGCGCGTGGTATTGTTCGCGGTGAGATTGGATTCCGCAAGTGAAGTAGAGCTGTTATCGTCAACAACGACGCCCTCGGATGCATTCGCGATCAGATTCGCGGATTTGACGGTTACATCGCCTGTGGAAGTGACAGCGGGTGAACCGGTTCCGTTCGTGGTATAGGTTCCGCCGGTAATATTGACGATACCGCCGTCTTTGCCGATGCTTATGGCCGGAGAGGTCTTTCCGTCCGTCTGAACCGTGAGCTTGGTAATGTTAAGGGTGGAACCGCAGGTAACTGCAATGCCTGCGGAATCATCGCCGGAAGTGGTGACTTTGGCATCGCTCAATGTGACGTTGGTTCCGTCACCGATACGGCCCTTTGATTCGCCGAACCCCGCATATGCGAAGATCCCGGCAGCGCCCGTACCTTTGGTCGCGATGGCTCCGCCTGATACGAAAAGCTTTGCGCCGTTCATTGCAAGCAGACCGGAATTTAATCCGAACAGCTTGCTGTTGTCCAGATTGGAGGAATCACCCGTCTTGCTGATCGAGGGGGTCGTAAGGGATACCTTCTTCGGGGCATTGATGACTATCGCGCACTCGTCGGCGCCTGAGCTCTTATATGCTTTCTTCTTCTCCGTGGTTTCAACGGAGATCGTTTTCACGGTCTTGAAATCGATCTGCGTCTTGTCAGGCTCGGTCTCGGTTGCTGAAGTCTCTACGGTGGTAGGCTCAGTGTAGATCGAAGATGAGGTGGTTGCGGAAGTAGTATCCCCGCCCTTTCCGAAATTGCAGGAAGTAAGTCCGAACACAACCGAAGTGGCTGTGCAGATTGCTAAAGCTCTTATCAATAACTGTCTGTTCATAAAGACCCCCGTGTAACAACCACTAACTTTAACACGAAGAGCGCAATTTTGAGAAGTGCCATAATAGGCAATATTTAGTTATATTCCGCACACTGTTCTGTTATTTTCGCACGATGAGGGATCAGTTAACGCACATTTGCCCTATATATAAAAATAAATTAGGTTGAAACCCCCGTTTCAAGGGTGTAGAATAGGCAAGCCAAAAAAACGGCACTCCGAGAATTTCTGATGATTAGTTTATATATCGATCCCGGCACGGGAAGCATGTTATTCACGATCGTGATCAGCGCCATCAGCGCTGTTGTATATCTCGTGCGCATCCTTATCATCAAGGCCAAGAACATGGCCGGCATCAAGAGTCAGAACGAGAGGAATGCCAAGAAGATCCCGATCGTCATGTTCTCCGACAACAAGAGATACTGGTCCACGTTCAGACCTATCTGCGAAGAACTCGATAAGCGCGGCCAGAGGGCTGTGTATATGACGGCTTCTCCTGATGACCAGGCTCTTGAGTCCAAATTCAAGAATATCAAGTGTGAGTTTATCGGTGAGGGCAACAAGGCTTTCGCGAAGATGAACATGCTTAACGCAGGCATCGTGCTTTCCACGACTCCGAGCCTTGATGTTTTCCAGTGGAAGCGCTCCAAGACCGTAGACTGCTACGTCCACATCCTTCACGCATGCGGAGACATCACGCTTTACAGGCTTTACGGCACTGACTATTATGATGTTCTCCTGCTGTCGGGAGAATTCCAGAAGGATCAGGTCAGGGAACTCGAGAGACAGAGAGGCCTTCCCGCAAAGGAGATAAGGATGGTCGGCATTCCTTATCTCGATACGATGCTCAAGCATGCACAGAATTACAAGAGGCAGCAGACCGGCACGACGACCGTGCTTCTCTCACCTTCGTGGGGTGCGAGCTCGCTCCTGGTCAAATACGGTGAGACGCTTATCGACAAGCTTATCGAGACGGGATATGACATAATCATCCGCCCGCATCCGCAGTCTTTCACGGCTGACAAGGATACTGTCGACCGCCTCATGGCTAAATATCCCGAGACCAAGAAGCTTCATTGGAACAGGGACAACAACAACTTCGACGTACTCGCGAGATCCGACATCATGATCTCTGACTATTCAGGGATCATGTACGATTTCGCTTTCATATTCAACAAGCCGGTCATCTATACCAATGCCCAGTTCAAGAAGGATCCTTATGATGCATGGTGCATCGAAGGCGAGACCTGGATGCTCAGCACGATCCGCAAGATCGGCAAGGAGCTGAACAAAGACAATCTCGAACAGATAAAGGAACTCATCGATTCAAGCATCAGGGACAGCAAGGAGACCCCCATGATAAGGGAAGCCCGCGACGAGACCTGGTGCAATATCGGAAAGAGTGCCGAGCTGACTGCAGACTATCTCATTGAGAAGCTTGCCGAGATCGAAGGCAGAGGCAGGAAGACAGCTAAGGCAGCTAACGCGGCCAAAAAGACCGGAAAGGCAAAAAATGCCAAAAATGCCAAGAAGGCCAAAGGCGGAAAGAAGGGGACAAAGGCATGAAGTTACTGCATATCCTCTATCTCTTAGCTCTTTATCCGATCGAGTATCTCCTTGAGATGATCTTCTCCATCATCTCGAAAATCTCGGGCAATACCATCCTGTCGATCGTTATCCTGAGCCTCGTAGTAAACATCATAGTCCTGCCGCTCTATAACCGCGCGGACAAGATCCAGGAAGAGGCGAAGGACAAGGAGAACGCTATCGCTCCGATGGTAAAGCACATCAAGCAGACCTTTACCGGTGACGAGAGATTCATGCTGCTGCAGACCTGCTACAGGCAGAATAACTACAGCCCTCTCAATGTAATGAAGAGCTCCGTCTCCATCCTCCTGCAGGTACCGTTCTTCATGGGCGCATACAACATGCTCTCAGGAAACAAACTCCTCGAGGGAGTGAGCCTCGGTCCCATAGCGAATCTTTCAAACCCTGACGGGCTTATCACTATCGGTGCCGTATCGCTTAATATCCTGCCGATAATAATGACGCTGATCAATGTTGCGTCAAGCTTCATATACGCAAAGGGATTCCCGCTCAAGACCAAGATACAGATGTACGGACTTGCCGCGGTATTCCTGGTCCTGCTGTATCAGTCACCTTCAGGACTGGTCCTTTACTGGATCTGCAACAATCTCTTCTCTCTGGGCAAGAATATCGTCAACAAGATCATCAGCAGGAAGAGAGAGGAAGCTGCCGTAAAGCATGTGGCGAAGACTCCCGGAAAGCTCAACACGAGATACAAGGCCGTCTTCTATTTCTCATGCCTGACGCTTGCGGTGTATACGGGCTTCTACCTCCCCATGCTCACTGTTGCGTCTGCACCTGAGGAATTCGTAAACCTGTATAACATGGCCAATCCCATGATCGATATCCTTGACACCGCAGTAAAGGGCCTGGGACTCTTTATGCTCTGGCCGGCGGTCTTTTTCGCGCTTGCTTCAAACAAAGGCAGGAAGATCATGTCATACGTGATGTTCAGTCTTTCAGCTTCCGCGATCCTGAATTCAAAGTTATTCAGCAATGATTTCGGTGACATATCGAACTATCTCGAATACAAGGACAGCCCCTCGTTCACCGTGAAGGCGATACTTCTGAGCCTGGCGGTCACACTCGGCGGGATCGCTGTCTGTTTCCTGATCGAACGTTTCGGTAAATACATCGCTCCGGTCATCTGTCTTTCCGCCGCACTCGGATTTTTCGTGCTCGGACTGACGAATGTCGGAAAGATCAACACGGGATACAAGGAAGCCGAGAAATCCACGACCTCAAAGGCTGAATTCACACTTTCCAAGAACGGCAAGAACGTCATAGTCATAATGGCTGACAGAGCGGTCGGTCCGATGGTGCCCTACATCTTCAAGGAGAAGAGCGAACTCGGAAAGATATATGACGGCTTCGTTTACTACCACAACACAGCTTCATTCGGAACGCACACGAATTCTGCCGTTCCCGCGCTCCTCGGAGGTTATGAATACACTCCTGAGGCGATGAATCTCAGGAATGACACGCGTCTCCCGGACAAGTACGACGAAGCGCTCAAGCTCATGCCTTCGGTCTTTACGAAGAACGGTTTTGACGCTACGATGATCAACCCCACATATGCGGGTTACAAGTGGTATCCGGATCTCACCGTATTTGATGACATGGAGAACGTGAAGGCATACAGCACCAAGTATTCCTATCTCCCCGAAGAGACCAAGGAGGTCTATGAGGCCGAGCATACCGAGGTGTTCAGACACAACCTGTTCTGCTATTCGATATTCAAATCAGCGCCCGTAGCGCTCCAGAAGGCCCTCTATGACGGCGGAAACTACAATGACACCAGAAGCGTCGATCCGTCAAAGATGATCACGCAGAAGAGAAGCGGCAACTCGGTGGCATACGGACATGAGCAGACTTTCATGTGGGAATACTACACCGTCTCGAATCTCGATACGATGACGAAGATCGAAGAGGGAAGCGGAAACCATTTCATTTATTTCTCGACCGATCTGACACACGATGTTGAGATGCTCCAGGAGCCCGGATACGAGCCCAAGGATACCGTGGACAACAGAAACTACGACAAGACACATGCGGCAAGGTTCATCAGAAAGGGCGAGCACATGTGGGTGCGCGATGCCAAGGACTATAAGCATTATCAGTGTGACGTGGCCGCCTACGAGCTCATCGGAAAATGGCTGGAATACCTCAAGGCCAACGGTGTCTACGACAACACGAGGATCATCATCGTGGCAGATCACGGTTATTATCTCGAGAATTTCCCTGACATCATCAGGCACGACTGGGGCGCAAGGCTCGACGGAGAGGCGTTCGCACCGCTCCTGATGGTAAAGGATTTCGGAAGCCACGGAAGCCTCCGGACGAACGAGGATTTTATGACGAACGCCGATACTCCTTATCTCGCGATGAAGGACATCATAAAGGATCCCGTAAATCCTTATACAGGCAACAAGATAACGGATCAGGGAAAGAACGGTACAATAACGGTATTCCACTCTAACAACTGGAATATCAGGAACAACAACGGATATACATACCAGCCGGGAGACTGGTTCAGTTTGAAGGACAGCATCTGGAAGCTGGATAACTGGAATTATCTGGGCAACCATTAAGGATCATTCAGGATGAGGTGTGATTTATGCAGGCATTGATACTCGCGGCCGGAATGGGCAAAAGGCTCAAGGAACTGACACAGAACAATACCAAGTGCATGGTCAAGGTCGGCGGCATTACGCTCATTGAGCGCATGCTGAGACAGATAGAGAAGCAGAATGTCTCGAGGATCGTGATCGTTGTGGGTTACGAGGGCAGGAAGCTTATCGACTATATCTCGACGCTGGAAATAGCCACTCCGATCGAGTATGTCGAGAATCCCATCTACGACAAGACAAACAATATCTATTCGCTTGCGCTTGCCAAATCGCATCTTTGCGAAGACGATACGCTCCTGTTCGAATCGGACCTGATCTTCGAGGACGCCGTATTGGATCTTCTGGTGAGCGATCCCAGGGATACGCTGGCACTCGTCGACAAGTTCGAGAGCTGGATGGACGGCACCTGCGTAAAGCTTTCAGCGGACGACAGGATCACATCCTTCGTATCCAAAAAGGAATTCAGGTTTGATGATATCCACGAATACTTCAAGACCGTGAACATCAGCAAATTCAGCAAGGAGTTCTCCGAGAAATACTATGTCCCGTTCCTTGAGGCTTATGAGAAAGCTCTGGGCGAGAACCAGTACTACGAAGAGGTCCTCAAGGTCATAACGATCCTCGATGTTCCGAGGATCAGGGCAAGGCGTCTTGAAGGACAGCTCTGGTATGAGATCGACGACGTACAGGATCTGGACATCGCGGAATCGCTTTTCGCGGGCACGCCTGACGAGAAGACGGCGCTGATCCAGGGAAGATACGGCGGTTACTGGAGATATCCCAAGATGAAGGATTTCTGCTATCTGGTAAATCCCTATTTCCCGCCGAGGAAGATGCTTGACGAGATCAAGGCGAACTTCGACACTCTCATCTCGCAGTATCCTTCGGGAATGCGCGTAAATTCGCTCCTTGCGGCCAAGAACTTTAACGTACATACCGAGAACATCATCACCGGCAACGGCGCAGCGGAGCTCATCAAGTCCCTGATGTCGCAGTTTACGGGCAAGACAGGCTTCATAAGGCCTACCTTCGAGGAGTATCCCAACAGGTATAATGCGCCTGATTCCGTATGCTTCGTCCCGAACAACGCCGATTTCTCATATACCGCGAATGACATCATGAATTTCTTCGAGGACAAGGGCATATCCCAGATCGTAATCGTCAATCCTGACAATCCGACAGGAAACTTTATCCCGAAGACGGACCTCCTGAGACTTGTCTTATGGAGCGGCGAAAAGGGAATCAAGCTTGTGATCGACGAATCGTTCGTTGATTTCGCGGACGAGGCTCCCACGCTGATAGACCGCGAGCTGCTTGATGCAAACCCGCATCTCTATGTCATGAAGAGCATTTCCAAGTCTTACGGAGTTCCGGGCCTGAGGCTCGGCGTTCTTGCGTCCGGCGATATCGCAACGATCGCAAGGATGAAGAAGGACGTGTCTATCTGGAACATCAATTCGTTTGGTGAGTTCTATATGCAGATAGAGGAGAAGTACAACAAGGATTACGAAGCCGCTTTGGTGAAGATAAGGGCCGAAAGGGCGAGGTTCGCTGAAGAGCTCGGCAAGATCGAAGGGATCCGCGTGATACCTTCGCAGGCCAATTTCATCATGGTGGAGCTCAAGAATGCGATGCCGAAGGATGTCCTCAAGAAGCTTCTTTTCAAGCATCAGATCCTTATCAAGGACCTTTCGTCAAAGACCGGCGGAAGATACTTGAGGATCGCAGTCAGGAACACGGAGGACAACGACCTTCTCCTTGAGGCTCTCAGGGAGGTACTCGCCTGATCCTTATGTTTGGTGATAAAAAATAAGAGTGTTAGTATTATTTGGATAATTCCACGGGAGTAGATAAACGGCATGCTGTTTTTTCAATATCTTTATGCTTTCATAATCGGACCGCTCGAACTGGTCTTTAAGATCATCTTTTCGGTACTGAACAGGTATATTCCGAATACCGGAGTTGACATCCTCCTGCTGAGTCTCGCGTTCAGCCTCCTGGTCCTGCCTTTGTACATGAGGGCGGACAAGATCCAGGAAGAGGCCAGGGAGCAGGAAGACAGGCTCGGTCCCACCATCGCCCACATCAAGAAGTATTTCAAGGGCGATGAGCGCTTCATGATACTCCAGACATTCTACAGGCAGAATAACTACAGTCCTTTGAGCGTTTTGAGAAGCTCGGTATCGCTCCTTCTGCAGGTACCGTTTTTCCTCGCGGCTTACAAGATGCTCTCCAACAACACATATCTTCAGAACAAGTCTTTCGGCCCGATCGGCAACCTGAGCGCGCCTGACGCGATGCTCGCCATCGGCGGGATAACCATCAACATACTGCCTTTCATAATGACGGCCATCAATCTCATATCGGCTGCCGTCTATGCGAACAAGATGCCCATGAAGTCCAAGATCCAGCTCTGGATCATGGCCGCGCTTTTCCTCGTGCTCCTTTACGGTTCACCTTCGGGAATGGTCCTCTACTGGACATGCAACAACCTGTTCTCGCTCGTTAAGAATATCGTCAACAGGATCGTTGCCTCGCGAAAAGCCGGCAGACCCGCCAAGGAGAAGAAGGCAAAAACGCTCAAGCACGAGCCTGCCTATAAGGCTGTTTTCATCTTCTCGTGCCTCACCTGCGCGATCTACATCGGTTTCTATCTCCCGATGATAACTGTCGCATCCGCTTCCGAGGAATTCGTAAATCTCTACTCAATGACTCACCCGATGCTCGATATCCTCGAAGCGACATGCAAGGGATTCGGACTGTTCGTTCTCTGGCCTTCGATCTTCTATGCGATGGCATCGAAGGGCGGAAGGAAGATCATGGCATACTTCATGTTCATCCTCGCAATATCATCGGTTCTTAATTCAAAGCTTTTCAGCAGCGGTTCGGGCGACATGACCAACACGCTGGTCTACAAGGATACATCGCTCAAGGTCACGACGCAGACGATACTTCTCAGCCTTGCAGTGACTTTGGGAGCGGCCGTCGCGGGATTCATCCTCGTCCGTTTCGGCAGGAATGTGACCCCCGTGATCGCGTTCTCCGCGGCACTTGTTTTCGCTGTGCTCGGACTGACGAATATCGGCAAGATCAATGCGGGATATGCGGAGGATCTGAGATCGGAAACATCCAAAGCCGAGATACCTCTTTCGAAGGACGGAAAGAATGTCGTCGTCATAATGACGGACAGGGCGATCGGACCGATGCTGCCTTTCATCTTCAATGAGAAAAGAGAGCTGAATACCGTTTACGACGGCTTCACTTACTATCACAATACTGCGTCTTTCGGAACACATACGAATTTTGCCGTTCCGTCGCTCCTCGGAGGTTATGAATATACTCCCGAAGAGATGAACAAGCGATTGGACAAGCCGCTTTCGGAAGACCATATGGAAGCCCTGAAGCTTATGCCGACGATCTTCTCCCAGGCAGGCTATAATTCGACCGTGATCAATCCGAAGTACGCCGGATATCAGTGGTATCCGGATCTCTCCGTGTTTGATGATATCGCGAACACCAAGGCATACAGCACCAAGTATTCCTACCTTCCCGAAGAGATGAAGGAAGGATACAAGGAAGAGCAGACGACTGCCTTCAGATTCAACCTGTTCGGTTATTCGATCTTCAGATCCGCTCCGGTGCCGCTTCATAAGATCCTCTACGATGAAGGCAACTATAACGAGACAAGAGTCGTAGATCCTTCACGTCTTATGGACCAGAGAAGATCAGGCAACTCAAAGGCAACAGGTCACGAGCAGGGCTTCATGTGGGATTACCATACCTTGAAGGCGATGAGCAGCATGACGAAGGTCGAGGACGGCGAAGTCAACAATTTCGTTTATATCGGATTCGATACATGCCATGATTCCGAGTTCCTGCAGGAGCCCGATTACGAGCCTTCGGATGTGGTCGATAACACACAGTTCGACAAATCCCAGAAGGGCAAGTCAAGATTCCTCTACAAGGGCAATATGATGTGGATGAGAGATGCCAAGGATTACAGAAATTATCAGTGCAATCTCGCGACCTACAGGGAGATCGGAAAATGGCTCGATTACCTTAAGGAGATCGGATGCTACGACAATACGAGGATCATTATCGTTGCGGACCACGGCTATTACATCGAGAACTTCCCGGAGCTGCTCATGTACGATATCGGAGCGCAGCTTGACGGAGAAGCCTTTGCGCCGCTCCTTATGGTCAAGGATTTTAACAGCCGCGGAAAACTGAAGACATCCGAGGAGTTCATGACGAACGCCGATACGCCTTACCTCGCGACGAAGGATGTAATCAGCAATCCCGTTAACCCCTTCACCGGCAACCCTATTACCGATGAGGGCAAGAAGAACGGAATTACCGTATTCCATTCGGAATTCTGGAAAGTACACTACAACAACGGAAACGTATATAAGCCCGGAGACTGGTATTCTGTCAAGGACAGCATCTGGAAGACCGAGAACTGGGCTTATCTCGGCAATCATTAAGGATAAAGGACCGTTATGTCAATTCTTTCGGAGCTCTACTCGTTTATTATCGGACCGATACAGCTGATATTCGGCATCATCTTCTCGATACTTAACAAGTACATCCATATTCCCGGCGTGAACATCATGCTCCTGAGCCTCGTGGTCAGCCTCATAGTCCTGCCGCTGTACATGCGCGCAGACAAGATCCAGGAGGAAGCCAGGGAAGACGAGGAACGCCTGGGACCGGTCATCAAGCACATCAAGCAGTATTTCAAGGGCGATGAGCGCTTCATGATACTGCAGACATATTACAGACAGAACAACTACAGTCCTTTGGGCGTATTACGGAGCTCGGTGTCCCTTCTCCTTCAGGTTCCTTTCTTCATCGCGGCTTACAGGATGCTTGCGGACAACACATATCTTGTCGGCAGATCCTTCGGACCGATAAAGGATCTTGGAAGCCCCGACGCGCTTATTGCCGTGGGTTCAGTGACCATAAACGTGCTCCCGTTCGCGATGACGGCTATCAACCTGTTGTCGGCTGCCGTATACGCGAACAAGATGCCTTTGAAATCAAAGATACAGCTCATCGCGATGGCTGCCGTTTTCCTCGTTCTGCTCTACAATTCCCCGTCGGGAATGGTCCTCTACTGGACGTGCAACAACCTGTTCTCGCTCGTTAAGAACATCATCAACAGGCTGATCGCATCCAAGAAAAAAGCAGCCGCAGCCAAGCCTGCCAAGGCAGTTTCCGAGAAAGACGATTCAAGATACAAGGCGGTATTCTTCTTCTCATGCCTTACACTGGCAGTCTATGTCGGATTCTATCTCCCGGTCCTGACGGTCGCATCCGCACCTGAGGAATTCGTCAATCTCTACACCTTGAGCAATCCCATGTTTGACGTGATCGACGCCGTGGCCAAGGGCTTCGGTCTGTTCCTTCTGTGGCCTTCCATCTTTTATGCGATGGCATCGAAAAGAGGCAGAAAGATCATGGCATATGTCATGTTTATCCTGGCGTTGTCATCGGTACTGAATTCCAAGCTCTTCAGCAATGATTTCGGTGACATGTCGAAGCAGCTGGTCTATACGGGAAGTCCGGATTTTACATTGAAGAATATACTGTTGAGCCTCGCGGTCACAGTCCTGGGCGCGGCGGTATGCTTCCTTGTGGTACGCTTCGGAAAGTACGCTGCTCCGATGATCTGTTTCTCCGCGGCGCTGGTTTTCGCGATACTCGGATTCACCAACATTTCAAAGGTCAACGACGGCTATAAGAAGTCCGCGAACTCCAGGACGAGCGAGGCTGAGATCACGCTTTCCAAGAACGGAAAGAACGTCGTCGTCATAATGACGGACAGGGCGGTAGGTCCCATGCTGCCTTATATCTTCAATGAGAACAGCTCGCTCAAGTCGAAATACGACGGCTTCGTCTATTACCACAACACGGCGTCCTTCAGCGCGCACACGAATTCGGCCGTACCGGGACTCCTTGGCGGATATGAATATACTCCTGCCGAGATGAACAAGCGTGATGACAAGCTCATCTCCGAGAAGTTTGACGAGGCTCTGAAACTGATGCCGCTCATCTTCACTCAGAACGGATTTGACGCTACCGTGATAAACCCTAAATTTGCCGGTTATCAGTGGTTCCCGGATGTCAGCATCTTTGACGAAATGGAGAATGTTAAGGCATACAGCACGAAGTTCTCTTATCTCCCCGAAGATCTGAAGGAAGGCTACAAGACCGAGAATACGGAATGCTTCAGGTATAACCTCTTCTGTTATTCGATCTTCAGATCGTCCCCCGTAGCGCTCCAGCCCGTGCTTTACGATGACGGCAATTACAACGATGTAAGAAATGTACCGGCTTCAAGGCTCATAGACCAGACCAGGACAGGCAACTCGAAGTCTGAGGGCCACGAGCAGCAGTTCATCTGGGACTATTACACCATGAAGGCGATAAACTCCTTCACCAAGATCGAGGATAACGACGGCAATCATTTCGTCTACTTCGGTACCGACATGACGCATGATACCCAGTTCCTTTCCGAGCCCGATTACGAGCCCGCTGACGTGGTTGACAACACAAAATACGACAAGTCCCTCAAGGGACAGGCCAGATTCCTTAACAAAGGTCAGCTGATGGTTGCCAGGGATTCAATGGACTTAAGACATTACCAGTGCGACACGGCCGCTTATCTGGGCATCGCGAAATGGCTTGATTATCTCAAGGAGAACGGTGTTTACGACAATACGAGGATAATCATCGTAGCAGATCACGGTTTCCACCTCGAGAATTTCCCCGAGATGATCAATAACGATTACGCCGCAAAGCTTGACGGAGAAGCCTATGCGCCCGTTCTCCTGGTCAAGGATTTCAACAGCCGCGGAAAACTCACGACCAGTGAGGAATTCATGACGAATGCCGATACGCCTTATCTTGCGACCAAGGGCATCATCAACAATCCCGTCAATCCCTTCACAGGCAATCCCATTACCGATCAGGGCAAGAAGGACGGAGTCCTGATCTACCGTTCGGACCACTGGAATCTCAAGAACAATACGGGAAATGTCTATTCAGAAGGCGACTGGTTCAGCGTTAAAGACAGCATCTGGAAGATAGATAACTGGAAATATCTCGGTACTCACTGAAGAATTTCATCAATTTGTCCCCGAAATCTTCTTATATATATATTATAATTTGCTTTATACGGCAGAGAGTAATAGAATTAAACGGTTAATTCCTGGGGAGTAACTTTAATAGGCATGCAATTCTTTTCGGAGCTTTACGCGCTGATAATAGGACCGATCGAACTGGTATTCGAGATAATCTTCTCGGTGCTTAACAAGTATATCCGGATTCCCGGCGTTAACATCATGCTTCTGAGCCTTGTGTTCAGCCTTATAGTTCTGCCGCTTTACATGCGTGCGGACAAGATCCAGGAGGAAGCAAGGGAGACAGAGGACCGTCTGGCTCCTGTCATCAAGCACATCAAGCAGTATTTCAAGGGCGACGAGCGCTTCATGATCCTGCAGACATACTACAGGCAGAACAACTACAGCCCGCTTTCAGTCCTTAAGAGCACCGTCTCGCTCCTTCTCCAGATACCGTTCTTTCTTGCGGCATACAGAATGCTCCACGACAACATGTATCTCGCCGGCGCGTCCTTCGGTCCCATCAAGGATCTGGGCAGCCCTGACGCGATGCTCGCGATCGGCTCACTGACGATCAACGTGCTTCCTTTCGCGATGACCGCGATCAACCTTCTGTCTGCAGCCGTATATGCCAACAAGATGCCCCTTAAGTCAAAAGTCCAGCTTTTCATCATGGCGGCCCTCTTCCTGGTACTGCTCTATAATTCTCCTTCGGGAATGGTCCTCTACTGGACATGCAACAACCTGTTCTCGCTTGTTAAGAACATCGTTATGAAGCTGGCTTCAAAGAAGAAGTCATCCTCTGCGGAGAAGAAAGCCAAGACATGCAAGGCGCCCAAGTCCGGACTGAAGGGACTGTTCATCTTCTCCTGCATTGCCTGCGCAGCGATCACAGGCATCTATCTTCCCATGACCGTTCTTGCCGCAGCTCCCGAGGAGTTCGTCGACATGCAGACTTTAGCTCACCCCATGATCTATGTGCTCCGTTCGGCATTCATGGCGACGGGTCTTTTTGTCATCTGGCCTTCCGTTTTCCGTGCAATGGCTTCGGAGAAGGGTAAGAGGCTTATCGCCTTTGTCATGTTCGCGCTGACCGCGAGCATCACGGTCAACTCTCATCTTTTCAGCAATGACTTCGGAATGATGTCAAACGTTCTTGTTTACGATACCGTTCCGGTATTCACGACGAAGGCGAAGCTGCTGAGCCTTGCGGCAACCGCCGCAGCTGCCGCAGTCGCTTGCCTTATCGCGAAATTCGGCAGGAATGTCTCAACCGTTATCTCGCTGTCCATGGCTCTTGTTTTCGCAGGTCTCGGAATATCAAAGACCGGCGCCGTCAACCTCGGATATGCTGACGCAAAGACGGCGGTTACCGACAATGATCCCGAATTCACGTTCTCCAAGAACGGAAAGAACGTTGTGGTCTTCATGATAGACCGCGCGATAGGACCGATGATCCCTTACCTGTTCAACGAGAATGAATCGCTCGGTAAATCCTTTGACGGATTCACCTACTATCACAACACGGTATCATTCGGAGCTTACACGAACTTTGCGACCCCGGCCCTTTACGGCGGATATGAATATACCCCCGAGAAGATCAACGAGCGTTCATCCGAAAGGCTTGTGGATAAGCAGAACGAAGCTCTCAAGGTCCTGCCCGTAATGTTTGCCAAGGAAGGCTATAAGTCGACCGTGGTAAATCCTTCATATGCGGGATACAAGTGGAACTCGGATCTCACGGTATTTGACGGCATCGAGAACGTAAGCGCTTACAACACGCTTTTCCGTTATGTCGAGAAGAATTACGGCGAGGCATATCAGGAAGCTGTCAAACGCAACCTGTTCTGCTATTCGCTTTACAAGTCAGCTCCGGTATTCCTGCAGCCTTTCCTGTATGACGGCGGCAGCTATAACGAGACTTCCGTAACAGACTGGTCCACGGCTCCCCAGGTACAGCGCGGCAACTCTGTCGCACAGGGACACAACAAGGAGTTCGAAGCAGAGTACTGGGCGATCAATTCTCTGGACAAGATGACGAAGATCGATGACGGGGACAGCAACAATTACCTCTTCTTCAATTCACGCGTGGCTCACGAGGAACAGCTCCTCAAGGAACCGGAATATGCTCCTGCCGACTATATCAACAATACGAGCTTCGACAACGCCAACAAAAAGAGGTTCAAGGTTAACGGCAAACTGATGCTCATGATCGACGGCGTTGACTATCAGCACTATCAGGTCAACATGGCAGGTCTCATGGCGGTCGCGAAATGGCTTGATTATCTCAAGGCCAATGACTGCTATGATAATACAAGGATCATCATCGTTTCCGACCACGGCTTCAGCCTTTCGAATTTCTCGGACCTCATAACCGGAGGCGAGCAGTCGATCGACGCAGAGTGGTTCACTCCGCTCCTCATGGTAAAGGATTTCGGAAGCCACGGAGAACTCAAGCAGTCGGAGGAATTCATGACGAATGCGGACACGCCTTTCCTCGCGACAGACGGGGTGATCAAGGATCCCGTAAATCCCTTTACGGGCAATAAGATAACCACAGACGCCAAGAACGGGGAACAGAAGATCTTCTATTCGGGAGACTGGGGCGTAGACAAGAACAACGGCAATACCTTCAAACCCGGTCAGTGGTATTCCGTAAAAGACAACATCTGGAAAAAAGAAAACTGGAAATATCTGGGAGGTTATTGATGAAAGCATTAATCCTTAACTCCGGACTCGGAAAGAGAATGGGCACACTTACGAGCGAGCACCCCAAGTGCATGACGGAACTCTCGGTTGGAGAGACCATCGTCAGCCGTCAGCTTAAGCAGCTTGCGGAAGTCGGTATCACTGATATCGTAATGACCACGGGACCCTTCGTGGACATTCTCGAGAGCTACATCGAGTCTCTCGGTCTTGAGATCGATATCAAGTTCGTGAACAATCCGATATACGACAAGACGAATTACATCTATTCGATCTACATGGCAAGGGAGCTCCTCAAGGGTGACGATCTCATCCTGATGCACGGCGACCTTGTTTTCGAGAACTCGGTACTCGACGGGATCCTTTCACAGGAGTCCGCGATGGCTGTATCTTCCACGGTTCAGCTCCCCGAGAAGGATTTCAAGGCTGTTATCAGGGACGGCGAGATCAAGAAGGTAGGCATCGAGTTCTTCGATGACGCTCTTGCGGCGCAGCCCCTCTACCGTTTCACGAAGGAAGACTGGGAGACATGGCTTGACGCCATCGTCAGATTCTGTGAAGCAGGCACGACCGGCTGCTATGCCGAGAACGCGCTCAACGAGGTTACAGATAATACGCACATCATCCCTTACGATGTTAAGGACAGCCTTTGCGGCGAAGTCGACAATCCCGAGGATCTGGAAGTCATGAGTGCAAAGCTTGAGGAGATCAAGTCAAGAAAGGTATATGTCTGCTTCTCTACGGACATACTTCACTCAGGCCACCTCAACATCCTGAACAGGGCTGCAAGGCTCGGTCATCTCATCGTCGGAGTCATGAGCGATGAGGCCGTTGCTTCCTACAAGCGTTTCCCGCTCGTTCCCTGCGAGGAGAGAAAGGCGATGTTCAAGTCCATCAAGCATGTATGGAAGGTTGTTGAACAGGATACGCTGAGCTACAAGGATATCATCGAGGAATATCATCCTGACGTGATCGTCCACGGCGACAACTGGAAGGAAGGCTTCCAGAAGCCCATCAGGGACGAGGTTATCGAACTTCTCTCCGCTTACGGCGGACAGCTTGTCGAGTTCCCTTATTCGTCGGATCCCAAGTACAAGGAAGTTGACGCAAGGAGCAGGCTTGAGCTCTCGCTTCCTGACAACAGGCGCGGAAGACTCAGAAAGCTCATCGCGATGAAGGGTCTCGTTACCATGATGGAAGCTCACGACGGTCTTTCCGGACTCATCGTTGAGAACACCGTTGTACATGACGGCGGCGCTTCCTACCAGTTCGACGGAATGTGGGTATCTTCCCTCTGCGATTCAACAGCAAAGGGTAAGCCCGATATCGAACTCGTTGATATGACATCCAGATTCAGAACGATAGACGATATTACCGAAGTCACGACCAAGCCGATCATTTTCGACGGCGATACGGGCGGACTTACAGAGCACTTCGTATATACCGTACGTTCTCTTGAGAAGCTCGGAGTATCAGCGGTCATCATCGAGGACAAGAAGGGCCTCAAGAAGAACTCGCTGTTCGGAACCGAGGTCAAGCAGACACAGGCTACGATCGAGGAGATGAGCGAGAAGATCGCTGCAGGCAAGAGAGCCCAGAAGTCATCTGATTTCATGATCATCGCCCGTATCGAGAGCCTTATCCTCGAGCAGGGAATGGAGGACGCGCTCACCAGAGCATTTGCTTTCGTCAAGGCAGGCGCGGACGGTATCATGATCCACTCAAGAAGGGCTGAACCTGACGAGATCATCGAGTTTATCACGAAGTTCAGGGAACAGGACAAGATCACTCCGATCGTCATCGTTCCCACATCGTTCCACTCCGTCAAGGAGGAGGAATGGAAGAAGATCGGCGTCAACGTCGTCATCTATGCCAACCAGCTCATGAGAGCAGAGGTTCCCGCGATGCAGCAGACCGCCGAAGAGATCCTGAAGAATCACAGGGCTCAGGAAGCAGACGAGCACCTGATGGGCTTCAAGCAGATAATCAGGCTCATTCCCGATCAGATCTGAGGAACATAGATGGAACAGCTAATCTTAAGTTGCGAAAACAATTACGCCGAGCTCAACGGATATCTTGCGGATAACAATATCTGCGATATTTTCCTGGTATGCGACAGTGCGTACGGATTTCTCAAGGTCAAGGAATATTTCGACGGACTTGAGGAAGACGGGATCGAGATAACGAAGTTCTCTGATTTCCAGCCGAACCCGCTCTACGAATCAGTAGTCGAGGGTGTGAACCTGTTCAGGGAATCAGGCGCGAAGCTGATAATCGCAGTAGGCGGCGGTTCAGCCATGGATGTTGCCAAGTGCATAAAGCTCTACAGCAGCATGGATCCCTCAAAGAACTATCTCGAGCAGGAGGTCGTTCCCAATGACGTGACTCTGCTCGCGATCCCCACAACGGCGGGCACGGGTTCCGAGGCGACGAGATTCGCGGTCATATACTATGAAGGAAAGAAGCAGAGCGTGGCGGATATATCTATCATCCCGTCTGTGGTGCTTTTCGATGACTCGGCGCTCGAGACGCTTCCCGCTTACCAGAAGAAGGCAACGATGCTTGACGCGTTCTGCCATGCTATTGAATCCTACTGGTCCGTAAACAGCAATGATGAGAGCAAGGAGTACTCAAGGAAAGCGGTAAGCGGCATACTTGAGAACCTTGATGCCTATCTCGCGAACGATAAGAAAGCGAACCATGAGATGATGAACGCCGCGCACTATGCCGGAAAGGCGATCAACATCACGCAGACGACCGCAGGCCATGCGATGTGCTACAAGCTCACGAGCCTCTATAATGTTGCTCACGGACACGCTGCGGCGCTGGTCGACACAAAGCTCTTCCCGTATATGGCGTCTCACACAAGGGACTGTGTGGACCCCAGAGGTGAGGAATATCTGAAGCAGGTCTTTGGAGAGATCGCCTCCATGCTCGGATGCGATACTGTCCTGGATGCATGCGTAAAGCTTCAGGAGATCTTCGATTCGCTGGAGCTCAAGGTACCCGAAGCGAATGAAGAAGATTACAATGTCCTAAAGACATCCGTAAACCCTGTAAGACTCAAGAACAATCCGGTAAAGCTCACGGAAGACAACATCGAGACGCTTTACCGTACGATACTGAAGTAATTTAAGTAAAGGATGACGAACTATGAAAGTTGAAAGCCTGATCGAGATCTTAGGATGTGACTTCTACACGGGAGTACCTGATTCACAGCTCAAAGCTCTCTGCAACTTCATGATGAGCAAGTATGGCATTGACAGCCATCACCACATGATCGCCGCTAACGAGGGCAACTGCGTTGCTCTGGCGGCAGGTTACCACATGGCGACCGGAAAGATCCCTGCAGTCTATATGCAGAACTCCGGCGAGGGCAACATCATCAACCCTCTCGCGTCTCTCGTAAACGACAAGGTTTACGCTATCCCGATGATCTTCATCGTCGGCTGGAGAGGTGAACCCGGAACGAAGGACGAGCCGCAGCATGTTTACCAGGGGATCGTCACACGCACGCTCCTCGATGACATGGACGTAAAGAATTTCGTCATCACGAAGGAGACTACCGAGGACGAGCTGAAGGCCGCGATGGCTGAGTTTGCTCCGGTACTTGCGGCAGGCAAGCAGGTGGCGTTTGTCGTCTCAAAGGGCGCTCTCTCATTCGACGGCAAAGTCGATTATATGAATTCCTATTCGCTCAACCGCGAGGAAGTCGTAGGCCATATCGCGAAGGCTGCAGGCGAGGATCCGATCGTCTCAACGACCGGCAAGATCTCACGCGAGCTTTTCGAATACAGGACCAACAACGGCTTGAGCCATAAGTACGATTTCCTTACAGTCGGCTCGATGGGTCACTGCTCTTCGATAGCACTCGGAATTGCCATCAACAAGCCTGACCTCAAGGTATGGTGCATTGACGGTGACGGCGCTGCCCTGATGCATATGGGAGCGATGGCCGTAACAGGTTCGAACAAGCCTTCCAACATGATCCACGTCGTCATCAACAACGGCGCGCACGAGACTGTCGGAGGCATGCCGACGGTCGCGTCAGATCCTTCCGTGGATATTCCGGCAGTCGCCAAGGCATGCGGATATCCTTACACCGTATCGGTCGATAATCTCGACGATCTGGACAGGGAGCTCGCGGCAGCAAAGACAAGGGGCACACTTTCGCTTATAGAAGTCAAATGTCAGGTAGGAGCAAGAGAAGATCTCGGCAGGCCGACAACGACCGCGCTTGAGAACAAGAATAATTTTATGGAGTACATCAATGGCTAATCTCAATCTTTACATCGACCCGGGCACGGGAAGCATGCTCTTCACGGTACTCATCGGAGTACTGAGCGCAGCCGTATACGGAGCAAGGACACTGTTCATCAGGCTTCGTACAGGCGCAGGCAGGAAGGTTGACAAGAATAAGATCCCGATGGTCATCTATTCTGATAACAAGAGATACTGGAATACGTTCGAGCCTATCTGCGACGAGCTCGAAAAGCGCGGCCAGGACGTTGTCTTTATGACGGCTTCACCTGATGACCCGGCTCTTAAGAAGGAATACAAGCACATCAAGACAGAGTTCATCGGCGAGGGCAACAAGTCCTTCACGAGACTCAACATGCTCAATGCAAGACTTGTGTTCTGCACGACTCCGGGCCTCGATGTCCTCCAGTGGAAGAGATCGAGATCGGTTGATTACTATGTACACATCATGCATGCTCCGAGGGACGCTGCTTCCTACAGAATGTTCGAGCTCGATTATTTCGACGGCATCCTTTTCTCCGGTCAGGTCCAGATCGACCAGATCAGGGAGCTTGAAGAATTGAGAGGACTTCCCGCAAAGGAACTCACACTTGTCGGTATCCCTTACATGGACGAGATGATGAAGCGTGCAGAGGCCCTTCCTCCCGCACCGGAATCAGACAAGACCACTGTCCTTCTCGCACCTTCATGGGGCAAATCCAGCCTTCTCGTCAAGTACGGTTCCTCCTTCATCGAGAACCTTCTCAAGACAGGCTATCACGTGATCATCAGACCTCACCCGCAGTCATTCACGGCTGATAAGGATGTTATCGAGAAGCTTATGGCCGAGTATCCGAACAGCGATGATCTCGAGTGGAACAGAGACAATGACAACTTCGATGTCCTGAACCGTTCCGACATCATGATCTCGGACTTCTCCGGCGTCATGCTCGATTTCGCGTTCATCTTCAACAAGCCGGTTATCTATGCCGACATCAATTTCGACAAGGGACAGTATGACTATTACTTCCTCAAGGAAGAGCCCTGGTCGCTCTCGATGCTTCCCAAGATCGGTATGGCACTTACCATGGAGAACGTTGAGAACGTCAAAGACCTTATCGAAGAGTGCCTCACGAATCCTAAGTTCAAGGAGACGCGCGAGCAGGCAAGAGACGAGATCTGGCAGCACAGGGGCGAGGGCGCGAAGCTCGTCGCCGACTATCTTGTAAACAAGCTTGACGAGCTTAACAAGAAGGAAGCCGAAGAACTCAAGGCTGCTGAGACCAAGGACAAGAAGAAAGCCAAGGCCAAGGCAGAGAAAAAGGCCTGAACGGCACGTTTTTCAAATGACAGATAAGAATGCACCGGTGACAAAGAAGCAGAGGATCCTTGGCGTGGTCCTCTGCGTACTTATTTTCGCTGTCGTTGGCGTTATCTCATATCTGATATGCAAGCCGATGCTCGAAATGAGCAAGGACCCGGCTGCTTTTCGCGCATATATCGACGAGCAGGGAATAAAAGGCGTCGCGATGCTTATGATCACGATGTTCCTTCAGGTAGTCGCCGCGATAATCCCGGGCGGACCTTTTGAGATTGCCGCGGGTTACGCGTTCGGAGTCTGGAAGGGCGCTCTCATTGCGGATGTCGCCATGACCTTGGGCAGCCTTTTCGTTTTCCTGATGGTAAGGAAGTTCGGAACAAGATTTGCCTGCCTGTTCATCTCAAAAGAGAAGCTCGATTCGGTAAAATTCCTGCATACTTCAGCCAAAAGAGACATACTGGCATTCATCTTCTTCCTGATCCCGGGCACCCCGAAGGACATCTTCACGTATTTCATGGGCTTTACCGACATGAAGATCCCGGTATGGCTGTTTATCACATTCGTCGGAAGATTTCCCGCCATACTTCTTTCTGCGATGAGCGGTGATGCCATCGGCGAAAAGAATTACACGACGTTCATCATAATGATAGCCGTCATTTGTGTCGTGTGCCTGGCCGGAAGCATTTTCTATACCCGCTGGAAAAAGAAGAATGTCAAAGAGGAAGATACTTCAGCGGCTACGGAAGAAGTCGCGCCGGAAGAGTAACAATGTTATATCTTATAATCAGATAAGGAAAAGCGGTCTCACGCGGAGGAATACTCAATGGAAAAGAAGACATCCAAGATAATATCGATAGGCAGATCATTCGGCGCCGGCGGCAAGACCATCGGCAAAACAGTCGCGGATGCTCTGGGCATACCTTACTACGATTCCGAATTGATGAGGGAAGCAGCTAAGAACTGCGGCCTTTCCGAGAAGTATCTTGCAAGCGTGGACGAGAAGGATGTCACAGACGCTGCTCTCTATCTGTCCGCCGGCTTCATGAATCCCACTCTTACCTCAGTCCGTCAGATCGCGGCAAACGCGCAGAGGGAAGTCATAGAGAAGATAGCTTCCGAAGGTCCATGCGTCATTGTCGGACGCCGTGCAAACGAGATCCTGAAGGACAGGGATAACCTCATCAGCGTCTTTGTCACGGCTTCTGTGGAATACAGGACAAAGAGGATAATGGAGCGCGAAGGACTGGACGAGAAGACCGCGAGCAAGAAGGTCATCAGAGCTGACAAAGAAAGAGCTTCCTACTTCAATCAGTTTGGCGGAGATGAATGGGGATATGCCTCAACTTATGATCTCTGCATCAACACCGAGACCTTCGGAGATGACAAGGCCGCTGAAATGATAATCAAGCTGGCAATGGACTAAAGCCTATTTGGTAAGGAATCCCTGAATATCGCCGGCGCGCATGACGCTTCCCAGATACTTACCCTGGAATGAGTCGCAGCCGTAGCCGGCAAGGATCGAGTACTGTTCTTCAACGCCGACGCCCGTGGCGCAGACCCTGATGTCCGTGTCATGCATAAGGTCTATGGCTGATGCCGTCAGGATCCTTACATCAGAATTATCAGCAAGATCAGAAGTGAAATTACCGTCAAGCTTCAATACCGATACAGGCAGAAGCGGGATGGCGTTAAACGATGAGTAACCGCGTCCGAAATTATCCAGCGCGATCCTGACACCTGTACCCGCGAGTTCCTCTATCACCGAATGGATCTCGGGAAGCTCGGTTATCAGGCTGACTTCAGGCAGATCCAGGATGATGTTCTTTATATCGCAGTCAGAAGCAGCAACGGTACTCAGGAACGAGCGTACGAAGTTCTCCTCCTTGAGCTGGTTGGGTGAAATGTTGACTGCCATGGAGAGTTCGGGACGGATCTTGTTGATCTCCGACAGCGTATTCAGCGCTTCGATCATGGAAAACTTTCCGATGCGGCGCATGTATCCCGTGTTCTCTGCAGCCGCGATGAATACCTGGGGACTTACAAAGACATCGTCATGCTCGAACCTCATGAACGCTTCAAACCCGAGGAGTTCACGCTCTGCTGAGAAGCAGGGCTGGTAGACCATATATATGTCGCCGCTTCTGATCGAATCATCGAAAACGGCGGTTATCTCATCCTTTGTCATGCCGGAGAAGATGTTCTCTCCGCTCATGCCTCTTCCGTGCTTGGAAGAAGTGCCGAGCATGGATTCTTCCGCTTTGGTTATGAGCTCGCTCGCGTTCCTGCTGTCCTGAGGGTACGTGGCAAAACCGTAGGAGATGTGTACGTTCATGGAATCCGTACCGGCCTCGAAAGCCCTTGATGCCTCACTGATGAGCTTCTCGGCATATTTTGCGAGATCCTTCTGCGGGAGCTTCCTTCTCTCGAGGATCAGGAAATCCGAATCTACGATCCTGGCCACCATATCAGTGGGATCTGCGGCTTCGCGGATCCTGTGCGCCATGTTCTGTGTAAACAGATCCATCGCGTTGTGTCCTATCCTGCGGCAGATTATCTCGAAATTATCGAGAGCGAGATAAATGACGGTGAACGGGCGGCATTCGCTGTCGGGAACCCTGGATTCACGCTGGGAATTAATGTCTTCAGCGATCAGACGCGAGATCCTTTCGGTGATCATGTCACGTCCGGGAAGAGTAGTAAGAGGGTCCAACGAGGATGCGATGTTCAATCCGATGGCTTCTTTGACCTCGTCGCTTGATCCGGATTTGTCATGACTGACGATAAGGCTCGTACGCTTGAACAGTTCTTCTTCGAGTTCCTTGTTGATGCGCCTGCCGCGTTCTTCGCGCTGTTCCTTTGCCACCCTGGTTATCTTTGCCGCCACCCTTGTGATGTAATACTGCATGAGCAGGTTGATCATCATGGTGGTGAATGCCATTGCGGCGAGGAAGGCTGCATTCGTGTTATGGAGCTTCAGGTACTCATACGTGTAGATGAGGCACTGCATAAAGTTCAGGACGAATGAGATATAGAAACCGAATTTACCGAGGAAAATGCTCAGAAGGATCGAAAGGAGCATCAGTGATACGCCGATGAAGAACCTTGTTATTGTGGTCACCATGAGTGACAGAGCACAGAGCGCAAGAAATAAGAGCACGCCCGAGACGAGCACGGTCATGTACGCTGCTCCGGATTTAAAGAAGATCCTGTCTTTCCTGCTTCCCATATTAGATATTATGCAGGGTGGTCTGCTAATTATGTATTAAAATTAAATTAAATTTCTGGAACAATAATTTACGCAAGGCGCCATTTGATATGGTCAACCGAACTTATCCGGCTTGTTTTCCGAGACATTCACGTC
>X424_Quagga__coassemble_12_pt1 | contig 37100 bp, 28 predicted proteins | sample X424_Quagga__metabat2_low_PE_008 | metagenome-assembled genome bin X424_Quagga | reverse complement strand
GGTCTATATAAACGACGCCGAGAACAGCGGTCTGTCAAAAGGCGGATCGGGCGATGTGCTGGCAGGACTTGCAGCAGGTCTTCTCGCGCAGGGCCTGGCTCCCGAGGAAGCTGCCTGCAGCGCTGTAAAGATCCATTCGGAAGCAGGTCTTGCGGCCGCGGAAAAGTACACAAAGAGAGCCATGCTGCCCTCCGATCTTGAGGAGTTTATCCCGGAAGCCTTTGTGAAAGCCGGATGGAGCTGACTATATGGGAAATACCGCGACGGATATGGAATATCAGTATTATGACCGTACGTGTGTCGAGATCAGTCTTGACGCGTTAAGGCATAATTTTGCCGAGATCAGGAAGCTGACCGATCCGAAAGCCGGGGTCCTTGCGGTGGTAAAGGCCGATGCTTACGGGCATGGTGCTTATGAGACTGCGAAAACATTGCTTGAGTGCGGAGCAGAGGGGCTCTGTCTCGCGACTATTGACGAGGCGTGCGATCTGAAGCGCCGCGGCATCGAAGCAACCATGATGACTCTCGGGTTCACCGACAAGAGCCGTATCGCCGATGCCGTAAGGTACGATGTCGAGCAGGCGGTCTATTCTTATGATTTTGCGAAAGCCCTGTCTGACGAGGCCGTTGCGCAGGGAAAGAAGATAAAGATCCATATCAAGCTCGACACGGGCATGGGAAGGATAGGATTTAAGACCGACGGATCAGATACCGAAGTTATAAAGAAATGCTGCAGTCTTCCGGGGATCATTCCCTACGGGGTGTTCTCGCATTTCGCGGTGGCAGACACCGCTGATGACGAATACACCATGCAGCAGTTTAATGCCTTCATGAGGCAGATAAAGGAACTCGAAAACGAGGGGATCGTTTTCGAGAAGAAGCATATATGCAACAGCGCAGGGATCATGAGATTCCCGGGGATGCATCTTGACCTCGTGAGGGCCGGAATAATCCTCTACGGACTGGTTCCGCCCGGATGTCCCGAGCCTCCCGTCAAGCCGGATCTTATCCCGGTAATGACATGGAACGCGAAAGTAATACACGTCAAGACGATTCCCGCGGGCGCTTCGGTCAGCTATGGAAGACATTTCAAGGCTGAGCGCGAGACCGAGGTCGCGACAGTCGGCATAGGCTACGCGGACGGCCTTTCCAGGTGCCTTTCAAACGGTTTTGAACTCGTGATAGGCGGCGTGAAATGCCCGATCATCGGAAACGTCTGCATGGATATGTGCATGGTGGATACGACGGACCTGAAGGTCAGGCCGAAGGTCGGAGACAAGGTTACCGTTTTCGGCAGGGACAGGCTGGCTGATGATCTGGCTGACAGTCTCGGTACGATCAACTATGAGATCACGTGCGATGTCGGAAAGAGAGTCAGGCGCGTTTATACCGAGGAAAAAGGCTGATGACGTTTCCGGCGGCGCTTTACACTCTGATCATTTACCCGATCGAGCTCCTGTTTGAGATCGTTTTCTCTATCATTTACCAATCGTCAGGCAATGTTGTGGTCTCGATCGTGATACTGAGCCTCGTATTCAATCTGGTCGTGCTGCCGTTATACAGGCGCGCGGACAGCATTCAGGAGGAGGCCCGCGAGAAAGAGATCCGGCTCGCTCCCGTTATCAAGCACATAAAGGGATCGTTCAGCGGCGACGAACGCTTCATGATCCTTCAGACATATTACAGGCAGAACGGTTACAGTCCCGTAAACGTTCTTAAAAGTTCGGTCTCGCTCCTGCTGCAGATACCTTTTTTCATTGCAGCGTACCGGATGCTCTCGAACTGCAGCATCCTTTCCGGTGCGGCTGCCGGCCCGATCAAGGACCTCAGCGCGCCTGACGGGCTCCTGGTCATCGGAGGCCTCGCGGTAAATGTCCTTCCGGTCCTGATGACGGTTATCAACATTGTCTCCGGAGCCGTTTACGGCAAGGGGCTCCCGCTCAAATCCAAGATACAGATGTATCTTATCGCGGCGGTATTCCTTGTGTTTCTGTATAATTCGCCTTCGGGACTGGTCCTGTACTGGACACTGAACAATGTCTTCTCTCTCGGAAAGAACATCGTTATTGCCGTCATGCGCGAAAAGAAAGCGGGGAAGGCTCAGCCTGCCGGGAAAGCCGCGTCAAAGGCAGATCCGGTCTCCGCAAAACGTTCGAACATCGTTTTCGCTGCATCGGCGGTATTCCTTGCCGTCTTTACGGGCCTTTTCATCCCGACGAATGTCATTTCCGCATCCCCTCAGCAATTCATGAACAGGTACACGATGAGCGATCCGACATGGTATCTGCTCTATCCCGTACTCACCGGATTCGGACTGTTCGTTCTCTGGTTCGGACTGTTCTATTATCTGGCTTCGCCCAAGGGAAGGAGCCTGATGAGCAAGGTTATGTTCATCCTTTGTTCCGGAGCGGTACTTAACAACGCCATGTACAGCAACCATTTCGGTGACATGGTCGAGACGCTGCAGTATATCAACGGAGCAAATTTTGATTTGGAAAGCAAGATATGGGATGCCGTGTTCCTGCTTTTCGCTGCCCTGGTCTGCATATTGCTGTTGAGATACACGAGATCATTTCCGTCGATCCTGGCCGGCTGCGGAGCCGTGGCGCTGATCATCATATCTTTCGGCAATTTCGGCAAGATAAACGAGCAGTACAAGCTGGCTTTCAACGGATATTCACCCGAAGCTGCCACATTCACGCTCTCAAAGGAAGGGAATAATGTTGTGGTCATCATGCTCGACCGCGCGATCGGATCGATGGTCCCGTACATCATGAACGAGCAGCCTCAGCTCAAGGAGAGCTTTGACGGCTTCACATGGTACAGGAATTCAATGTCTTACGGCATGAGCACGAATTTTGCCTCCCCCGCTCTCTACGGCGGTTACGACTACACGCCCGAAAAGATCAATGAAAGAAGCAGCGAGACTCTGGCCGACAAACAGAACGAAGCCCTGAAAGTAATGCCTTCCGTTTTCGCTTCGGAAGGGTGGGACTGCACGTTCATCAACCCTACATATGCAGGTTACAGCTGGATCCCGGATCTCACCGTATTCAAGGATTTTGAGGGACTCAAGGTCTATAACACAGGCTATCACTATCTTCCTGAACTTCCGGAGAAATGCGCGGACCTCGAAAGCACGCTCTGCCGCAACCTGTTCTGCTACAGTCTTTACAAATCATCTCCGGTAGTGATCCAGCCTTATCTTTACGATAAAGGAAGGTACAACAGCACCGGTTCCATAAGCAGGGAGGACTCATCGTCGTTCCAGATCGTCGAAGGGACATCCCGCGCACTCGGCCATTATCTCAGTTTTGAGTCTGAGTATTATGCCCTCAAGTCTATGGATAAGATGACGAAGATCTCTGATAACGGCAATAACATGGTGATCTTCGCCAATAAATCGACGCATGACACGTCAATGCTCTCGGAACCTTCCTATGAGCCGAAATACTACATCGACAACACCGAGTACGATAAGACGCACAAGGACAGGTTCATTCTTGACGGCAAGGAACTCAGGATGGACGACACTGCGCAGTACATCTTCTACGAGATGAACACCTCGGCGCTCCTTTCCATCGGAAAATGGCTCGATTATCTGAAGGAGCAGGGGGTATATGACAACACCAGGATAATCATTGTCTCGGATCACGCCACACCTGTCGGCCAGTATGATGAACTCCTGTTCGACAACGAAGGACAGAGATTCGACGCACAGGCCTACATCCCGCTGCTGATGTATAAGGACTTCGGAAGCCGCGGCTGGAAGGTGTCAGATGAATTCATGACTAACGCCGACACACCCGGGCTGGCGACAAACGGCCTGGTCAATAATGCCGTGAATCCATTCAGCGGTAATCCGCTCTACGCTCCCGAAAAGAAAAAGGCCCCCCAGAAGGTGATCTTCTCGGGAGCCAATGATGTTCTGACCAACGGTACTAATATCTTCGAAAAATCCCAGTGGTATTCGGTCAGGGATAATGTCTGGGACCGTTCCAACTGGAAGTACGAGGGCGTAGCCTGAGCTTGAAGTTGTCAGGCATCAGCGGTATTTCCTGACCTGTCTATATTTCAGTTATCCTGACCGTCGTTTCCGGGGCGCTTGCCGTCGGGTCTGCCGGAAGGCCTGCTGCCTTCGGGCCAACTTCCGTCGGGCCAGTCACCGTCAGGTCTGCCGGAAGGCCTGCTGCCTTCGGGCCAGGTGCCATCGGGCCAGGTGCCGTCGGGTCTGTTGCCGCCGGGTCTTGTACTGCCTGATTTGATGGTCAGTGAAGTCGGATTACCGTCCTTGTCGAGCACGATTGCGACAATGTAGCCGGTCTTGATCTTGTCGAGAGTCTCATTTTCACTGCTCCGGCCGTTTTCAAACGTTATCCTTTTCAGCCCCGAGATGTCATAGGTTGCCGATTCTCCGGTTGACTTGAATGACGTTCTGCGCCTTTTCTGACCTGAACCGTCATCCTCATTTCCTTTATCATTGCCTTTGTCTTTGTCTTTGTCATTTCCTTTATCATCGCCGTTGCCGGTCTCATCCGGCGAAGGCTGCGTGAACTCGCCGATATCGATCGTTATCTTGGTGCCGTTGAATGAAGTTACTTTGCCGATAACTGTTTTCGCATCCGGATCAAGGGATTCCTGAACTCCTGCTCCGCCGCCGGCTCCGTTGCCGGCTTGTCCCGGGAGTCCCGTCGACTTGCATGCCGCGAGGGAAGCTCCGACCGCAAAGGCCGTAAGCGCTATGGCTATTCTTTTGTAATTCATAAGATTTCATCTCCTTTTCCAAAGGTTTCAATACTGACCGGCAGTATTAAACAAGAATATTATGAAAGACTTGGTTAAAACCAACTTTAAAAAGCGGAAAATTGCGCTATAATATCAAGGCTGCTATTATGCGCATTTGAAGGAGAGTTACATTTAATGAGTACATTTACGGATAGCTATAAGGTCCCCGCGATCAGAAAGAAGATCTGGTTTACATTCCTGATCCTGTCGGTCCTTGCCCTGCTTTCACTCGTTCCCGTACCGGGGATCGATCATGCCGGCGCTTCCGCGGCGGTAATGAAATGGGGAGATACGGGAGCCCTTCTCGACGTCTTGTCATTCAAGTCTCTTGGCAATGTTTCAATAACGAGCCTCGGCCTCTATCCGTTCCTCATAGCTTCTATAATCATGCAGATACTGACCATCGCCATTCCGAAGCTGCGCAATATCGCACAGTCGGGCGAGGCCGGTGCTAAGCTCATCCAGAAGTACACCAGGGTAGCTGCCATAGCAGCCGATGTCCTTTTCGCCGTGCTTTACTGTGTCGGAATGAGAAATCACATATGGACCACGCCTAACTACTGGATCTCCATCTGCCTTGCGGGCGTTTGCCTTGCCGCAGGTGCCGCCTTCTTCGGATGGTGTGTTGAGCTTATCAATAACAAGGGTATCGGCAGCGGACTTGTCATCGTCATTCTGGCCTGCATCGTCCGTGATATTCCCGGACATTTCAGGGACCTGTTCATCAAGGCTTCGGTTCTCGGAGTTCCCGCGGCAGCCGCTCTGACTTTCGCAGGCGCAGTTGTCGCTCTCGCAGTTCTTGTCTTCGTCGTCTGGTTCAATCTCGGCGGCAAGAAGCTTCACATCCTGTTCTCCAAGAGAACGGTCGGAATGAAGCAGTACAACATGCAGAACCAGATAATCCCTCTCAGGGTTGCCCAGGCCGGCACCATGCCCATTGTGTACACTTTCGCCATCACGCTGCTCCCGGCTGTCATCATGTGCCTGGTTATGCCTGAAGGTACGACCAATCTCTTCCTTCTGGGCTTCGTAAACTTCAAGCGCAGCGTATTCTTCTTTGTTATGTTCGTATTCTTCGTCGCGACATTCACCTATCTGTTCTCGACGATCCAGTTCAATCCTACGGATATGTCGAATCAGATCAAGCAGAACAACGGCTACATCCAGGGCCTCCGTCCCGGAAAGCCTACTGCGCAGTATCTTGTATCGCTTACAAAGAATCTCAATCTGGCGGATGCAGCTTTCCTTATCACGATCAGCCTCGTTCCGATGCTTCTCGACCTTATCCCCGTGATGAACGGTATCTGGTTCTCAGGCATCATGTGTCTCCTTCTTGGCGGCGGTTTCATCGAACTCAAGCTTCAGCTCGAGAACAGCATCGCTTCTGAAGAAGAGAAGGCCAAGGCTTTAAGTAAGGATAAAAAGAAGAATAAATACGCTAAATAAATCGCGAGCATTGATCCGGAGGAAATGATCATGAATCTAATTATCATGGGAGCGCCCGGTTCGGGCAAAGGCACGACAGCTACGGTGATCAGGGAGAAATACAGCCTTGATCACATTTCGACGGGAGACCTTTTCAGATACAACATCAAAGAGAACACCCCGCTGGGGATCGAAGCGAAATCCTACATCGACAAGGGCGCGCTCGTTCCCGATGACGTAACGGTAAGAATGGTCGAAGACCGTCTTGGCAAGATCGAAGACGGAAAAGGCTTCATTCTTGACGGTTTCCCCAGGACTATCGCTCAGGCGGAAGCTCTGGACAAGATCCTTGATTCCATGGGCAAGAAGATCGATGCGGTTATGTATGTCGTAACTGATGATGATGTCATCATGGACAGAGTCACGACAAGGCGCGTCTGCGAAAAGTGCGGAGCAAGCTTCAACGTCAAGTACATGCCCTCCAAGGTTGAGGGTGTCTGCGACAACTGCGGCGGCAAGACTATCCGGAGATCCGACGACAACCCCGAGACCGTTCAGTCCAGACTCGACACATACAGGAAGAATACTGCGCCCCTTATCGATTTCTATAATGCGCGCGGACTTATCGTGGAAGGAAACAACAACATCAGTTCCGATGACTGCATAAAGGCGATCGAAGAAGGCCTTTCCAAGCTCGGACTTTGATAAGAAGGTTTAGATGATAGAGATTCTCAACAGCGAAGAATTTGAGAAGATGAAGGCTTCCGGAAAGATACTCCAGGAGGTTTTCAAGGCATGCAGAGATATGATCAAGCCGGGCATTTCCACACATGATGTGGACAAGCTCTGCTATGACATCATAAGGAGCCACGACGCGATACCGTCATTCCTTAACTTCGGCCAGCCTCCTTTTCCCGGAACGATCTGTGCATCCGTTAACGATGAAGTCGTTCACGGAATTCCGAAAAAGACCAGGATACTTCAGGACGGAGACATCCTTTCCGTTGACGTCGGAGCTATCCTTGACGGCTACCATTCGGACGCTTGCAGGACCTATCTTGTCGGTGATGTCGCTCCCGAGGTCAGAGAACTCGTCGAGAGGACCGAGAGATCTTTCTTTGTCGGACTCGAATACGCCAAGGTCGGAATGAGGACCGGCGATATCGGTCAGGCGATCCAGGAATATTGTGAAGGATTCGGCTACGGGGTAGTCAGAGAGCTTACAGGTCACGGAATCGGAACAACGATGCACCAGGATCCTGATGTTCCCAACTACGGCAAGGCCGGACACGGAAAGAAACTTACAAAGGGCATGGCGATCTGCATTGAACCGATGATCACGCTCGGCAGCAGGGAGATCGAGATGCTGAAAGACCAGTGGACTATCGTCACACAGGACGGAAGTCCCGCAGCACACTATGAGAACACGATCCTCATCACTGATGAAGGACCTTTTATGACGACCTATGATTATGAGGAGGGTTTTTGATGGGCAAGGAAGATGTTATTGAAGTAATCGGCGTAGTTGACGAGGCGCTCCCGAACGCTATGTTCAAGGTAAAGATCGAGAGCGGACATGTCGTTCTCGCACACCTGTCGGGCAAACTCAGACAGAATTACATCAAGATACTTCCCGGCGACAAGGTCACGATGGAAATTTCTCCTTACGATCTTTCAAGGGGCAGGATCACCTGGAGAGGCGAGAAGAAACCCAAGGTCTGAGACGCATAACCAAGCCGCCTGTGTGCGGCTTTTCTCATTTTCTGTGAGAATGCTCAAAATCTGCGTCCCCATTCAGAAAAAATCAGTTGAAAACCAAAATGTTTTTGCTATAATAGTACGGCATGCGCTCAAAAAGCGCCTGTGTTTTGTTGTGTAAAAATAAAACAGACCAGGAGGTTTACTTATGAAAGTCAGACCGTCAGTAAAGCCGATGTGCGAGAAGTGCAAGATCATTCGTCGTAACGGCAAGGTAATGGTCATCTGCTCAGACCCCAAGCACAAGCAGAGGCAGGGTTAATGACAGATGTCGGGTCTGTCATAGTCCGGAATTAGCCCCGGACGGCAAACGGCAGACCGCGGGCAAACAAGCTCCGCCCGCAAACAATCGGAAGAATATTACACGCCTATATGTAAGGGCGGCTGCTCTCCGGAAGACTCCGGGAGTTCCTTACGCCGCGTGTCGTATATATGAAGTATTACCACAATCATATGGAGGTACACTAAATGGCTCGTATAGCCGGCGTAGATTTACCGAATGACAAGAGGATCGAGATCGCTCTTACTTACATTTTCGGTATTGGAACAACAAGCGCTGCGGATATCATCCGTGAGACCGGAATCAATCCTGACACGCGCGTTAAGGATCTTTCTGAGGACGAGGTCGCTAAGATCCGTGATCAGATCGAGAACAATTACAAGGTCGAGGGTGACCTTAAGAGAGAGATTGGCGCCAACATTAAGAGGCTTACCGATATCGGCTGCTACAGAGGTCGTCGCCACAGACTTGGACTCCCTGTCAGAGGCCAGCGCACAAAGACGAATGCACGTACCCGCAAGGGCCCGAAGCATACCGTTGCAGGCAAGAAGAAGTAAGGGGAGGTAAACTGATTTATGGCACCAGCTAAGAAAAGCTTAAGACCCAGAAGAAGCGAGCGTAAGAACGTCGTTGACGGTCAGGCTCATATTCACGCTACATTCAACAATACGATAGTTACCATTACCGACAAGCAGGGCAATGCAATTTCATGGGCTTCTGCAGGTATGGATGCAAAGGGTTCCCGTAAGGGCACAAGCTATGCAGCTCAGATCGCTTCCGAGAAGGCTGCAAAGGCAGCTTGCGATCACGGCATGAAGACCGTTGACGTTTATGTCAAGGGACCCGGATCCGGACGTGAGTCCGCTGTTCGTGCGCTTGAGACCGCAGGCCTCAGAGTAACAATGATCAAGGATGTTACTCCTGTTCCGCACAACGGCTGCCGCCCGCCGAAGCGCAGAAGAGTTTGATTCTTCTTCGTGCTTTTACTATCTGATATAGAAAGAAAGAGGATAAATCAATGGCCAGAGATATGACACCTGTCCTTAAGAAGTGCAGAGCCCTTGGTATTGAGCCTGCGTATCTGGGACTGAATAAAACATCAAAGAAGAAGGCTAAGGTCGTCCGCAAGATGAGCGAGTACGGCATGCAGCTCAAGGAAAAGCAGAAGGCTAAGTTCATCTACGGCGTCCTTGAGAAGCCTTTCAGAAATTACTATGAGAAGGCACAGAAGCTTCACTACGGCACAACCGGTGAAAACCTCATGATCCTTCTTGAGACAAGACTTGACAACGTTCTGTTCAGAATGGGTTTTGCCCGTACAAGAGACGAGGCAAGACAGATCGTAAGCCACAGAGAAGTTAAGGTTAACGGCAAGATCGTTAACGTTCCTTCTTACGGTGTTAAGGTCGGAGATCAGATCGAGATCAAGGAGAAGGCAAGAAGCTCTCAGCATTTCAAGGATATTGTTGAGGTTACAGGATCAAGGCGTCCGCCTGAATGGGTCGAGAGCGATCTCGAGAAGCTTGCAGGAAAGATCATCAAGCTTCCCACAAGAGAGCAGATCGATGTACCTGTCAACGAAGTACAGATCGTCGAGTTGTATTCTAAGTAATACGTAGGATATAACCGAATCAGACCCTAAATACTATCAGGAGGATAAGATATGATGGAAATCAGCCAGCCGACAATCAAGTGCGTTGAATCCAACGACGATAAGTCATACGGCAAATATACCATTGCCCCGCTCGAGCGCGGCTTCGGTACTACTCTCGGAAATTCTCTGCGCAGAGTTCTTCTCTCGTCACTTTCCGGTGCGGCAGTTACATCTATTAAGATCGATAAGATTAAGCATGAGTTCTCCACAGTTCCGGGAATAATCGAAGACATGACCGAGATCATCCTTAACATCAAGGGTATCCGCGCCAAGCTTCACAATGAATCAAATATCGTAAGCATCAGTGTCGCAAAGGGCAGGACCGGCGCGCTCACAGCAGGCGATATCGTTCACGGACCTGACGTCCAGATCATGAATCCTGATCATGTCATCGCTCACCTCAACGGTGCTGACGATATCTTCATGGAATTCACGCTCAGCAAGGGACGCGGCTATAACACAGCTGAACAGAACAAGCCCAATAAGCAGGTTATCGGACTCATCCCGATCGATTCGATCTTCACACCCGTCAAGAAGGCAAACTACAAGGTTGAGAATACCCGTGTAGGCGCCAGGACAGACTATGACAGCCTTACGCTCGAAGTCTGGACAGACGGAACCATCGAGGTTGACGAAGCGCTGTCTTCTGCAGCAAACTGCCTCATCGACCACCTCAAGTTCTTCACGGCTCTTGCAGATACTGATTCCGCACTGAGCTTCAAGAGCATTGAAGAGTCCGGTGAGCATGACAGCAAGCTTTCAGGCGTTATCGAGGATCTCGATTTCTCAGTTCGTACATACAACTGCCTCAAGAGAGCACAGATCAATACTGTCGGCGATCTTGTAGCACGTACAATGGATGAGATGATCAAGGTCAGGAACCTCGGCAAGAAGTCTCTCGAAGAGATCATCGAGAAGCTCGAGGGTATGAGTCTTCACCTCAAGGACCAGGAAGAATAACACATACATCTTAGGAGGAAAATAAGATGCCTAACAGGAAAATAAGCCGTCCTTCAGATCAGCGCGCTGCTATGCTGAAGAATCAGGTTACCAATTTAGTTATAAATGGCAAGCTTGAGACGACCGTCGCACGCGCTAAGGAAGTCAGCGCAATCGTCGAAGGCCTCATTGCTTCCGCAGTCAAGGAGAAGGACAACTTCACAACAAAGGAGATCACAGTTTCTTCTGCAAAGCTCGACGGTAAGGGAAAGAAGGTCCTCAAGACCAAGACATCCAAGTCCGGCAAGAAGTATGAAGTAGTTGACCGTGCAGTCAACACAAAGACTGTTCAGATCGACAATCCTTCACGCCTCGCAGCTCGCAGACAGATGATCAAGTGGCTTTACAAGAGCCATGACAGCGAGGGCAACATCATCAACCCTGTCAACAAGATGTTTGATGAGATCGCTCCCAAGTATGTCGGAAGGACCGGCGGCTATACAAAGATCGTTCGCATCGGCGCAAGACGCGGTGACGGTTCCGAGATGGCTATCCTTATGTTCGTGTAATATCCACAAACAGCAGGATACCTTTTATCGAAAAATAAACCGGGGGAGGGTATGTAACCTCCCCCGTTATTTTTGTAATATAACTAATCAACGGTTCTTTGAAAGGAATTGGCGTGGATACGATATCCGTACAGGATGTGACATTTTCATACGGCTCTGACGGGGCTGATGTCAGCGCGCCTGCGGAACCGGCAGTCGAGAATCTGAGCCTTGAGATAGAGAAGGGCTCATATACGGCGATACTCGGCGCGAACGGCTCAGGCAAATCCACGCTTGCCAAGCTCATAGATGTCATCGAAGTCCCCGAGTCCGGAAGGATAGTCGTTTTCGGGAAGGACACATCGGATGACTCCGTTTTCTGGCAGATCAGGGAGAAGAGCGCATGCGTTTTCCAGAATCCCGATAATCAGATAGTCGGAACGATAGTTGAGGAGGATGTGGCCTTTGGTCCCGAGAATCTCGGCATCGAACTTCCCGAACTAAGGGAAAGAGTCGATCAGGCCCTTAAGGACGCAGGTATATATGAACTGAGACTTCGCGAAGCTTCCGGCCTCTCGGGCGGGCAGAAGCAGAAACTCGCCATAGCCGGAGCACTTGCGATGAGACCGGAGATCCTTATCCTCGATGAAGCCACGGCAATGCTCGATCCGAGGAGCAGGGACGAATTCCTTGCGGTCTGCGAGGACATGCGCCTGAAGAAAGGGCTTACCCTCATTACCATCACGCATGATATGTCCGAAGCGATGCGCTGCGGGCGGATAATCGTTATGTCCGGCGGCACCAAGGCGGCAGAGGGCACTCCTGCAGAGATATTTGCCGATATCCCCGTCGAAAAGTACGGATTAAGAAGACCTGTCATTGTCAGGTTCGCATACGAGATAGCAAGGCTTGCGGGAGTGACACTGACAAAAGAGGACCTGACGGGCGACAGCGTACTTTGTGAAAAGCTGACGGGGATACTGACATCCCCGGATCTTCCGGTGCCAGTCATCCCGGAGCTGCAAAACGTCAGAAAGGCCGGCAAAGACAGACGCAGGATAATGTCGGTCAAGAGCCTGTTCAGTTCGTATGACGGCGGAAAGACATTTGCACTGAAGAATATGGATCTTGATGTTTTCGAGGGCGAGATCCTCGGAATAGCGGGCGGATCCGGATGCGGCAAGACTACGCTGATAACCCATATGAATTCGGTCCTGAAGCCCTCGTCGGGCGACATAGAGATCTATCCGGAAGAGGGCGTTACGCTCCGCATTTCGAAGAAGAAGGATGTTCAGAAGATCAGGCAGACGGTAGGACTCGTGTTCCAGTATCCCGAATGCCAGCTTTTCGAGGAAACGGTATATAAGGACATCTGCTACGGCTTGAGGAAAATGAAGCTCACGGCAGAGGAGCAGAAGGAGAGGGCGCTGAAAGCCGCCGCGTCCGTCGGCCTCGAAAAGGATGTCTTAAGGAAAAATCCGTTCGAGATCTCGGGCGGTCAGAAAAGACGTGCGGCGATGGCCGGCGTCCTCGCGATGAGGCCTAAGATCCTAGTCCTTGATGAACCTGCAAGCGGGCTTGATCCTGTCGGCAGGGAAGAGATGTTCGCGCTCATAAAGTCTTTGAGGGACCAAGGAACGACCATCATCATCGTCTCGCACAATATGGATGAAGCGGCGGCCTACTGTGACAGGATCTGCTGCATAAAAGACGGAGAGATAATGGCGGTCGAAACGCCGGAAGAGCTTTTCGCAGACGGCGCAAGGCTTGAGAAGTTCGGTATCGACCGGCCGAAGATAACCAAATTCACGGAAGTGCTCAAGCAGGAGATCCGGAAGAGACTGCCTGAAGCGGATCTCGGAGGGATGGTCTTTGATCCTGTAGAAGAGGCAAGAGCTGTTTACCGTGCGGTATTGAAAGCGGGGCGGAATCATGCTGGATAATATAAGCCTCGGCAGATACTGCAAGGCGGATTCCATCCTGCACCGGACGGATCCCAGGATAAAGACGCTTTTGTATATCGTCTATCTGGTCGTCATATTCGTTATCAAAGCACCGGCAGCCATGGGCGCTCTCGCAGGCGTGATAGTGATCCAGACGGTCATGGCAAGAGTCAGTCCTTCGGTAATCTGGAGGACGATAAAGCCGGTACTGCCGCTTTCGCTCTTCATACTCATACTGAACGTCCTGACTATAAAACAGGGAAACACGCTGTTCTCGTGGAAGTTCATAACGATTACCGATCACGGCATTTCAAGGGCGGTATTGATGGCGGTAAGGCTCGTGTTCCTTATCCTTTCAACAAGCCTGATGCTGACTCTGACGACGACTCCGCTTAAGATCGCGGATGCTCTGGAAAGTCTGTTCGCGCCCCTGAAGCTGATAAAGGTCCCCGTCCACGAGATGTCCATGATGATGTCCATCGCGTTAAGGTTCATCCCGACACTTATCGAGGAGACCGACAAGATAATGAAAGCGCAGGTCTCAAGGGGAGCTGATTACGATACGGGTTCGTTCATCAACAGGATAAAGGGCTATCTGACCGTACTGATACCTTTGTTCGTATCAAGCTTCAGAAGAGCTGAAGAACTTGCAGTCGCGATGGATGCGAGATGCTACCGCGGAGACGGCGGAAGGACCAAGCTCAATCCTCTCAGGATAAAGACAGTCGACATCCTGGTGGGGCTTTTCCTCGCGGTATGCGCCGCAGGACTTGTTGTAATTGATTTGTCTTTGAGATAAATACGGGCCTGTGATAAAATTTTGAGGATTGAAACACATTGAAAGGGCGGTTTTAAGCCATGTCATATTATGTCGGTATCGACCTCGGCGGCACTAACATCAAAGCGGGTGTTGTCGACGGTGAAGGAAAGCTTCTCAACAAGATCTCGATCAAGACCAATGCCGATCGTGAGATGGAGGATATCATCCACGATATGGGCCGGCTTGCTGCTGATGCCATAAAGGATGCAGGGCTTGAGGTCAAGGATATTGAGGCGATCGGTATCGGCTCTCCGGGAACCCCTGATAACGATGCCGGGCTTCTCGTATATTCAAGCAACCTTCCCTTCAACAAAGCTCCGATGAGAAAGCTGATAAGGGATGTCATCGACCTCCCCGTATATATCGATAACGACGCGAACTGCGCGGCAATGGCAGAGGCTGTAGCCGGCGCGGCTAAGGGCACGAAGGATTCCGTGACGATCACTCTCGGCACCGGTGTCGGCGCGGGTGTCATCGTAAGGGGAAGGATCTATTCAGGCTTTAACCAGGCCGGTTCCGAATTCGGCCATACTGTCCTCGTGTCAGGCGGCGTTCAGTGCGGATGCGGCCGTAAGGGCTGCTTTGAGCAGTATGCTTCTGCCACGGCGCTTGCGAGAATGACCAGGGAAGCTGCACAGGCTCACCCCGAATCACTTCTCAACGAAGTCTATAAGGAGTTCGGCGAGTGGAACGCGCAGATCGCTTTTGCGGCATTGAAGAAGGGCGACAAGGTCGCAGCTGATGTCGTGGATATGTACACATCCTATCTTGCAGACGGTCTCGCGAACGCGATCAACGCTTTCATGCCTGAGATCCTTGTCGTAGGCGGCGGCGTATGCAACGAAGGCGACCCGCTCCTTATCCCGATGCGTGAGAAGACCATGAGCAGGCCTTATTTCGGTCCCGGAGTTCCGAAGACCAGAGTCGAGCTCGCTCAGATGGGCAACGACGCGGGTATCGTCGGCGCTGCCATGATGGGCAAGTCCTGCGTGGACGACGGCAAGAACGGCATTTGAACCTGCCATGCCGAGGATAGCGTTCGTAACCGAGTTTGACGGTACCGGATTTGCCGGATTCCAGTCACAGGAGAACGGCAGAGCCGTCCAGGACGTGCTCGAAAAAGCCCTCGCCGCATTATATAAAGAGAAGATCAGACTGACGGGATGTTCAAGGACTGACGCAGGCGTGCACGCACGGTGCCACCTGAGCCACGCCGATGTCCCGTTTGTCATTCCTGAAGATAAGTTTCCGCTCGCGATGAACGCGCTGCTTCCCGATGATGTCGCGGTGAAGCGTGCATTCTACGTCAAAGATGATTTCTCGGCGCGCTTCAGCATCAAGGGCAAGCGGTATATCTACCGCATTTATGTCTCCAATACCAGAAGCCCGCTTCTCGACAGATCCGCTTACTACTGTCCCGTCATGCCGGATGTCGAAGCGATGAAGAAGGCTTCGGAAGCCTTTGCGGGTGAACATGATTTTCGCGCGTTCTGCGCTGCAGGCGGAAGCCAGAAGACTTATGTCAGAAGGCTTTCGGGTGTGTCTGTCAGGACAGAGGGTGAAGATCCGCTGAAGATAGAGATCGAGGTCTCGGGTGAGGCCTTCCTGTACAATATGGTTCGCATAATCGCAGGCACACTCCTTTATGCAGGTCAGGGAAAGATATCTGCAGACGAAGTCGCAAGGATAATCGCTAAAGGCGACAGAAGCCTTGCCGGAAAGACCCTTCCTGCCAGGGGCCTGACTCTCGAAGAAGTCTTTTTCGATGAGAGTGAAGCCAAGGCATAGTACGCTGACGTGATACGCCTTCCGGTATGTGCCGCACGCCCCCGCTGCTGATGCCGATTGTCCCCTCAAAGATTCTTTAAAATGGTATAATTATATTTACGTGGATTTGGAATAGCCGCGTGGAATTTAGAAGGGAGGATCAGGATAATGTCATGGTGGATCATCTGGCTCGCAGTATTCATAGTAATGCTTGTTATCGAAGGTGCCACGACGGCTCTGGCTACCGTCTGGTTTGCTTTAGGCGCACTCGTGGCAATGATCATGGATTTGTGCGGTGCTCCTCTTAACCTTCAGATCATCGTTATGGCAGTGGTCTCAGTCGTTACTTTCGTTGTCTGTATGATTTGGATCAGACCTAAACTTGATTCGCTTCGCAGGGCAAATGTCCAGAGAACGAATGCTGACAGAGTCATCGGCATGGAAGGTGTGGTAACGGTACCCATCGATCCGGTTCAGGGCAAAGGCCAGGTCAAGGTCGAAGGCCAGACCTGGAGCGCAAAATCGGAAAGCGCGATCGAAGAGGGTAAGACAGTAAAGATCAGGGCTATTGAGGGCGTTAAGCTCGTCGTGGATCCTGAGTGAATATTTAGGAGGTTTATATGGAAAAAGTAGTTCTTTCAGCATCAACGAGCGGTGCGCTCATCGGCATTATCATAACCGTGATCGTTATCGTTCTTATCATCGCTAACATCAAGATCGTTCCCCAGGCAACGACATTCATCATCGAACGTCTCGGGACATACAAGACCACATGGAACACGGGACTTCATCTCAAGGTTCCTTTCATCGACCGCGTTGCAAAGAAGATCTCTCTCAAGGAGAAGGTCGCCGACTTCGCACCTCAGGCCGTTATCACGAAGGATAACGTTACGATGCAGATCGATACGGTCCTTTTCTATCAGATCGTAGACCCTAAGCTCTACACATACGGCATCGAGCGTCCTATCGTCGCTATCGAGAATCTGTCCGCTACAACGCTCCGTAACATTATCGGTGACCTGGAGCTCGACCAGACACTTACATCACGTGACATCATCAACACGAGGATGAGAGAGATCCTGGACGAAGCTACCGATCCCTGGGGCATCAAGGTCAACCGTGTCGAGCTCAAGAACATCATCCCGCCTAAGGAGATCCAGGCAGCGATGGAGAAGCAGATGAAGGCCGAGCGTGAGAAGCGTGAGAAGATCCTTATCGCGGAAGGTGAGAAAGAATCTGCCATCAGAGTTGCAGAAGGTGAGAAGGAAGCAGCGATCCTCAGAGCTGAAGCTAAGAAGCAGGCAGCGATCAGGGAAGCTGAAGGTCAGGCTCAGGCTATCCTCGCAGTCCAGGAAGCGACCGCGAAAGGTCTTCAGATGGTCAAGGATGTCGGAGCAGATGACGGACTTATCGCCATCAAGGGCCTTGAAGCGCTCGAGAAGGTCGGACAGGGAGCTTCGACAAAGATCATCATTCCTTCAGATCTTCAGGGTATTGCAGGTCTGACGACAACAATCAAGGAAATTGCCAAGTCCTGATAAAGGCGGCAAGATCGGAGGTATATATGGACTTCGGTATCTGGAATGAAAGAACGAACATGAGTATGCTCACGGATTTCTATGAGCTTACCATGGCGAACGGTTATCTTGATAACGGATGCGGCGATACCATCGTGTTTTTCGACGCGTTCTTCAGGAACGTTCCCGAGAACGGCGGTTATGCCGTCATGGCAGGCGTCGAGCAGGTTATCGATTATCTTTCGAACCTCAAGTTTTCTGAGCAGGATCTCGAGTTCCTCCAGAAGAACTATCGTTTTAACGATAAGTTCATCGACTATCTGAGGAATTTCGAATTCACCTGCGACGTATGGGCTATCCCTGAGGGAACGGTAATATTCCCGAGCGAACCGCTGGTCAAGGTCAGAGGTCCGGTCATGCAGGCGCAGCTCCTTGAGACGGCGCTCCTCTGCACGATCAACCACCAGACGCTGATCGCGACAAAGACAGCCAGGATCGTAAGGGCTGCTGAAGGAAGACCGGTAATGGAATTCGGCGCACGCCGCGCGCAGGGCTTCGATGCATCTGTTCTTGGCGCCAGAGCCGCATATATCGCAGGTGCGGCAGGAACCTCCTGCACGATCTGCGGACAGCAGTTCGACATCCCGCTTTCAGGAACGATGGCACACTCTTGGGTCATGCTCTTTGACTCCGAGTTTGAGGCTTTCAAGGCATATGCGATGACATATCCCGACGGTGCGCTTCTCCTCGTTGACACTTACGATGTTCTGCGTTCCGGCATTCCTAACGCCATCAAGTGCGCGAAAGAAGTCCTCGAGCCCATGGGCAAGCGCCTCAAGGGCATAAGGATCGATTCCGGAGACCTTACCTACATGACGCAGCAGGCAAGGAAGATGCTCGACGAAGCGGGACTTACCGACTGCAAGATCACTGTTTCCAATGCGCTTGATGAGTACATCATCAGAGAACTCATCAACCAGGGCGCTTGCATAGATTCGTTCGGTGTAGGCGAAAGACTTATCACTTCCAAGGCTGAGCCTGTTTTCGGCGGCGTATACAAGATAGCTGCAGTCGAGGACAAGGACGGAAACATCATCCCGAAGATGAAGATCTCCGATTCTATCGGGAAAGTCACGAATCCCTGCAGCAAGGAGATCGTCAGATTCTATGACAAGGCAACCGGAAAAGCGCTTGCCGATGTCCTTATGGTCGCCGGAGAGGAGATACCTGACGGTGAGCCTTATGAGATCTTCGATCCCAACGCTACATGGAAGAGCAAGACACTTGTCGATTACACGACAAGGAAGCTCCTCGTACAGATCTTCGATCACGGCAAGCTTGTATATAAAAAGCCCACGATCAAGGAGATCCGTGATTACTGCACAAAGGAACTCGATTCACTCTGGGATTCCGTCAAGAGATTTGAGAACCCTCACAGCTACTATGTCGACCTGTCACCCAAGCTCTGGAAGATCAAGGACGACATCCTGAGATCGTATAAACACAGATAAGGAGAAAGAATAATGGCAAATCCGATCGTAACAATCCAGATGAAAGACGGCGGCGTAATGAAGGCGGAGCTTTATCCCGACATCGCGCCCATTTCGGTACAGAACTTCATAGACCTTGCAGCCAAGGGCTTCTATAACGGTCTTATCTTCCACAGAGTCATCCCGGGATTCATGATCCAGGGCGGCGATCCTGAGGGAACAGGTATGGGCGGCCCCGGATATACCATCAAGGGCGAGTTCAATGCCAACGGTTTCAGGAACGACCTCAAGCACACCAGAGGTGTCCTTTCCATGGCACGCGCTATGGATCCCGACTCGGCCGGATCACAGTTTTTCATCATGCATGAGACATATCCGAGCCTTGACGGTCAGTATGCAGCTTTCGGCAAGCTCATCGAGGGTATCGAGGTAGTTGATAAGATCGCTTCAGTCAAGACAGATTACAACGACAGACCTCTTGAACCCCAGCAGATCGAATTCATGACGGTACAGCTTTGACGGACACTATCCTGATAGTCATTTGGCCTTTTGCATTCGCGCTATTGGCCTCTGTTGCGGAGTTTATCCTTTCCCGGACCAAGGCGTTCGGCGGGTCGCATATCAGGGACTTAAAGCTTCCAAAGCAAATACGGCAGATCAAAAGGAAAGACAAAACCGGTGACACGGCTTTGTCTTTCCTTATAATATGGACTGCTTGCCTGCTTCAGTTTATGGTATCCATGGCAAGCATCTATCTTGTCAGGAGATTCGCCTGCATTCCTTCAGGCAAGATCGCGAGCCCTGTCAGCCCGGTGTTCTTCGCAGTCGCGGATGCAGTCAGCGATATATGCATCCTTTATCTTTTGAGGTCAGGGAAGAGGAGATTTGCCGGGCCCGCGGTGATCACGGCAGTGCTGTCATATGCTCTCCTGCTGGCCGAACTGTTCGTGTTCAATTTCAACTGCTTCGGGAAAGACTGTCATATGGTAACAGTAAACGGAAGCAGCCTTTCCACCGAATTCGAGGCTGACCGCGAAGACGAGTCAGGGCCTGTCAGTTATTCGGGTGGATCCGTCCTGGTCAAAAAGGAATGCGACCTTATCATTCCGAATGTGCCTGATGACGCATATTCGGTAACCGTGAATTTCACCCCTGTCGAAGACAGTACGGAAGATATGTACTCATCCGTGAGATTCAATATCAGGCTGCTCATCAAAGACGACAATTCCAAGTATCAGTACAGGACGGCTGACGTCAGGAAAGTATCAGGCCTTCAAAGTGACACCATGTTCATGAGGCCGTACGGTCACATCAGATCTCTGATGCTCTCCGTCGAAAAGCTCGAACATGATGTATCGATAAGCTCGATAACGATCTCGGACCGCAATATATATTCCGCTTCGCCGGTCAGATATCTGGTCCTTCTTGCCGCAGCAGTCTTGACAGTGCTGATAATATCCGGCCGTTTCTATGAGGTGGAATATGATTCCCGGAACAATATTCACGTACTCCTTCTGGCCGGCGTGTTTTTACTGACGACCGGATTTACATATTTGCTCTACTTTCGCGAAGAGCTGAAGTTTGTAAAGTACCCGTTTGAGGATATTGAAGAAGTAACAGACATCTACCAGCTGGCTTTTGATTCAAAGATGAAGAAGCTTCCTTATCTTGACATCAAGGCCGAAGAAGACCTGAAGTCGCTGGAAAATCCTTACGACAACAGCGAGAGAACGGAAAAGCAGATAATGTACCGGTGGGACTTCGCCTACAAGGACGGGCGGTATTATTGCTATTTCGGTGAAGCTCCGCTCTATCTGCTCTATTACCCGTCATATCTGCTGACACACCGGCTGCCGAATTATCCGGCGGCTGTCGGGATCTTTGGCACTGCGGCTGTCGCATCAGTCCTGCTGGCTTTCCTTGCGGCGGTCAGGATGTTCGTCCCGAAGAAAAACCTTCTGGCGCTGCTTCTGATGATCCCGACCGTTGCTTCCGCGAGCCTGCTCTTTATCAACATGTCACATACGGAGAAATACTATGTTGCCTCCAACTGTGCCGTCGCAGGCATCGGATTCGCAGTGTTTTTCGGTTTGTCCGCGATCATGGGGAGAAAGCCGCTTTACAGGATAGCAATGTTTTTCCTTTCAGGCCTGTCGCTTGCCGTCTGCGCCGGTTCACGCCCGACGGTCGCGATCTGTGCCGCTGTCATGCTGCCGGCGTTTTTCGCGGTCCTTTTCGATAAGTCGGAAAAGTTCTCCTTCAGGCTTTCGGAAGCCGCGGCATTCATGGTTCCCGTAATCGCCGGAATAGCACTGATGCTGTTACATAACTACGAAAGATTCGGAAGCATCCTGGATTTCGGTGAGAACTATCAGCTGACCGTCAGCGATATATCGTCGCTCAAGACCACGCCGGAAATGCTTCCTTCTGCCGTCTTTTATTATTTTCTGTCACCGTTCACGCTCATTGAGACCTTCCCGTATTTTGAAGCCAGAGGCATAATCGCGAATACATACGAGATATACAGGAACATAGAGCCGTCCGTGGGGCTTTTGAGCATTCCGTTCCTCCTGACGGGAGCCGTATTCATGCCGGGCGCATTTGCCGGCGCGAAAAGCAGGATGCCTGCAAAAGATAAGGCTGTGTATAACGGTTTCCTGATCACCGGCGTGTTGGCGGTCCTGTTCGTTGCCTGGTTCGATTTTTCGAGGGGAGGCATCTGCCTGAGATATCTGTCTGACGTGGCATGGCTCATGGCTGTCATGAGCGGAGTCGTGCTGCTGAGAAGGATAATGAGCAGATCGGGACGAAAGACTGTTTACGGGCTTGTCTGCGCGGTCTCGGTCCTTACCCTGTTCATCACGTTCTTCATGATGCTTGCGCAGGATTCATCCAATTTCACGTTGATATATCCGTCGCTTCTCGAAAAATGCGAGGATTTCTTCTTGTTCTGGCACTGACGGATGCCCCGACTGACATGCGAAATGGGTTATAATTACTTTTACTGATAACAGCTGGATAAAGCAGGTACGAATGATGGCTAAGAGAAAACGATCAAAAAAAGAAATTACTATACCGTTCAGGCTTTGGTACGCTTTGACGGTATGTTTCCTCGTGATCCCGGTGATAGTGTTCTTCGCCGGTTATCTGAGATGGTATGTCGGTATTCCCCTGGCGCTCATGTTTGCAGGCTTTTCTGTTTACGCGGTCTATGACTGCACAAAGACCGCAGGCGGGAAGACCGCGCTCTCGGCCAATACGAAGGATCTTGTGATCCCTGTCAAATATTTCATCGGTTTCGCGATCACCGCGGTATTCATCTCATATCTTTCGGGTGTCGGGGAATTCATCTATTCACTCCAGGACCACCCGTTCAGGAGAGCGATCCTGACGGATCTCATTGATTACAAGTGGCCTGTCATATACGATTATGCGACACAGACGAATCCTGAAGTCATAAAGGAGATCGGCAAGACCAGCGGCCAGACCGCGTTCATGTACTATTTTACATACTGGATGCCTTCGGCACTGGTCGGCAAGCTCTTCGGAAGGACCGTGGCAGATGTGTTCCTGCTGCTCTGGAATGCCGCCGGAATATTCCTCACGCTTTTGGGAATGGCAAAGATAAACGGCAGGGCCTGCGTTACCCAGCCTATCTTCTATGTGTTCTTCGGCGGTCTTGATGTTATCCCGACTCTCGTGCACAGCGCGACGAATTATCCTATCTGGACGTCTATCGAGGGATATGTTCCTGACATGTCGTACTATTGCAATCTCTGCGAACTCTGTAATGTCTACCATCAGTGCGTGCCCGCGTTCCTGATAACCGTACTCGTAATGCTTTCGGTCAACACCAGATCATTCGGCCTGACGGGCGGATTGCTGTTCGCGTACACGCCGTTCGGCATTTTCGGAATACTGCCGGTTATCCTGACCGCGATCTTCAGGAAGGATATGAGGCAGGACGTCAAGGGCACTCTCAAGGACCTGTTCACTCCGGCCAACATCCTGCCTGCAGCCGCAATGCTTTTAGTGTACGGCAGTTTTTACGGGGCGAATTTCGGAGCTGTCGGCAATAACGGCTTTACATGGACGTTCTACAGTTCGTTCGGACTGTTTGCGGTCTGCTATATCTGCTTCCTTCTGATCGATGTCTTCCCCGTATCCGCGATACTTTTCAAGCGCTACAGGAAGAACCCGTTTTATATCTGCGCCCTGATAAGCCTGACGCTGATACCGCTGTATGTCATGACCTGGACGAACGATTTCTGCATGAGGGCTTCAATGCCCGCAAGGTTCATCATGTGCATATTCCTGTCAGAGATATTCAAGAACCTTTACGATGAGGACGCGAAGATCCTGGCATCGAAAAAGAAGAGGAGCCGCAAGGAGGTTACAGGTCTTGCATTCTCGATCCTTGCCATGATCCTCATGATGTTCCCGAGCTTCGTCAATGCTTATCTCATCGTAGGAAGCCAGCTGACCGGCGAGCCCGATCACAAGGATATCGTCGGTTCGTTCGGCAACATCAATGAGGCTACCGACGGAACGACCAATTATGCCTATATCGTCAACAACCAGTTCTATACCGATAATTACGGTGACTCATTCTTTTTCCGTTATCTCGGCAAGACATAAGGAGGACATGAAGTGAAAAAGACAGTTTCGATCCCCTTCAGCGCATTCTGGGCTCTGGGCCTGGGATTTCTTGTTCTGCCGATAGTGATCTTCTTTACGGGATATCTGAGACTCTATGTCGGCATCCCGCTGGCAGTGCTTTTCGTATCCGCATATGTGCTTTCGATCAGGGACTGCGCAAAGGATCAGGAGAAGAAACTCCTTTCGAGGGAAGAGACTGACATAAAGATCCCCATAGGGTATCTGGTCGGTTTTGCGGTCACTGCGCTCGTATTGTCGCTGGTATCGGGCGTCGGCGAGTTCATCTTCACGCTCAACGACCACCCTTACAGAAGGGCGATAATGAATGACCTTGTGAATTACAAGTGGCCTGTTATCTACGATTACAGTACGCAGACCAATCCCGAGGTAATAAAGCAAATAGGCCGTACATCAGGTCAGTACGCGTTCATGTACTATTTCACGTATTGGCTTCCCGCGGCGCTCATCGGCAAGCTCGGCGGCGGGTTTGCGGCTAACCTTGCCCTGATGATATGGAACGCGGCAGGGATCTTTCTTACCCTTATCGGCGTCAGCAAGATCATCGGAAGAGCCAGCTTTACTGTCCCTTTCGTCTACATATGCTTTGCCGGTCTGGATGTCTTGCCGAATCTCGTCCATAACTTTGTCGAATGGGATGCATGGAAAGGCATGGAGGTCTGGATACCGGAACTTGCTTATATGAGCAATTTTGCCGAGCTTACCAGCGTCTTCCACCAGTGTGTTCCGGCCTGGCTGATAATCACACTGATATTGGCGTCCTATAATACGAGATCGCTCGGTCTTTGCGGAGGAATGCTGCTGGCATATTCTCCGTGGGGAATCATCGGTCTGTTTCCGCTGGCAGTTGTCCGTGCTTTTTCCAAGCCGATGCGTGCGGGCGGTATAGGAAGGACGATAAGAAATCTCATCAGCTATATCAATCTGATCTCGTGTGCGCTGCTCCTTGTGGTTTACGGCGCCTTCTATCTCGGCAACAGCTCTTCCGTGTCGATCAAGGGCTTTTTCTGGGAGTTCATAGGCGATCCGGGCCTGTCGGTCATTGTCTATATCCTGTTCGTCGTGGTTGAGATAGTCCCGACTGCGCTGATCCTTTGGAAGACAGAGAAGAAGAATGTCATGTTCCTGGCGGCGATAATCGAGCTGCTGATAATTCCTGTCTACAAGGTCAGCGACGTTAACGATTTCTGCATGAGAAGCTCTATGGCGGCAAGGTTTATACTCTGCATACTGCTTGCCCGTTATCTCAAGGACCTTTACGATGCCGACAAGATCATCGTCAGCAGGAAGCTCAAGCGCAAGAAGAAGGATGTCGTCAAGCTGGCGTTTACCATGCTTGCAGTCATACTGATGATGTTCCCCTCGTTCGTAATGGCATATTACGTCCTGGGAAGCGAGTTTACCGGCGAACCTCACAATGCGGAGGAGATCGGGTCATTCGGCAACATAAACAAGTCCGAACATACGTGGAATGTCACGCATAACTACATCTCGAACGATTACGAAGAATCGTTCTTCTTCAAATACCTGGCGAAAAAACAGGAGTGATCAGTCTTCCGACTCTTCCTTGGCGATATAGATCGGCCTGCTCTTGGTCTCGATATATGTCCTGCCGACATATTCTCCGATGATCCCCAATGCCATCAGGATGAGGCCGCCTATGAACAGGATGAAGCAGAGCAGGGAAGGATATCCGGCGACAGTGTCCCAGATCCTTCCGATTATTGCCTTTATGAAGTAATAGATCATGTAGATGAATCCTGCCAGAGCGCTGATGAATCCGGCATAAGTGGCAAGCCTGAGCGGCGCCGTGGTAAATGCGACGATGCCGTCGATGGCATATCCGAAAAGCTTCCAGAAGCTCCATTTGGTCTCGCCGGCAGCTCTTTCGACATTCTCATGCTCGATCCACTTCGTGCGGAAACCTACCCAGGCGAAAATACCCTTGGAGAAACGCTGCCTTTCGGAAAGGCTTAAGATAGCGTCTACGACAGGCCTCCTCATGAGCCTGAAATCGCGGGCGCCGTCAGCGATCTCAACATCACACATCTTATTGATGAGTTTATAGAAACATCTTGCGAAGAAACTCCTGATCTTGGGCTCACCCTGACGCGTAACGCGTCTTGCCGCGACGATGTCGTATTCGCCGGAATCGAGATCTGCGATCATCGAGGGAATGAGCGACGGCGGATCCTGCATATCAGCGTCCAGTATCGCGATGTAATCGCCCTTGGCTTTATTCATGCCTGCGTACATGGCGGATTCTTTGCCGAAATTCCTCGAAAAGAAGACATAACGGACATCCGGATCCGTCTCTGCGAATCCTTTGATGATCTCTTCGGTCTTGTCACGGCTTCCGTCACTTACAAAGATGAATTCAAAATCTTTGCCTGAATCCTTTTGGGATTCCCTGACTCCGTTGAGAGCATCGTACAGGATGGGAAGGACTTCCTCCTCGTTGTAGCATGGAATGATCAAGCTTACTAACATAACTGTATATCCGCCTTTCGCAAGGCCGCAAAAAATGGAACGGCTTAATAAAATGTATTATAATCAAAAAGTTCGTTAATTGATACACCGGGATAGCATACCGGATGCGATCGGAGGGACAGGAGAGATAAATGAAGGAACTGGATACACTGGAACAGGGGAATAAGGCATCACGCGCCGGCAGGAAGGAGAAACAGCCCGAACTTGCCCTCAGGACAAAGAAAAAGGCGGATCTGAGACCGCTTCTTTCGTTTTTCCTGGCACTTGCGCTCTACTGCTTTACCGCAGTCATATGCAACAAGTATCCGACCGGCAGGTACTCTTTTCTCCTGAGCGATCTCAAGGCACAGTATGCGCCTTTTCTGGCTCTGAACAGGTCCAGGATCTTAAATCTGGCCGGAGGTTCCGAGCATCTGATCAACAATCTGACATATTCGTTCCAGCTCGGACTCGGAAAGAATATCATGGGTACCTTCGGGTATTACATGTCGAGCCCGCTGAACCTGATATATCTTCTTTTCGAGCCTGCGCAGATCGACCTGGTGGTCGTTCTCCTGGTTATCCTGAAGCTCAGCCTCAGCTCGGCTTTCATGACGCTCTTCCTCGATGCAAGAGCCTCTGACCCCAAGACGAAGTGGCCCGTGCTCCTCGGAATCGTATATGCGTTCTCTCTTTACGCCCAGGCTTTTGCCTTCCAGATCATGTGGCTTGACGGCTATATGCTCCTTCCGCTGCTTCTCTATCTTGTGGAGAGATTCATCTCGCGCAGGCGTTACGCGGGCATCATCGTTACACTGCTCGTACTGTTCACAGCCAACTATTACATCGCATACATGGTCGGTATATTCAGCTTCCTCTATCTCATCGTAAGGATGGTCGAGCTGAAGACAGACATCAGGACTGCTGTCGGAACAACGGTAAGGTTTGTGCTCGCGGCAGCTTTTACGGGTATGTGCACCGCTGTCCTCATCCTGCCCGTCGGCATCGATACGATAGTCAACAGCGATAAGACGGCCGGCACGTCACAGCCTGACCTTATCATGTATTCACCGCTGACCTTCATCAAGATGTTCCTTATGGGAGAACCGAGGGAATTCGGAGATGTACTTCCCGCGAACTATCCCTTCCTCTTCCTGAGTCTCATGGTCACCGTGTTCGTGGTCATCTACATAACCGGAAAAGTCTTCAAAGGACGCGAAAAGACGGTTCACATCTTCTGTCTTGCCGGTGTTTTCCTTTCGACCGGTTTCTACTACTTTGACAAGGCATGGCAGGTATTTGACGATCCGAACTGGTTTTTCCACAGACAGGCTTTCGTATTCCTCCCGGTATTCCTCGTGATCACGCTGAGGGTCCTCGAGCGCCTTCCTGAATTGCCGCTCAAGGATATTATCAGGGCCGGGGCCATCGTCAGCGCCGGACTGGTCATCACATATGCCTTCGGAGCATTTAAGGATAATGACAAGATATTCATCTACAATCTGATATTCATCGCTCTCTACTGCGTGATGGCGGCGGCATACGGCGTTAAGCAGTGGCCTGACGACTTCAGGGATTTCCCGCAGATCATATCGCCGCTCCTTGCGGTCTTTGTCGGTTTTGAGATCGTTTTCGCAGGACCGATGCTTTCCTCGCAGATCGAGAGCTTTACGATGTTCTCGGGAGACGCAAGAGAATATATCTCCAGCATTCACGCGCACGAGGAGTACGGAAAGCTGGCCGTGTCCCAGAATGAACAGCTTGGAGCCGTAAGGGCCGAGACAGAGCACATATCCAATTATTATCCGCTCTACTATGTTGAAGAGGGCGAGCAGATATACGGCAATTTCCGTAACATGTCTTTCTTCAATTCGAATTCGAACAAGAAGATGCACCACTTCCTCAAGCAGCTCGGATATCCCGTCAACTATAATTACTTCGTTGCTTCTTACGACCAGGTAATACCTTCAAATGACGCATTCCTTTCTGTCGGAAGCGTGGCGAGCAGAAGAGAGATCCCTTTCTATGAGAAGACCGGATCGGACAGCTATAACAACGCCATCGATTTCTACAAGGCCGGCAGGACGCTCCCCATTGCGTTTGCGGCAGCGGGCTCGGCAAAGGATTTCGATTTCTACAAGCTCGAGAAAACGACCGTTAACAAGAATTATCTGGCATTCCAGAATGAGTGGTATGCTTCGATGTTCCCGGAAAGCTTTTCGCAGGATTTCTTCGTTACGTTTGAGAACGGCGAGATCCCCGAGCCTGTCATTACAAACGGTATCAGCTATAACAAGCATGACTATCAGCAACGCGATGATGTGCTGAGGAGCGAGAGCGAAAAGAACGGAGAAAAGAAAGGAAGTTCCGAATCAGACGATTCTTCGCCGACCACATATGATGATCCGATAGGCCTGGAAGGTTCCGTGTCCAAGGAGCTCAACAAGAATCTGAAGACGATATACCGCCAGAATTCGAAGATCCCGATCATGATCGAGTACAAATTCAAGGCTCCGGTTGCATCCGAGATCTATTTCAACATTTCGACTGCCAGGATATTAACCGGTACAAGCCTTTATGTTAACGGCATCAGAGTCAATTCGTTCGAAAGTGAATGCTACTATTCCCAGATCTTCAGGATCGGCTCGTTCAAAGTTGGAGAGGAAGTCACGGTCACTATCCTTTCAGACGAGAATGACTGGTCTTATCTTGATATGAGATTCGGCTACTTCGATTACGACCTGTTCGAAAAGCAGTTGGAGAAGGTCGATCTTTCAAAGGTCAAGACCGAAGTCCTTGAAGACGGATATGCGAAATTCACCGTCAAGGATCTTAAGGCTGATGAGATGGTAATAACAACGATCCCGGCGGAATCAGGCTGGACTATGACCATCGACGGACAGCCCGCGGAGCTTGGCAAATATCAGGACGCGTTCCTGTCGTTTGTCTGCCCGGAGGGCACTCACACGGTAGAGCTCAGCTTTGTCGCCCCCGGATTAAAGGCCGGTGCAGCGGTATCCTGCGCGGGTATCGTTTGCCTTGCCGCATTCGTCCTTATCGAAAGGGCAGTTTCAAAAAAGAGTAAAGTTGCATCAGATACAGTAGATAAAACGGAGGAGAAATCATGAGTTACATTGATGAATATCAGCTTTGGAGCACGGATCCCTTTTTCGATGAGGGAACACGTAATGAACTGGCCGCTATCAAGGACGATGCCAGGGAGATCGAAGACAGATTCTACAGGGATCTGGAATTCGGTACGGCCGGCCTGAGAGGCGTTCTCGGAGCCGGAACGAACAGGATGAACGTCTATACGGTTGCAAAGGCTTCCGAGGGACTTGCCAAGTACATACTTTCCGAAGGTGAGGAAGCGATAAAGAGAGGCGTCGTGATCTCCTACGATTCCAGACACTTCTCGCCCGAATTCGCGCAGATCACCGCGCAGGTGCTTGCCGCGAACGGCATTCCCTCCAAGCTTTCAGACGAGCTCAGGCCCGTCCCCGTGCTTTCTTATTCAGTAAGGTATTTCAAGGCTTTTGCAGGTGTCATGATCACGGCATCCCACAATCCTGCAAAGTACAACGGTTACAAGGTCTACGGTGAAGACGGCGGCCAGGTCCCGCCCGAGGCTGCAGACAGTGTTCTTGCCAATATCGAAGCCATCAAGGACATCAGAAACGTAAAGATGATGAACATCGAAGAGGCGAAGGCAAAAGGCCTCGTCACATACTTCGGACCCGAAGTCGACAGCTCCTATACCGAGATGCTGACAAAGCTCGTCGTCGATCCTGAGGCTATTGCAAAGCAGGCCGGCATGAGCATCGTTTACACGCCCCTTCACGGCTCCGGAAACAAGCCCGTAAGAAGGATTCTTGAAGCAGTCGGATTCAAGAATATCCATATTGTCAAGGAACAGGAGCTGCCCGACGGATCATTCCCGACAGTAACACTTCCTAACCCCGAGAACCCGCAGGCTCTTTCAATGGCTATCGAACTTGCCAAAAAGACGGATGCTTCCATGGTATTCGGAACGGACCCTGATTCTGACAGGATCGGCGCTGCCGCAAGGATCGAGAAGGACGGCGAAGTAACATATAAGTGCTTCTCAGGCAACCAGATGGGCCTTATGCTCCTTGAGTACATTCTTGATTCAAAGCAGAAGGCAGGAATGCTGCCTGCTGATTCGTTCGCGGTCACTTCTATCGTATCATCCAAGCTTGCCGGCGCGATCTGCGCAGCATACGGCGTAGAACTCCAGGAGGTCCTCACGGGATTCAAGTTCATCGGCGAGAGGATCAAGCTCGATGACGAATTCGGAAACAAGCACTTCCAGTTCGGATTTGAAGAGAGCTACGGCTACCTTTCGGGACTTGACGTCCGCGACAAGGACGCTGTCGTTGCCGCCATGCTCATCTGCAACATGGCCGCCGCATCCTTTGAGAAGGGCGAGACTCTTGCGGACCGTCTGGACCACTTGTACGAGAAGTACGGTTATGGCTTCGAGGAGGCTGTCAGCATTACCCTTGAAGGCAAGGAAGGTATCGAGAAGATCGGAAACTGCATGAACGAGCTCAGGAGCGAGCTTGAATCCTGCACCGGCGTTGATGACGGAGCTGCCCTGCTCGGTGGTCCGAAGATCCTGGCTGTAAGGGATTACAAGACATCCAAGAGATATGATTTCTCCGGAAGCGAGATCAAGGTCACGCCCATTTCACTCCCCAAGTCAAACGTTCTGCTCTATGAGCTCGGAGGGGACAAGGGACTCGACTGGGCATGTGCAAGACCTTCAGGCACCGAGCCCAAGCTCAAGATCTATTACGGAATCTACGATTCAGACGAGAATGAGGCAGCCGAAAGACTTGCATCCGTCAAGGCTGATGTTTCCGCATATGTAGGAGAAAAGCTCAAGTAAATGAGGATACCGTGGGAATGATGAATTCATCCACGGCTTTAGCAAAACCCATTTCAGAAACGGCCGCAGTAATATACGCGGCCGCTTTTTTTGCGGCATCACACGCATTGCCCATGGCTATGCCGTATCCTGCATCGGCGATCATCGGGACATCATTATCCGAGTCGCCTATCGCGAAAGTGCGGTTTTCCGGAATACCCAGATGATCAGCCAGTTCGAGCAATGCTTTGCCCTTGGAGACACCCGATGGCATTACGTCAAGAAGCCCCGGCCCGGATGAGATGACCGTGAGGTCAGGGTCGGAAAGGATCATATGTGAGATCTGTTCGGGCGGGTCGACGAGAAGGAATTTGTTGAAAGGCGGCAGGCCGTCTTCTTTCCAGCAATTATCGTCAAGATCGAAAAGCGGAGCTTTCTTGGCAGGTTCGACGTCCTTGTTGTAGTCCTCACAGAAGGCTCTTCTCCCGGAACACCTTGTAAAATATATCCCGTTGACTGAATAAAGAGTGGCGTTGACCTCGTTTGCGGTCATCAGGCGCAGCAATTCCCTGACCTTGGGATCGGGGAAATCCATTGACATTATGTCTTTCCTTCCGACAGGGTCAAAAAGCGTTCCGCCGTTACCCGTGATCACGGGGATGCTGATATTCAGGAACTCGGCAAACTTGCCTACCAGGAATGAAGATCTGCCGGTAGCGATAGTGAAGGCGATGCCGTTTTCCTGAAGGCGTTTTACCGCCGCGGCATTTTCGGCAGGAATATCCTCGCCGGGAAGAAGCAGCGTGTAGTCCATATCAGCTGCCAGAACAGCCTTGTATCTTGTCATTATCTGCTTATCCTCCGAACTCAGCGTGAAGTATTAACAATTTTACATCACGTATAGGGCAAATATGCGGTATTTTTGACAAATTGATTATTTGCGTACGAATAATATTATAATAATTGAGTTCCCGGATAGGGAACCGTGTAAGTGTGCAGTTTTATAACGAGGATGATATATGAAAAAAGTTGACAACCGAAATGCGGCTGCAGGTAAGAAGCAGACTGCGAAGGTTCAGAAGAGTTCCGGAAAGAAGCTTAGCGTTGCTAAGGATTCAAGTGCCAAGCTTGCGCTTCCCGGCGGCACATCTTCGAAAGCCCCTGTCCCGGCAAAGAAATCTAACGATTTCGATTACAGCCTCCTTGGCGTAACCAGCAAGAAGCGCCAGCAGATCAAGGCTAAGCAGGCAAAGGCGAAAGCGGAAGAAGAGAAGTACAGGGCCCGCACCGGCAAAGCCAGGACCCCGCTTGCATATATGATCTTCACCCCGATAGCTTGCGTAGCGGCGATCGTAACCATATATTTCGGATATCTCGTTAAGACCGGTTATTTCAAAGAGACTATCGTTGCCAGCATGGCTGACGGAACGACCACGAATCTCTTTGTTGAGGACGTTCTTTCTTATCTTTCGACAGATAAGTTTTTCGCCGGGACCAAGATCGACGGCATCGATGTCGGCGGCATGACCAAGGAAGAGGCTAAAGCGGCAGTCGTTGCGGCTCAGCCCAAGTCACCGGAAAAGGTTGCCCTTTCACTTTCGCTCGACGGAAAGGAATACGATCTCGATTTCTCAAACGTATCGTTTGAATACAATACAGACGATGTAGTCAACGAAGCTTTCAATCTCTACAGGCTTAAGGGCGACGAGGAGAACTCGACGCTCACCGAGTACTTCAACGGCGTACAGGCCCTCAAGGTCGACCCGAAGGAATACCAGACAGCCTACACCGTAAAGCATGAAGGCGTTGAGGAGACGGTCAAGGAACTCCTTGAGAAGTTCCATCTTGAGCCGGTCAATGCTTCCATCGGAACATTCGACGCCGACAACCGCGCCTACACGATCATCCCCGAGAAGAAGGGTTACAAGATCAACATTCCCGCTACGACCGAGAAGGTTAAGGCTAAACTCGATTCCAGAGAGTATGTCGGCAGCGTTTTGGTGGAAGCCGAGATCATCGAGCCTGAGATCACGGAAGCTTCGATCAATGCGACATTCGGCCGTATAAGCTACTGCACCACAAAGACCACAAAGAATTCCAACCGTAACAACAACATCAAGAAGGCCTGTGCGTATATGAACGGTTATATCGTCAAGCCGGGCAAGGAATTCTCGTTCAACAAGGTAGTCGGACAGAGAACTGCAGCCAGAGGCTTCAAGGAAGCTAAGGTTATCGCAGGCGGACAGTACGAGATGGGTCTCGGCGGCGGAATCTGCCAGGTAAGCTCCACTCTCTACAATGCCGTGATCATGGCAGGCCTGACGGCGAGCGAGCGTCATCCCCACGCATTCCCTTCAACATATCTGCCTATCGGACAGGACGCTACTGTTGACTGGCCTCATCTTGACTTCAAGTTCAAGAACACCACAGACGGCGACATCATCGTTGTCGCATGGTGGAGCAAGAGCGACAGGATCTGCCACGTTGAGCTTTACGGAAAGAAGCTCCCGGACGGACAGAAGGTCAAGTTTGAGAGCAAGACCACATCGAAATCCAAGACTCCGACCACGGTTGAATATGTCGAGGATCCCGAGATGAAGGTAGGCGAGAAGGAAACGGTCAGGACCGCCCACAACGCGTGCACCGTCGTTTCTTATCAGGTCTGGTACGATAAGTCAGGCAAGGAGATCAAGAGAAAGAAGATCTCCACCTCGAACTTCAGGTCATATACGAAGAAGGTTGCCGTAGGAACGCTCCTGCCAAACGGAAAACACGCCAAGCTTGATACCAAGACGGGCGAACTGTCCGGCGTACCGACACCGACGCCAAAGACAACCAAGCCAAAGTCCACGACTAAGGCGCCGACCAAGGCACCGACGAAGGCACCCGAAGGCGGCTGATACAGGACCTTCAAAAGAATATACAGTTTGATATCAGAGGCTGTGATCAGAGATAAGATCACAGCCTCTTTTCATCCTCGTCCTGCCCGGCTTGACCAAAGGGACACGGATGAGCCTTCAATAAACAAAAAACTTATTATGATTTTGGTTGTTTTATGTCTGCCAAATATTAATAAAAGGTTTATAATAAACACTGTTTTGTAGACTGATATCGGGATGTCCTTCACCCCGGTTAAAGTTAAAATTTTCCAAAGGAGATCCAAGTTTATGGCAGAACTGACAAAGAAAACCATGGACGGTAACGAGGCTGCTGCGTATACTTCGTACGCTTTTACCGAGAACGCCGCAATTTACCCGATCACACCGTCCTCGCCTATGGCTGACCACACCGATCAATGGGCTCAGCAGGGCAGAAAGAATATTTTCGGACAGACGGTTAATATCGTCGAGATGGAGTCCGAGGGAGGCGCTTCAGGTGCCGTTCACGGCTCACTCGCAACAGGTGCGCTTACCACGACCTACACCGCATCTCAGGGTCTCCTCCTGATGATCCCTAACATGTACAAGATCGCAGGCGAGCTTCTCCCTTGCGTTTTCCATGTTTCCGCAAGAGCTCTTGCAGCTCACGCGCTCAACATTTTCGGTGACCACGCAGACGTTTACGCTTGCCGTCAGACCGGTTTCGCAATGCTCTGCTCCAACTCCGTTCAGGAAGTTGCAGACCTTGCAGCAGTAGCTCACCTCGCAGCTATCAAGACAAGAGTTCCTTTCCTCCACTTCTTCGACGGTTTCCGTACTTCTCACGAGATCCAGAAGATCGAGGTTATCGATTACGACACTCTCGGATCACTCGTTGATTACGATGCGATCAAGGAGTTCCGTAAGAGAGCTCTCTCTCCTAACCACCCTACACTCCGTGGTACAGCTCAGAACCCTGACATCTACTTCCAGGGCAGAGAAGCTTCCAACCCGTTCTATCTTGCAGTACCTGATCAGGTTCAGTACTACATGGACAAGATCAACGAGATCCGCGGAACAGATTACAAGCTTTACAATTACTATGGTGCACCCGATGCTGACCGTATCATCATCGCAATGGGTTCTGTCTGCGAGACAGCTGAAGAAGTTATCGACTTCCTGAATGCTCACGGCGAGAAGGTTGGTCTCCTCAAGGTTCACCTCTATCGTCCTTTCGCAGCTGACAAGCTTCTTGCAGCTATCCCTTCAACTGTTAAGGCTATCGCAGTTCTTGACAGGACCAAGGAGCCCGGTTCTTATGCAGAGCCTCTCTTCCTCGACGTTGCAGCAGCTTATGTCGGAAAGAATGCTCCCAAGCTCATCGGCGGCCGTTACGGTATGGGTTCAAAGGACACCACACCTGAGACAGTCCTCGCAGTTTATAAGGAACTCAAGAAGGATCAGCCCAAGGAAAGATTCACCATCGGTATCGATGATGACGTCACATTCCTCTCACTCGACTGCTCAGAGCAGATCGCAGTTGCAGGCGAAGGCACAGTCCAGGCAAGATTCTGGGGTCTCGGCGCAGACGGTACAGTCGGTGCTAACAAGAACTCCATCAAGATCATCGGTGACCACACCGACATGTATGCTCAGGCTTACTTCTCTTATGACTCGAAGAAGTCCGGCGGTATCACGATCTCTGACCTGAGATTCGGTACAACACCTATCCGTTCAACATACCTCATCAACAAGGCTGACTTCGTTGCATGCCACAACCAGTCTTATGTTTATGAGTACGATATGCTCTCAACACTGAAGCCGGGCGGAACATTCCTCCTCAACACACAGTGGACAAGAGAAGAGCTCGAGGACAGACTCCCCGGTTCAATGAAGCGTTACATTGCTAACAACAACATCAAGTTCTATACACTCGATGCTGTTGCAAAGGCTAAGGAGATCGGTCTCGGCGGAAGGATCAACACGATCTGCCAGTCCGCATTCTTCAAGCTTTCCGGAATCCTTCCCGTTGAGCAGGCTGTTGACTATATGAAGAAGGCAGCTCTCAAGTCTTACGGTAAGAAGGGTGACGACATCGTTCAGATGAACTATGCTGCTATCGATGCAGGCGTTGATGCCGTTGTAGCAGTTGATATTCCTGATTCCTGGAAGACAGCTGAGGATAAGCCTGTTGAGAAGAAGGCTGTTCCTGAGTTCATCGAGAAGGTCGTTAACGTTATGAACAGACAGGAAGGTAACTCTCTCCCTGTATCTACATTCGTAGGTATGGAAGACGGTACTTTCCCTCAGGGTACAGCTGCTTACGAGAAGCGCGGTACTGCTGTTGATATCCCTGTCTGGGATGCTTCAAAGTGCATCCAGTGCAACCAGTGCTCCATCGTTTGCCCTCACGCAGCTATCCGTCCGTTCCTCCTCACAGAGGAAGAGGCAGCAAAGGCTCCGTTCGAGACAAAGGACGGCCTCAAGCCTTACGACAACATGAAGTTCAGGATCCAGGTTTCCGCTATGGACTGCCTCTCCTGCGGCATCTGCGTAGAGTCTTGTATCGCCAAGGAGAAGGCTATCACCATGGTTCCTCTCAAGGATAACCTTAAGGAAGCTGAGAACTGGGATTACTGTGTTGCTCTGTCTCCTAAGGACAACCCGATGAACAAGGCAACAGTTAAGGGTTCACAGTTTGAGCAGCCCCTCCTCGAATTCTCGGGCGCATGCGCAGGCTGCGGCGAAACACCTTACGCTAAGCTCCTTACACAGCTCTTCGGCGACAGAATGCAGATCTCCAACGCTACAGGTTGTTCTTCGATCTGGGGTGGTTCTGCTCCTTCAATGCCTTATACAACAAACTACAAGGGATATGGTCCTGCATGGGGCAACTCACTGTTCGAAGATAACGCTGAGCACGGTCTCGGTATGTATCTCGGCTACAAGCAGCTCAGATCAAGAGCAAAGATGCTTGTTGAACAGGCTTCAGAGTCCGGTTCTGCTGACCTTAAGGCTGCTGCTCAGGCTTGGATCGACGGATTCGATTCTGCCGAGAACACACGTGAGATCGCAGACAAGCTCGCTGCAGCTCTCAAGGCTGACGGTTCAGATGCTTCAAAGAAAGCACTCGATTATGAGGACTTCTTCATGAAGAGATCACAGTGGATCATCGGCGGCGACGGATGGGCTTACGATATCGGTTACGGCGGACTTGGCGTGTGTCTCTCTAGGTGGTCGGCGTTTAACTTTCTCACACTCGATACTGAGGGATACTCC
>X424_Quagga__coassemble_11_pt1 | contig 39035 bp, 32 predicted proteins | sample X424_Quagga__metabat2_low_PE_008 | metagenome-assembled genome bin X424_Quagga | reverse complement strand
CTGCATCATGTTTTCGCCGACGAAAACTGCAAGAAACCTGGAAAGCACCAGTTCCTCAGGCTTCAACGGGAGCGGCAGCAGATATGCGATATCATCCTCGAAATACAGTTCGTTAAATATGACATTGATGCCGAAGATCACAGTGAAGATAGAGATCAATCCGTACATGAGCTTTATGCCGACTCCGGGATCACCGGTCTCGATCAGGCCTTTCGTCAGGAAAAACGTGAAGAATCCCGTCATGACCGTAACCGGCAAGACTACAAACAGAAGCACAAAAGCCGAAAAGCCTATTATCCAGGCTCTCCGTTTCCTGTTCCCGACCTCTTCCATCGAATTGGAACGCATTATGACGCTGATCAGCCTTCTGATCATCAGAGGTCTCATGCCTCAGTCCTCCGCGGTCAGCTTCAGGAATATCTTCTCCAGGTCGCCGTCCGGCTCGCGTGTTCTGAGATCTTCCAGTGTTCCCGTATAAATGAGTCTGCCGGTATCGATGATCATTATCCTGTCGCAGACCTTCTCGGCTATCTCAAGGACGTGAGTCGAGAAAAGCACAGTGTTGCCCTTATCCGCATGTTCACGCATCAAGCGCTTAAGGTTATATGCTGACTGAGGATCTAATCCGACCATGGGTTCATCGAGTATCCAGACCTTCGGATCGTGGACCAGCGTAGCGATTATCATCGTCTTCTGGCGCATTCCGTGGGAATAGCCCGTCATCCTCCGGGAGAAGACGCTCTTTTCCATGCCGAACTGCTCTGCGAAATAATCTATCCTTTCCGCGCGCAGGTTTGCGGGGACGCCATAAACGTCCGCCATGAAATTGATGAACTCATAGCCCGTAAGCTTGACGAACAGATCGGGATTATCGGCTATGTAGCCGATGATCTTCTTGCATTCCAGAGGGTTATCGGCCATATCCGTGCCGTTTATGGTCACCCTGCCCGAGTCAGGTCTGATTATTCCCGTGAGCATCTTGATGGTGGTCGTCTTGCCGGCGCCGTTCGGACCGATAAAGCCGACTATCTCTCCGTCAGCGCATGTGAAGCTTAACTTATCGGCAGCAACCGCCGCACCTGAATTAAAGGATTTGGAAAGATCGACCGCTTCTATCATGATAAGCTCCGTTACTGTTCTGTCAGAATGGTTCGCGCGGAAGGACTACCGAGTGCCTCAGATCTGCTTCAGTCCTGAGAAGGCGCTGAGGTCCTTCCTTTCTCTTATCGACATGCGAATACTTCACGGAGTAAACGGTGTCAAAATAGGCCTCAGCCCCGGGTGGTGAAGCGAGGGCATGCGAACTGTCCTGACCATACATCTTCCTGTCATACTTTTCGCGCCTCTCAAGCATCTTCGGGAGTATCTCGATAAGGAAATACAGAACTGCGCCGATCAAAAGTCCGATAAGGATGAGCAGCACAGGGTCCTTGATCCCAAATGTCACAAAACCCTTTGGAACATAGTTCTTCCTGTTTGCCATGGTTCTCAGCGCAAAGTAACCGAGACCGCCCAGGACGCCCGGAAGAGCGTAGAGCGCTTTTCTAAGCTCGAAGTTCGCATAGATCGCCTTGCCCCTGGCAGAACGCCCGACGTTCTCAACTGTCTCCCAACCCTTTGCATACGGGAACTCGCCGGAGACCTTTCCCGTCTGTCCGTTGATGACATACTGGTAAGTACGGTCGTTATATTCGTAATGCAGGAACCAGACGGGAAGCATGCAGTACTTGATGGCAAAATCCTTGAAAACAGGCATCGGATCATGCTCGAGGACCTGGAAATGATTGAAGCCGAAATCACACATCTCGCATATCTGCATCGTATACTTGTCAATACGTCTGACAATACGGTCATTCATGTCCTTCGGCTGCTGATCGTATTTCTCGGCATAGAAGCCCTGCAGGAAAGCACTCGTAAAAGGCACCATACGGGAATAATCAAAGGGTTCTGCAGCCTCCATTATGCGGTTGGCGATCTGCTTTTCACCGTCAAAAGGAATATCTTTGAGCTTGAAATCGACCGTTCCGTCAACAAGGAACGCGTCCGGATCGTTAAGAACAACAGGAGCATCGGTCTGGGCGCCGTTGCTCATCATGATGCGTCCTCTGGCACGTCCTTCCTCCTTAGCCCTGTCGTAATCCTCCTGCGTATGTCCCCTGCCGGAGACCTTGGCCTTGACCGAGCAGGAAACAAGCCATGTCGGAACATAGATTCCGGTTATCTTCTTCAGTGTCTTTGCGGATGTGAAATCACGCGGAAGATGCGCTATTCCCGCGCAGTGCTCCTTGAAAAGCTCGATGGCCTTATTCCTGTCAATCTCGAACGGAATGATATTATCCGGATGGAACTCCCTCGTCAGCCTTCTCGTGACAAGTGCCGGAGAACCGCAGAACGAGCATACCGTGGATGCCGTATTCTTGTCGGTGATTATCTCCGCGCCGCACGAATTGCAGACGATCTCTATCTTCTTGCTGTCCTCCTCTGAAAGGACATCGTCAATTCCGTATTCCTGCTCGGGATTGGAAACTCCCATCGACCACAACATGTCGAGCGTATTCGCATCGTAAACGCTTCCGCAGCTTGAACAGGAAAGTCCTTCGATCCTCGGATTAAAGATCAGGTTCGCGCCGCATCCAGGACATTTCTTAGCATTGGAAGAAAAGATCTGTACAGGCGTACCGTCATCCTTTTTATCCTGCTGATTTGCCCAGGGCGACTTGGTTGCCCACTCGGGCACAAACGAAGTCCTGGTCACTGCAGGCTCGAAATATCTCTTTACACCGGTATCTTCATCACCCTTGATAAATCCGGTCATATCACTATCCGGATCATTCCAAATGCCCATAATCTGCCCCCAAAACAAAGTCTTATTCCGCAACTGATATTTTAGGATATCTTGAATATTTCTTCAAGAAGAATCGGGACAGCGCATCCGGAACATGCCGGCTTATTGCTTGAAGTAGTGATTCAGCATCAGATAAACGAAAATGCAGAAGATCACGGTAACTGCGGTAAGCAGCTTTCTCCTTATCTTCAGTGCAGCATGTCCGTCAGTCGCGTAAAGCGCTTTGTTATGGAGCTTGTATTTAGTGATAAGTATCATTATCAGCGGGACTATGGGGGTAAAGTATCTTCCCTGAAGTCCGTAAACATTACGCGAATCGACAGTAGTATCACGAAGCAGCATGGCCGGCGTAATGATCACCGTCAGCAGTATCGTGAGTATGAACAGTTTTTTGGCATTCCTTGTAAACCTGCCGTCATCCTTCTCGAAAACAAGATAAGCGAACATGGCAAGGACAAGCGCTACCACGAACACGTCATCAACGACAAAATCTCCCCAGCTCAGCATTCCGCCGGTTACTCCCATGAACAGGATCTCGGCATCCTGAAGATATGAATAGGCGGTCATTATGATGAACGACAGGGGATTCTTATATGCAAAGGAAGTGCTCAGGAACCCTTCGCTTCCCTCGAGCTGGAACAGCGATATCCCGTATGTAGCTATTACATTGAATATCAGGACGGAAAGCAGTCCCGAACCAATGATGATCAGCGGTCTGATAAAGGACTTGAGCTTTTTGCGCGACGCACAGAGCAGTGTCAGCGGGAACAGAAGGAAAAGGTAGCCTCCGCCCTTCACGCTTCCGAGCATAAATGCCCATATCATGCATCTTATAAGGTCTTTGGAGAACAGGCTCTTCTTAACGCCGTTATCAGCCTTCTCATGCTTTACAGAATCAGCAATCCTGAAACAGCTTGCCAGGAAACAAAGCGAACACGAGACAGCCATACCGTCATACGTGAACGCCGCGGCAAGATGAAGAGTCTCGGGAAGCAGCGCGGTAAATACGATCGCGAACTTTCCGTACGGCATGATCTTTATCGCCCTGTAACATGCGAAGATATAGAACACATTCATGAAAAGCCTTGAAAGATACATGGCCGGAACCGTTCCGAGCTTCATCAGTCTGGCTGCCGTGAATCCTAAAACCTCAGGAAAGTAGCTCACGATGGAGTAATACTTCATCTTGTCTTCATGACGGACGATATCCACAAGTGTCTCATCGCCGATCCGCCACGAAAAGGACGATATGACTTCCTGGAAGCCCTTTGTAGTCGGGCGTCCGACATCAGGCCAGTAATCATTCATGAATTTGAGATCGTCTGCTCTGACGAGCCAGTCTTCCTTCCCCAGCAGGATGTTCGACAGTCTGTTGATAGCTATGAAATGAGTCTTGCTGTCAACAAAGCAGTTGTGCGGGAAAAGGATGAGGAATATCACCGAAAGCGGGATAACCGTGATAAGGAAGTACTGTGCGGCATCAGGCTCGCCACTGCGTCTGTTCCATATTGCGAAAGTCACGGCATATACGGCGAGAATGCCCATACACACCGCAGCGATCGCGCTGCCGGTACCGTTCTTGATCCACGGAAACAGATAAACGAACGCAAAAAACAGGACAGCGATAATACCGACCGCCGAAGCTGCCTTTTTCGCAAAGCGTATGGTCCTGAGTTTTGGGGCTACATTCTTCATTTCAAAAGATTAGCATACTGAAAAATGTTTATCAATTTCGATGAAGACAACTGCAAAAGCCTTAGAGCTTCATATCTCCCGGTTTGATCCACTTGAGTTTTCTCATGATCTCGCTGAAAAGGAGTGAGAGGACTGCGGGAGCTATTATGCAGATAACGGCCATTCCTACCCAGGCCAAAGGGGAAAGGGTTCCGGACTTGCTCATCGCAGAGAAGCAGCCGATGGGACCTACCATTCCGCATGTTCCCATGCCTGCAGATACGCCTGTGCACTCGAGCTTGAAGATCATCGTGGACATAGGTCCCGTGATGGCGGCAGCGAGTGTCGCCGGGATCCAGATCTGCGGATGCTTAACGATATTCGGCATTTGGAGCATAGAGGTTCCAAGACCCTGTGAGACGATTCCGCCCCACTTGTTCTCTCTGTAAGAAGCGACCGCAAAACCTATCATCTGAGCGCAGCAGCCTGCAAGAGCAGCGCCGCCTGCGAGTCCCGAGATTCCGATCGAAGCACAGATCGCCGCACTGGAGATCGGGAGCGTCAGGATGATGCCTACGACCACGGATACGATAATGCCCATGACGAACGGATGGAGCTGTGTCGCGTTATTGATAAAGGTACCGAGCCAGTTCATCGCAACAGCGATCGCAGGGCAGGTCAGATAAGCAACGAGATAACCGACTGTGAGGGAAACGAGCGGTGTGACAAGGATGTCGACCTTGGTCTCTTTTGAAACCATCTTGCCGATCTCAACCGCGAAGATAACTGCTACGAATACACCGAGAGGGCCTGCTGCGAACTTGGCATCAGGATTCTTGACGTAGATAGCTGCCTGATCGAAAACGTATCCCGGATAGCCGTTAGCGAATGCTCCGACACAAGCGGCGCATGCTGTTACGAGCATCGGGGCCTTGAGGGATGCAGCGATACCTACCGCTATAGCCGCGCCGGTAACGGGTGAGTTGGCGCTTGCGATATATCCTGCCACATGCATGAAATCAGCGAGTTTCTTAAAGAAATCAACATTGATCATCCCGATGTAGTTTGCAGCCGTCGAAAGTATTGTGCCGACAAGGAGCGAAGCGAACAGACCCTGGGCCATGCCGCTCATCGCGTCAACAAAATAAGTCTTTGCCGAGATATTGATGTCTTTCTTCTTGAGAAATTCCTTAAATGTAGATTTATTCTTACTCTTACTCACAATCCCGTCCCCCCTGTGTTTTGAAAAAATGTTAGCATATCGCCCCGCAGTCGGCAATGTATCCGGCAACATCAAAATCGTACACATTCTTAAGGTTATCAGGGGTGATTACTGTTGCACTTTGACCATCTGCGGCCACTTTTCCTTCCTTGAGGAATATCGTGCGTCTGCAGACCCTCCTGGCTTGATTCAAGTCGTGGAAAACCGCTACGACAGTATTATTGACATCGCCAAAAGGCGTGGATGTCTTGTTTCCGGCCCATTTACCGAGATAGTCGCACAGTTCCGCGCGGTACTTGATATCAAGATTGCTGCCGGGTTCGTCAAGAAACAGGAAGGGTGCCTCCTGCGCAAAGGTCCTCGCAAGAAGGACACGCTGGAGCTGCCCGCCCGACAGTTCTCCCAAAAGCCTTTCCCTGAGTTCATATACTCCGCAGGATTCCATACAGGACTTGGCAAATTCCCCGTCTTCCTTCGAGAAGCTTCCGAAAAGGCCTCCCGACCTTGCATATCTGCCGAGAAGGACAGTCTGGAAGACCGTGTACTGAAAATACAATTCGCCGGTCTGAGGCATAAGGGAGATCAACCGGGCAACATCCCTCCGCTTCATGCCGGATACGTCGTTTCCGTCTATGGTCACGCTTCCGCTGTGGTCCATCAGCCCCGCCATTACACGCAGAAGAGTCGTCTTGCCCGCACCGTTTCTGCCTCCGATAAAGACAGTCTCCCCGTCTCTGACAGAGAGATCGATGTCATCAAGGACCTTTCCCCGGCCGTAACCTGCCGTGACATTCTTAAGAAGGATCTCCATCACCCTTTCCTCCTTCCCTGCCTGAAAAAGACATATGCGAAGAAAGGAGCTCCGACAATTGCCGTGACGGCACCGACAGGGATCTCGCGCGGTGAAAGGACCGTTCTTGATGCCAGATCGCAGAGAGCCATAAATGCGCCTCCGTAAACGAACGACATCGGGATCACCACTCTGTGAGAAGAACCGAATATCCTTCTGACAATATGCGGCGCAGCAAGATCAACAAAGCCGATAACGCCCGCAAAAGCGACCGAGACTCCGGTCAGAAGCGATGCGGTGAATATTGCGATAAACTTCGTCCGCTTGACTTCGACACCCATCGAGCTTGCCTGGAGCTCGCCGAATGTAAGGATATCAAGGCGTCCTGAAAGCATGAAGAGTATCATGAAGCCCGTGATCCCGGCAATAGCCAGGATCAGGCAGTGCGTACATGTCCGTCCGGAGAAGGAACCTGTCATCCAGAGCCAAAGCTGTTTGCTCTTGTCCCCGTATACGGTCATCATAAAGCTCATTATTCCGTTGACGAAAAGCGACAGGATCATTCCGATCAGCACGATCGTCTGATTCGAAACATTCCTGTCGATACGGGATGCCAGAAGCATTGATAACACTACGGTTACGAGACCGAAAACGAATCCTGCCGCCGGAAGCATGATGCTTTCAAGTCCCGAAACAGAGAATCCGCACAACAGTACAAGTCCTGCTCCCAATGACGCGCCTGAAGACACGCCGAGCGTATAAGACGAAGCAAGCGGATTCTGAAGGACGGCCTGCATAACGGCTCCGCTGACCGAAAGCGCTCCTCCGACAAGAAAAGCCGCGATAGCGCGCGGAACACGGATAGTCCAGAAAATGGAATCCAGCATAGGATCAACTTCAGCCGGAAGGGGCTTACGGGTGATGTGGCTTCCGATTATCTTGAAGAGGTCCTGAACCGAGATATAAACGCTGCCCGCCCTGATCGAGATAAGCAGTATAAGCAGGCAGGCCGCAAGGGATAGCGCAATGCCAATCCCCGCGGCCTGTCCGGCTTTGTTTGTTTTTCTGATGTCAGGCCTTCCCTGCTCGTCCATATCTCACATACGGTCAGGCAGCAGCCCCGGTACTTTCGGTGGTTCCTGTGGTCTCTTTCACACCTGCGATACCCTTGATCTTCTCGACGGTGTCCTTCAGAGCCTTCTCGATGCTCTTGGAAAGATCCGAGAATATATCAGGATAGATGTCCTTGATCCATTCGAGAGCCGCGTCAACGACATGGTTATTCGGCTGCATCGCAAGGCCCGAATCAACCTTGAAGACCTCAGAGTTCTTGACAGCCTTGACATTCTCCCAGCCCTTGAGAGCCTTGATGTCCTTAACGGGATCCTGAACATAATCAGCGGTGGTGAGGATGACGTCAGGATTCATGGCGACTGCATCCTCTATCGAGATGGTTACCCATCCCTTCTGGGAAGCGCACACATTCTTGGCACCGATCTTGGTGAGCATCTCATCCAGATAGGTATCTGAACCGAATGTATAGATCGCGGGTGAATCAGATGTAGGTACGTTCAACATGAAAAGGACTGTCTTGTGCTTGTCCTCGGGAATGCTCTCGCAGGCCTTTGACATGAGTGCGAAGGATGCGTCCATTGCGGCAGTAAGAGCTGCTGCTTCAAGTCCTTTGCCTGTACAGTTTCCGATGAACTTTATGTCTTCTCCGATGCCCGTGACAGATGCGGTCGAAGGAATATCCGCTACGCAGATGCCTGCTTCGGTCAGAGACTTGAAAGGTGATGTACCGCCTGCTGCGCTGATGCCGGATGTGAAAACGATGTCCGGCTTGAGAACCGCGATAGCTTCGTTATCAGGATTCATCATATCAAAAGTCTTTACGCCTGAAGGCAGATAATCCTTGTAGGTCATGGAGTTCGTGTCGACAGCGACGATCTTGAGGGCAAGCCCCAGATCGATAAGGATCCTCGTCGTGGAAGGCGAAAGCGATACGATGGTATTGACCTCGGCCGGGACCTTGATCTCATTTCCGCTGCGGTCCTTTGAAGGTATCTCGCCTGCACCGGTAACTGAATTGACTATATCCTTCTCCATGGATTCAAGTCCGCTGATATCGGTATTCTTTGCAAGTTCCTTGATCTTTTTCGCCTGCTCAGCATCACAAGCAGTAAGGCAGCAAAGTGCCATAAGTCCGCAAAGCAAAGCAGATAAAAGTTTTTTAGCCATTTCTTTCTCCTTATTTCTTTAAATCACGGCAATTATAATATAATTCCGTTATTTTGCGGTATACTTAACTTTATAAAAAAATCATGTGATCAGGGGCGATATTCTAATGAAAATCACCGATATCTTGAACAGTCCTGAGCCTACGATATCCTTCGAGGTATTTCCTCCGAAGCAGGAAGCAGGACTTGAATCCGTTAAGGCAGCCGCAGGCGCAATTGCCGCGATGAAGCCTTCCTTTATGTCAGTCACCTACGGGGCGGGCGGTTCGACCAGCAAGCTTACGGTCGAAGTCGCATCCGATATCACGAATCTCCACAGCGTTCCCGTACTCCCACATCTGACCTGCGTCGCATCAACAAAAGAGCATGTCAGGGAGATGCTGCGTCAGATCCGTGAGAACAACATAGACAACATTATGGCGCTGCGCGGAGACCTCCCCAAGGACGGCGTGATCTGCAACGATTACAAGCATGCGTCCGACCTTATCGCAGACATAAGGACTATAGATCCCGACATCTGCATCGGAGGAGCCTGCTATCCCGAAGGACATATCGAGTGCGAGCGCAGATCCGATGATATCGATTTCCTCAAGCTCAAGGTGGACGCAGGCTGCGACTTCCTGACCACTCAGATGTTTTTCGACAACAACATATTCTATAACTTCCTGTACCGCATCAAGGACAAGGGCATCAATGTCCCCGTCCTCCCGGGCATAATGCCGATCACGACGGCAAAGCAGCTGTCGCGCTCCGTTGCCCTGTCGGGAACCAACGTCCCTGACAGATTCCGTGCCATCGTTGACAAGTTCGGCAACGATCCCGTGGCAATGCGTCAGGCGGGAATCGTTTACGCGACCGAACAGATAGTTGACCTTATCGCCAACGGCGTAAACCATGTTCACGTCTATTCGATGAATAAGCCTGACGTTGCAAAAGACATCATCGATATGCTGAAAGGCATCATCGTTTAAGAGGTCTTTCATGCCGTTAGGAGTCACGATCCCCGAGAAGGAAGTCAGGCGGTACATGGGCTTCAGAGGCCCTGTTGAGGCATCAGCGGAAACGGACGCCATGATAAGCAAGGCGATCGCTTCTCTCGAGAAGGATTGCTCTCCGAGATATGTTTCCGCCGAATTCCCGGTCTGTGTCGAAGGCACGGCCGTTCATCTGGCGGACATCGTGATCGAAAGCAGGTCCCTTTCAAGAAATCTGACCGGATGTACGGGCTGCGTTCTTTTCGCAGCAACCGCAGGACCGTTCTGCGACATGCTGGTAAAAAGAGCTTCCGTAACCTCTTCTGCTTACGCTTCGTGCTGTCAGGCGGCGGGAGCTGCCGCGATCGAGGCATACTGCGACCTCATCAATGATAAGATAAGATGCGAATATGAAGCGAAGGGTCTTTTCGCGCGGCCGAGATTCTCGCCGGGCTACGGAGACCTTGCGCTAAGTCATCAGAAGGACTGGTTCAGGCTTCTGGATATAACAAAAAACACCGGGATCGAACTGACCGGCTCGCTCCTGATGGTGCCGACAAAGTCAGTTACCGCGATCATAGGGTTATCGCCCGAGAAACTGCCCTGCGTCAGGCAGGGATGCGAGGCCTGCACGTTGTCTCAGACATGCGCGTTTTCGAGAAAGGAATAAATAATGACACTTATAGACAGATTAGGCAGGGAATGGCTTTTCTGCGACGGCGGAACAGGAACGATACTTCAGGAGCTGGGGCTTAAAGGCGGCGAGCTTCCCGAGACATGGAACCTGTCCCGCCCCGATGACATCAAGGCTCTTGCGCGTTCTTATTTCGACGCCGGCTCAAACATCGTAAATTCAAACACCTTCGGTGCCAACCGTTTCAAATTCGACAATGTTCCGGAGATAGTTACCGCGGCCGTCAGTCTCTGCCGCGAGGCAAGGCACGAAGCAGGCCGGGACGATGATGCTTATGTCGCGATAGATATAGGACCTACGGGAAAGCTTCTTTCCCCCATGGGAGATCTCCCCTTCAACGAAGCAGTCGAAGTCTTCGCGGAAACGATCAGGGCGGGCGCAAAGGCCGGCGCCGATCTGGTCCTTATCGAGACGATGAGCGATTCATATGAGGCAAAAGCCGCAGTAATAGCAGCACATGAGAGCTGTGATCTGCCGGTCATCGTCACAATGGCTTACGATGAGTCAGGAAAACTCCTGACAGGCGGCAGCGTCGAAGGAACCGTCGCGATGCTTGAAGGACTTAAAGTTGACGCACTTGGTCTCAACTGCGGTCTCGGTCCCGACAAGATGCTTCCCATAGCAAAACGGCTCGCGGCATGCAGCTCTTTGCCGATAGTCGTCAATCCGAACGCAGGACTTCCCCGCACCGAGAACGGAAAGACCGTTTTCGATATCGGTCCCGAAGAATTCTGCAAAGTAATGAAGGAGATCGCAGACATCGGCGTTCATGTATTGGGCGGATGCTGCGGTACTACTCCCGCTCATATCTCAGAACTCGTCAAGACAGTGTCATCCATGCCGTTCAAGGCTCCTGTGAAGAAGCACGGCACTTATGTCACGAGTTTTTCCGAATGCGTCGAGATCGGTCCCGGACCGGTGATAATCGGTGAACGCATCAACCCTACCGGAAAGAAAAGATTCAAGCAGGCGCTCAGAGATAACGATACAGATTACATCCTTACCGAGGGTCTGAAGCAGGAGGAGGCAGGCGCCGACATCCTTGACGTGAACGTCGGTCTGCCCGAGATCGACGAGCCTTCCATGATGGAGAACATCGTACTCAAGCTCCAGTCCGTAACCACGCTTCCGCTTCAGCTCGACACCACGGACATCGAGGCGTTGGAGCGCGGAATGCGTATCTATAACGGCAAGCCGATGATAAACTCGGTCAACGGCAAACGCGAAGTCATCGAAGCGGTAATGCCGCTCGTCGCAAAGTACGGCGGTGTTCTCGTCGGCCTCCCTCTTGATGAAGACGGCATTCCCGATACTTCGGACGGCAGGATCGCCGTTGCCGAAAAGATCTACAAGGCCGCGGACGAATTCGGCATCTCAAGGGACGACATCGTGATCGACGGTCTTGCCATGACCATCTCCTCGGATTCCTCTTCCGCTATCACCACGCTCGATACGGTCCGCCGCGTCAGGGATGAATTCGGAGGACATTCGATACTGGGCGTTTCGAACATCTCGTTCGGGCTTCCGGCAAGAGAACTCATCAATTCACATTTCCTTACCATGGCGATGCAGAACGGGCTTTCATGCGCGATCATCAACCCCTGCAACGACCACATGATGGCATCCTTCCGCGCTTACTGCGCGCTGATGAACAAGGATCCCCAGTGTCTCGGATTCATTAACGCATATTCAGAATACAGATCCGACGGTACTTTCGGCGGCGCGGTCTCAGGTGCGGCCGGCACTGCGTCTTCCGTTTCTTCCGGCACCAAGCTCCCGCTTGCCGAGGCGATCGAAAGAGGCATGACGGGACGTGCTTCCGAAGCAATGCAGGAAGGCATTTCAGCAGGGACTGATCCGCTTGTCCTGATCAACAATGAACTCATTCCCGCTCTCGACAAGGTCGGTCAGGGATTCGAGAAAGGAACCGTCTTCCTCCCCCAGCTCCTCATGAGCGCTGATGCCGCCAAGGCAGCTTTCGAAGTCGTGAAGGCATCCATGGCCGGCAAGCCGAGGCATGTCAAGGGAAAGGTGATCCTCGCGACCGTCAAGGGCGATATCCACGACATCGGAAAGAACATAGTCAAGGTCATGCTCGAGAACTACGGCTACGATGTTATCGATCTCGGCAAGGACGTATCCCCCGAGGCTATCGTTGATGCGGCGATAAAGGACGATGTAAAGGTCGTGGGACTTTCCGCACTGATGACGACAACGGTCGTATCAATGGAAGAGAGCATCAAGCTCCTTCGCGAAAAGAAACCCGGCACGAAGGTCATAGTCGGCGGAGCGGTAATGACACAGGAATACGCTGACAAGATAGGCGCTGATGCCTACTCAAAGGATGCTATGCAGACAGTAAGATATTGCGACAGTATTTTCGGAGGCTGATCATGAACGACGAGAAGACATTAAGATTCGGTAAGACGGCAGGAAAGATCTGCATTGCGTTGGCGTGCGTCTTCGCCGTGACTTTCATATCAGGAACATTTCTGGACATCAAGATAGCGCCGGTGCTCTTTTCTGACAGCAACCTCGCGGCTCTCTGGGTGTCAACGATCGGTATCTATATTTTCTGCGCGGCGTATGCCTTTTATTTCGGGGCTCTCCTGAGTCAGGCGATAAACATCCCCGTGAAGAAGAGCAACAAGATCCTTTCCGGTCTGCTGGTAACTGTCCTCGGGATAATCGTGCTCCTGATCTGCGGCGGCTCGGTACTGGACATCAACAATCTCGGAGGCATCTTCCCATCGATCCACAAAGGCATTCCGCAGATGATCGTCATGCTCTTTGCCGGCTTGATCCCGGTCTCTGTCATAGGATTCATGTCATGCAGGAAAAGAAAGGATTCCAATCTCCTGAAAAACCTTATCCTGGTGCTTTCGGCAATGTCAGTCACCTTCCTGACGTACGAGTTCGTCAAGTCCGGCCTTCCCCGCCCGAGATACAGGCTCATTGCAAGAGGGTATGAAGAGATAGACTTCCACAGATGGTACGACCCTATAAAGAACAAGGCCGAGCTCATTGCCAAGTACGGAATAATCAAGGATGACTTCAAGTCTTTCCCGAGCGGCCACACGGCTAACAGCGTGACCAACGCTTTCCTTTTCCCCGCGCTCGCCCTGGTCTATCCGAAACTCAAGGACAGATACGTGCTTCTTTTCGTTCTGGGGCTCATCGTCGCATTGGCAACGCTTCTTTCGAGAATGATCCTTGGAGCGCATTTCCTGAGCGACGTCTCAGCCGGCGGCTTCATCGCAGCCGTCTTCTCAGCTTTGTATTACAGGCTCAGAAGGAAGATCAACTGACAGAAACGACCTTGAAGTCTTTATCTTCAACGGCTTTCCTAAGGACTTCGTCATCAACGGAGCCTGAAAGCGTTACGACCGCTGTTCCCTTCTCGTGGGAAACCTCTGCAGCCTCCACTCCCTCAAGAGCTTCAAGGGCTTTCTTTACGGTTGCTTCGCAATGACCGCACATCATACCTTCGATCGTGATCGTCTTTGTCATCTCAATATTCTCCTTCTCTTTTATTCTTTCCCGCCTTACCGCTCTATCATGACGCGGATCATAAGGCTTTACAAGGTTGAGTCTCAATGCGTTCATACAGACCGTGAAGCTCGATAAGCTCATCGCCGCGGCACCGAAAACAGGCGACATAGTAAGTCCCAAAGCTGAATACGCGCCTGCGGCCACGGGTATCAGCAGGATGTTATACAGGAATGCCCAGAAGAGATTCTCATGTATGTTCCTGACGGTATTCCTGGATATCCTGATCGCAGCCGCGATATCCTTCAATGTTGATTTCATGAGGACGACGTCTGCATTGCCGATAGCGATGTCGGTTCCGGAGCCGACTGATACTCCGACATCCGCTCTGACAAGCGCAGGAGCATCATTTATGCCGTCTCCCGCCATCATGACACGGCCCTGCTTCTGAAGCCTTCTGATAACGGATTCCTTTCCGTCCGGAAGGACTCCGGCAATGACCTCGTCAACGCCCGCAAGTCTGCCGATCGCCTCTGCAGTACGCTCATTATCGCCGGTCAGCAATATGACTTTCAATCCCAGTCCCTTAAGCTCCTTGACGGCCTCTGCGGAATCCGGTCTTATCAGATCCGCAGCAGCAAGGAATCCGAGGAATCTTTCTTCAGATGCAAACAGCATCGGAGTCTTACCCTCTGCCCCGGCCATTCTGACGGCTTCCTCAAGATCACCGGGCATCTCCATGCCTATCAGTTCTGCATTGCCTGCCAGATACCTGACGCCGTTTATCTTTCCCGTAACACCGAGTCCCGCGCTGACCTTGAAATCATCAGCAATAGGTACATCTATTCCCTTCAACCTGCAATATTCCGAAGCAGCCTTGCCGAGCGGGTGTTCGCTCCCCTGCTCGAGCGCAAGAACGACCTTGAGGAGCTCTTCCTCCGTAACACCGTCCGCGGTGAAGGAATCTGTTATTTCAGGTGAGCCTTTCGTAACAGTACCGGTCTTGTCCAGGACCGCGATGCTGACCTTTCCTAATGTCTCAAGCGAAGATGCCGTCTTAAAGAGGATCCCGTTCCTTGCAGCCACTCCGCTGCCCACCATGATAGCGACAGGGGTCGCAAGGCCCAATGCGCACGGGCAGCTCACAACCAGCACCGTGATGGCGTGAGTGAGCGCGTTCTCAAGATCCGGACCGATGATCATCCAGATAAGGAATACGGCAAGCGCGACAGCGATAACGGCTGTAACGAAGATGCCCGCAACCTTGTCGGCGATCCTTGCAATAGGAGCCTTTGAAGCAGAAGCATCACTTACAAGCCTGATTATCTGAGATAAAGTGGTATCTTTGCCGACCTTTTCCGCTCTGGCTTTTATGAATCCGGAGCGGTTTATTGTTGCCGCCGAGACATAGTCGCCTTCCGCCTTGTCTGCCGGAACCGATTCGCCGGTGAGGGCGGATTCGTCAACCGCGGCACTGCCTTCGATTATCACGCCGTCCACGGGGATCGCTCCTCCGGCCCTTACGACAAATACATCTCCCACCCTGACTTCGTCAATTCCGACCGTAACCTCATTCCCGTCCCTGCAGAGCACTGCAGTCTTCGGAGTAAGCTTCATCAGGTCTTTGAGAGCATCAGTTGTTCTGCCCTTCGAGACAGACTCGAGGAGCTTCCCTATCGTGATAAGGGTAACGATCATCGCGGCGGATTCGAAATATAATCCTCCATGCGTTCTTCCGTCTGCAGCCATCCGGGCAAGGACTGCCGCACTGTATATAAATGACGCTCCGGAACCGATGGCCACGAGCGCATCCATGTTCGGAGCAAGATGTATCAGTGATCTGAAGCCTCTTGTAAAGAACTTGCCGTTTACGGTCATGACGATGGCAGCGATGATCATCTCGACAACGCCGGTTGCCACAGGGGCTTCACCTGTTCCGAAAGGCGAAGGCCATCCGAACATCGTGACACCCATTGAGAAATACATGAGCACTGCAAGGAATATGAGGGATATGATCATCCTGTTTCGGAGCTGAGCCGTCTCCCTGTCTTTCAAGGTGTCTTCCGCCGCAGCACTTTTCGAAGACTCATCGTGAACAGAAGCACCGTATCCCGCCTTAACGACCGCATGGATCACGGCTTCGGATGAGACATCGCCAGTAACCTGCATAGAACCCGTCAGCAGCGAGACCTCGCAGGCCGTGACGCCTTCAAGCGAAGAAACGGCTTTCTCAACGTGTGCCTGACACGCCGCGCAATTCATACCCGTAACATCGTATTTCGTCTTTTTCTCTGCCATATGATGTCTGTCACTGTCCATTTTTGTCTTTGTTAACACATAAACTCTGCCGGATTAGTGTAGTATAACATTTATAGATTTATGTATTCAGGAAGGTATATATGGAGAACAAAGATAATCCCGTGATAAACAATGCGTCAGATACAGCATCCGCCGAGCAGGCAAAGATCGACTTGACCAGGATCACGGTAAAAGGCAAGACCATCAAGATCTCGACCATAATCAAGTGGGGCATCCTCCTTCTTATCTACCTGTTCATCACCAACCCCGGCATAATCCCGTTCCTTCCCCAGGAAGTGAAAAACACCATCACCGCTGCCTGGAAAGACATTTTCGGCGATGTCGAGAAGATCTCCGGTTCTTTCACGTTCAAATGGGCAACGCTATTCCAGATCATCGCGATCATTCTCATGATGATCCTGGCAACTTCTGTTTTCCGCTTCATCGTCCAGCATATACGGCCTAAGACGAAAAAGGGCAAGTCGATACTCTCGCTCCTCAATTCCGCCATCAGCTATATAACGACTTTCGTATGCTTCTTCTGGTGCCTCTCGGCAATAGGCATCAACCTCTCCGCTATCCTGGCCAGCGTCGGGATCGTCGCCCTGATCATCGGTTTTGGAGCACAAAGTCTCGTAGAAGACCTTGTAACAGGCATATTCCTTGTATTTGAAGATCAGTTCAATGTGGGAGACATTATCGAAGTCGGCGGATTCAGAGGCGTCGTTGATTCGATCGGCATCCGCATCACTACTATCCGCGACGCTGGCGGCAACATCAAGATAATCAACAATTCAGATCTCAGGAACATACTTAACCGTTCAACCGCGGCAAGCTTTGCAACCACGGTCGTCGGGATCTCATACGATACGGATCTTGAGGAAGTCGAGCCGAAGATCCGCGAGTTCATCCCGACACTCAAGAGCAAGTATCCTGAAGTGTTCCTTGAAGAACCGGAATATCTCGGTGTTCAGGAATTGGCTGACAGCGGTGTTATCCTGAAGTTCGGCGCGCGTGTCAAAGAGAAGAACATCTATACTGCTCCGCGTATCCTCAACCGCGAGATAAAGGTCTTCTTCGACAAGTCCGGCATAGAGATACCGTTCCCTCAGGTCGTTGTCCACAATTCGGAGAAGTGATACTCATCTATGGCTGAAGAATACTACAGAGGTTTTGATTACTATATCGCGGAGCCGCCGTGCGAAAGCGCTGTGCCGCCGCCATGCGAATCTGCTTTTCCTGCGCCGGAAGACGAGTTTAATGAGAAGATCGTTGTTTCCGATAATTCCAAACGCAAGAAAACTTCCCTCGGATTAATGCTCGCGGCCGGAGGTCTCGCCGTCTCTTTCATTATTCCGGGTGCATCTTCGACTCAGACCGAAACTGAGGTCACGAGCGAGAGTACTGTCATTGAGACATCGGTGTCTGAAGTATCCGGTCCGGCGCCCGACGCGGCAGACGGGCTTCTTACGACGGAGACACAAGGTTCAGGTATGAATGCCGGCATTTATGAATAAATCATCTGTTAAACCCGGGAGGATAATGCCATGACTCAGGTTATGTATGTTGAGAAGCCGAAAAAGTGCGCCGGAGGAATAGTCTTCCTCGTTCTCGAAATGATCACCATGCTGCTTGCGGAACTCTTTTCTTTCATTTCGTTGTCTTACGCCACCGATGTGGCAAGTAATATGACATCCTCGAAGGTCATGTTCTGGATAGAATTTCTTGTCTGGTTTGCCGGATATATCCTTCTTATCGTAGGCGCTAACAGGCGCAACAACATCGGCGTTCTGATCGCAGGTTTCCTCATCTTCCTGATTATTGAAACAAAGAGCATCATAACGTCCACCTCAAATTTTTCTTCTTTGGATTCAATGCTTGACGATATACCGTTATTAAGCATTCTGGCTCTTTTCACGTCCATTTTCGTCTGGATAAGTCTCATTATCCTAACCTGCATTAAGAAAGCTCCCAAGCCTCTTTGTCTCATTCCGGGCTTTGTCGGAATAGTGGCTTCGCTGCTGAAATGCGGCGTGATCGCTACACAGATGTCCGCATGGGAAAAGCCGGCGGACAATGCAGGCAGTTATGCGGTTGCAAACAATGTCTTCGCCTTTATTGCTATGATCTTCATTTTTCTGATCGCGATATTCCGTCCGTTCTGGGTATTCATGATGTCTTACTGGCTCACGCATCCGACCGGCAAAGTCGCAGTCCGTGCTGCCTGCAATCCCGTTGTTCCGCAGGCTTACAATATGCAGCCCGTTCAGCAGTATCAGCCTGTTTACCAGCAGGTTCCCCAGCCCGGATACCAACAGGTTCCACAACCCGGCTATCAGCAGGTTCCTCAGCAGGGATATCCGTACGGACAGTTCCAACAGCCGCCTTATCCGCAGCAGTGATCCGTTTGCAGAGTCCGTTCTGATCAGGACCGCCCGGCTTTATCTTTAAAAGAAAATATCTTAAATAAGCCTCGGATTTGTGATATTATGTCTCAGGATTTTTAATATTGCGGAGGTTGGGCGATGCCTGTAACAGATTTATTGAGACGCAACGCAAATGAACACGGCGATGAAGTGGCTCTCATTGAACTTAACCCTACTATGGATGACACAAGGAAGATCTCTTTCAAGGAGTTCGATCTTGTTCAGCAAACGGTCAACAGACCGTACCGTCATGAGATAACATGGCAGATCTTTGACGAGAAGTCCAACAGAGTCGCCAATATGCTTCTCGGACGCGGCATCGGCAAGGGAGACAAGGTCGCGATCCTTATGTTCAACTGCCTCGAATGGCTCCCTATCTATTTTGGCATTCTTAAAACAGGCGCTATCGCAGTCCCCTTCAATTTCAGATATACGGCAAACGAGATCTCATACTGCGCTGATCTGGCTGAAGTTTCAGTTATGTTCTTCGGACCTGAATTCGTCGACAGGATCTCCATCAATGCTGACGATATCGCCAACGGCAGGCTGCTCCTTTTCGTAGGCGACGGCCAGACTCCTGAATTTGCCGAGAACTACTGGCAGCAGGTTGCTGATTATTCCAGCAAGGATCCCTTCATTGAGATCACAGAAGATGACTACGCTGCCATCTATTTCTCATCAGGCACGACAGGATTCCCGAAGGCTATCCTTCATCCTCACAGAAGCCTTACACAGGCGGCCGAGATGGAGGCAGTCCATCACGAGACTACAAAGGACGACTGCTTCCTCTGCATCCCGCCTCTCTATCACACCGGCGCAAAGTTCCACTGGATGGGCTCTCTCTGGACATGCAGCAGGGCCGTCCTTCTCAAAGGAACGAAGCCTGACGCTATCCTCAAGGCTGTTTCCGATGAACACTGCACCATCGTCTGGCTCCTGGTACCGTGGGCTCAGGACATCCTTGATGCCATCGACCACGGCGAAGTCAAGCTTTCAGACTACGATCTCGATCAGTGGAGACTCATGCACATTGGCGCTCAGCCGGTTCCGCCGTCGCTGATCCGTCACTGGAAAGAATACTTCCCTAAGCATCAGTACGATACAAACTACGGTCTTTCCGAATCAACCGGTCCCGGCTGCGTTCATCTTGGACTTGAGAATACTCACAAGGTCGGTGCTATCGGTGTTCCCGGCTACCGTTGGGAATGCAAGATCGTTGACGACAACGGCGAGCCCGTAAAACAGGGCGATGTCGGTGAGCTTTGTGTCAAGGGCCCCGGCGTCATGCTCGAATACTACAGGAATCCCGAAGCAACAGCCGCAACACTCAGGGACGGCTGGCTTTTCACAGGCGATATGGCACGTCAGGATGAGGACGGTTTCTTCTTCCTCGTCGACCGTAAGAAGGACCTCATCGTCTCAGGCGGTGAGAACATCTACCCTGTTGAAATCGAGAACTTCCTCCAGGAATACCCGAAGGTCAAGGACGTAGCCGTCATCGGTCTCCCTGACAAGCGTCTCGGAGAGATCACGGGCGCCATCGTCGAGATAGAACCCGGCAGCAACTGCACCGTCGAGGAACTTGAGAAGTTCTGCAATCAGCTTCCCCGTTACAAGAGGCCTAAGCAGATCATCTTAGCTGACGTACCGAGGAACGCGACCGGCAAGATCGAGAAGCCGCTCCTCCGTAAGAGATACGGCGCGGAGAGGCTCGTAGAACAGGAAAACCAGTCTTAAATCATTCACCTTGCATATGAAGTCATGTGCAAGGTGATGTTTAGTATAAAGGGTATCGTTTCAATCCTGAGAGGATGAAACAAAGAGGGGGCAATTTATGGGCTTAGCAATCAAGATCATCTTTCTGGTAGTCTTTTTCGCTGTCATGATCGCGATCGGTATCGTGACACGCAAGAAGGCAAACAGCGTTGAAGGCTTCGTATTAGGCGGAAGAAATGCCGGACCTTGGCTTACCGCGTTCGGTTACGGAACATCTTATTTCTCCGCAGTCGTTTTCATCGGATACGCAGGACAGTTCGGATGGAAATACGGTGTCGCATCCACTTGGATCGGTATCGGAAACGCAGTCATCGGCTCACTTCTTGCATGGATGGTATTGGGCAGAAGAACAAGAGTCATGACAAAGCACCTGAACTCCAAGACTATGCCTGACTTCTTCGGCAAGAGATACGACAGCAAGGCACTCCGCATAGCTGCTGCGCTTATCTCATTCGTATTTCTTATTCCTTATACATCATCAGTATATAACGGTCTTTCCAGACTTTTTAACATGGCATTCAACATAGACTACAAGGTCTGCATCATTGTCATGGCCGCCCTCACATGCGTCTATGTCATCCTCGGCGGTTACATGGCTACAGTCGTAAATGACCTTGTTCAGGGCATCATCATGCTCTTCGGCATCGTTGCCATCATCGTTTGCGTCATCAACAACAATGGCGGATTCATCCAGGCACTCACAACACTCTCCCAAACACCTTCGGATCTTCCCGTATCACAGGGCATGCAGGGTGCCTTCACATCCTTCTTTGGACCTGACCCTGTCAACCTCTTTGGCGTAATCATTCTTACTTCGCTCGGAACATGGGGTCTCCCCCAGATGGTCGGCAAATTCTATGCGATCAAGGATGAGAAATCCGTAAAGGCAGGAACCATCATCTCAACACTTTTCGCATTCGTCGTCGCAGGCGGATGCTACTTCCTCGGTGGTTTTGCAAGGCTTTACGACCTTCCTTCGATCCACGGTGAAAACAATACCATCATCTACGATTCGATCATTCCCGAGATGCTCAAGGGCCTTCCCGACATTCTCATGGGTGTCGTTATCGTCCTCGTACTCTCCGCTTCAATGTCCACACTTTCATCTCTTGTTCTCACATCAAGTTCAACTGTTACTTTGGACCTCGTGGAACAGATAAAACCCAAGTCATCAAATGCTGACCAAAAGAAGAACGAGAAGACACAACTCATTACGATGCGTCTTTTCCTCATCTTCTTCATTGCCGTCTCCGTATTCCTCTCACTGAATCCCCCGGCAGCCATCGCCCAGCTCATGAGCTACTCATGGGGCGCTCTCGCAGGTGCATTCCTCGCACCTTTCCTCTGGGGACTCTACTGGAAGAAAACGACCAAGGCATCTGTTTGGGTATGCTTTATCTTCGGTGTCGGCTTCACGGTTGCCAACATCTTCTTCCACATTATCAAGTCACCTATTAATGCAGGCGCAATAACGATGGTTGCAGGCCTCATCCTCGTTCCTGTCGTAAGCCTTATCACTCCCAAGCTTTCCAAGGAAAAGGTCGACTCGATCTTCTCCTGCTATGATGAGACAGTCACGATCGAGAAGAGATACTCTCTTCCCGAGAACGCTCCCGCAGACGAAGTCTGATATCAGTTGCAAGTAAAACTAATAGAGGCTGCCGCGGCAGCCTCTTTTTATGCTGTTTCTTTTCGATCGCGAAAACATCCCGCCTGCGGCCGAATGCGCACAAGCGCATATAGCATCTGCTTATCAGGTTACAGATATGTCAGCGACAAACCTCAGGCTCCCGTCTGCATACTCAATAACGAAAAACTCAGTATTGCATCCGTATGGATACTTCGCTGCTCCGAGCTCATCCTCACTCGCCTGCTTTATCCCTTTGACCGAATACTTTTTGACGGGATCGCCTTTGATATCACTTGCCTCTATGCAGGAGTCCCCGAGTGCTTGCTCAACATCGGGAGCAAACTCCGGAAGAGCATTAGTCATCTCATCGATATTCTTATACAGATTAGATTCAAGCATATATTCCGGATCACGAATGCCTCTGACGGCATAACGCTCCCAGATTCCGGCAACTGACGGGATCCGCGCCTTGATGCTGTATGATTCCTGCTGCTCCGGGCTCATCGGTTCATGGATCTGCCATTTCATCATCCTCATGCCCCGAATGAACACGAAAACATATATCAGTATCACACATCCGATAATACTGAACGCGATCTTCCAACCCTTAGCCATTTTATATCCGGGATCTTACTGAAGGTCTTCCATGCCGAGAGTCTTTACACCGGCATCGTTAAGGAGCTTCTCCGCCTTTGCGTTGTCATCTGTCTTGATAGCGATGGGAGCACCGTCTCCGTCGAGAGAAAGGCCGTATATGTAGCTGATGTTGATGCCTGCCGCATGGATCATTGCAACGACATTTGCAAGGCTTCCAACCGCATCAGGTACGACGACAGCTATGACCTCATCGATACGCGCGGCAAAGCCTGCATCCTTGAGGAACTGCTTTGCCTTGTCGGGTTCTTTCGCGATAAGACGCAGAACACCGTATTCCATTGTGTCTGCAAGGCTTGCAGAGAGCAGGTCGATACCACCCTGTGCGAGGATCTTCAGGACCTCATCCAGTCTGCCTTCAGTGTTCTCGAGAAAAACCGATAACTGCTTAACGAACATAGCGGTACCTCCCTTTAATTGTTATAAAGCTTACGCTTATCCAGAACGTGCTTGCTCTTTCCGTCGAAGTGCTCCAGGCCGTTGGGCTCGACAAGCTTGACCTTGGCGTTGAGGCCTATGGCCACCTTGAGCTTGTCGTGTACAGCCTTTGAAAGCTTCTCCAAAGACTTGATCTCGTCTGTGAAAGCGTTCTCCGCGACTTCCACCTGAACCTCAAGGGTATCGTTATTGTCGATACGGTCAACGACGAGCAAATAGTGCGGAGTCGTGCCTTCTACCGTGAGAAGCGCAGCTTCCACCTGTGAAGGGAAAACATTTACGCCGCGGATGATGAGCATATCGTCAGATCTTCCCTTGAAGCGCTGGATCCTCGCCATCGTACGTCCGCAGTCGCACTTGTCGTATTCAATCGAAGTAAGATCCTTCGTTCTGTAACGGATAAGAGGCATGCCTTCCTTGGTGAGGTTTGTTACAACGAGTTCGCCGTCAGAACCCTTGGGAAGCTGCTTCAATGTCACAGGATCGATGATCTCCGGAAGGAAATGGTCTTCCCAGATGTGAAGGCCCTTGTGATACTCGCAGTCGCAGGCAACACCGGGACCCATCATCTCGGTAAGTCCGTATATGTCGAAAGCCTTGATGTGAAGCCTCTTCTCCATCTGGTCACGCATCTCGTCTGTCCAGGGCTCGGCTCCGCAGATGGCCGTCTTGAGCTTGATCTTATCGATGAGGCCCGACTTCTCAAGGTCTTCCGCGACATGCAGGAGATAAGAGGGCGTGCAGGCGATCGCCGTAACATCGCAGTCGATCATCATATCTATCAGCTTCTGAGTGTTTCCTGTTGACATAGGAAGAACGAGAGCTCCAAGGTACTCAGCACCGTAGTGGGCACCGATACCGCCTGTAAAGAGGCCGTATCCGTATCCTATCTGAATGATATCATCCCTTGTGATCCCTGCCATCGAAAGGCATCTTGCGACACACTCTGCCCAGATATCGATATCACGTCTTGTGTAAACGGCAACCTTGGGTTTTCCTGTAGTACCTGAAGACGCATGTACGCGTACCATCTCGGATCTCGGAACAGCAGCCAGACCGAAAGGATATGTATCCCTTAAGTCTGCATATGTCGTGTAAGGAAGTTTATCAAGGTCTTCTATGCCCTTGATGTCGCCCGGTTCAAGGCCTACAGCCTGCATTTTCTTGCGGTAGTATTCAACGTTGTGATAGACGCGGTTGACTACCTTTACAAGTCTTGCGCTCTGCAGTGCTTCAAGCTCGTCACGCGACATGCACTCCTTTGCTTCATTCCAAATCATATATGGTTCCCTCCTGTAATTCAGGGTTACTTTCGAGCGGACTTAAAACCGTTGATGATGATCAATGCGAGTTCCTTGCCGTCTTTGTCGAAAACCTTGACCTCGTAAAGACAGATGGTCCTGCCGTCCTTGACTATATCAGCACTGCAGGTAACTCTGCCGCCATGCCAGGACCTCAAGAAATTCATCTGGGTTGCCTGTGTGACAGTAACCGTCTCTGAATCAAGCTCACAATTCTCAGCTACGGCAAAAGCAAAATCAGCCATTGTGTAATAGACCGCGCCCATAAGCCCTCCGACGGCGTTAAGATGCCTTCCGTCAGGCTCGAGGCTCACAATGCTGTGTCCTTTTTCGGCTTTCTCAATGACTATTCCCGTGACTTCAGTCGCGTATTTGTCGCCGTTAAAAAACTCTCTGATCTCTTCAAGACTGTTCGCCATAATACTCCTTATTGAGCAGCAAGACCCATCTCGAAGGCCTTCTTGTTCATCTCGAGGAATTTGGCGGGTACCGAAGCCTCAACGGCCTTGATCCACTCATCGGCGCTGATCTCTTTGATGTACTTCGAGAAAACGCCCATGAGAACGATGTTCGTAGCCTTTGAAGAACCGGCCTGTTCAGCGATGGAAAGAGCGTCAATGGCATCAACCTTCGCACCTGCAGCCTCCATCTTCTCAACAAGTTCAGAAGGATATGCGGCAGTGCCTGCGATAACGGGCATAGGATCGATCTGCTGTGAGTTGGTGACGATCTGTCCGCCCGGCTTAAGGAACTGTACGTATCTTGCAGCTTCGAGAAGCTCGAAGGAGATGATGTAATCAGCTTCACCCTTGTCGATGATAGGTGAATTGACCTTGTCGCCGAACTTGACGTAAGTTACGACGCTTCCGCCTCTCTGGCTCATTCCGTGAACCTCGGAGACCTTTACGTCATAGCCCTTATCCATAGCGGCTCTTCCCAAAAGCTTGCTTGCGAGGAGCGAACCCTGTCCGCCGACGCCTACTATCATTATATTTGTTACCATGTGATCGCCTCCCCGTTCAATGTCTCAAAAGCTCCGAACTTGCAGAGCTCGCTGCACACCTTGCAGCCGAAGCACTGTGTAACGTCGACCTTTGCGTGACCATCCTTGAAGGAGATGGCAGGGCATCCGAGCTTCATGCATGCCTTGCATGACTTGCACTTGTCTGCATTGACACGGATAGGTTCGCCGCGCTTGACCTGCTTGAGGAGAGCGCAAGGTCTTCTGGAGATGATCACTGAAGGCTCTTCTGCTGCAAGTTCTTCCTTTACAGCCTGTTCAGCCTCAGCGAGGTTATAAGGATCTACTACCCTGACTCTCTTGATGCCCATGGCGCGTACGAGAGCCTCAAGATCGATCTTGCCTGCCGGATCACCCCTGAGGTTAAATCCGGTCGTAGGATTCTGCTGATGGCCTGTCATACCCGTGATGGAGTTATCGAGGATGATGACTGTGGAATTTGTCTGGTTGTATGCGATATTGGCAAGACCCGTCATGCCTGAATGCATGAAAGTGGAATCACCGATCACGGCTACCGTATTCTTCTCGGCTGAAGCGCCAAGAGCCTTGTTGAAGCCGTGGAGCGAGCTGACTGAAGCGCCCATGCACTCAGTAGTATCGATCGCGCAGAGCGGAGGAGTAGCGCCGAGCGTATAGCATCCGATGTCGCCCATGACTGTGATCTTGAGCTTGGAAAGAACATAGAACATTCCTCTGTGAGGGCATCCCGCGCACATGGCCGGAGGTCTTCCGGGAAGTCCTTCAATGGGCTTGCAGGAAGGTTTCTCGGGAAGTCCGAGGCTCATAGCGATAAGTCCCTGCGAGAACTCGTCGATCATGGGAAGGATATCCTTGCCGGACACCTTGAGACCCAGTGACTTGCAGTGATTCTCTATGATGGGATCGAGCTCCTCGACTACAACGAGCTTGTCGACCTTAGCGGCGAAATCAGTGATCTTCTTAACAGGAAGCGGATTGATAAGACCGATCTTCAATACGGGATACTTATCTCCGAATACTTCCTTAACGTACTGGTATGAAGTGGAGGAAGTGATGATACCGATAGAAGTATCAGAACCTTCCTCAACGCGGTTGAGATCAGACTCTTCAGCAAAAGCAACAAGCTTTGCGGTCCTCTCTTCAACGACCGGATGACGCTTTTTCGCATTTGCCGGAACCATTACATACTTGCCGGCATCCTTGACGTAAGGCTTTACCTCGACTTCCTTCCTGTCGCCTGTCTCGACGATGGACTGGGAGTGAGCTACCCTCGTGCACATCTTGATGAGCACAGGAGTATCGAACTGCTCGGAAATATCGTATGCCTTGATAACAAAATCCTTTGCTTCCTGGGAATCAGAGGGTTCAAGCATGGGCATCTTTGCAGCGATAGCATAATGCCTTGAATCCTGCTCATTCTGGGAAGAATGCATACCCGGATCGTCAGCGACCAGGATGACCATTCCCGCATTTACGCCGGTGTAGCTGATCGTAAAGAGCGGATCTGCCGCAACGTTAAGTCCTACGTGCTTCATAGCACAGTAAGATCTCTTTCCTGCCCTGCTAGCTCCAAAAGCGGTCTCCATGGCTACCTTCTCATTAGGTGCCCATTCGCAGTAGATCTCATCGAACTTGGCAGCTTCTTCAGTCGTCTCGGTCGAAGGAGTTCCGGGATAAGAACTCGCGACGGCGACTCCCGCCTCGTAAAGGCCTCTTGCTATAGCCTTGTTTCCCAGCATCAGTTCTTTCATATGAACATCTCCTATAAAAAACAGTTGTTCAATAATAATACTACAAAGCACCGCTTTTTAATATTATTAATTAAATAATATGAGCATGACCGGCCGTGAGATAAAAAAGAACTGTCTCCCCGCAAATGATCCGCGGAAAGACAGCTCCTGTAATCTTTTTTGTGCCGTATCTGCCTGATATGACGTGCTTATCAGAGTCTCCAGAATCTCATTCCTGAAGCCTTGAGCTCATCCATACGGTAGAGGCTCTTAACATCGACAAGGACCTTCTCATCATCCTTCATGTCAGCCTTGAACAGCTCCTTGATCTGAGGAATGGACATGTTCCTGAATTCGTTATGTCCGACGGCAACTATGACGCAGTCTGCCTTGGGGATCTGATCGAAAGGAACGAGGTCGACGCCGTACTCGTGCTTAGCGACTTCAACATCTGCCCACGGATCAGTCACAACGGGATTGATATCGTACTCCTTGAGTCTGTTGATGATATCGACGACCTTGCTGTTGCGGGTATCAGGGCAGTTCTCCTTGAATGTGATGCCGAGGATGACAACGGTTGCCTTCTTAGGAGCAAGGCCGGCCTCGATCATCTGCTTGATGGCAGCGTCTGCGACATAACCGCCCATGCTGTCATTGACCTTACGGCCGTTCAGGATGATCTGGCTGTGATAACCGAGCATCTCAGCGCAGTTGGTCAGATAATAAGGATCTACACCGATGCAGTGTCCGCCTACGAGTCCGGGTTTGAAGCCGAGAGCGTTCCACTTTGAATTCATGCCGTAAAGCACTTCGTTCGTGTCGATGCCGATCTTGTCACAGATGATGGCGATCTCATTCATGAATGCGATATTGATATCGCGCTGCGAGTTCTCGACTACCTTGACGGCTTCAGCGGTCTTGATATCGGAAACAGGTACCGTGCCTGCCTTGATGACGATGTCATAGACTTTCTTTATCTCGTTTGCGGACTCGGCATCCATACCAGATACGACCTTGCGGATGGTAGTCAGAGTATGTACCCTGTCACCCGGGTTGATACGCTCAGGCGAATATCCGATCTTCCAGTCGACTCCGCACTTGAGTCCGGATTCCTTTTCGATGATAGGAACGCAGACATCTTCTGTAACACCGGGGTATACCGTTGACTCGAAAACGACGATCGTTCCGGGAGCAAGGTTCTGTCCTACGGTGCGAGAAGCGCCCTCAACCGGTCTCAGGTCAGGCGTTGTGTCCTTATTTACGGGTGTGGGAACCGCAACGACGATGAATCTTGCTTCCTTGAGCTTTGAAGCGTCTGATGTGAATTCGACGGTGGTGTTCTTGATAGCGCTTCCGACCTCGTTGGTTGCGTCGATGCCGTTTGCATATTCGTTTACGCGCTTCTCATTGATATCGAATCCGATGACCTTGATGTGCTTTGCAAACTCAACGGCTATCGGCATTCCGACATAGCCAAGACCTACCAGCGCAAGCTTCTCGGTTCCGTTTATCAGTCCCTGATAGATATCGTCAAATTTCATTCTGATCGCTCCTTTGTAATTGGTTCCAGACTATTTTATATAAACGCCTTGACGGCTTCAACTACCGCTTTGACATCTTCTTCGGTCTTATAGGGATCGAGAGGCAGGCTCAACACCGTCTCACAGATCTCATCGGTCACGGGGCAGTCTGCAACAGCGCTGTACGTTCCCGAGAAAGCTCCCTGCTTATGCATGGGCTTCTTGTAATAGATCATCGTGGGGATGCCTTTTTCCTTGAGTTTTGCCTGCAGATCGGACCGATCGATCCCGGAAGGAAGCTGTACCGTGTACTGTGCACGGGATGACAGATAGCCTTCGGGTATTACGGGCAGGATAAGATCCGTATCTGAAAGGTATTTAGTATAGAGCGCGGAGACCTTGTTGATATCAGCAAGCTCGTAATCCGCAAACGCCTTGAGCTTGACCTCGAGGACTGCAGCCTGAACGGTGTCGAGACGGCTGTTCATTCCGATACGGATATTGTCGTATTTATCGGAGCCCTTGCCGTGAACTGCATAAGACCTGAGCAGATCAGCCCACTCTTCATTGTCAGTAAAGATCGCACCGCCGTCGCCGTAGCAGCCGACAGGTTTTGCCGGGAAGAACGATGTTGTCGAGATATCACCGAAAGAGCATGCTCTTGCTCCGTGAAGCTCGCCGCCGAAGCCCTGTGCCGCATCTTCAAGAAGGTAAAGACCGTACTTACTGCAGATGGGCTTGATCGCATCATAATCTGCGGGCAGACCGAAAAGATCTACCGCGATAACCGCCTTAGGACTGTATTTGCCCTCTGAAACAACCTTATTTATTGCTTCTTCGAGCTTTACGGGGTCGATGTTGTATGTCCTTCTGTCCACGTCAACGAAAACAGGAACAGCTCCTACCGCGCTTACGATCTCGCCGGAGCTGAAATATGTGAAATCCGGTACGAATACGACATCTCCGCTTCCGATCCCCCATGCCATCAGTGCGAGCTGCAGAGCATCGGTACCGTTAGCGCACGAAATGCAGTGCTTTACTCCGACATAGTCAGCGAGCTGCTTCTCGAGTTCCTTGACATTGGAACCTCCGATGAACTGAGCTCTGGTGCAGACATCCTGAATGCCTGCGTCTATGTCTTTCTTAAGTACCTGATACTGCTTCTTTAAATCCCTGAATTCCATAAGATCAGAATGTTCCTTTCATATCCGTGCTTGCAAAGTCCTTAAGCGGGAGCTTGACTGCTTCGCCGGTGCTCATCGACTTGTAGATCGCCAGGATCATCTCGAGAGCGTTCCTGCCTGCTACAGCGTCAACATAAGGCTTGTGATTGTTTTCGATCGAATCCATTACATCAGCAAAGAGGCTGGTGTGGCCGTTTCCGTACACATTGCTCGTTGCTTCCTTGAGTTCCTTGTTTGCAAGGTCTTCCTCGCTCTCATCGGAGAAATCCCATACATCGATATTGTTCGTGGATGTTCCGCCGATCTTTACGGTACCCTTCTCACCGAACAGATAGAGGGTCTCTTCAAGATTCTTGGGATAAACATTCGTCGTGCCCTCGATAGTAGCAACAGCGCCGTTCTTGAATGTAACGACTGCCATTCCGACGTCTTCCGCTTCAAGATAGTCATGGAACTGCTGGCGCGTAACACCGTAAACGCTCTCGACCTCGCCGCCCATCATCCATCTGAGAAGATCGATGCCGTGGATGCACTGGTTCATAAGGCATCCTCCGTCATCCTGCCAGGTTCCTCTCCAGGGTGCCTGATCGTAATAAGCCTTGTTGCGGTTCCATCTGACATGGATGCTTCCGTGTGAGAGCCTGCCGAATCTGCCGGCCTCAAGAGCTTTTCTCGTCTTCTGTACTGCAACATTGAACCTGTTCTGATGGCAGGCGGATACCACGACGCCCTTCTCTTCGGAACGTCTGATGATCTCGTCCGCATCGGCGATGTTCATGGCCATAGGCTTTTCGATGATGACATTGATGCCGTGATCGATGCAGAAAAGAGCTATCTCAGCATGGATTCCCGAAGGAGTGGCAATGGATACCAGCTCGATGTCGGGGTGCTCTTCTATCATCTGCTTATAGTCGGTATATCTGGCAATGCCCTCTTTGTTATCGGGCTCCTGCTTGCCGAAAAGGATATCTATGTTCTCGGGAACGATATCGCAGGCTGCGACAAACTCGAGTTTGTTGTTGTTTACTGCCTTGACGTGGTTTACTGCGATCCTTCCGCATCCGATAAGCGCGTATTTCATGTGTTTCTCCTTTTATACAGGTTCTTGTAGTATTTCCTTATAGAGCGTTACAAGCTTATTTGCATCCGTCTCCCAATTGTAGTCGCGTTCAACGGCCGCCTTGCCGTTTTGACCCATCGAGACAGCCTCATCCGCATGATTATATAAATAATCGAGTGCATTTACAATTTCATCGACGTTTTCCGCGTCAACGGCAATTCCGCAGTTGTTATCCTCAAGAAATCTCTTGAGCGACGGCGGCGTTACGGATCCGATGACAGGAAGACCGAAAGACGCATATTCATAGACTTTCGTAGGAAGGTTCGTAGCCTCTCCGTACTGACCGACATTACGGAGCACGGAAAATCCCACAGCAGATTCCCTGAATATATCGAGCACTTCATCGTGCCTGACAGTGCCCCTGTAATCAACGCATTCATATTCAGGCATACTCGTGAGTATCTCTTTATAGCTTTCGGCAATGGGTCCTGCGAGAATGACCTTCGACTTGGTCCTGTAGCCTGCGATCACCATTTCCGTAATGCCTCTGGCGGCAGTCAGGACGCCCGTCTGGCAGATGGTCCTTGATTCGAGATTCTTCCTGACATCAACAGATCTGTCGTCACAAAGGATCGGGAGATTGCCGACGACGACTTCACGCCTGCTGCGGCCGTGAAAGATAGTGGTTCCGTCAGGTTCAAACGCCGGGAATATAACGGCATCGATCTTCTTTGCGATCCTCGATTCGTAGGAATAGTAGAAGCTCGCAACAGGCTTCCTGATCAGTCCTGGAATGTATGTCTTGATCTTTATCTGCTTGAAATAATCCTCATGGCTGTCGAAAATGACGTGCTTTCCGGCCTTGAAAAGCTTAAGTCCGTACGGCAGCAGTTCGGGGTCATGAAAATGGTAGACATCGGCGTCAAGGTCCTTCGCGACCTTATAGACAGCCTTAGCGCCCTTGGTCATACGTGACTTGCGGCTCGAAAACTTCATCCCGGTGGAAACGATGTTTACTCCGTTTACCTGCTCATCCGCCTTGTCGTCGTTAACGATGAGAAAGACCTGAAAGCCGGCTTTTGCCAGTGAAGTGCATTCTTTCTCAAGGATACGCGTATCATACCTCGGGTGCGCACTAGTCATGTGACAGACCTTATACATTCAGGATTCTCCCTCCGGGTTATTTCTTGCCTGCATAATACTACCACAAGTGTCCCTTTAATAAAAATAAAATATTTTAATTATTGAAGTTTGCTTCCGTTCATTACCATCTTGATCTTGCCCGCGCCCGTAGCAACCGACTTATCGTCAGGCCACATGACGTAAGCCTTGTATTTCGGGGATGAATATGTCGTCTCAGAGCCGTCCCTTCCGGTAACCGCATATGTCTTTATGTTCCACTGCGCCTTATCGTTCAGCTGCATCTTGACCAGCTTTTCGATATCGGAAGACGGAAGGCTGGTCTTGAACATGCCCGAAAGCGCGTTCAGTATTCCGCTGTAGTTCATGAGAACCTTTGATTTGGATGACGTGGCCTTGTTGATGATGGCCGTGATGATCCTCATCTGATTCTGTCCGCGCATATTGTCGCCTGACGCAAAGGCATGACGTTCCCTTGCGTATGCGAGCGCTTCCTTGCCGTTAAGCGTTATCTTGCCCTTCTTATAGTGATATCCGTTGACGACCGAGAACTCCCGGGGATTATCGACAGTTATTCCCCCAAGTTCGTCAACGAGCGTCTCAAGACCCGTAAAGTTGATCTGCGCGGAATAATTGACCGTACATCCGTAAAGATCTCCAAGCCCCTGCATCGAGCAATCAACGCCATAGAGACCGAGATGTGTCAGCTTGTCCCTCTCGCCTTCATGGCTCTTGGGATTGGGGATGTAATAGTCACGCGGCGTATTGAGGAGCAGTATCTGCTTCGTCTTCGGATTGATCACCATCAGGATATTGACATCACTCCTGGATGTCTTGAACTTCTTGTCCCTCGTATCAGAGCCGCTTATATAGAGGATAAACGGAGTGGTCGTGATGCCGCCCTCGACAGCAGTGTCCCCCTGAACCGGATTCGTAGCCTTCGTACCGGAAGGTTCGGTATCATCACGTTCCGATCCTCCCGGAATGAATTCAAGATCGGCATCCGTGATATCGTATTCCCTGATAAGCCTCGCCTTGCCGATAAAGCCCTGAAACTCAACGGTCTCAGTAAGCACCTCGGCCTTTGCAGAATTGATCATCAGAGCCTGGACCTTACCTCTGTAGAGCGCGCCTATCAGCTCCTCCTCGGAACCGTATTCCCTGGACTGCACGGCAGTTCCCGTCTCGGCAGACATCTTGTTCAGCGCGGCTTTGGAATATCTGGCGTTCTCCCCTATGGCAGTCCCTATAACATAACTCCTGCAGTCAGCTGCTGTTTTCGCCCTGTCCTTCGCGATGACGTAGAGATTCATCGTGGCTGCGGGCATCTCACCTGATGCTTCGTTGACCGTGGTGACCTCATCCACAGCAGTCCTGACGCTGCTTAGCGCCCTATACCCCGTAAAGCTCAAAAAGCAAATGACCGCGGCCAGAATGACAGCCGCCGAGCGTTTGATTATCAGGGGCATGGAGAGAGAGCGTCCCGCACCGACAAAGACCAGCAGCGCGGTTAACATAAGCAGAAACCAGAGCGCGATCGCAAGTCCCAAAAGATACTTCTCCGGGATCATGCCAAGCGAAAACGCTTTGATACAAAGGCCTGCCGAGAACAAAGCCTGTGCCGCAAAGATTATTGCAGCAAAGGGCTTCCAGATCACACTGCCGTCAAGATCATGCGTCTGTTCGCTGTCCATCCGCAGTCACCTTCTTTGCATCTTCCTTCTTCCTGAATCTTCGCACGAGCATGACCGCTCCGAAAACGAAAGAATAACCCAGAGCAGCCCCGGTAGTATTGCATAGGATATCATCGACCGTGAACACTCCGACTCTCAGGTAATACTGTAAGAGCTCGATAATACAGGTAAACACGCCGGCATAAGCCATGCTGATAACGAATCTGACAAAACGGTACGTCTTTATTTCCTTGAAATAGTGCACCGGCCTCGTAACGAAATCGAGTCCGCACATGAGCATGCCCAGCGGGAAGAACAAAAGAACGTTCTCAAGCATCTCGAAAAGATCTCCCGTAAACAAACGGAACGAATATCTCCTGTTCGCATATATGTACGTTCTGGCCAGCACGTTTGAAGTCAGTATGAGATAAATGAAGCAGATAACCAGGAAGATCAGTGCCTTCTCGCCGTTCTTACGCCCGGGCAGTATCACCACGAGCAAAAGGAGCATTAACACCATCAAAGTCAGCGCAGGATCCTTGATCGCACAGGTTATAGCATTTTGTATGTATTCGATTATGTCAGAAATCAGAAAATCCATGTTAGCGATTATATAATAAAATAAAAATAAAACAAAAAATGTTTAGGCAATATCGTGGCAACTGCATACTTTTGAACGCGCGATTTGCTGTATTATAAGATCGAAAAGACATCCCGGAGGGAAGAATATGGCAGTCCTGACAGTATACGAATTCGAATTCCTCAGAAAACTCATCTCGATAGAAAGCACCGGCGGCGATCCGTTACCCGGGAAGCCTTATGGCGAAGGTCCGTACGAGGCGCTTGATTACTTCCTTTCAAGCGCAAGCGCATGCGGAATGAGGACCGGGATCCTTGACGGCCGCGTCGGCTGGTGCGAGATCGGGCCCGAATCCTCCTCAAAAATGTTCGGAATAGTGTGCCATCTGGACGTTGTTCCGGCAGGAGACGGCTGGCAGACCGCTCCTTTCGACCTGACCTTCAACGGAAAATACTTCAAGGGACGCGGGATCGTAGATGACAAAGGACCTGCAGCTGCCGCATTCTTTTCGATGAAGAGGCTCGTGGAATCCGGTTACGAGCTTCCCTGCCGCGTGAGACTCATTCTGGGAACGGATGAGGAACGTTCATGTTCCTGCGTCGAATACTATGCCGAGAACGGTGAGATCCCGACATTCGCCATAACGCCCGATGCAGAGTTTCCCGTCATTTATGCGGAGAAAGGCATCATGAACATCAAGGTGTCCGGTCCTGCTTCCCAGGTAGCCGCAGCAGCAGGAAGCGCGGCAAATATGGTTCCTGCTTCCGCATGGGTATCATACGGCAACGGTAAGACCACAGCCGAAGGACGCACTGCGCATGCTTCAAAGCCCGAACTCGGCGTCAACGCTATTTTCGAGCTCTGCAAAAAGCTTTCGGAAAACGGTTTTGACTTCAAGAAGTCTCCCCTGCTCGACTTCATCAACAAGGAAATAGTCCCTTGCAGATCTTATGAATACACCGGCTGTTCCATTTGCGACGAGTCCGGCAAAGTCACGGCGAACCCCTCGATACTCAAATGCAACCGTGACCTGGAATCTCTCATAATCGATGTCAGATGCCCTATCTCATACGAGATGGAAAAAATAACAGCTCACATATCCGAGATCGCAGGCAGATACGGTTTGAGCGCCAACACAGTAACTTCCATGGCGCCCGTATGCAAGAAGAAGGATTCTCCCGAGATAAAGACTCTGACAGAGATCTGGAAAGAGAACATGAGCAAGTACTCAGGCTACGAGGAATCCTTCATGGAAACATATTCCGAGCCTCTTGCAATAGGCGGCGGAACATACGCACGCCATATCCCGAATACCATCGCTTTCGGACTCCAGGCTCCCTGGCAGGAAGATCTCTGCCATCAGGCCAACGAATCAAGACGTCTTTCGGATTTTGAAGCTGATATAGATGTCCTTACCGAAGCGATAAAGAGAATGTCGAAAGAGATCTGACGGCTTTACTGCGACAGGTCAGATATATCTTCTCGCAGCGATAATGTCCTTCTTGCTTGAAAGGCTTACCTTGATAACGCCGGATCGCGGATTGGACGCATGAACAAGTTTTCCATTGCCGACATATACGCCAACGTGGTCTGCCTTGCCATTGTGATCGTGATCGAAAAAGATGAGATCTCCCGTCTGAAGAGCACTAAGGCTGACTTTCCTTCCGCGGTGCATCTGCATGTTGGCACCGTGCGGGAGGCTGATACCGTAATACTTCTTGTAGCAATACATCGTGAAACCGGAGCAGTCAAAACCTGACGGGGTCGATCCGCCATATACATACCTGCATCCGACATAACCGCTTACATATTTAGCAAAACCCGAAAGCCTCATGTATCTGAGCTGTGCCGCAGACGGCTTGGGTGTAGGCGTAGGTGTAGCTCTCTTACCTGTAGCTGTGATCGGGTAATTGACGGTATATTCCTTCTTAACGTACCAGCCCTTATCCGACTTTATCCAGCCGTTTGATGTTGTTGAAGCAACGACGATCTCAGTTCCCCTCTTCAGCGTCGAGATCTTGGTATAAGAGATACCGGGACCTGAACGTGTATTCAGCGAATCCTTCGCGTACACGACGTTCTTCTTAGGCTGGGGAATATAGTACTTCTGCGGTTTAGGCGTAGGTGTTGAAGTGTTGACCTTTTTCGAAGAAACACTCTTGGTAAGGATATAACCCTTCTTACTTCCGTTATATCTGATATAAGACCAATCGCCGTTATATGAGATCCTGACTATCTTGTAGCCCTTCTTGCAGTGGCCGACGACTTTAGCAGTAGTGCTGGGAGCAGCATAGATCTTGGTGATAGAATCCTTAGTCCAGATATATTTACCGTCGTACTTCTCCTCATCATCTTCAGCAGGATCTTCACCGCGGACTTTCTCGGCGATCTCCTCGTAATTTGCGGGAGCAGTTATCGTATAGTCATCAAGGTCAAAGATCTCAGGGTTGTTCGTCCTGACAAGGTCGCTCTCTTCCTCGGTGTCAGCCTCTTCAGCCTTTCGTTCGGCCTCTTCCTCTTCTTCATAGGAAAGGCTGCCCGGGTTTGCGAATCTGCTGGAAACGCTCGCATAAACAAGGGACGGGCATTGAAGACTTATATCATTCTGAGATCCCGCGCCGCCGCCGAGATCCAAAAGACACAGCGTCGTTACCGCTGTCAGAACTCCTGTTATCAATTTAAGAGTACGGGTATTCAATCAGCGTATCCTTCTTACCATTAACACATCCTTGAGTTTGCTGACGGCAGATACCTTAACGCCCGTCTTAACTCCGGAAGCATGCACCATTTCTCCGTCTCCGACATAAAGTCCTACATGATCGGCCTTACCGTTGTGATCATGGTCGAAGTATATGATGTCCCCTACCTGCATGCTGCTCAAACTTACTTTGGTGCCATACTTAGTCTGCATATTAGCACCATGAGGAAGCTTGATACCGTAATAATTCTTATAACAGTACATCGTGAATCCGGAGCAGTCGAAACCTGAAGGCGAAGCGCCGCCTGAAACATATTTGCAACCGACAAAGCTCCTGATGTACTTTGCAAAACCGCCTGACTTATCTCCCCTCTTTACCGTTGAAGAAGAAGAAGGCTTCGGGGTCGGCGTAGCTTTCTTTGTCGAAGGCGCCTTAGTCGATGTAACTGTGCTGAGGATATACCAGCCCTTATCGGTCTTATACCAGCCGTTGCTTGTTCTTGCTACGACCTTTATAGCAGTTCCTGCTTTGATTGTGCCGACTTTCGAATATGAGATACCGGGACCGCTGCGTGCATTTACAACGGAAACTGCATAGACAGTCCTCTTATCGGTCTTGGATGTGATCTTCACAGCCGGCTTAGGTGTTGGCTTCTTTTTCTTCGGCTTAGGAGAAGGCGAAGGCGTCGGCGAAGGTGTCGGCGTCGCGACCTTCTTTACAGAGAGCTTGGAATTAGGCAGATAGCACTTCGTTCCGTCAGAAAGCCTTACATAGGACCATTCATCGGTATAAGAGATCCTTATCATCTTGTAGCCTTTATTAACATGGCCCAAGACCTTGGATGACGGATCCGCAGCTGCATAGATATTTGCAAGACTCTTTGCCCATACGGTCTTACCGTCATAGTTCTCATCACCGGCGTCATTCTCAGGACCGCGGAGTTTCTCTGCTATTTCTTCATAGTTAACAGGAGCGGTAATGGTGTAATTATCAAGATTGAAGAATTCTGAATTGTAAATGCGTGCCGCCTGAGCTTCTTCCTCGGTCTCAGCCTCTTCCGCTATACGGTCGGCTTCCTCCTGCTTTGCAATGACATCGGCATTTGCATATCTTCCGGCCATGCTGACATAAACGAGTGAGGGGCTCTGAAGATTGATCTTCTCATCTTCAGGGCTTTGGTCGTCCACATTGAGAAAGCCCAGCGTACATGCCGCGCTGAGGACTCCGCACAATAACTTGGCAACTGCTTTAACCAAATTCCAACCTCCACCTAAAAATAGTCGAAATCGATTTTATTTTAACATCGGGCACTCCCTTTTTTGCGTAAAAGTGTGGCATATAGGGCATTTGTAACCTTTTTGTCTCGGAATTGCCGCAATTTAGCAAGCAAAAACGGATATCGAACAAATTTGTCAGATATCAAACATTGATGTTGTTTTATATGTTGGTCTGCGGCGAAAAGGTGTTATGGCTAATCTGATCGGGTATCTCTTAAGCAAAGATGTTGATTATTATTACTAACAGCCAAAATGCTGCTCGAATCGGAAATGTCATAAGACGAAAATAGAATTTCAGCAATCTCATACATCTACACCTCCATAACCGAACAACACACAGCTCAGCGCAATCTTGTTCCCATCTCATATTCTTAATTCAATTCTACAACCTGAGCCTTGAACCGGAGTCCATTTAATATCCCTCTTTTATCGATCCGGGCATGTTATCAATGAAAGCAGGACACCCTCCTTTTCCTGCGCTGATTTCAAAGTCAATATCTTTATTTTCACTGTTTATCACATCGCCCGGCAGACAAATCGGACACATTTTAACGAGAATTTTTACTGTCCCCAAATTGTCCCCAATTGCCCCGAAAAGCCGGTGACTCTCAAAGAAAAATCACAAACAAAAACCCGCCAAACGCAATGTTGGCGGGTGTTTTACTTTGGTGGCTCACTGGAGGCTCGAACTCCAGACCCCTTGATTAAAAGTCAAGTGCTC